>QDKV01005220.1_pt1 | contig 35960 bp, 34 predicted proteins | sample 1861101 | NCBI WGS metagenome assembly QDKV01 (sample SAMN04275158, study PRJNA302643) | Fungus metagenome, whole genome shotgun sequencing project. | isolation source: fruitbody | host: Mallocybe terrigena | place: Sweden | collected 2013 | reverse complement strand
AACCACAGGCAGTTGGTGAAGCCTTGGCTATGTCCGTCATTCTGCATATCTTTCATTATGTGACTCACACTGGTTCCATTCCTATTAGCATGCAGAAAACTGGGTGAAACTTGATACCCCTTTATTTATTTTATGCAATATTCACTAATTACTTCTTTTCTCAGCCGAAAGCATCTTCCCTGGTGCCTCACCAATGGCTTAGACTGGATTTTCGGAATTTTGAAAGATACGGACACAAACTTACGGAGCTATCGTCTCCCTGTAGTCTCGTTTGATCCGAAGAAAGTGAAAGACAGCGACCTCAAGATCATATTCGCAGTACTGACATTCTGGGTCAGTATTTGCTGCAGAATGATTACATTGTCTGATTTTCGGAATGTAGGCCACTGCGCCGAACAACGAAATTGTCGATTTGCTTAAGCAAGATAGGAAAGATTAGGTCAGATTAGGATTTATATAGGGGCGAGTTCCAACATATATTGTTTTTCGCTTTCATTGCCCGAAAGTACAATTCGACCAGACGATGTATCGAAAAGAATTGTAGGATCACAATCTACTATGTCTTTTCGTGTGATAGTTTTACGAGAAACAACTGAGCAAGGCGGGTCTTCCGGCCAGGAGAACTGCATGATTGTAAGAACACACCAGGTATTCGTCAAGACCGCACGGTCATAGCCTAACTGTACATCCGCAGACGAAGAGTGAAAACGTCCCAATACAAGGTCAACACACATCGGCGTTGGATGAGGATCCCCATGCCTTGTAGGGTGTGGTATAATCATGCCTCGAAGTCCATCAGGTGCCAAGAAGGTGATACGCGTCGAATTATGAGCGAAGTAGGTTTGGGAAACATGTCGAACTGACATGTCCAAGTTGAAAATAGTCGAGACCCTTCCAGAGTTTGATAGGGAGGGAGCTCGAGTAGTGATAGGAATGTCAACTAAATCAAAGAGACGAAATGTGCCTCCCCAAAGACATAAAAGCCTGTTGCCAGGTAACAACGTCAACCACTATAGACCGTTGGTATCAACACATAATCGGTATGAAAGAAGTAGCTCACATCGGCCCAGACAGAGGGGAGGACCTTCCTTTCATAGAACAAGGACATTGAATGGCATCGAGTCCAATCAACAACAGTAATATTGCGATGGTCAATGTGCGAAAGAGAATAAGCGACGTGATTACCTCGAAATCCGAATGAAACACAACGACCAGAGTATTCTTCCTGGAAGCTGGAAAGTTGTTGCGCAATAAGACCGGTCACCCCAGCATGCGAGCTGACATCCAACGTTACTCGATAAACTTGCACCACACGGACGAAGAGAGACGGGTCCTGAACTTCTGGGCTTGAGGCTGGTGGACGACGTAGATGTGCGAGGATAGCAAGATTAAATGTTAAATATTCGCAATCAGAGATCATGTCGATGGCAATTCGTATTTCAACTCGACTGCTCTCAGTGAAACTGGTTGGGACGAGCGTCACGCCGGAGATGTCTTGGGCGTCCAGGTCGAAATACATCACTGAACCAAACGTAGTTCCAACAAGAAGCCAACGACCACCTTCAATGAGATGCGAGGAATAAAACGCCTTTCGTGAAATGAAGAAATGCCGTTGATTAGCGACCAACGAGTCACTCCTAGCCCAGCTAGCCTTGATACTCTTCCACTGTAGAATCGTGCTTTCTAATTCACAGGCATTGTACATGTCAAGTGGCTTCTGTGGCCATAACGGTCGAGGTTCGACAGATGCAGAGTACCATTTGAACAAGGCCAACCATATTGGCCGTTCCTTCGAGGCATTGCACAGTCTCCGGCATGTCTAAATAATCATCGATTTACACGGGACTTGGTGAAAATGCTGCTAACCTTTCGAACACGCAAAACATCATCCCACTCAACGAGTGATAAAATTTCTATCAGGACTTCAAGGGGCAGGTTCGAAAGTCCGTCAGACGATGACTCCGACGCTTGACGTTTTAACTAAAAAAAGGTCTTTTCATAAAATCTATACGAAGTGCACAATAAACTTACTGTCAAACACAATGCAAGTCGGCGGAGTATTTTGCTCTGCAACATCTTTACCCTAGTGATACCCATTGTCCAGATGTGCGCTGTGCTGACTCCAAGATAATACATAGTATATATGTTTTTGGGCGAAAGGTAGTGCTGAATAGACCAAGGCTCGACGAATCTCAAAACTGCATATCTAGCATCTATGTATGTACGAAGCAAGAAATTCTTACATAGCCACCGAATACCAGAATATTATTTCCTTTTCGGAATGTCATCACATTAGCATTCGGGATAAGTATTTCAATCTCATAGTACAAAAATGTTCTCGCAGAATACATTTCGTAAGAAAAAGAGCACTTTACGAGGGGAAGCTCTCGTTTTCATCTCATGCGGCCATTGTAAACGGAACGACCAGATGGGCGGCGATAAAACCAACACGCGACACAGTGAATGTCCGATGAATGTCCGATGTTAACAAAGTAGATTATGACATACAACGTTTATCCCCGAGACAACTAGTCCAGAGAATGAATCGACTCTCTTTTTCATAGAGCAATGCGGCACTTCAGGCCAGGAGCATTGACACTGCATGAGCAATCCAGTATTTATCACTTCGTGAATCTGCCATCGTCTTCTGGGCGTAAACTCGTCTGAAACCAGTACAAAGTTATTTGAAATTGCAAGGGCCCAAGACAGAAATGCGCGACTGAAGAGCCCCGACATGGTGTTCGAGAGCCGTTCCCGCGATTGTGCCAGATGACCACCTTTCCTTCTGTGAACTTGGCCTTATAAGCATACTATGGTTGCACGCCGCCAAGTGGTTACGGCTGAGCAACTGAGCATCAGTCATTATGTTGAATTCATCGTCCTGCCGGTACAGTAGACATCGTCGATTTCGAAAGGTTTTCAATTTTCTGCAAATGAGTTTCGATTATGCTGAACGCCGTTTGGTGGTCTTGTTTTACCACTTGACAGCGAGAATGGCCGTCGCAATGTCTTCTTATTTGTTGTTTTATGTTTGCTTCACTTAGAAAAGGTACAACTCACCTGGGATCCTTTAATACACTTGGACTCCAAGGAAGAGATCACCAAAGATCAATGACAGAGAGGAAAAGGTGATGCCGTCCAATTCTATGCCCAAACGAGAAAAGGAAAATACAGCGTTGCAATTGAATGTGGCTTACAGTACGTGAATGCCTTAGGCTTTACCATATGATATTGCCAGTACGCTCTTCAAAGGGCCCAGAACAGTAAATGCGTGAAGAGTTCGGTCAAGAATGTAACCAAGAACCGACCCTTCATCAACAATGTCTAAGATTATTGTTCAACACGGAAGATTCTGGGAGGATATTTATACTGTAATTCCCAAGGATAATGATATTTAGCCAAGTGGGAATCGAAAAGATCAACAAACAACGACTGCAAAGTACTTCCTTGATTCCACCCACCATCTTCAACAGGGCACAGCTGTGGTCGTAGACCGGAAATCCCACTTTGTCGTATCTGAAGTCGAATAAGTTTCAGCAAGGTCGAAACCACAACTCCTTTGGATGTTGTATAAGAAACCTACATCACCGCAACAGCGGGCCTCTGGAGAGGCAGAATCCTCTGCTAGACTCAGCAATCTGCCTTACGATCTTTTGTTGAACATCGCAACATACTTGGATTTGCGTGATATACATGCATTGCATCTGGTTGGTCTTCTATATTTATCACTTTCTGGGAGGGAGTGGCTTTAACATGGGGGTTTTCTACAATTACTGTGGTTGAAAGAGAATTGTCGTTGCCAACTATACTTGCGCCTTCGCCTCACTTCCGGTTCTGTAGACTCCAGAGTTATCGTTCCTGACCACATTTCATAGACTTGCCGGTCTCTCTATGATGCGTCGACAACACGAACAGTCTACCGCAAGTTGGCTAATGACCTCCTCCGTCGGTGTCGAGCCCTACCACTGAAGGGCTTCCAACGGCTTGTAGATCTCACTACACAGCAGCTGATCCGTTCCGTCAATAGAGCTACTCGCTACGAAAGTTCCTGGCGATTACGTGCCCCACGGCCTATTCAGTTAAGGCCGCACAGTGAGCAAGGTATTAATCCATACTCAAATTACATGGATGTTACTCCCGGAGGCCCTCTCGCGAAGAGAACAAGAATCGACGAACCGAAATGGTATAAGGTCGTCAGTGCGCCTCCTGGCGAAGAAGTTGATTGGCTTTCACCGATTACTTCGAGTTACACGCTTTGTGCAACAAAGAGTGGTAAGGTGGTTTGTTGGGACGTTCAGACGGATACCTGCCTGGCGGAGTGGAACCCAGGTGCTCGATGGGAACTTTGGAAATGTAGGGTGGAATTCGAGGAGCGGACTGTCTTCTTTACCATGGCCAAAGTGCTTGCTGGATCGTGCGTGGCTCGTGTTCTCCACTTTTCCACTTTGACTAACACTTTTTGAAGATATGATGACGATCGTGTCATGGAATTTGTCCTTATGCGACTCACGTTCTTGGATGGTCCATCAGGAGAAAGCTCACCACATCCCCCTATTTTCTCTCGGGTTACGGACTTTAGGACGACTGGCGTGGTCATGAATGTGTTTCTCCTTGATCCTTCCGAAAGGCTGCTCTCCGCCTTTATATGGGTATCGGCACATAATACGATTGGTTTATACGCTCTTCCGGACTGGGATGAAAACGAATATGTCTTTATAGACACTGGGATCGAATGTGTCAGTTTGGTGATAACTATGGTTCCTTTTCCTGACGCCGTTTCAGGTATTATCTTCAAACTGGTCCTGCATCCTTTACCAACAACACATAGTCATTCATTGTGAAGAATCTGATGCAGCCTATCAACACTTCTACCCTCTTTCTTTATTACGCCAATACTCATCACTTCTAGCGATGAAGGATACAACTCCTGTAATATCTTGTCGACTGCCCCCTGCCCGTACGTTGAAGAAGAGGTTCATATTCCCTCTATCTGTGGATGACACAGATTCAGATCAGGAGCCCGATCAAAATGTAGAAGAGGACGATTTTCAGATGATGTCGATGCTTGGTACCTCCCAGACGATGATCGAAGCCGCGCAAGCGAATGTCCCGTCCGAAGGTTTGGAAACACTCATGAGTCTCAGTATTCCTGTTATGAATGGAGGTCACGCCGTCGCTGGCCCATCTACACTTTCACAAGGGACGGCGGTTGTTATTCCATCTTCATCTTCATTCGGTTCCTCTCCCTCTCCGTTGCCTTGGCCCTCACCCCCGGTCATCGCCGAACCTCTATTACTAGCTCAGAACCCCAATCCCTATCCTTTTCCACCGTGGTATCCCGAATCCGCACATTTTGTACGGCAATGGTGGCCCACTTTGCCGAACATCCCAAGAGTCAGTTGCACAGTCGTACTCCTAGCCGCACATGATCAACTTATCCACCGGACGCGTTTCGTACTGGCGCAACACTATTTCCGTGTCCCTCTAGATAGAAAAGAGTGGGGAAATGGATATGAGCAACCTTTGACATCTGCAAAGCCGGAAGATGTTCCGACTGTCACCACAAATGGGGTTTTGAATGGCAAGCAAAACTCGCATCTTCGTTCGCAACCTTCCTTTGAAGAAATCCAAGACGATGGGTTAATGAATCTTTGGTACGTCAGCACACCCTTCGAGGTTGTGAGGGTGCTAGATGGCCCAGAAGACGAAGAAGATGGTGCGTTGACGGAACGCCCGCGGCCTCTCGTCGCGGTAGATTTTGGGCATGCAGTGTGGATCGAATATGTGGATATTGATGTTGATGAAGAGGAAGAGGAAGAGGATCAAGGAGACGAAGATGTCCTGGAGGGTGGAATGAGGCGGACTGGGACGGTAAAAGAGGAAGATAGGTGGGAAGAAACCTCCCTGGATACATCAGGAAATGAAGGTCCAATAGAAACCACCGCAGAAGCGAGTACACCGGGCATAGATCAAGACCCCAAACGACTACGGTTCGTGACTTTCCCGCCCTTTGTCGAAGAATTTGAAACTGCGGTTTCAACCAATCACCAAACTCCCACTTCATCTCCCCCATCGACAACGACCCATTCAGGGAATCTCGTTAACGGGCGTCAACCTGGTGTGGTGTATACTTTGCTAACTCCTCCTGGATTGCAACTTGGTTTGGTGGAGACAATAAATATTGACCAAAGTCAAGGTGCAATCATTCTCTCCGACAAACTAGGAAAAATATGGATACTGTGTTATGAGTGAGGGATGACCTCGTTGCAGACATCAGACCTGGATTACTCATATGATGTATGTTTTTGCTTCAACTCTGCTGATAATCTATCGTTATAATTGCTGTTCTTCCTTTTTACTCACATTGGGATCTTTACATTAAGTACATAGCTTGTATGTATCACTTCGTTTAATGAGTTCATATCACCTTTGGAGGTCGGTTTGTTATCTGCAGGGATCTGCGCATGCGCATGCGTCACGGCCAGAATCATGCATTCACATTAAAGCTCTGACTATGAGATCCCTCGAACTGCCATACGTATACGCCAATATGCGACAGTTCGTTTCGTTAAGACTCCGCGTCTGAAATTTGGTGCACCAGCGTGGTTCTCTTGACATCCACACCGTTCGGATATCACTTTTTGCTTCATCGCCTTAGGAAGGGGTTCCCCCGAGGTTAATTTCAAGTCTGATGTGGAAAAAAAAATTACTCTGTCAAGTCCAAATAATTATCCCACTGAACTTCGCTGGCGACCAGCTGACCAGGTAGACGCTCGCATCACCGCTTTCGCTTAGGCAATTAGCCGAACGGGAGGCGATGTTTCTCCTTGATTTCTCATCTTTTTTTTCAGGTTGTGGGATGGCGGCGGCCTCTCTATATAAAGGCTTCCGAATTAGTTTTGGTTTCCTGAGCCGGTTTCTATCTACTACTTGTTATCTCAGAATACTGCTGTGCAGCGCCCTGGTGGCTTAACTTGACTCGTATGTGTTTTTTGACTACTGGCATTATGCTTGTGTGACTCGAGGTTGTTTATCATTGCATGCCATAGATTTCCCCATGAAGTTCTCATTGTTTTCCGTTTGTCTTGTTACTCTTTCCCTTCTGCTCAGCAACGTCGTTGCGGCGCCCATCAGCGCTACGTCTACGCCAGCCACTGTCGGTCAATCTGCCCAACATGCCGCAACTGCCGACAAGTTGCATCGGGCGGCTCAATCTCAAACTACTGCTGCCAACGCTGCCAGAGATGTAGGGACCGCTCACGCCTCTAAGAGTGGTAAAGATGATCCCGTTGCTCAATATTGGTCTGACCGATCTGCCGAACATGGATTCATGGCCTCTATGCTTGACAAGAAGAGCAAACAACATGCAGAGGCTAGCCGTCGTTCAAACCCAACAGCTCTCGATAATATTATACGCGGCGAAATACCCCACGATCAGGAAACGGCTACTTTTTACAAGAATGATGGTGTTCACTCCTATTATCAGAGCCAGAGTGAGTTGGCGCAGATGAAGAATCGAACGTGACGACGTCCTGCCAGTGGTGCTCACGAGGAGAGGAGAGGGTTTCTTATAGACACAGCACATACTATCACAATGTCAACTCAGATTGATTCCAGATTGACCCAAAAACGTTCATGAAGATCTTACTATAAATGGAAAATACTTCCCATTGTGTTCATGCAGTTCAACATGAGGTAGTGGATTCGATTACACATTGAGAAAAATAGCGCCTTTTGAGCTGTGAGACTCAACCTCCTTCGGGAGTTGCAAGAAGGGCTGAACTCTAACATGTGCTGAATTCATGCTTCTCTTGCCTTTTGTTTGTGAACTTACAGCTGAAGGATATGCCGCATTTAGCAGGCCCTGCTCTCTCCCACTCCCACATGCCTTTTGTTCGGCTACATAATAATATTTACCTTGCCTCAGCAGGGTTGGTTTGGCTTAGGGTGAGGTCAGGTTAGGGGGGTTATGTTTTACTGTCATCCATCGTGAGAGAACGACGGTTGCTCGGTTTTGTATTGTAATTAGGGGTTTTTCGTATGAAGATAACCAGCCTGTATCACGCCTAGATTTTCTGTTACCCGGGTTTAGATACATCAACAAACGATAAGCTGCATAGTCATTTGAAATTCCAGATAAGGCCAAAATGTGTCAAGGATGCACAGACGTGACTCAGAATAGACCTTTCTCTACACGCGCCCGTGTAATTCTCAATAGGAACGGTCCTGTTTTCTGAGAAAGACTTCGGGAGGAGAACCAGGACTAAGATTCCCGCGAAGTAGTGACACCGCTAAGCTTGACAGGAGAGATAAGGCTTAAAGTTCAACACAATTCTGACAGGTCCATGGCCGGGACATTTGCATTTCTGGTGTGGGCGGACATATTTTTTAGAAAATTTAACGAGTTCATTGAATTCAGAGCGCGCGTGTTACAGTGGAATGGATCAAGAAGTCGTCACATCGTGTACTAAAGCATGATTTTATTCGTGTTTAGCTGTCAGCAAAGACTGAACTTGAATTGTGTTAGGCAGAAATTTCAAATAGTTGGGCGGAGGTGACCCTGAGCTGACCCAAAATGGCCAAATAGTAGTTACACTTGATTTGTTTGCATGCTCATAGTTCTCCTTAACCCCGTCTTTTAATGACTAGGGTATGTTAATATTCACGTTCATCTCTTAACTTTCTATTTGTTAACGATTTTTTGTGTAAGTACCCGATTTTTTCGTTTTTCCTCGAGTTTTGATACCATATAGGCTTTAAGAAGGAGACAGGAGGTGTGCGTGTCCACGTAGATCATTTCTTTCGGGCCACGCATTTTGTACCCAAATATTCTGCGCAATTGGACGGATAAGTTGGCGCAAAACCGCATGTTATGGCTCCTCGACGCGGTCCACAGATTAGCCCACCCAATCCTCAATCTTCCTTGTCGCCGAACTCGCAGCCACCCCCTCGTTCGGCATCCCCTTCTTTAGGATTTACACAATTCCTAACGAAGCCTGCAAAATGGTTCAGCAGAACTGCGTCAGCTTCTAAGACGTTGCCTGGCATGTCATCAGAGCCTAGGGCCAGCTTGAGTAGCGGGGGAAGGAAACATAAGATATCCCAGCCAACGGACCCGAGACCCATTCTTGAGAATTATATGGCACCAGGGGCAAGGTAAGCATCCTTTTCACGTTTGAGCTGAGGCCATTATTGCTTAGAGAGATGACACGCTCCTTCTGTGGTTTTATCTTATTTTTCCATGCTCATTCTTTGGATTCTGTCTGTTTTCATGATTTATCGACGCATTTATTGCGCATGATTTACACACATCCCATGATTGTTGGAAGATAAATTTTATTTTTGCTTGTTTTTTGTTTTCCTTGTGCTTTTTTCTCGGACAAAGCAGTCTCGCTGATCGTTTTTGCTCCAGGTCTGTTATCGACCTATCTACTCGACCAGTAGTGTCACCGGAAGGTTCCCGATTCCCTCCTAGCTTACCCTCCAGTCCGACAACGCGGAGTGTGGGTCGTCTTGGCGATCTTCGCGAAGTTTCGAGAAAAGCATGGTCGAAATCTGCCGACGACTTATGCAAAATAACAACAGATCATTTCTCTCCTGCAGTACATTCTTTCCAAGAAAAGATAGCCGAGTATCGGAGTCGGAGTGACAGCAATACGAGTGCAGTATCTCCCTCCAGTTCCACCTCGGCCGCCCATCCAACAACTGTGGCCGGAGGTCGTCACCCGTTCCCCAGTCTTGGGTCGATGCCGGCGCCGGGTTGTTCTCCAAAAAATACGTCGGCGCCTGCGCTATCCATCTCGATTTCAACTCCCATAATAGAGGAGGGCTCTACGCCTAAATTAACAGCTTCTTCAGGCCAAGGTCATGTCCACATCCGGTCCCACTCTTTCACCCCTAAATTACCATCGAAACTGTCAGCTCCAAGATTTTCCCCAAGTCCGCAGCGTGGAGGTAGTCATGATCGTGGATTTGTTCTACGAAACAACGAGCACGGCACTCCCACGAGGGCTGCATTTGGATTTGGGTTAAGCCACAAGATGCCCAGTCAAGATTCGAACATTGCGGGTCCACCATCGTTGACGACTTCAAACTCTCAGATGATGCTTCTTCCACCTCCCACAATCATCGAACCTGACCAGGAACTACATGAAGAACCAGAGTCTTTAGACCCTCGACGCACATCTCAGATCGTATTTTGTAGCGGGTTCATCAATCGGTTAGTGGATCTTCCCGCCAATTTCCATCAACAGACGAATTTGCAATTATCGAAGGGTTGGAAGCCTTTCAAACTCGAGCTTAAAGGCTCGAAGTTATATTTCTATAAACCTCCAAACGATAGAGCCGCTGCGATTAAGGAGCTTTTCCCAGCATACTTGGTTCCTCCGTCCGAGGAGGATGACCAAGCACACCAGACGGCGGAAGCGTCCACGTCTACCTCTGGAGAGAAGGGCGACGACTTGTCATCCAGGTCAAGGGCGACAAGACAGGATCTTCAAACTGGAATGGGCAGAAAGAAGAGAGCTTACTGGGGTAGGCGAACACACCCCGATTTGATCAAGGATGATGTGACGGGCAAAGTAAAGAAAGGCACGATTGAAGCGCTTATCCACGAGGCCGTCTTTGCGACGACATTTTTTGACTCGACATCTATGACTGATGATGACGAGGAGCAGAAGGGGTGTCACGATGACGAAGAAAAACAGAATCTTAATTGGCGCGAGTTTGCCTCTTCTGTTTTACTTTCCGTTCCTTTTATCGTTACTGGCGGACAGCAAGCCTTTGAAACTGAGTTCGTCCGTTGCTGTTCCATTCTTGTCAGTGGTGCTGTGGAAGATGTTCGAGAGGAAGCGAAGTTGCGTGTGGCGTGGCTTGCTAATAAATATTTGAGGTTTCATGGTAGGGCAGCTGATCCTGAGGAGTGGCACGAGTTGGAACAGGAAGTTATTCCTGGTTTCGCTCTGAGTGCGCCGACGGCTGATCGTAGTTTGTCGAGCCCGGTAGCGTCCACGTCGCTACAGACACTATCACATCCTTCAACTTCCACTGATTTGGGTTCTGTGCCGAGCTCGTCAGATGTTCAAACCTTTTCAATCCGGCCGGACGGGAAGAAAATGATTCCGCTGCTCGATGCGCTTTCTTCTCCGCCTCAGCAGTACCCACAGCATACTAACCGGCAACCCGCCAGAAATGGGTTTGGACCTTCGCCATCGTCCAAAGGACTCCCTTGGTCGATATTGTCTGAAGAGGGTCTGACGAGGAATGTACTCCTCCAATTAGACCCCCATCTTATCGCACGAAGCCTCTCGCTTTTCCATCGTTCGATCTTGGAAAAATATCCAGAAAAGGTTTCGGTCGAATTTGTAATAGCCTCTCCGGGGCATGTTCAAAACCAACAAGATCAACAGCGTCAGGAGTCTTCGTCGAAGGAGGAGGCATTGACGCATTTTTATGGAAGCGAAGATCGGCCACATTGGTTGACAAAACTTTTGCTTTTGCAGATCCTAGGTACGGAATCGAGTGGCCATCATCGCACACAGTCATCTGGCCTCGTTACTTCATCTTCCCTTGCTGGAGTAGGACCGGAAGACCGACATAGCTCGGGCGCGCAAACTTCACGTACGCACTCTCGTTCCGACGTGATTTCAGTCTGGGCAAAAGTAGGCGAACTATGCAGAACGAATGGAGATGAATGTTCTTGGAAAGCCATTGCCGCTGGTCTATGCTCACGTCCAATCGCGAGACTAGCCAAAGTTTGGAAAAGGGTAGATCCTCAATCTGTAGCGGCCGTTGAGAGGTGGGCCTTGGCAAATGGAGTTTTATCTTCGGATGGTAACAAAGACGAAGAAGCAGAGGCCAAAGTGGCAGTTGGCCAACCTCAGATGACTTTTTGGGGTGGAGATGTCAAGGCTCGGTTGAACTCGGAGCTGTCCAAGGCAAACGAAGAAACTATGATTGTTATGGAACCTCTTTTGAGAGCGGCAATCATATATGAGGGTTTTAGAACATCATTTGAACTCTGTTCCAGGACTGTGCATGTCAGCGAGGGAGAAATCGATGACGATCTGAGGAGTTTGATCGCATTTTGGAGTGAATTGGCAAGCGAAGGTGGCGGAAAGAGTGGATTGGCTCTCAAATTCCAGAGGTTTTTTTTTTTGGTGAATCCGCTGCACAATATGTTGACTATGTTTATATCAGAATCGATCAATTCATGTCGCTCTCGCTTGTAGCAGAACCTCGAAGGAAGGGCTTATTCGAACCTTACTTTTGGACAAGACTATCGTCGAACACACCATGTTCTTCTCTGATGCCCCTACTCTTTCCAGAACCGCTGCCAGCCATTACATTGGTTGACAGGTCGAAACTCCTTCGTGGTCGATATGATAGTGATACGCCGGAAACTCTTCGTAGTATGGATGCCCAACTCGGGCAGGAAACTGGTCGAAAATTGCATGGTCTTGATAGTAGTAATAAGGATTCTACAAAGAATCTGATTCTTGGCCATGGTGGCACCTTTATTTCTGTATATGATGGGGACCTTTTACTTGTTACACAGAATGGCGGATTCGAATCCACGCCGAATTCTCGACCCCCCTCAAGAGCGCCGTCTCGTCCTGAAAGTTCTGTCATGGACCATAATTCGGGTTTAGAGAGGCCACCAATCAGCCGCAACCCTTCTATTCGTGTCAAACCTAGCTCGTCTCATGGCTTGGAACGCAAGACAAGCATGGCACGCCGCAGCTCGCTCCCTACCGTCTCACATTTGTCTCGATCAAACTTTGTCATCACGGAACCATCTTCTGAACCTCCGCTTCGGGTGCTCGTGCGGGCTGGCACGTTGAATAACCTTGTCAATATCCTCGTACATGGTTTGGAAAACATTTCAGTTTCTGTGGCAGACGATAATGGTGAAATGACATTGAAGGAGGGTATGACCAGAGAACTGGTACTGGACAAGGTCGAGTTTGCGAGAGTGTGGTGGAATGTGTTCAGGAGCTTTCTTACTCCTCTTGTGTTCTTCGAAGTAAGTTTAGTTTCTTCGTTCTATATCCAAAAATAAAGTTAGTCCAAGCTTTTGCGCAAGATCTACATTACCCCACCTCCAGGATCGTCTGCAACTCCAACAGACCTGTATCACTTAGCAAAGAAACGTACTGAGGTTCTATTCACTATAAAGGAATGGCTGACGATTGGTGGTGGTGCACAAGACGCTTTGGATGATCCCCAGCTCTTCAGTGCCATCCAAGCCTTTTTAGAAAGCTCTTCCGAACCCGCCATGGTGTCTGAGTTTCCGCCCGTTCAGCATGCATTCGAAACCTTCTCAGAAGCCAAACGGTCTTTGCAATCAGTCTTTGTATTGCAGATGCAGCGGCCAACGATTCCGCACGGACCTCAGGCTCAACACGGCCAGCGCGTTAGAAAAAGTACAAGGGCGAAGAATGTAATCACTCGCGTTCCGCCGGATTTAGATTGCATGGACCCAGAGGAGTTCGTGGGTAACCTAGACGGAATGGCAAGTGCTGCTTTCAGCAATGTGACAGAAGAGGTGATTTTTTTTTGTATAGCCCGTATGCTTCTCACTTTTCCTCTCAGGATCTCTACATTACCGCAGACCTCTTGGAAGTGCAGTCGGCTGACCGAACGGGATGGTTCCCAAATCGGGAGATAGCTACAAACGAAGAATTGGTTGAGGTTCAAACAATCTACACTCACATCCTTGAAGTTGAACGGTCCTCAATGATTTCAGAGCTATCACATGATTCTCTTTATCGGCTGTTGCCACCCAGCGTACGAAGCTGCATTCGAGCATATACTCTTATCCGGAAATGGTTGATCTCGAAATTGGTTGCTCCTCGGATAGGACTGCGTGCCAGACAGGCGAGAATTGAACTCCTTATTCAAGCAATTGAGTTGGCAAGGCTCAGAAATACAGAAACCCTCTCATCAGCCCAGCTGATTGAGCAGCCCTGTGTTCGTTCTTTTGTCGAGGCCGTAACAATGTCTGCATTGCTCAGTCCGGAATGTCGACTTCATCATCGCGTTTGGCAAAGTGTTTCCCTGAGTCGGAATTGCACTTGTGATTCGTTATCCTCACTGCTGCACCAACCATTCGTACAGTCCGTCTCGTCTCAAGAATCTCTAACAGTCGATATGGGCTGGCTTTTGGAACGGATAATCGAGATCAGTGCTACACCAGATATTCTCGATGCTTCTTCACGGGAGGGACAGCAGCTCATAAACTTTGACAAGAGAAGGTGAGCGTGATCTACTCTCTACATCATTGGTTTGTCCTCACACAATCTCAGGCACCTAGGAAATCTTATTAATAAAATATCTCGTATTCCGTCTCATCGAAAGCTCCCATCGGAAGAAGCGATTAGGCGTGGCTTTGAACGACTCAACAATCTTGAGAAGGAGGTAGCCGTTGTTCAATTGGATTATCGACGTATCAGGGACGAAGCGGCAAGGGAAGCCTCCAACCCTGGTATGAATAGTGCTCCATCCACTAAGAAGTTCATTCGGCCGTTCAGCAAGATCGTTACCATTCAAATTGAAAAGAATCGTAGGGACAAAAACTTGCGAACAAGGCTTCAACGGGAGAAACTACAGGAACAAACTAGGAACGAAAGACGTGATGACATTCTTAACAAAGCAATGCGTCCGCGAAAACCGGTTGCCACTCCTCAAAAACAACATCGGAATAAAAAGAGCATGTCTGCGTTCCTCAATTTTATGCGACCGATTTCTAGTGCCTTCGGAGCCGATACACTTCAAATCTTGCCCAAGAGATCTGCTTCTGAACTCGATTTCCGAACGACTGGGAAGCCTACCCTCGTCCTCAGCGTAATGGACGCAAAGATCACTCAGTTTATCAATACCGAACGGTCGTACACATTTCAACTGGACACTGAGGATGGCGGCCACTACCTTTTGCAAGCACTTAATAAACGTGACATGAACAAATGGCTGGAAACGATCTGTCGTGTCACTAACACCGTCGCAAAGCGACGTCTTACTTACCTGGGCAACTCACCGAAACCTCAAATTGCAGACCATATACATACTCACCCCATAGTTCCTTCACGAGACCCGAATGCCGGTACGTGTTCTCTGCCTCTGCTTTGGATCGTCTTGTATTTACGTAGGCGGCTTCAGTGTTTGGTGTTGAACTCGAATTTCTTCTTCGGAGAGAAACGGGGACTGAGGACATCTCACCAGGCACGGTTCCTACCATCATTGAACAATGCTTGACTGAGGTGGAGGGCCGTGGGTTGACGGAAGTTGGAATTTGTAAGCGTTCCCAAATTTTCTTTGGCTACGTCTGCTATTCGTTAAATCGCTGGGTCGACAGATCGCATTGCTGGTGCTGCTACAGAAATAAATGGTCTTAAAGATGCCTACAACCGAGGAGAGTTTCCTATTCATTCGGGGACAGACATCCATGCTATCTGCGACCTGATGAAAACATGGTTTAGAGTTCTTCCTGAACCTCTTTTCCCGCCCTCATCATATTGGGAGGTTATGAACGCTATGCGTAAGATTTTTTTTCTGTATAAAATCGTAATTTTAGCATTTCTAATATGTCGACGAATTAATTAGGCCAAGAAAATCTTGAAGACCGCCTAATTGGCATTCGCAGGGTTGTGAAGGCGTTGCCTCAGGCTAACTTGGATCTCCTTCGAAGAGTCTCTGAACATCTTGACAAGTCAATGCCTTCTATTCTATCAACACACTGAAATTTTAACACGCATTGAACAGGGTCACAGATTTCGAAGAGCATAATCATATGACAGCCGAGGCTTTGGCCATCGTTTTCAGTCCAAATCTGCTGAGAGCACCTCAAAACGACTTTGTCATGATCTTAAATAATATGGGACTCTCTCATAAATTGGTCAAGGCACTTATTACTCATGTGAGTGATTTGACAGATCTTCAGTGACCGGAAACTTACAACTTTGCTTGACCAGTTCCATACCATCTTCGATGACAACGATCCCGACGCCGAACTTCACTCAGAGGATGAACTAGATTCACCTATAATGGAAGAAGAGTTAGGGGGTTTGGTTGAAGAAGAAAATTATGCAACTCAGGTTTCTATGCAATATGACGATAATCGGCAAACAAAGGATGACGGAAACAAAGACGCTTAGTACCCGTAGGACTTATATCTACGTTATTTTTGTATGTGTACCAGCTTTCTATTTTTTCTAGTAGCGAGCAACTGCAGGCAGTCATTTGAGCTTTATTGGTGAACAAGTCTTTTCTAAACAGTGATTTAATTCCTCAGGCTTGAAACAAGATTCAATTAAGTACACTCGGATGCACGGATATCTCCTGCAGGATCCATTGCAAGCCACCGTTCATCTAATTACCGCTTTACGTACAATGAAAAGTGAACAAACCTGCTTTACTCGAGCTACGATCATTAGATTGGCCGATAACATCACGAGGTCTTATCCAGTCGCCAGCGGGCATGTGGGCGCTTATCAGACCGTTGAAGGCTATTTCTTTCTCCCGATTTTCAGCTCCTGACTTTATCTGACCTTGACGCCCGCAGAGATGTCCGACGAGAAACAAGGTGCTAATCGCAAGGTAGTTCAGGTCGATGAACCTGGGAACAAGCGCTCCAGCGATACGTCGTCGTCGAATTCTACTCGTCGGGGCAATCAAACCAGTAGTGATACAAGTTTGAGATCACGTTCGGCCAACAGGGAGGACTCTCATGATGCTGCGCACAAGTCTAAATCTCACGATGCTAAGAAGTCATCATCACACAACACAAAGGCTAGAGATCGAGACGGCGACCCAGAGCAAAGCAAGACGGACAAACAGCGGACATCGAGAACTGGACATCACGAAATACCGCAGAAGAATGATTCGAAGGAGTTATATTATTCCGAAGGAAACAAAAATTCGAGCAGGCGCAATACGGCTACGTCTACTCCTAATAAACTCATCAAATCGCTGCAACAACCTGGGGCTCACAAGAGGTCAGCCCAATCTTCGCAGATATCAGGTGATTCTGAGGCTTTCCTCGATTTCTCCGATTCCGAATGTGACATATTAAATGAATACCCGGGGATGGTGGACCACGTCGAAATGCAAAGTGCGGAGGCAGCGGAAAATATTACTTTCGGGAATTCGGGACCAAAACATACTTCTGTGACAATCGCCCCAGAGTCTTCTCGGCAGACTGCCCACAACGACCTCCAGCAGGAACTGAAAGTCACTCCTAATGATAGACCTTCTCATGGAGCGGAAACTGTTGACCGAGGGCGTAACACTCCTACGGAAACTAAGCCAGCCCATCATGGCACGTCTACTGCCTCGGCTTATGCACAAATGACGACTGGCAACAAACCTTCTAATTCCTCACTACCTACTAATCCTACTGAAGCTTCTTCTGATGGTGCAGAAGACAATGCCAATCAAGCACAGGACGATTTAACGCCAAAAAGCTCAGAGGGTGACATTGCTACGAGAAATGAAATCTCTGCTCACCCTACACACGAGACCTCCAGTGCTGTTGGAGGTTTCGTGAGCAGTTTCTTGGGCTTACGCCCGTATCCTATGACAAGAGAGGCCCAGTTGTCGAAAGACCTCCACGCCGCAAAGAAACAAATTCGGTTTTGGGAAGGGGAGACGGCTCGTGCTCAAGAACACTGCCAAAGGCTCACATATGAACTCCACAGAGTTTCCGGGGAAAGTCGTGCACAGGCTCGCAACGTGAACACCTTGGGTCACGAGAATCAACGACTTAAGGAGATGATCGAAGGCCTGCAGCTCGAATTGAGAGCTGTAACCAAGAAATATGACGACGCGAAATTGTTGTCCGATACACGTGGAAAGGAACTTCATGGGGCTCAGATGTTCCTCACCAAAGCCGACTCTCTTTCTGTCTCGGAACTTATTCAAAAAGTCAATGCCCTGAACGAGGAAATATTCCAGGCTGCTGCTTCTCTGGGTGACTTCATCATCCGCTACCGGTGGGATATTCCGGACGCAGATCTCCAAGTACGCCAAAAAGGGTCAAGCGATGTTCTTGGCACCCCCTTGATTCAGATATTAACCACGGAGGCTCAGAAGCAGGACGAACCAGCTAATCCCTTGCTTGTGCAAATCACACTTCAAGTTCTCCTCACATCGTTCTGTGCCAGCATGATCCGAACTTGGTCTCACGATGACTCTACTGACTCATATTTGCAAAAGCTATATGACCAGATACGTGCTTCAAGTATGTGATCTCTTCGACTTTATGCATATAAATAACTTTTCCAACTAATCCATGTAGGCGATCAAGCTGTCTCAGGACGATGGCGTGCTCTCACTCGAGCTCAGCTTAGATATGATACCGAGAATTGGGCCAAATTTTTTCGTTCGAAACTCGTTTTCGTTCTCTCGACGGCCGCATGGAAAGCAGGAACACAGGAGCAACGACAGTCCTTTGAAGCTCGTCTACCAACTATCTTCAAAGCTATTGCGGATGTTCGCACAGCTCTTGGCGAGAAATTCACCTCTTCTGATATAGAGGTCGCCACTGTGGCACCTGGTTCTCAATTCCAAAAATTTGTTATGGAAGAGGTATATGGAGAGGATGGACAGGATCGTGGTTCTGATAACGTGCTTGCCACAATAGGGTTGGGTCTAAAAAAGTTCGTCCCACCATCCCCGCAGGACATGGCTGTGCACTACGAAAACGTTCTTCCTCCAAAAGTCGTTGTTGAATCAAGTTTGAGGGCGGCATTGGATCCGTCTCCACGTCCTGTGCGAACTCGAGTGATGAAACGCAAGGTGGTCGAGAAATAGGAATGAAGGGTAGCAAACTACACAGAAAAATCAATGAAAAATTCGAATAGCGTGGAATTGGACATTCGTTAGCTAGTTTAGCTCAGTGACTCCTCTCGATGTAAACGTCTTCACCTTCCCGATTGCCTGGACCGATTCCAATGAACATAGCAGCCAACTAAGTATCTATCTTTGTCAGGTAGCATTCTGTCGTTATCTGGGTAAGGGCCAATAATTTTTTCAGTCCGCCCTCAGGCTGGTCTCGCCTGACTCTCGCGCAACTCTCGCGTGGCCGCCGCTCTTCAAGTTTAACTTCGTTTCTTCTACTGGAACATCACGAAATCTCATATCCTGGTACCAAGCGAAGCTTGTCCTTGCATTCGGTGTCGGTACGACTTTCAGTGAGGTTTGTTGGCTAGCATTTAAATTGTGGTAAATCTCACGGGCGCTTGTTTGATATCTCCGTAATTTTAGTTGAGATAAAACCTGTTCAATAGGGCTCGTAATTCTCTCTGAACGACATCCACGGCAGCAGAAGGATTAGGCAACATAGATGTGGTGTTTAAAGAAGAGGAGAATGCGATTTGAGTAAAAACGAGCGTAAATGAGAGTTATTTCGTGTCAGATATCTTAGGATCCTGAACGAAAAAAAACAACTAGAACTGCTGATCCATATTCTCATAAAGTTATAAGCTCATTTAGTGGTGAGGTTCGCGTGGAGGCGTATGATGCTGAAGGGGTTGATGTTTGTGGGTAGAATCTAGGGATAGAATCTAGGGACGTCGCTTCTACTCTACCATACTCACCCAACTGCAAGTAGGTAGTTATGTAAATAATCTTATGGCTTCGCCTTGTGTGTTAGATAAACATGTATTAGTATCGGCGGGGCGCGTTACAATCTTTCCACCACTTAAGTAGCTAAGATACAACGATCGTAATTATTGTGTGCACGGCTCTAGCAGTACGTGTTGAGCGTGTTGGTGAGAGCGGTCTTCTCAGCAGAGTTGACGGTTAAGCCGTAGTAGTTCTTGACTTGAATCCAGGCAATGGCGTAGGTGCACTTGAAGGAGTTGAGAGGCGGGAGCCAGGTTGAGGGGTCCTTGTCGCCCTTGGCTTGGTTAAGGTTGTCGGTGACAGCGACGAGTTGAGGTCGAGTGAGGTCGTTGGCGAATTGTTCGCGCCGAGCGGCAGTCCAAGAGCGGGCTCCGCTAATCCAGGCTGCCTTTAATGGAACTACATGGTCCTAAAAATACGTACAACATGATTAGGATAGGCTGTCGTTACGATTCTAAGAGAGCTGCGAACTTACGATATCGAGATCGGAAGCTAAGTTGGTGGCTACGCCGTCATAAGGCGAAACCCAGCGACCAGAAGTAGCAGCACAGTTAGCATTGGTGACCACGTTTGTGCCATCCCTCTTCAAAACAGCTGAATACAGTGGTCAGGAAGACGCCCAGATAGGGATTGTGGATCAGGAACTGACTTTCTCTGGTGTTACAGCTACCGCTGACTGGAAGGTGCGATGAAAAGTAGCTGTGAGTCGACCTCGTTCAAGAGAAATTTAAATGCCAGCTTACTGGTGCTCCAGATATGGAAGTAGTTTCTGTTGTATGGCGGGGAGTTGGATGGCGTTGCAACAGTCACTGTAAAAAGAGGCAAGGTTAGACAAGAAACACGACGAAGGTCTGCGCGCACATTGAGAGAGGTAGGTCCTCGCGGCCGAGACAGAGATTCCAACCGGTAATTCGCGACGAGAGATCTCGGCCGAATCAAGGGGAGAAGCGAGGGCGTTGGCTATGAGAGTAATGGCGAAGATCGAAGCGAAAGCGACCATGATGAGGTGTTCACCAAAGATAGAACGGAGGGAGTCTCGAAGCGAAACGCCTGCTGACTTTTATCAGGAAATGTATGTACACCGCCATATCATAGGAATCGGTGAGTAGGAGGTGGAAGAGTTCCGGTGTCAACCTACTTTGATTGCCGATTGTCCGATCCGTTTCCGACCTGGATCTGATCCGAACATTTACCACAGCCACTGGAAATCATGGTATTTCATTGCCTAGCATTCAAGAAACCCCACGGGCGCTTGTTGTCTCCAATAAATCAATCGTATTTCTCCAGGAGCGTGTTATCGTGTTTTTTGAGAAAGTGAAAAAATCTTACCGTCTTACTCATTCTTCCACAGGCGAATCTGGAATTTATTAATAGGCCCCTTCATAGTAGCATTTGACCTTACTCATATGCCTCGGAATGCCAGCCTGATTATTACCCCCCTGAAATCATTTATCAAAGTGGATAAAGACCCTGTTGATTCAAATTTCGGCTTCAAATTTCGCCCCACAGTTGCTTATGAAGGAGAAAATCCGCTGCTTGAGATCTTGCGCTGCCTTAGTGAGTGGTTCAGTGTACAGTAACTCTCCCTGGTAAATACTGGTGTTCTTTCCTTTGAACAGGACAAAGACACTATGATTAGAGTCCTTAATGCACTCGAAGACTCAATCAATGTTAAGTTGCTATTCTTTCTCTTCAATCCAATCCTCTGACTCGGTGTTTATTACGCAGCGCTGGAACGAATCTTGACTGCTGTATGTTTTCCGAACTTTCTAACTTATTCTGTTTTTCTTTCATTTTCAACTGGTCAGTCAATTCAGCTATTCTACAACATCAGGCGTTGCCATCGCAACTCCTCTGTCTTCAAAATATTAGCCTATCATTGAGACCTAATCATTTCCGTTACTTTAGCCCAGTCTCTCCATCCTGACTTGACCACTAGATTAGATTGAGATAGCCAAGAGCCACCAATGCCAGCCAAATTTGGGAATATGTGAACCAAAAAGATGGCATATGGAACGATGGTGCGCTCATCTATCGGCGAGTCACCGACGTACAGGTAGTTGATCCTTGTATTCGCGTAGTCTTGGAGGATCGTTAACGGTATAGTACGGGAGGCTGTAGAGTGGCATCGAAGGCTAGAGTCAAGTGTTGGATTTCGCGGCATCCCTTAGTCAACGCAAGGAGACCTTTGGCAGTTACCAGATGTGGACTTCCCCAACCCTGCATAGATCCAAGTCGAAGGAATCGTAGTCTGGGCCAAGCGTTTGCCATGGCTTCGACATCATGGTCTGCTAGATTGAATTTCCACGGGACGTCCAAATTGAGGTGTGTCAAGTTCCTAAATGCAAGAATGGGCTTGAGTAGCTCTGCAGAAACAGTCTTTGCAAGTTGGAGTGGATCGCCCTGTCCCCGTCTGACCGTCTGATTGGACGAGTACTTGAATACGATTTGACGAAAAGTGCGATGATCTTCAGCTTGACCAAGAAAATTATGGAACACCGTGTGGATGTGAACTGGATCGGGTACTACAGAGAAGAAGAGAGTTAGGGTTTGAAGTCGTAAATACGGGATACGCTCAAGCAAACAGGAAAACGAATACACATCATTTTCTCGCATTGTCAGGTGTTGTAACGAAGAGAAGATGGGCCTAGATATATCTCTAGTGGATGTCAAGATGTCGTTAGATGAATTTGGAAGTTGTAGATCGGGAAGAGCTGCGAGGCATTGAAGCGCGTCGGAGGTCAACTTTCGAGACCCACAAGCCAATCCACGAAGTTCCTTCATCTTTTGAACGAGGTCGGAAAGTTCTCTGCATTCCATTACCGTGACAAGGTCTCCGAAAGAGCCTAAATCGAGGTTCTGCATGTGCAGCGCCTGCTGCGCAATAACAGAAAACAGTTTCATATTGAACTGCCTGTATTTGGGTCGATATCTCCCCAGTGAAGGGACAAGGAGACGTCCTTCGTCCTCAGAAAGATGTGCAAGCACGGGATTGCATCCATAAGTCGTGTAAACTCGAGCTGGAGCAGGCTGGGGAATAACGGACACAAGACGTCAAAGTCGACCGCGGAAGATAGTTTGTGCAGCTCGCGGAGATCATAGGCGATTTCCTTTGGAAAATTCCCTGCCAACTGCCTGGGCACATTCCACAGTGCCGTTCGATGAAATGGATGAGGCAGATATTCGATCCGTCGAATGCGGGAGGCATACAACCTCAGCCTTTTCCATTCGCTTGTTGTCGGTATATCAACTTCCTGCATGTAACTAATCAGAAGACACTCGACAATGAAGATCTGAAATGTTCAATCATACAAATTCCAGGTCAAAATTGGTACCTTCCTCTCTCCATCTTTCACAAGGTAGAGTTTTCAACAGAGCAACTAAATTTGATTGTGTGTGCCAAATGATGTTGAGAGCGACTTCAGAGAAGAGCCGACATGACAGCGCACTGGAAACGAGATGTATGCGGGCACTGGTGGCTGAAGTTTCGGGCGGGACAAATTTAAGGATAATATCGACGATTTCAGGGACCTGCAAACAACGATGCATGTTGAGGTTCAAGGATGAAAATGTGGATGATCTATTGTTGACAAAGTAGGTCCGCGTCTAATTCTTAGCTCGGGACCGAGTCACCAGATCTGTTTACGACATTCTCAAGATCATTGTAGATGGTCCAAATCAAGTCCGCACTGCACTTCAACAACCAAACAACTTGCAAGAAATGGTGATTCGCAAAATGCCTAAATCCTGTGTGATTCAATGTTGCTCAACCTTGACGCGCTTAACGGCAGGATTGTGTCCTACGAAGTGATTCAAATATGTATGAGTATAAATTCCGGAAAGTATTGGACTTACTACTCTCCTCAACGTCCTTGATATATCTCTTCTTTACACTTGAATCTTGACGTAATTTCCCATCTTTCGATAATAGATCATCACGACACATATCAGGTTTGTGCTGTGAGGGGGATGAGTTGTTGAAAGATGATGGGTGTTGACCCGATTGCGCGAAAGCAGTGGGAGTGGTTTCCACACCGAAATCTATTGGGTCTAGGGGTTCTTTTTTGATTCTTGTATAATCTTCCGGATGCTCGGATTTTACCGTTTCCTCAGTATAAGTGAGATCTCCAGGTAGTGTGGCTAACGCAGAAAGAAGATCACCGGAGGGTTCATAATCTGCGACTAAATGCCAGTGGCCAGAAATTAGAGGATCTGTGAAAGGTCTTAAACGAAAACCACATACACGACGGTGACACTTCGAGGGGTTCAGTTTTAATATTTGGTTCTCCCGTGCCTTCAACTGCATTCACCAGGTCTACAGAAAGAGTTCCAAGAGCTTCCAGTAACGCTGCTGAAGGTTTGTACTCGTTTGTCTCTGCTATGTGGTCACGACGGCTTCCATGGTAGTAACACTTCTAGAACTTTACCTGTCTTGAGTATATGATGACTCTCTTCAGAGGTAAAAATGGAAGCAAGAAAGTCCTGAGCTTCATCGTTCATTTGTGATTTTGAGAGTGTCATGGTTTCAGATTGTCCTGCTATGACAGATACTTTTCAGAGTGGGATTCCTTCAAGAAGTATCGCCAAAATACCATCTTCAGATGTATCCTCTTTCTTAATTTGTGTAGAAAGGGTGTCGGCCCTTTTCATGAGTGACGAATTTAAATGACCAGGGCGAACGTATGGCGTGAAGCCATCCTGAAAAGTAGACGTCGGCAAAGTTGGTAAGGGTGGTTCGGGAAGTGAAGAATTACTACAGCCGGGGAAGGTGGAAGGGGCGACCTCTCTCTTTCCTTCCCCTTTTCTTTACTAGCCAGTGTTGCGGACAATGGGTCTTTCTGTTGTTGTAAAGCTGGCGACAGAGAGGATCCCGCCTCGGTATTTGACAAACTTGGTTCAGGATCACTGTGTTTATTGTTGTGTCGTGCTGCCAATCGCTCGTTTACTTCCAGAGGTATCGCACGAGCATAAGGAACGTCCACAGGTGGTTGAGGTGCCGGGGACGATAGAGGATAAGGGTATTTAATGGGAAGGTTATCAGGAATGGCGTCGTACATTGGGTAACCTATCGAAAAAGCTATGATGATGATGAGAATTTTTTTGGAATTTAATGTAAAAGTTCTGACACACTCTTATTGGTAGGATCACCAAAGCTCACATACTTGTATTCGTAAATATGGGCAACCTCGTTGGAGGATGCAACTCCTAAGAAGAACTTTGAGTAGTAATGGGCGCCTAGATATTGTTCGGTGTCGTCAACTTCTTTCGGTAGTTCCACAATGATGTTTCGATGCTGGAATAAAATGCTGTCAGCTTTTAAGATTCACCTTTTTCTGGTTTCAGCATACTGTTCGCTGATAATAGACAGCTCTAACGCGAGCTGTCGGATACTCGTCTCTAAGCATGACTTCAAACCAAGCTCCAATATGGTTGAAGTCAGCAGCGTCGAAATCTCCATATATTCCCCATGGGTTGACAACCACTAAAAACTTTTCTGGTGGTGCCTTGTATTGCTTGTGGTGGTTAAATCAGTTTTGATCACGGATTGATAATGAAGGGTGATACCTTCAACTTAAATTTTTTGTCCTTCTTCCCCATTGAACACTATGATAATCACTCGAATCTTGAAACCCTTCGACTGTCGATTGGCAAGTATAAATGTCGACCTGATATGTCCGTACCCAAAGATGGAGTTGTGGATCGAATTTAATTTGATAAAAAAGTCTTAGTGTGTTGTCGATATTGCCAGTGAACAGAAAGCCATTGGTTTGTACTAAGCCTCTCGAGCCAATGATTACTACGATATCGCAAAGGCTTTCGGGCCAACGGTCCGGAGGTTCAGCTCGTGACTCCCGCTTTAACTTTTGGCAGGCAATGTTTATCAGAAATTGCAGGATTTCGGTGTTATACGCAGTTCAACTCAGACCTAATCTTCTTGAATTTGTTTGTTGGTCTGACTTGATGAAAAGCGCCATTTATTCAGGCAGACCACATATACGGTGAGACGCCCAATCCAAATTCTAGTTCTTCGCATTTGGAATTCATCGTCTCAACAGGAAACGGCTAATTTGCACACCAGCTTTGGAAATTTGACGAACGTTGTTTCAACACGACGTTAACTGTGGCTATCACAGCAATTTACTACCATTTCATTGCACAAGACTTCGCTCAGAGCAGAAGTGCCACTCCTTTTCAATCAGAATTGCAATTGTGGGTGGTTGTAACTCGTTCACCCTACATATAATTTGATCATGTCAATTAGGATTATTGTACTTCGCGTCACCTATGAGTACCATATTCAGATCCTTTCTTTGTGGGGGAATCGACGGCTCGTGGATATTGTAGTACAGCAAGGTCAAGACACCTGGTGTATTTTGGTTGACTCGAGCTGTAAGTAATGCCCACGATTGCGAGTTCACCCTTACATCTGGGGCCTTACGGTGAAATATCTGAGGCGTCAGAGACTGCCGATGAATGGTACAAGGTCATTCGGAATGCCGCTTTGGGTCCATATCCGTGGTGTAAGAAAGTCTTCACAATCGACTGGTAATCACAATCGACTGGTAACAGTTTACTTGTAAACCCTCAATGCCAAATCTTTATGGCGAAAATTTCCAGAAGGACAATCTGTCAAAAAAGACGAGGATGGACTTGTATGGGCGAGTCATTCTAAATCCTGGGGACACAGAAAGAGTTCGATACAGCAATTGGTTCCGACAGACTTCCAACGACCAAAGGCCGATGCTTTATCTGCGGTCTGTACTTCTAGAGGCTTATCGTTTGTCCCTGCTGATCCTCTTGGTATGTTAATGTGTATTTTAACGTTTGACACCAACTTTGAAATTATACCAGGACTCCGAAACGTGATGACGTTTACGAGGGTTATTTCCTGCCAAAGGGTACCTGGACCATGCCCACCATCCGGTTAGTTATTGCATTATATCTGTCACACAACTCTAACACATCTTTAGGCGATGCTTCCCGACGAATATGCGGAGACAGAAACCGAATACGAGATCTTCCACTCACCATTGAAACGGTCAGGATTGAACGCCATAAGATCTCAGTCGGGGAACACTTCTCTATTGCCTTTTCAACCCTTGCGACGTGCGACATTCTCCGGTCCTGATAAGGACGGAAAAGAGGTATTGCCCCTAAAAATACATTCACCCTGGGACGATCACGTAGGTCTAAATTGGTATACAAAATGCACCTTCTGATCATATCCTCCTTCATCAGAGCGTTGTTTGATAATTTCAATTGCAAGTGCCACTACGGTGTTCGAATTGCGAGGGTTTTTCTGGTTGCAAAGGCTTCAATTATAGCTAGGAAGTTCTCCGCGGGTAAACATACTACGGGTTCGCTTGGAAATACTGTGGTATAGAGAAGTGGCGCCCAAGGGCAATGTGCATAGATCAGCTGACAGTGCCACCAGTTGGGGCTGTACTGGAGGTGATGCTTTGGTTAATTGAAGTCACCGTATGTATTTAACCTTTCGACAACCTGGGCGCTGAGCAGTCATCCTTTCCTAGCCTTTTTCGAAGAATGAAGGGCTGGTTTTTGGCTGGAAGCCACCCCAAAGACTACATCGTCGGTATAGACGACGCCGTCAGCTACGAAGGGAAGAAGCCGCTTATCTTCAAAGCCAAGTTGATAAGCTGGAGGGATTCGGTACGCTGATGTAGTCATTCAAGGCGGACCGTTACTGCAACAAACGCATGCGTTTCTCGGCTGTCGTCAAATCGAAAGGCGTCACCGACTGGTCTGGGCTATGGATGCGCATCGATGACGATGATGACAAATTGCTTGAGTTCGATAACATGGGAGACAGACCGATCAAGGGGGACACCGATTGGCAAAGGTACCAAGTGGTGTTGGACCTTCCTCTGAAGAGCATCAGTATTCATTTCGGCATCTTGTTGAGTGGGAAGGGCCAGGTTTGGCTGAGCGATGTTTGCTTCGAGGAGGCGCCCAACGAACCGACTACCAGTAAGAAGAAAGTGCTTCCAGACGAACCTGCGAACTTGGATTTCTCGGAGTAGATTTCGTGAGTATAATATTCATTGGTTTATTTTTGGGGTGTTGACCAAAGAAAAAAGGTAACTCCATTGAATAAAGCCTTCATTGTGATAGGGATTGTGTGTGCCTTTTGTTTTCATAATAACTAACGATCGATTGTAACCTTTGAAATTTTATTAAATGAGTTATTGCCTTACTACTCGTTCAGCCAGCAGCCTGAGGAAAGCAAGATTAGTATGAAAGTGTAGCAGTGATGTAAGGTGGTCTGTAGTCAAGGTAATGGAGCCTTTCGAATTATTAAACTATGTGTTGAACACCCAGGATGGTTCAGAGTCAGGAGGGGCCAAGTCAGCACATGTCGGAAACAGTTTGAAGGGGTTCCACTCAGGTTCATAATTCTTTTTCTGGCAATGTATTGGCTTTGAATTTATGTGAAGTAGAATAATGAATCAATGATAGAGCTACAAAAGTAAGTGATTAGTGTTGTGCGAATTAGGTCCCCGACCTAAGTTTAGTAAGTTAGTAAGATACCATGGCGGACTTTTATACGCGACAGTGCTCGTCCCGCACCCCTCTGTGGCGTACAAGCCTATCCGCTTACAAGGCATCGCCTATACAACCCAGGTAATTTTGTTTGCCTGATAGAGAGCCGCTACTTATTCTTTTTCTGATGACAGATGATCCACGAACGCATCACTAGCGAGACCTGGAATGCAGACAGGCCTCGTGTCAAAGATCGCGTTGGAACCAAAATCGTATACTACAACATCAATTCATCCAGTGACGCGGTAGGAGCCATTCGTCAAGAGCTCGACATGATGGAAATTGCAGCTCAACACGACGTTTCAGTGCCGCGGATATATACGTACGATTGCTTTGAGGAGCTCGAGGTCTGCACAATCGAATATGTCGAGGGTACACCCCTTGACAAGCTGGACCCTACCGATCCACTCGTGCAAAAAGCTAAATCTATCGTCGAGACTTACATTCGAACTATGGAATCCGTACAACGTCCAGATACACTGAACAACCAACGTCCCCTCTTCCAAGGCTTGCGAGTACCAGCAACTTCCCTCGACGTTTACCTCCATCTTCTCACTATCACCGAGTTTCATGCTCGACGATACCAGCTTCCTTTTGCCCTACAGACCGTTCAGGAGTTGCCACAGCTTTTCCCAGTGGAGGCCTGTGTGCTAGCTCACGGGGATCTCGCCGAAGGAAACAACGTTATTGTCTACGCAGACGGTACGGTGAAACTCATTGATTGGGAGTGTGCAGGTTTCCTTCCGTTGCACGTCGCTAGGGCGGTCTCCGAAACCCTTGATGTTACGTCGCGACTTGGTGGTATGATTGGTTCGCTATGGGATGCTGCTAAAAGCGGTACATTTGGAGAGAGAGAAAAGTTCACAACAGCTTTAGCGGACTTCGTTCGCCATACATCATATATGAACTAATGGTATCATCCAAATCTTTCCAGACAATGTAGACTGTCCAAGCGAAGCCATATTGGTTCACCTCCTTAGAACCATCTGTTCAGGTGACTTGGGAATGAATATTGACATAAATAGAGGGTTTAACAGTAACTCTGGATATCTTAAATTTATCTAAGGCTTTATTTGCCCGCGGCTGCGCCGCGAAAGATAGATGGATCGAGTTTGACTCGGAAGACCATTATTATCGATACAGATAAGCGCTCTTGGTGGCTAAGCGATGTCCATAGCTCAGCGCTGTGGTATATAGCATCCCAAATTGCAACTTCTTGTCTTCAGAACCCTCTGCACCTCATCCAAGTAAGCCTTGCTGTTCCCTCTACTTGCCACCTTTCGACTTATCCGTTTAGCCTTATATTTTTTTTTTTTTCAAATATCCCGATCTCCATCTGGACCCAACACGTATGTCATTAACCGCGGCTTGTCCTCATTGTCGCTCATATACCTTGAAACAGCCACCATGCCCGACAGTTTTTTGGGATCTGTCCCTGTCAATGCCGTGACCACTCGCTCAAAGTGTTGCGGTGTAACCAAGGATGTGAAGACCGGCTCCAATGGAGTCGAATACTACGAATGCAGCATGTAGTCGACTACTACTAGCAGTCGTGCATGCCAATTCCCAAACTTCAAAGGCGACACATTAGCTTACTACTGTTTATCAATAATCTGTTGGTCAATCGAAATGTAATCTAGGCATCAGTAAAAAAGCATCTGCGTTGTAAGCTGCTAAGAGGTATAACAAGTTGCTAAAATCTGTCATAATATCAGCAAGGTTTTTTCCAATGTCATAATATGTCTCAAAATGTATGGATTCAATATAAGGTACAAACAGATTTGTGAACCCAAAAGCCTTGCCCATCATATAAGGGATGTGAGACTGGTGAAGCCAAAAAGGTTTGTGTACCCTTGTCACAGTTCCATCCATTTTGATGACTTAAAAGATATGCAAGCCCCAAAATTAGGGATGTGACACTGGTGAAGCCAAATAGGCTTGTGGCTTCTGTAACAGTTCTATCCGTTTTAATGACTTACAGATATACAAGCCCCAAATTTCTTGGCTAACTCATAGGTTAAACCAAAAGGCCTGTGGATCATCATGATATGTCCAGGAGGCTTATGAGCACTAACAGATATCTGAGCCCCGAAATTCATGCCCACCATATAAGGGATGTGAGACTGGTGAAGCGGACAGGCTTGTGGGCCCTCACTGGCATAACAAACACATCCGTTACTAATGAAATTCTTGTCCACCATAGAAGGGTTGTGATACTGAGAAGGCTTGGATTGGGCTTGTCGGCACTGGAATGCTTAGATGTCCTTGTCTACTATTATATAACAATTCAAAATTTTACATGATCAAGAACTTGCAGTGAATACAAAGTGAATACAGTTCGAGAGAAAGGAAAACTGGCCAATGCAGAATACATGAAGCAAGAGACATAGCATAAGTGATCGACAATTAAAATTTTCTATTTAATTGGTAATCAGATGGTCTGCGAAAGAGTAAACTCACGAAGTTAGTTCGTTCGGCTTCCACCTCTACTCGAAGTATTGCCTCTGGAAGCACCATGCCCCATAGCACCACCTCTTGGTTTCTTGGAAGGTAGACAGTCTGGGTTCTCTTCATGGGTCTGTGGACGCTTTCCGTTCAAATTTCGTTCAGCTAAAGGGGGGGACTCCGGATTACCCTGACCTTCAAGTTGGTGGGTCGACTGTTGGCCTGCAGGCTGGTTTTCTTTTTGCATCGGTGAAGACGAGCTACCAATAGGCATGGTAATTGCAGAAGTTGGTAATGACGGATGTTGAGATGCCTGAGCTGCATCACAAAAAAAAGAAAGAAGATCATTACGATGAATGATATCAGCAGGCGCAAGGCACTACCTGCTGAAAGCGGTGATCCAGTCCGACCTGCCTCTTCATCACTGATGTCAATATCGCTATCAGGCTCTTTTGCAGCGCGGGCAAGAAGATCGTCCACTGAGATAGTGTTCTCGTCGTCACTAGAGTCCTCGACATCCTCGAGGCCTCCTCTTGAAACCTTTGTAAAACAAACTTGGCTAGACGCTGTACACCAGAATGTTTTACAATCAGTATAATAGTTTACGCACTTATTCCACCAATCAAGCAAGTTTTGAACCCATGGATTCTCCGGATCTTTGAAAAGACTCTGAAGTTGATTGGTGAAGACACGATAGTCGAAATGGAGATCCTTCACACCCCATTGAGTGGAGGAAAGGGCTTGTCGAACCTGTTGAATGTATGAAGAACCGATGGAAATCAGAGACAGAAATAAACGTGGCTCACTAGGACAGCAGTATATACAATTCCGGATGGTTCGACGGCAGAGATCTTGTGGATCTCCGCCTGTGACTTTGACGTATTCCGTGCATCCTTTCGCATTGCAGTGCTTGGGCCGGTAAAGATACAACGGAAAACCTTATACATCACAGTTCGCTTAAAAAAAGACACAAGCACTCGAAGTGTCACTTACTCGAACCAGTAATGGTCCTTTCAATAGCCCACGATGTGGTTTCTTGGGATTAAATTTTGAGGCGTCAGCATACAAAAATGCGGGAAATTCAAAAGCCTTGATCTTGATTTGCGAGCTTCGAACATTAGCCATAAATGTTCTGGTTAAAATCGTAGTCAATTAATTACATCAGTGTCAAAACAACTGAACACTTACATGGGATTGTGGAAGAATTCGACTCGATATCTTGGCGGAAGGAGAAGCGACGCACATTGAGGATCGTTCCATCCTCTTTTGGCCTTCTGGTCTGTGCTGACAGCCAAATCGAGCTTGAGGCGCGTAAATTCTGTCATTGCTGGAGCATAAAGGAGAACCTTCTCCTTAACGGTGTGCATATCACTTGTGCGTGAGTTAAGCGCACTCTCACTGACCTGCTGACATCTGGACCTCGTTATATGCATAGAAAAATTATATGCGCACCAATTTTATGAAGGTCTCAAAGGCTTGAGATGACGCATCTTTGGGATCAGACTCCACGCTAGCGCATGCCTCGATAATAGGTCCAAAAATGGGAATCATCTCCAGAATGACGGCATATAGCTCTTTCTCGCGACTGGTATATCCACTAAAACAATTCGACTGTGAGTCAGAGATTATGGATAAGTAGACAAGCAGATTGACCGTTCTTCATCTCCCTCTGCATCCGCAATTCCGGCATAGAAAATACGCTCAAGATTGTGCCAAATATCGACGCGGAGAGGAATCATTCGTGCGGCAGTCAGATAGTGGGCTAGCACCTCTTTCTGTCTAAAAAATAATGAGAGGGGCAATAGGCACATATATTGATCACCTACCTCCTTTCACTTTCGTGTTGGAGAGTATAAAGCACTTCATCTTCAGAGGGAAGCTTCTTGCTCAGCCGCTTACGAGGCATTTGTCAGTAGGAGAGAAAGAAAGCGCTGACGAAGAAAACAATTATCTTTATCCCTCTCATTTGACTCGACGAGTCATTCTGCGCTTTCAAAATGACGTGGCCACTTTCATGTGGCATCAACGTGTCTGCAGCAACCGAAAACGGAGCGAAGGTTCCACGCACTGTAATAAATCATCATGTTGTTAAACTATGTCGTTCAAACAATTGCAAATCGATCATGGCACCACCTTGGGCAAAATGGCAGAATTTGAGCCATGGATATGAATTAGGGTATTGATTTGCGATCATGAAATATCATATACTCAGAGAAGTGTAGACGCACCCAGCGTGTCCTCGCCCATCGTCCACCCTCATCAAGATCGACAATCTGATAGATGGTGTTGTTTAAATATACCAATTTGCCTCCAATTAAGACTAAGGACAAGCGCAGATGGATGTTAATGTAATGTCAGGTAAGAATCTGAATCAGCCTAAGCTCACCCATGGATGCCTGGTTGGCAGGACAGGAATTTCGTCCGCATTTGCCCATGGTCCATACTACCAACAATGTTGTCAACAATGTGCGATGGGTCATTGCCTCCGAAACGACAATGCGGATTCAAGCCTCTCAGTCGGCACCCCTACCTGCGCAATTGTGACTATGATTATTAGACAAGATAAAATACAAATTGACTGCTGTTCGATATGAAACATTACTTTGCTCGTTTTTTGCAAGCCTCCCTCCGAAGTGGTTTCATCAGTAAATCATTTAGCTTCCTGTCCTCTGTGGATTCCACACACACACACAAATAAGACCTGTCCAATTCCAATCGGTCTCCTGTAAGAGTATCCACTTGTCCCGCCACTCTATTCACAACACCCAGGATAGGGATCGCTTCCCCACCTACGAAATGATGGTAAATCCGTCTAACGTGTTTGCCAAAGTGTTTCCCTTTGATCACAATAAGAAGACCATTATCGTGCTGTGGACTCGGGTACTTTGGAGTAACCCATTCCGGGGAAAGGTATTCCAAAGTCTTGTATTTTGGGTGTCGTATACTAAGTCGTCCATCCGAAGACGATATGACAGCAGTTATTTCCTTTTGTTTGAACCCCCCCCCATCAGCTACGACTCTGAGTCCCACATTCATAAGTCGTGCATCTAACAAAACATGTTCTGGCTCAACACAGGATGCGGAGCTGGAACTTGTGACAGGATGATCGGGATTGGGTTGTGGCGTGCGGGAAGATGGGTCCCAGGCAGGCGAGGAGGCAAGGCTCAACTCAGGAATGGGAGTGGCATTACCAGGTGTGTGCAGAGGAAGTTGTTGACGAATCAATGCTGGAAATGAATTTGAGGGTTCATATGTTCGAGGCATGAAAAGTGCGCTTTTTGGCGACGCAAACTGATGTAACTTAACACCGCGGCTGTGGGTGAGAGTCAGTAGTAATTCAACAGGTCCAAAATGACCTACCTCGCCTCCACGACCTGATTGTAGTCCACAACAACATGCATAAACGGTGCACTTGCCACAAGAGGAGATGTGATTTGCATTACGACTCGAATCCCACTGGAGGTTGACTGATTGCAGAGCACGTTCTTAATAATGCCTAAATAGCCCTTCTGTGCATGCGCACCAATGATAATAACTTCAACACCAATCCATGGAACCTTCTCAGCTCGTGGAATCACATTTGCATCCCCCCGGTGCTTTCCAAGCACATGGGGAACAGCAGTGAGCCTTAATACATTGGCATGCACCTCGAACACCTCAGGAGTACTTTCAGAGAATGGCTTTTCTTCGTCCACACTTCGAACGACCTCCGCCACTTGACCATAAGGATCCATATTGACCACCCATCCTCTCTGCCCTTTGTGCATCCCACCTGTAACTTCGACGTAATCTCCGACAACTATGACTTTAAAAAAATCTAACCACCGAACGTAGAGAATCCCCTCGTCGGTATCAAGCTCTGCCAAATCCTCCCGAAGTGTAGAGATGACACCGGACTTAAAAGAAGGCGGATAGGAATCATCTACGAGATAGTAAACCTTATCACCTTCAGCAAAATTCCACTCCGAGGGCCTAGGAAACGCAGACTTGGATGCGATCAATTTGGGATGACGACTTTCAAGGAAAAGACAAAACAATTCGAGGGGAATAGTGGAAACGGCCGTTGACAGCGAGTCGAAACTGTACCGTCTGACGATCAAACCGTACTCGAACCTGTCGTTTCGGAATGAATATATATTGTCGTCGATACGAAGGGGCTGGACGTCGTGTTTATGCATAAAGGTTTCATGGTCGAATAATTTAAGTGTCGTGGAGCGCTTCCCAAAGCGCTTTCTCTTGGGATGCGATGCATCAGGGGGTGTAAGGCGAGGAATAAGGAGAAGGTGGGCATCTGAAGCTGTGGTCAACAATACGTAACCCACATCGCCTTTGTAGCTTCCTCTCAGGACCTGAACCCACTTCCCTAATTGCGGAGGGTCCTTTAAAGGACGCATCTTCAGCAACTCCAACCCTTCGTCGAAGGGTATGTGTTGAGATATTAAACCATGCCGGTTGCGAATCACACCAGGTGTGAGGCCAAGGAGATTACGCAAATGGTCGTTCAAGGTCGCTTCCAAATACACCCAACCTCTGACAAAGGGATTTGCGAAGGCGGATCGCAACTCGTGCCGTGGGGCAATCTTCTGCAATAAAAAAAAAATGATATGTTCTTCCGAACGTGGCTGGACAAATGGGACGTATGACAGTTTGTCGAAAGAATGATGCGGATAGGATTCACCTGGCAGCGAACTCGCCACAAAGGATAATCTTCCTCGGTTGGCAAACGGGTAATCTTGTCAATGCAGGTTGCAAATGCGGGGTCACTTGCGAGGGGCCGTTCATTCCTATGGTTCCCTTCAGTGGTGTGTTGCGTCTTTCCGCTCCCCGAGGCGAAACGTTCTTCAAGTGATGCTACCAAATTGGACCAACCCTCTTCATTCAAGTTTTCGTCTGGGTCCGCGAAGTGCCTCCAAGCAATGTATCCAGTCCCGGCGGTGGGCTCGTCCTCAAAAAAATCTAATGGGCAGCTGTAAGAGACGATTCGGTAGTAGACTTCAGCTGACGTACCGTCGTTCTCGTCTCCTTCCGCATCCTCCTCCTCACTATCACCCGCCATTGCCTCAAGATCAACAAATCGACAATTGTTCCGTGCACGTTTCATATTAGTCTGAACATCAAGGACCGTCAGCAATTATTATTAATTTGTCATTATGGCAACTTGAAGATAATTCAATTCATTCATTTCGTTCTCTACTTTATTCAAGTTCTCAAGTAAGAACGGGACTTACCGAAGGCAAGGGGATAATGTGAACAGAACAAGAAGGGAAGCGTGCGAAAGCGGGGAGTGCCCCGATGATATTGACCCAAAAGTTGACGACGGGTATTCGGTCCGT
>QDKV01005221.1_pt1 | contig 36019 bp, 50 predicted proteins | sample 1861101 | NCBI WGS metagenome assembly QDKV01 (sample SAMN04275158, study PRJNA302643) | Fungus metagenome, whole genome shotgun sequencing project. | isolation source: fruitbody | host: Mallocybe terrigena | place: Sweden | collected 2013 | reverse complement strand
ATTGTTTTGAAGATCTGTACAGATTTGGACTTGATCTGCAAGCTGTTGCTCAAGTTGTGTTGTATATGCCTTTGATTCTTTGAAGCTGCTTTGAAGATTATCCAAAGCAGCATCAGATTCTGCAATGACCTCCCTCTCCAACTTTGTCTCTCGTGCAGCTTTCAACTGATCCCCTTTTGTTTGTTTGCTCTTTCTTGGAGGCATGAAGACTACTACTAAAACTATATAGAGTATGATCTACAAAATTACCTAGCCTGGGGTCCACACGGTTGTCCCAGATGTGCGTCTGATACTAATACAGCGCCTACTTGAATGGCGTTCACAAATGTGGAGCCCATTCAAGGATTTACAGAAGTACTATACTACAGGTCGTGTCACTACACACCTCTACAGCGTGTAGGAGCTCTTGCGTGTTGTCCTTCAAAGTGTTCACCTAATAAGGCCCTTGATGCAGTAAAGTTTAAGAGCGAAATGGTTAAGATGTGTAGTGTAGGTTGTCTCTCATGTAGTGGTTTGGGTAAAAAATAGTTGATCTGTGGGCCTGTACTCACCAGCAATGCTCTCTGACACATGGCAGCCATGCAGCTACTGTGTGGCAGAGGATCAGTGGCTGTGCACCTTAGATCATACAGACTCTACAATGAAAGCTATAGAACTTTTTAACAAGACACTGTGGGGACAAGTTTTATAGAGCAAATTAGCTTAACTTTTTGAAATAAAGAGCTCTATCAGAGTAGAATTTTTATTTTTTATGTTTTAAGTAGAGAAAGATAGGGTTTTTGGGGTATAACTTTGGATAGAAAGAAGAAATAAAAAATCTGCTCTGATAGATTTATTCTGATAGTAGTATTATTGTACCAAAAAAAAAAAATGAAGCAAATCGGTCCAGTTCTTAATAAGTTCTATAGGATTCAATTTTGAGGCATCATTTTGGCAGGGAAATTTGACATATCAGACTGTTTTGATTGCAATAAAATAAAATAAAATAAATCCTTCTGTAGGATTGTAGATATTATGTATATTGTCCAATTTTGTGAGGGTGTCACAGGGGTGACGCGCGTGTGACTCGTTCGTCACACATAGAGGGATTGTGCATCACCACTGGCAGGCTTGAGCATTTCATTTCTTCCGATGATCTACGCTTTTTCACCGCGTACTCAATATTTAAAGAACCATTCATTTTGGTGGCTTCGAGGCTTCGATTTCTGGGCATCGTTGGGCTATTCACATGTGGCGTTTCTCATGGGAGCCTGCTGTCTGGAAAGAGTAAAATGTGTAGTGTGAATTCGTGTCCTTACAGTGGTGAACTGATTGCTGCAGTTATTCTTCCGTACGGAACTACAGATAAGGTTGATCTATTCTTGTGCAACGAAAATTAGCTGGGCGACTTTTGCGTTAGAAGACGTGTCTCTTTGATCGACCGAAAAATCGCACGTCATCTATAAAAGACTTCTGGCCACGTATTGGTGGACTTTGTTGACCCCACAGTCGACGCCGTCCATTCCTTCATTCTTTTTTCTTAGTCTTGCAATGCATATGATACTCTCCCGCCTTGTCGCCCTTATTAGCGGTCTGTCTCTTCTCCCTGTCGCTCTTTCTCTTAGTTTCGGTTTTCCCTATGGCTCTCAGAAGGTTCGCGGTGTCAATCTTGGCGGGTGGCTTGTCCTAGAGGTGCAGTAGACTATTTTTGCTTTGTGACGCTTAGCGATATACGTCTTCAGCCGTGGATTACACCCACCCTTTTTGACAACACGGGTGATTCGAGGATCATAGACGAGTGGACGTTCGGTCAATACCAGGACCGCTCAATAGCTTCCGGTGTTTTAAAGACACATTGGGACACTTGGATAACAGAAGCAGACTTTTCTGCCATCGCAGCCGCTGGGTAAATTCTATAAATCATAGAAGTCGCCCTCGGTTTATTCTTGTTGTTCATAGTCTCAATCACGTCCGACTGCCGATCGGATACTGGGCTTTTGATGTATCAGGTGATGAACCATTCATTCAAGGGCAGGTTGATTACCTTCAGAAGGCTGCCAGCTGGACTCAAGCCCATGGACTGAAGCTTATTATTGACTTACACGGTTCGTATCTATCAGAAGTATTCCTCGGATTTGTGTTAACGCCTTTTCATCTCCAGGAGCACCTGGAAGTCAAAATGGGTTTGTTCATTCCGCATTTGCATTGATGGTCATAGGTCTTATGAAGCTCAATACAGATTTGATAATTCGGGTCAGAAGATGAGCTCTCCGTGAGTATGATATGTCGTGGTTGCTTTTTTTGATCATTTATTTGTGTCGGTATATAGCCAATGGCATACGAAACAAAGCAACGTTGACCGCACGAATGCAATCATCAAACAACTTGAGTCGATGTTTGCGAACAATCCGGGTGTCGTGCCAGTCATTGCGCCATTGAACGAGTAAGTGGTCTCGCGTTTTTGGTAATTCGAATCATACGTCTGATAGAGTTCAAACGTTCAAGGCCCGCTGGCTTCGATGGGCAGCAAATTCTGGCAGTAACTAAACAATACTGGTATAGCAGCTATGAAAACATTCGGTAAGGTCATGTAATACTTAGTGTACGACTCATCCTCATTATCACCACTAGTCGGCCTTACGGTACTTCACAGCAAAGCAATACCGTAGTTATGATCCATGACGCCTTCCAACCCATCTCGTATTGGAATGGATTCATGTCATATCCTGACTATGAAGGTGTCATCCTCGACGCTCACATTTACGAGATGTTCTCGGTCGCCGTAAATATCTTCCTATGACCCTTTGTTTTTAAGCGGGGGCTAACGATAATGAAAGGGTAACCAGCAAAGTGAAGGTCAACATATCCAATCTGCTTGCAGCCATGCCAGCGAACTGTCTTCTTCCTCCCTTTGGACTGTCATTGGCGAATGGACGCCTGCTGCCAATGATTGCGCCAAGTACCTCAACGGCCGTGGTGTTGGTTCGCGCTATGACGGGACTTATCCTAGTTCCACCCGAGTCGGCAGCTGCCTAGGGCTGACCGGCAAGGCTGCTACATTCAGCCAGAGTTATAAGGATTTCTTGAGGAAACATTGGGAGGCACAAGTGATAACGTTTGAGAGGGCGAGCCAAGGATGGCTTCAGTGGACTTGGAAGACGGAACAAACAGATGAATGGAGCTATCAAGCTGGCTTGGTGAATGGATGGATTCCTCAGAACCCGACGAAATTCAAGTATCCAACAATTTGTGGGTAATATTTTTTTGAGAAGCCAGAAATAACCACCATGCCTATGAATCTACGACTTTTGACCTATTGATCTTTACATCGTTCACAATCCTTTTTTTTTCAATTCATTCGTTCTTTTCTCCTTTCTTTCGATATGTTGTATCCTTGCCTCCGTTCAAGGTTTCCGGAACATCCTCGAATCCGCCCATCATACATACCCACCCTATTATTATCTGTAATATAATTAGTGAATAGAGCACACATTTATTACCGTCTTGCTGATGAGTTTGGGGAAATTATCAAGGACCGGTGCTCACCGGAGCAGTGCCATATTTCAATTCACATGCCACAATCCTGCATGCACACGAATAACCGAGAAGTATTTCTTTGGTACTCGTTTATTGTAAATCGATCTTTCATCGTTGCCAGGGGGCTTTGTCATCGTCAGTTTCATAGAATTAGCAGGCTATCATCTCATTGAATGTAAATGGATTGATGACAAAACACTTACCGTCACTTCCAAGTCCCAATTGTTGCACTCGAAGATCGAAACGTTGACGAACTCGAGAAGGAGACCATGAATTAGTAGTGAAAGTGGAGTGGTGTTATTTAATTGTGGTACCAAGAAACACTTAAGTCGTCGTTGAAAGAGGCTGCAGTTAAGATGGTGAATTATAAGAATCAAGTGAGTTGTATAAGTGCGTGTGTTATTGAGTTTCCTTTGGAAATAAAGGCCTCAGGCCTCTTTGAGGCCTCAAAGCTCGCTACTGTGGCGTTGTGAGGACAATTCACCCTGGGAAAGTTTTGGACGCGGATCTTCGGCCCAATGGCGCTACTGCTGAACGTTGCTTCCACGCGTTACCGATTCCGAGTCTTGAAAGCTTGAAGCTTTGAAGCTCACCTCTCAAATTACTTACCGTTTTACGCGTCTATACCATTACAGAAACTACTCCTTTTCCTCGATACCCTTTCGCTTTTGAATCTAAGGATGAGGCGCACTCATAGTACACGGCACCATGTCAGACCATCTACGGTACTTCCAACGGATGACCTCGGAGTGCTTAGGGAGGGTGAAGAGTCAACTGAGGATACCTTGAGAAAACAGTTATTGGAGAGGGAAAGAGAAGTCGACAGAGTATGTCGTCGTATTTCTGATTGCTGATGCGAATTTGATCCCTTCTCGTTAACTGTAGCTAAAGTTAACCATACAGACGTTACAAGACCAGCTTGTTCAACGCCCGCCCCTTGAGGAGGTTCAAGACCTCCAACAAGAGTTCAAGAACCTCGAACTAATTTTGCAGGGTACGCAGAGGGAGAACGAGAAATGTATGGCTGATTTGGAGAGGTGCGTTTAGGCGATCCTACATTCCTCATCTTTGACACCTTCCAGGCAAAAAGTGCGCGAGAAAATGCTAGAGCGCGAGTTGACCAGGTTGGCGGGTGAACACTGGCAGGTTAGATTCTGTGTTTTCATTTACATTTCTTGAACCACAAACTGAGTTACTTCTGTAGGCAAACCTGGAAATCATGCCGCAGCTGCCTGCAACTGCTAATCCTCTTCGTAGCGGTGTCAATATGACGCATCAACGCTCAAACACTATTTCTTCATTCTCCCGGATGACCCATTCTTCTTCTCCAGTTTCCTTCCGAAGATCGACATCTCGAAGCCCACCACCTCGTGCATTCACACAACACACTTCACGAACACACTCTGGTCTTCTAGACGAGAACGTTCTCGAAGAACGAGAGAAAGAGGGGAAACACCGTCAAACGCAAGTTGCACACCTCGAGCAATTGAGGATGTTGATACTAGGTATGGAGCAGAGATTGGAGTTGAGAGAGGAAAAGTTGCTGAAGACCGTGGAAATCGCTGAGAACGAAGGGAAAAATTATACTGTTGCTGCTGCTGCACATGTGATCGCTGCGACAGGTGGTTCTTAACTGGCAATGGAACGTAGGTTTTCAGAATTTCCGCCCGACGCAAAACGCAGAATGTCCGAATCCTATCCTTTTCGACCACTACTTCCATACTATTTACCATTCCTATGTACACTAACTTATAACTACAACAATTAAACTCCAGGATGGGTCGGCTGCTATGAAGATTCAGTTGTACTTAGATGATTGTGTAGCTAAAGCAAGAATATTTAAGGCAATGCCGAAATTGGGGGCAGAGCAACTCCGCATTCGTCTGCACTGACAGACCTTTACTTCTAGACTTTCAACACCGCATTTGCAGGTATGTCGGACACAAGTGTTGCGACCGAACAACTTCTCGAGTTGTTGTTGACTCTCAAGGTGCGTTCATGAAAACGATCTATTTCGCTACTTACTTTCTGAATGATAGAAAACAACGCCTGAGGCTGCGCGCAGCATTTTGAACTCTCAGCCTGCTATTGCTTATGCATTGATCACGCTTATGGTTTCCATGAACGCATTCAACACCGAGGTCTTCCAGGTGAGTATTGGGTAGCATACACGACGCGATTTTTTATTTAGCATCAGCTTCGATCCTCAGCAAACACTGGCGGAATACGGCGCTGGCGCCAGCTCTTCCGATTCTTTGGCAGCCCCGTCAAGTACAATTTCCACATCAATATCACAGGCAGTTTCCCCCAGTCCAATACCTGCTATCCCTCCCCACTTGCAACTCCAATATCGTGGCCACACCCCAACCCCAACGCCCCCCACACATACGCCCACCCCCCCGTACAACTATTCTCATCCTCCAGCGACAACGCCCTCTACGAATGGGCTTCATGCAGGGGGCTATGGCGCATATAGCTATCCAACCACAGGAACAGCTCCAGCTATCACTCCAGCGTCTAGCTCACCTTCAGTATTGCCCGAGGCGCTAGCTAGCATTCCACCAGAGCAGAAGGTTTGTTTTTATCTCTTCGGTTTATAGGATGATGGGTTCTAAAAACTTTACTCTAGGCATTGATCATGCGCGTGCTCATGATGACACCAGAACAAATCAACCTGTTGCCTCCAACGGAGAGGGCAACTTATATTCAAATTGTGAGTATCAGTTATACCTTACGCCCACCTTCGAGCTAACTCCCAATTCCTACTAGCGAACAACCCTGGGTGTTAGCAGTAATTAAGATCGCCGACGGGGTTTCCATTTCGATGGTAATCCGTTTGGTTAGAGTTCATCAGGCGCACTTTCGTCTGCCCATGAGCATTGCAATGTAACTCCCAATGTGTCGATCACGGAGAGAGCTTGCCTTGGAGGTTTCCGTGGTCAGCAGAACTTATGTATATTAAATGTAAGGATGAGGGATTTCAGCCAGAAAGATAAGCAGTTGCGTCCACCTTGAGGAACGCGTACACAGAACTTGATTGTGCAAAATGCTACGTTATACAGCTGTCATCGGAAGGAACGGTTGTATGGAGCTAGGGGTGCTCCTCGCCTTAATAATAATTGGGGTTCTTCGATCTGGTGCAGCTCCATTACAAAGTATACCTGGCAACATGATTCTTTTGGATACAGTACGTATGTATTTACAGAAATTTTTTGAACCGCTTCTAGCCTTGGGATGTCGGGTATAGATCTAATGGGGAATAGTTATAATAGAATAAAATAGAATAAAACCTTAACAAATGAAGGTATAAGCTGTATTATGTTCATGCAGACTGATTCTTCTGTGTGCAGATAGTGGTCGTCCCGTTGGGGTTCCGAATTGGAAGAGTAGGATTGTGGGCGATTACCGCTTCGAAGTGGGGGCCAGCACTTAACAGGATGCGAGCCTCACCCTTTTGATTATCCACCAAGTAACCTGGTCCTCCACTTGCAACTGGAAATTCTCTCACGGCATTACTTGTCCCAGTAGTGGTATTGAAGAGATGGGGGACTGGGAGTTCACTGGGATGTGTAAGGTGATCAGGGGCGAATATTGTATTCAGGAATTCCTTTGGTCGACGGCGTCCGGTAGCTAGGTGGAATTGAAATGCGGCTTTTCGAACATCCAGACCCGAGTAGACTTGCCCACGGTGATTAATGAATTATCCAACTTTGGAAAATGGCTACTTACCGTTGGGACCAAATTTGGGTTTGAAAGTGTCTCTCCGCCCAGGTAAACCCCTCGTCGCTTTGTGATGTTTTCTTGCGTAGTCCAGATCAAGATCGATTGCCTCTCTCGCTGGAAGGGGGAACATGATCCGTCCTCTAGAACGCTGCAATGTCTTGAGGCCGGTGGCTTTATATTGGATCCGCTCTTCTTTTCGACGGTGTTGGGCATCTAACATTTGATGCAGTTGTGGGTGGTAATGATGTCCCGGCGGTCTCTCTGGAAGCTGGGAAACATCCGCATCTGTTGCCCTGTGCGAGGGACACTCTCGTTCATTTCCTAAGACTCGGAGGAGCTTCCAAATTGAGGCAATGGCGACAAGGGTAGCAGTAATCTGCAGGAGAATATAAATGACATGAGCAATGTCATTCAGACAACAAGGTGCTGACCGCCCAGGAGACCTCAAACTTCTGGGAGACAGAAAGTTAATGTATAGATATCATGCCTCAGTAACTTGACAAACCTCTTGTGGGCTAGGCATTGCCATAAGGGCGGGCATTGTGGACGCTCAGAATATTAGATTAGGGATCTTGTCTCGAGTCATATTATTTATCGAATTTGATGACATAACATAGCAGACATTTTCGGGCTGCACAAGCTGCTTCGAACCATGATGGACGAATTGCAGAAAATTTTCTATACGACGAACACTATTTCCAACCCTTCTGAGATCGCTTCTGCTTTGGTCCCAGTTGTTCAGAACTGTACCTCTACTGAGTTTCCGGAAACGCTCATCGATTACGTTGGCGAAGTCGCGGAGAAACAACCTAGAGACATAGAAACAATCTGCAAAGCACTCTCTATTCTTTTGGGCAATCCACAGATACAGGAAAAGAGACTCGATGGTCCAGATTGTTCTTTGATGTTTATCGACGCATTTTCACTAGCTCTCTCAGAAAAGATTAGCGACGGCCTTGGCGATGTCTTCGCTGAGGATGGCATTGGGAATCTCTCAATCGACAGCACAAATGTGTGTCTCACCGCCGCTCTACTCTCGGCTTCTGCAATCAAACATAATCTGCAACACGTCAGCCAACGCATCCCCCAAGCTATTGTGTTACTCGGACTCCAGGACCCCGATCCACGTCTTATGCCCAAACCGAAGAAGAATGAGGTCTACGGAGTAGTCGCTCTTATCCATCTTGCTGTCGTTGGAGATAAGATGGCTGAAAAGGTGGAACGCAGGCTTTCCATCGATGGGGGAGTCAAGAATGCGCTTGAAAGCCTGAAGAAGAAACGTGTCTTCAAATCGCCCTCTTCGGTGGAGTTACTCAAAGTGTGTATCGTATTCTCTCACAATTCCTTCCACTCACCGCTAATATTAATTAGCATGTTATTGCCAATGTGGAAAGCGGCTATAAAAAGAACATTTCCGAGAATGAAGTCTGGGACTTGCTTTTCCCCACCGAAGGTTTTCTTCGTTTTCTTAGTCGCCGCGTGGCAGCCCTACTGGTGTGGTGAACATAGACTCGAAATTCCAGTGTTTGGCTTTCACAACGATGTCGACCTCCCAGATGAGCTGCTAGATTTCCACCCTTTCAGTCAGCCCGACAACAGCCAAATACATTTTGGCTGGATATTTGCAGATGCATGGGTTTTAAAAGGGTTTAATCTCTGCATTGTCATATATTTGTTGGGTTTGTTATTGAAAATCGATGTGTACGACAATTACTAGGACATAAGACGGGCAGAGAAAATCAAATAATTATGCCGTTTGCGCATCGCACTCTCCGTTTGCACGATATCGAGCAAGATATCGTAGAGGCCGACATCTCTCTTTACCTCACCACTCGGCTCAGATGATCCTCAAGTGACAATCCTGAAATGTTTCCTTCCGAGTGGCCAGCCTCGAGAGATATTAAAACTCTCACTCGTCTGGCGGGTAAGCTTTTCATCTGCGCGTTCACAACCGTGCATTACATTGAAGAATATAATCATGTGGAGAGACTGGAGACCTTGACGAACGGCGAGCTATTTTATGGTCCTCTCGATACAATTTATATCCACGTTCTTTCCGCCCTCGACCCAAAAAGATGTAGGAACGATGAAATAAGCAAATCCTGGCCGCAGTCCTTGTCGTTCGTGAACTCCTCCGTCTTTCTGATCTTGTGAAGCTGATCCATGTTGCTCCTCATAACATTCGAGTCAACCTTGAACGCATACATACCGTTGTTTGTGTCCCTCCGCCTGGACGGGATGGCGTCATTTCGACTTTTCACAAATCCTTTGTGGACTTTCTCACCACTCCAGGGCGTGCACCGGAGAACCAACGAATTATGCTCTCTGCTGGCCATCGCGATCTAGGTAACAGCTGCATGGAAATCATAAGGTTCGATTGCATTTTAACATCTCTCGGTGCAAAACGTCTCACCTCCCCAACACGAAACAGCAACTCGCACCTATACCTGAATCGCTCAGATATTCTTGTCTCAACTGGACGCATCACCTGACCAGAGCCGACGATGCACAATCTCTTCTCTCATTAGTCGAAGATGTTCTATTACAAAAGTTCTTGTTCTGGTTAGAGGTCCTGAGTGTGATGGGAGTAGTGAACCTGGCATCAAGCTGTATCTTGCGAGCCTTGATGGAGAGTTCAGTGAATCGTATCTCCCCTTCTCTGAATTCGTGATAACTCCAGCTAATCAGAATCCTAGCGCCGAAATATGTCGCCACATCTCGTCTCGTTCCTACATGACGCAGATCACGCACTGTTATCGAGTTATCCGTTCCCCATATCTATATTTTGCACTCCCTTGTCTGCGAAGAACCTCAATGGCCGCTAAAATCTTTAAACCGAACAGCAACAAAGGGTACTCTTGGATCTACAAGGCCATACGAAACCTGCCAGATCCGTCCAGACGGCTCGTGCATAGTTTCAAGTTCTGATGATATGATTAGGGTTTTGGATTCAATGATGGGCGAGGTCATGAAGGCATTCAAACTTGTTGCGAAGGTTTCGACCAACTCGCAACCTGGGGGTCTTTCGGACAAATTAAACGGTGGTGAGCCCATCACGTCGAGACATCATGGGCTCTGAAGATTAGATAATCGGAGAGGATTCTGGCTCTTTAATAGATAACGAACCGTCATTACACGGCACTCAGTGCCACTCACGGTCGTGCCATGGTAAAAGCTGGTGGCCCGCATACCATGACGCTCGGCATGAAATTTCTGTCAAAAATGCGCTCATGTAGTCCGTTCTGTGATTCTTGAACGCAAAGACGCTGTGTCTCGCTAGCCCGATAAGTGAACTTGATCAAAGTTATTTCTCCAAACATAGCATACAAGTGTCCATATGGAGCAAGAAAAAGAATACGCCAACAATAAACCCTCTACGGTAAGAACCTGCACGTCTGGTGTCGCGAGGGACGTCAAATAAGGTCATTCACCTGGAAGGGCGTCCAAGTATCCAAGTAGTAAGTGTAAGGTCAAACGGAAATATCACATACACCTTACTTTACTCACAAACATATGAATAGCACACGTAATCATCAGTTGCCCTAAGCGAAGAATCACAAAAGATGAGCTCCCTTCCCCACTGAGGATAGCAATACCCGAGGAAGCCTCCGCCTTCTTCATACATTTTGTAACCAGCACCTTCCTCCGTCGTTCCATAAAAGTTGATCACGACGCCGCAGACAGGCCCACCACTGTTGAAGAAGTCGGACTCGTATGGCAAGAATCGACCATCCTCGTATAAGAAGTCCGGGCTTTGGGACATTGATTTGCAGTTGAATTGGTTGGAAGGAACAGCAATTACAGAGTTTGAATCATCAGCTATTAAAGCGTTTGAATCATCATCAATATATTTTACGGTATGCAGCGCTCCCATCAAGTGGAAGTCTGCGAGAGCAGGAGAGACTGCAAGCGCTGTTAGGATAAGGCGAGTGAAAAGTCGATACATCATTCTATAAAATAATTTCAACAGTTTAGTACCAGTCCTTGAAGATGAAGACGTACTTGAAGTCGACTGGGGTTTTCTTCTTTACAGCTAGCAGTGTACAAGCCGCGTTCAGAGTTAGGGAGCGAACTGTACTGGGAGAACCTTTATATACCAAGGTAATGGCGCAGATTTTATTCTGTGAAACACTTCGGCCTGCTGGATCATCTCGGATCGATATCACGTTAAATATAAAAGCTCAATAGAATCACTGTGGAACACACGGTGAGCAAAATTAACTTCTATGTGCCAAAAGACGTAAGAATGACTTAGGGTATGGATAGGCATAAATGGTGTTCCAGAACGAAGACGGACTGAACCCATTGAATTTACCGCCTCAAAATCCAGTGGATTGCTGGAAATGTAGTCGTCGTGAATGTCCAAGAGTTTACTTCCACCACGAATTCGTGGGTGTCACATACACCTAAAGATAGGCATCTTGTTCGTTTCAAAAGACCTCAAGTCCCTGTCCCTCCATCAATTTACCATGACCGTAAATAAGATGTTCGACCAAAAAATAACACAGGCCAGTCAGCACCAATTATTTATATCAACATCTTTCGGATGGGACATTGCCAGTGGATAATCATACTGTAAGCCTGATTCAGAGGTGTCAAGAGAAAGGCAAAAGGTACTTAGTTCAGAATCGAACTCATTGTGTAGCTGAACTCACCGTGTCCTTTCAGGTTGATGTTCACCCCAGGGAATCTCTTCCGGTGAAAATGTGGTGAACGAACTGTTCCTTTGACTTGTTTCTCAATACTCGGGTAGTCGGAATCGGCTTTCCAAATGTAGAAGTCGTCATTGATCTTGATCCCAACCTCGGAAGCAGCGCAAAGGTAGAGGGAATGTCAAAGAACCAGGCAAAGAAGATGGTCGGCCGTCTCAGGATGGTGGGAAATGGGTTGAACAAGGGTTGCACATCGGCATGGAGACCATTCTCGACGGCTTTCCACGCATCGAAACCGTCAATGGCCTTACCATACATTGAACTTGAAGACCTCCATCTTTCTGATCACCAGCAAGCCCTCCTTGATGTTCTAACAGAGCTTAAAATATGTTTGCGAAGCTCCCTCACCCACATCGCAAGAAAATTATTCCCGACGTTGCTATGGCATTGTCCTCAGTCTTATAGCACCGAGAGTGCTGCAAATCAGCAGGCCCCCATATTCCCACCACGGGCTCAAATGTGGAGCCGATCAACTATTCACCTTGACGAATTTTGGTCCACCTTTACAACCACTTAGTAACAGCTCGTACGAGCCATCACGCTTCGTTGTAGACGAGTGACGATGTCATCAAGCTTTTCTCCCTTGAAGGTCATACCGCTGAAGTGACTTCCGTCGCTTTCTCCCCGGACGGGAAGCGCCTCACATCGGGTTTGGTAGACGAGACAGTCCGGATATGGGATATAAAGAAGGGTAAGGAGACGTTGAGTCTGAAACATGATTATACCGATTCTCTGAGAAATTCTGTCTGTTTCACACCGAGTGGAAATCATGTCATGTCGCTTGCTTGGGATTGTATTCAAATGTGGGACGGGCGAGTGCATTTGGACGCATTATGTCGGCATTGCTCCTTGATGTGTTAGTCTTTGGGCTTAATTTCGACATGACGAGGTCATCTTTTTTTTTCTGAATGTGTAACAAGAGGGGTTTCGTCCGAGACGTGAGTTTAACCATATTTCACATTTGTGTGCATGTCGAACAAATGCAGCTCGAACTTATCAAGTGGATTGGCCCTCAACGATTGGCGATTAGTCTCTGATTTTCTTGGATTTGAGGTTCTAGAAACAAAGCAAGCATAGGCTGAGCGAGTCCCACTGGCCAGGTTGCATTCTGGACTTCTCCTAGTAAAGACTGTACACTTCTCTCAGTGGTGGATTGAATTGGTATTTGGGAACCCCAAGCGCAGTCAGAGGTTACACCATTGTGTCAGCCACATGTTATCCTGCAGCTTGATTGTGGACCTGGTGAGCAGTAAAAGATCATAGTGGATACGAGGGGTGGTACTCACGGATATCTCCAAGAGCGTCTTTCTTGGCCTGGATCTTGGCCAGGTCAGCAGGATTGCCGTCACGCGCCAAAAGGTAGGCAATAAGGCCAGCAATGTGAGGGGTAGCCATTGACGTCCCAGAAATCTGGTTGGTAGCCTAGAGGGGAAGAGAGTCAATAATGCTGAATCCCTCTGGAATTACAAAATGGAGCGAACAGTGTCATCAGTGTTCCAGGTGCGAAGATATCGACAGGGGTACCGTAGTTCGAGAAGGACGCGCGAACATCGCCAATAATACTTGCACCAATAGTAATAGCAGACGGGAGGCGAGCAGGAGAGTAATATGAATCATTCCCAGCATATGGCTATATGGATGCCAGCGGAGGTAAATGCCTTATCGGCCCTGCCAAGGGCTCGGCTTGCTGAGCCTACAAGGGACATGGATACGACGGAAGGATTGCCACCAGAGGCGCTTGGGTTTTAACCCAGTCGAGTCCAGAGACACTAAATTGAAGAGTTGCAAGTTGCTGTTGATCTTAGTCATTTTGTTCATGGTGTCGAGTGGTCAAAATGTTGGTCTCTGTAGATAGTTTGGTTGTCGTGTCTGGGTTATCTCATTTTGTGAGTACAGATACGTGCCTGATTACATCATGAAAGGAATTCATGTTAGATTGCACCAAATATACATTGTAATACACAACACATTCAAGCATTCGAAACACGACGAACGTATTCCACCAAGGCACTGAGTCAAGATATAATTATTATGGTTTCAGACACAAATGACAGGGAAACACTTACCGAACAGAACGTCCAGTCATACCTTTCTCTTGATATGGAGAAGGCCTCGTAGCTTCCATACTTCCAGCAATATCGATGTGAGCCCACTTTAAATTCGGACTTTGCCCGTCTTTGCCTTCACACCCTTCGGCAAATGCTTTAAGGAAGAGAGCCGCCGTGGCACTCCCACCAGGACGGCCACCAGTCTGGATGAAATAAAATGAAATGGGATGAGTGAACATACGGATATAAAAGACGAAAATTCAACTCACATTCTGCAAATCGGCATTCGAAGAATAGATCTGAGGTCCAAATTCCTCATCAAGAGGCAAACGCCAGAATCGATCGTATTCAACTTCGCCTGCCGCGTGGAGATCTTTCCACAGCTCATCAGATGTCTGCCGGAGCAACCATATAAACCAGGACGTGGGCATTTTAAAGAGTCAACTTACCGAGAATACTCCAGAAAAAACTTCGCCGAGAGCGATAACACAAGCACTGATAAAGTTTAGCATGGAGCGTGGTGATGGTAAACTACAAGTAGACTATACCCAGTCAGAGTGGCGACGTCAATGAGCGTGTGTGGTTTGTACTCCGTAGCGGTGTAGTAAATCGCGTCAGACAAAATAAGGCGACCTTCAGCGTCAGTGTTATCAACTTCGACGGACTTGCCATTCATGGCGTAGAAGCTGAAGAGAGTTCAAATAATTGTGCCAAGGTAAACGAGATCGTAAAAGGACTTACATATCTCCGGGTTTAGTGGCACTTGGTCCGGGCATGTTTTCGGTCAGAGGAGTGCTGACAACAAGATTGATACTGGGGAAGGTATGAACAGATCAAAAGGTTCAAAACAAGAATGCTACTCACGGCAACTTGAGTTTGGCAATGGCCCAAGCTGATGAAACGACGGCAGCAGCTCCACCTTAGGAAAATGGAGAAATCAATCGACGTGTAAAGCCCTTTATTGCAGACTTGCCCATATCGCCACGCATTAATTTCATGCCCTGTATTTCGGATGATAAGACTATGGCGGTACGTAAGGAAGATAAAACATACAGCTCCAGGCTTCAAGCTAATGCCTCCAGAATCAAAAGTAACACCTTTGCCAACAAAGGCGAGAGGTTGGGCATCCTTGTCATTTACACCCTTGTAATGACTAAGAGATAAAAATGAGACATCGTCCTTCGAAAGGAATTCCATAACCCTACATTTCCAAAAATTTTGCTGGCTCGTTCGTTCCTTGGGCCACAGAGAGAAAAACATTCTAAAAAGCTCGATCAAACGGCTTGCATAGCGCTAGAGCAATAGTTTGAATACCATGTTCTTCTCGGCAGCCCACACTATCCAGGACAAAAACTATTAGAACAGACAGTGGTGCTGAAATCCAAAGAATACGTACCTTCATCGCGAACGATTATTTCAACATTGTTAATACCTTCAAACTCTTTGATTACGCGTTCACAAAATTTCTAACAATTGCATGGGTTCTCAGTCCTAAATTTGAGTGGAACGAAAACACACAGTTGGGGTCATCATATTAGCAGGTAACTCCATAAGCTAAAGCGGCCCTGTGCCGTCAGAACCAATGTGAACTCGGAAATAAAGAAAAACATACGGTTCGTGCTAAATTTTGGGCTTGTGCATAGACGACGCCACGATCCCAATCTTCAGTTTCTTGTAAAGGGGAGAAGTCGAGTTTCTCGGGCAGAGATTCCTTCAGATTTGGATTGAAACGCGACGGCGGAGACGTTTTGAGAGTGAACTTGTACAGGGCCAAATGAGCTGCCACGGCTTGCAACAACCAAGGCAGATCAGCTTCTGCGTTGCAAGGAGGAACATCTCTTCTGAACTCACCCGCAGCATGAGGATCGAGAGACGCGTCAATCGCGACCTCTTTTAGACCCTCGAGATTCTTCAGGTCTTTGACAGCACCCCCAACCGATTTTCTAACAAGTTCACGTTTTTGATTCACGTTCTTGGATGCAAAGCCTTCCCCCAAAGAGGACAGCGTCGTCAATTTGGACGGTGGTGTGTTATAAAATATCCTTGTCGTGCCCGCCTTTGGTGGTTTCTCCCTTTGAGGAGTGAGCGACCACAGCTGAGCAGGATCAACGTCTGGGACGACAGTAGACGTTGACTGATGGTCATAAGGGATGATATATGCAGAAGTAGACATCCCTCTTTGTTTTATAAGATGTCTTGATGATCGTTGGATACAAACAGATAACATCCATCTTGACCACATTTTGAGACTGGTCACCAGTTCTGGTCAGAAGATCTTTCCCCGGCCCGCCCAATTTCCATGGAAAAAATATTGATACAACAGACATAGTTATTGTTATAGTGGTTACATAGAAGAAAAATACATATCAAAGATGGTAACACGGTCAGTCCTTCAAAAAGCATGAAAAGAAAGCGCTTCCTACGAGCAGAGCACATTCAGCAGACAACGAGACAAATAAGGAAAAAGAGCAAAGTGTGACGGGAAAACAAAATACAGAGTCGCACTCGGGAATCAATCGCCCCCACCTCCACCCGCCAACTCCAGAATAAGCTTACACGCCAAATCCATGAAAATGTATGGCGAGACCACCTCGTCCTCCTTCACGAGAGGCTGCGTGCTCCCTCCAAGGCCATCCTTCACCGATCTTCCACTCGACATCACCTCGTTGCTCTGGGCCTCGGAGGCTGTGAAATCAGGATCAAATACTGCCATGTCAAACTTCCCAGCACCAGATTCGGACGACGCCCTGTAGGATTTCTTGTGGTGGAAGTCGACGAGGTAGTTGATCGAGTCGACCATATAAAGTTGGAGGTTCATGATCACCTAAGATAGTAGAGACGGAGATGAACAACAGAATGCAGAAAGCGCAGGAAGAAGGTTACTCACGACGATATCCTGCACTCTCGCCCTCGTCTCAACAAAATAGATACTGCCCGCCGCTTTCAAATCGACCTCTCCAGCCCCATCCAGATCCGTATTTCTCTCGATATTCTTGTCCACTCTTCCATACCCACCGACCAGTCCTTTTGCTCTTAAAGTTCCCAACCCACCTAAATTCTTCTTCTCCTTCCACTCCATACCCAACGCCCTGAGCGTTCTATAGATTTCCAGCATAACTTCCATAGGCGGGCTCCGGCTCCGGATACCAAAATGCCACTTTGTCCGGCGACCCTTCTCGGCTCGTCGCTGCTCTCTTCGTTCCTGTCTCGTCACGGCATAGGAAGTAAGGTGGTGCTGGTTTGGTCCGTGTTGCTGAGGTTCGGGAAGAGAGGAGCTAAGGACGGCGAATTGGGGGAGGTAAGGAACGGTGGGGGCGGGCGGTGGGGCAAGTCCAAGGTCGACGTCGACATCATCAATGTCGTCGTCTTCTTCCTCCCCTTCGTTAGCGTATTCAGCGTTGAACTCAGCTTCAAAGGGGTTATCTTCTAGGTCAGCGCCAACGGGTGAGAGAACAGCAGGCGACAAGCCGTTACGAGGCTGTAAGAGAACATCAAAATCTATGAACCTAGATCCAGAAACAACCTACATCCATAGCAGCAAGTTGTGCATCTCTTTCTGCTTCGGCAAATGCCGCAACTAAATACAATTCAAAAAAAGTCAATTGAGTCCCAGTTTGGGATCAAAAGTTCACTGACGGTCTTTGCCCAACCTCCTCTTATCTCTCAGCAACATGTATGCAACCTTTACGGCGTTTCCTTGAGGACCATCGTCCCTCCGTAAACACTCCCAAATTTCCTCTTTATCAACACCAATCAGTCCGCCCGCCAAATCGTCTACAACATCTTCTTCAATCCTTCCCAAACCCTCGATGAGCTCAAAATCAAGCTGTTTTGGCGCAGTGACCAGAGAAGAGAGCGTGCCAAGGACTGGTCCAGGCGGGGGAGGAAGAGGCGATAGGTACCGAGGGAGGTCAGTCGTGAAGAAGCGATGCTGAACTATATCTGGAACTGAAATCCGTTTGACGGGATCAACGACAAGCATGGAGGAGATGAGCGATCGGGCGTCAGACGAAAGATAGGAAGGCATATGGAATAAGCCCTCTGCATTTTCTTGTTAGACTTTCCATCCAAAAGAACATAAAGCAATGAAAGTCTCACGGCTAATTTTTGCAAACAACACTTGCACATCATCATCCTCAAACGGTAATCTCCCGCAGAGCATGACGTACAAAATCACCCCGCAACTCCAGACATCAATTTCAGGACCCGCATAGACACCTCCTCTGATAACCTCTGGTGCAGCATAGTTCGGACTTCCACAGCTGGTGGTTAAGAAATCACCGTCGTTAATTTCATTAGACAACCCAAAGTCGGCTATTTTGACATTGAGATCGTTGTCGAGGAGGACATTTTCCGGTTTGAGATCGCGGTGAACGATCTTCAGGCGGTGAGAGTACTCGATGCCGGATATGATCTGTTGGAAGAAACGCCGGGCTTTAGGTTCCGCCATACGACCATGGGCAACGATATAATTGAAGAGTTCGCCACCAGCATATTCTAGAACGAAGATGATATCTGTTGGTGTGGAAATCACTTCGTAACTGCACTCATATAGTCAGTTGAATTGTGCCCGGAATACCAAAAAAACAATTAAAAAAACAGAGCGCAACCCACAGCTTGATAATGTGAGGATGGCGCAGCGTGCGCATGTATTCAAATTCTCGCTTGACGCGCGTCTTAGTCCTTTCTCTTTGTATGACTGCTTTAGAGATGAATTTCATTGCAACCTTATGACCGGTTATCGTATGCATGGCCACTGAAGGGAGAAGGAAAGTTGGTCGTTTGGCAAGACTTGTATAGAAAAAAAAAAGACAAAGTGCCAAGTGTTTGACATACTTTTAACTTTTCCAAACGAACCCTCCGCGATATCCTCCACAATGGTGTACTCTCCCAACTTCTCTGGTGGAAACATAGCCCGTGAACTCATGGCTGAATATTCTTGGGAGAAAAGCAAAAAATCAAGATTCACTGGGTCTGCTGGAAAGAAGACAAGATCCAGGGAAAAAAGCCAATGGAGGTCTAACACAAGGATTTAATTGAAATCGACTGTTTTCCAGCGCCCGTCAATCCGAAAGATGGCGATTTTGAGATGGAGTGGGTATTAGTAAAAGCAGAAAGAAGAATGAATGAAAGTCACGTGTAAGAAGGCAGATGTAATTTACAGTGCAATGTATCAGCCTGAAATAAAGTGACAATGTAGAGTAATATACAGTGCATAGTGATGTAAAATACAACGACGACCATAGATGAATGTAATAAGGTCTACCGTGGTAACTAACAAAGAAGTAAAATACAACAAGATTAATGTCCGACTAGATAAATATGCACGAGCGTGACTTAGAATGTGAGTTATACATGTTGGTCAATAATGAAAAAAAAAATTATAAAGGAAAGCGCGGTTAAATAACGTTACCATATTCCCATCTCCCTCTCCCTCCTCAAATGCGAAACTGTCATTTGTGTTTCAGCCAGCAGAGGTGACGCATCCTCCTCCTTCTTGTCCTCTCCCAAAACCGCATCCAAGCCCTCCGTTTCAAACCGATCGAGCTGGACAACACTTTCCTCACTCCCCATCATCCAGACCTTCGCACAAATCCGGAATATCCTCGTCTCGCGCTTCGTGAACAATCGCGTCGGGATTGGTATCCAGAATTTAAGGTACCACCCTCTCGGAGGATTAGCCGATGATGAACGTGACGATTTTTCATGAGCCGTCGCTTGGCCCGACTCACGACGACGACGACGATGACGGCCTTCCACCCCGGGCCAAGTGTGTGTCCTCACCCACTTCCCGTCAAGTGAAATTTTATCAGGCCTCATCGTCTGCTCCTCTTCGAGTTTGTTTAAAGTATCCATCATACTCATTCTTCTCTTTTTTGAGCGTTCACTCGAGCCGACGGAGCGCTCGTCTAAAGCGCTCTTCCCCCCAAGAAACTTTGTCGAATACGTATTCGGTGAAGGAGAAAAAGGGGAAGAGGTAGGAGAAATGGACGAGACAGGTCCTGACGGTACACTCCATGGCAAGTAGAGGGAAGGAAAGGGTACTGGAACGGCGACGTCTTCACATTGTAGATCAATGAGGCTTACATCAGGCATGGCGAGGGGCGTGGTTGCCCACTGTCTGGGCTCTTTTGTCATGAGACAAAGCAACGCGGGCACCTGTACCCAGCCACTAATAATTATATAATAAGCATTCTATCTCAAAACACATGGCTGTACTCACTTATCACTCATGTCCCAGAATTCGTAGTGGTCAGTCTGAGGAAACACAATAAACAGCTGGCAATCCTCTGGACCGACGTGGTGACACCCATCCGAGTCCTTTTTCGTTTGAGTGCTCAACAAAGTGAACCGCTTTTTCGATTGTCTGTGGCGTGTAGGTTTCATACGCTCATCCCCAGCATCTGATTCTGGGGTTAATGACGAAGAAGCGAGAAGAGGACTCGAGTCCTGATCAAGTGAAAAAGTGGGTTTGACAGTTTGCGAAATTGGACTTTGCCTTCTAGTAGAGGACGCAGGTGGAGATGGGGGACTTTGCAGGTAAGTGCTTGTTTGTGCGAGTGAGTCGTCATTCAGAGGACTTGGCGAGTTCGTGCTCTGCGGCTTAGGGAGGGGAGGTGGGAGGTTAGGTGAAAGACTTGAAGCGGGAAGGTCTCTCGGGAAGGAAGCTACCGTCTTCGAACTGGAGGCTTCATTGCGCAGAAATGGGGCATCGAATCGGCTCATTGTCAGGTTTCGCGCCTTATCGGCAGCCACGGTCTTGCTTTTCTTCACACCCATATTTTCCATCAGTATTCGAGGTCGCACAGATGGAAATGGCAGCTCATTCTCCAACAGGTCATCATCGCCAAACGGAGTTGAAAAGGGGGGAGGACGATTTGATCCTTCAGCGGAGGAGGAGGAATGGTCGTCATCAGTTTGTTCTAGTCCGGGGTCGTCAGTCGAGAACTGAAAAGAAGAGAAAGTGGCCATGTCCCAGCGTGCAAGCTCATCCAGAGCGTCAAAGGAAGGCAGAAAATCCGAAAAAGAAGAAGGATCAGCAGAAAATGGATCTAGTCTAGATTGAGCCGAGTCAACTAGTGTGGGTGAGAGGTCGGCGTCGTCTACATCGAAAAATGAAGGAAAGGGCAGTGTTGTTCTCGGAACGGATGACGATGCAGAGAAGGAGGTAGCCGGGGCACCGTATGGACTATTGTTTTCCGTTCCCCTCGATTTCGGCGCCTTGACAGGTGGAACTTTGATCTGAACACGGCTTTTACTCGGACCGAAACAACGTTGCTTCTGTTCAACCGAGTCAACGACGTTGGGCGAAAGAAGACCAAGAGGTTTGAGCGTTGAATTCGGTTTGGAAGCGAAAGAGTCTCCGCTGCAACTTTTCGAAGAGAGAGTAGGGGCGGTGTTGGCACCGGTAACCGACCGCGCAGTGGCAGAGAACTGACGAACTTTGCAAACGAAAGAACCTGCGACAGCTGTCTCGCAGGCACTCGACTTGAAAGGCGGCAGACGGAGTTGGGCACGAGAAATCTCGACAGCAGTATTGTATATACCTTGATGATGAAAATGTTGAAGGAGTTGGTTATCCTGTGGCGTTCTCCCCTTGTACATCAGAGAATTTGGTTCTGAATCGGTGGACCGCTTGTCCCGTGAGGTTGGTGACGGGGTAATGATATGTGGTTTTGAGAAGTTCGGAACAGGAAGACAATGTTCGACACATTGTGTCCGATTGCGGTGTCCCAGTAGGAAGTCTCCAGTCAGAGGCGAAGCTGTTTCTCGGAAAGCTAGGACCTCCGATCCGCTGGCCGATTGCATATCGGAGGTAAATTCCAAGGGAACGAGAAAAAATTAGTTTGGTAAATAAATGAAAGTATTATCTGGCAGAGCCCTTTCGGCGGACTCTGATTCGCAAAGGCGCGTCGTTGCAAAAGAAATACGACGGAAATGCAAATCCTGGTGGTGGATCTGGAGAAAGTGATACAAGTCTATTGCGGCATGTGTGTCCCAAGGAAACGGATTCGGCTCTGATATGACACCGCGCAGTCAAACAACGTTATGATAAACCAAATGAAGTCCATCAGGGGACTGTAAGTGATATGTAGTCAATTAGATTGTTACTCCCCTATATGTTTGCTGAGCCAAGAAACAAAAAAAGTTTTTCATCCAGGATAATATACGGAATGGTCCTTGTTCCGGTGGATGCAAAACGTCCGTTGGAGTCTTCCGTCGAGTGTGGCGGTGTGATCGACGATCGAAGTAAAAGACTCCGATAAAACTCGCATATAACTTACAATACCCGTGTCTGCTGTCTTGGCGACAACTTACAATCTCCTTAGCTGGGCGCTCGTGAAAATAAACAAGCCACGCGACGTACCCATCTCCCCAGGCGCTGGAAAGCAAGAATGGTAGGCGTTCGCCCCGCATACAGTTCAAGCGAATACTCATCCCGTCAGCAATCTAATGGAGACGCTTTTCGCGACATAGCCACGATCTTGAACTTAAATGCTCGTTTGAGGTGTATTTCGACGCGCAGGGAGATTCATTGGCACCCTTCATGAGCGACGTCCAAAAGTTCGATGCTGCAGCAACAGCGTTAAGATTACTGCTTTGATTGCCTCGTACATCACCTGCGAACTGTTGTTTTTTTATTAATTTGTTTACGATGCGACCGCCGACAATCTTACTAGATCAGGAAATACTGGATTATATAAGCAATTTTGTGAACTTGTCGGCTTTCTATTTCTGAATTCATCCATGCTTGCCTGGAGCCTGAGGGTGGTCCCTCGACCAGCCGCAAGTCTGAGGCTGGGTGGGTTAACTACTACACGACGCCCCTTACAATCTTCGATACCACGCTTTCAATTTCAGCCCCGTCCCCATAATCTCTGGGGGAAAATATGCTTCAGAAAGGATGGTCAGCCCCGTTCGCGTCTGGTGGGAGTTGCCTTTAGTATGTATTTTCCACTTTCTCAATGCTCTATGGTTCAACGCACTCACACATGGGCGTAAAGGCAGTCTCGTTCTTCTTAATGCACTCACCCTCTTCACGACGTCCAACTTTGTAGAGGACAGCGAGGTAGCACTGTTGCTTCTGGCAGGGATGATTTATATCCAGCAAGTGGACATGGGCTTTGATGACGTGGACCTAGACGACTCAATCGCGACCCTTTTTTACTTCAAAACCCTATACCAAGCTTTCTCTCGTGCACCCCCTCACGAAGTTGACGAACTATTCAAGGACTTGACAAGGCTGATGAAAGTGGGTGGGCCGCACGATGCAGAGGGTGAAGCACATCGTATCATGCGAAGTGCTGCGGAGCAAATACACGCTGTATTTCAGAACCTAAACCAGGATTCGATATCGAATACGGCGAATTATGTGCTCCAGGTGATGCGAGAGGCGGTGGAGAGTTTAATCGAATTGGCACAGGATAACGAGGATGACGAGAGTGAAACCAAGTATACCTTCCAACTCATCCGTAATCACTCTAAGAAAGATGCCAGTTCTGTCTTGAAGGATTATGAATCATTGGGATAAATTAGACGTAAGTTCTCATTCCATCGAATTCTGAACACAAACCTGACGAGCTGAGTGTTCGATTCATAGTTTTTCGAATTCTTCAGATTTACTTCTAACTTATCAAATTTCACCTACGGTTTTACATTTATTGGATGATTTTGTTTATTTCTAATCGTGTGACTTGGTCAAACAGCAGCATATATTTGAAGAGAGGAGAATCAAAAGTCGACATCCTTATCCCAGAAAGGCAGGTTCTCAAACACCGCCTTCACTTTAGCGACTTCAGATGGCCATCTGGCAAGGCGATTCATGAATCGTGCTACACGTTGGTCAGGTCTGATGGGAAAAAATGACAACTTCCGCGGAGAACTCACGCTGTGGACCTCTACCGAGTGGAACACTCAACTTTCGAATCACCTCGTTATAATCGTCGTAACCAGGCGTCCACCATGAACCATCAGGCATATTCTTAGTAGAATCAATCCATCTCGCCCAATCAAAAATACATTCCAACATATCATGGGGAACACCAGCTGCCTCCCAATTTTCAAGAATAAGTGGCACAAGATGATGGTTGGCCGTTCCTCCGACAACATACGCGAAAACAGGTGGAGTTTCTGTAGGAACGAACATACCCATTCCTCCCGCTGTATCGACAAGGTGTCGAAGAATCGGGCAAACGCGCTTGTGCGGATATTTCTCGTCACGCCACGCACGTATTTGGCATTCTCTGCCGCAATAAGGGACAATTTGGCATCGCGAACATCGTTGGAAATTCTTCCCGGCACTCTGGATGGAGTTGGGACAGCAATAGGCGGAGCATCGAATCTCTTCACGGAATTTCCTGATGTAGAATGCCGCGCCACTAGGAACTGATCGAACGGAGGCGGGAGGAGGGAAATTTCCTCTGTCCAGTTCGACAACTGAAGGGAAAACGGGATAATCAGGATGGGGGTAGAGGTGCATATGGAAGAAGCGGTAAAGTTGCTGGCAGTGCACGGCACAGTACCTCATGATATTCTCATGATCAGGGTGAGGTATCATCTGTGGATCAGAAGAGATGTAGAGATGCATAGAGAAAATTTGTATGGCCTTTGTTTCGCAGCCGAAAAAAAGGTCCGTTCTGCAATCGGTTGGCATATTTTCCATGATCTCCCTGAAGTATTGAATCACCGCATCCATGGTGTAATTGTACCTGAAAGTAAGGGATACTGCGGATTCTAACAAGGCCTGCGGAGAGTTGGCAACTCTTCTGGTGTTATTCTCTTCCAGAGTAAAATCAGCAAGATTTCGAGCCGTTTCAACAACACAATGAGTAAATTTGAATTTCGAAAGGCTAGGAATTATGACGACTTGACAAACGTGCATGATGCGAGCAGCGACTTGGAAGATGATCGTATCAGGAATGAAACGGTACCATTGAAGAAGGGTCTGCACTAGATTATCAGCCCCGAAAGGAATGAGGTCCGAAGGAGTAGTGGGCCATGTCTGGACAGTGCCTTTAGCGACTGATTTCACGCCGATGTCGGACAGTCCAGCATAAAGTAAAGTGATCATCTTGATAACGAAGGCGATGCGCTCGTTGGTAAATGAAGGCTTCAATGCTTGAGGAGCGTAATGTTTCAACCACAATCTTTGGATGGACCCGGTTTCTGCTCTCTCCGCCGCCTGATGGTACCCTCGAATGCGCCCGTCAGACAAATTGCATTTGCAGTTTGAGAACCTATGTAAAAGTTCTTCGACTTGGGTGTCTGTTCTTATCGCCACCAGAAAGGCAAATAGCTTGCTCCAAAATTCAACGTTTCGCCTCAGAACCAGAGGAAGTTTGAAAGGCGTGTCGTCGGGGTTACGTGCATTTGCAGTAAAGGCTAAGAGCGCCCCATACAGACATCTTCCACAGTGGCCAGGTTCTTGTGGGTCACTGATAGACGATAAGAAGAAGTCCAAGGAAGCCTGGTCTATCTCTTTTTTGCCATTTTGTGCTGAGGCCTTTGAAGGTCGTTTTGGCATGCTTACAACGGTTGACGGCGGCTAATAGGAGCTCTGATGATGAAGGCTGCCGGCCACCGATAAGTTAAGTAGGTGAAGAATGATTAATGAGGCCTTGAGGCCCAATTGAAGTCCTCATGGTTCCAGCATGGTTCCACCATTCCAGTGGTCAAATCCTACGCAACGGTCATTAATTTAGTACTTAGCCATAACATCAGATACCGCTGGCAGGTGATTTTTGACAGGCGGTAGAAGAACTGTTTGGTTTTTGAAATATCTCCCGGTTAGTCGCTTACTCAATTGATCATTTTGAATTTAGCTCATCTAGGGATCCAAAAAAACCAAATTTTGGATCTTTCAGCTGGCATGAACATGGTAATATGTCAATTACTTTTCACAGCACAGCCTGAGGCAATTGGCTCTAGTGTTGCCGCGGCTCGGCTAAAAGTCGGCTATAAGCCGGAAGCTGGTCACGTGTTGTGACCATGGTAACTGTGGTCGTTCAAGTGGAAAGCTGACTTGATAGAGCCGCGACTTCGACTTTAACCATCACCTGAAGTCGACTCAAGCCGAGTTATGGGTGATAGACTCACCACAACCGCTCCACTTCCACAGTCCACCCCGATCAAGACTACCAGTTCTACACTATGTCCTTTCACCACCAATCAGAAATTTCGCATCCCATCGCGCACCGCGATGGCTTCGGAAATGGCAAATTTTATCATTGGACCGATGCCTCCGCAAGAATTCTTAGATGATTTCTTTCCTACCAACAAACTCCGGGGTCTTTCTCATGTCCCAGTGTTTACGCCTGGCATTTATGATGACACCTTGAGCAACGAACAAGAACTCGACGCGTACAAACCGTTTGTGAGCGCCTTCAAGAACCCCGCGTTTATTTGATTTTAACACTATTTTTTTAAGATCGCAACCACGAAGCAGTTCCTTCCTGGCCTCCGCATTGTCGATACGTCTTCGTATCCAGATTGTAATCCCAGGTCAACTATACCATTCCCAATTAAACCCGATGTCACTGTCTACCCTGGCGACACTGTCGAGGAGAAGACAAACTCTTCGATTGCAGAAATCTTTACCGAATTCAAGTGGCATGCTAAAGATGACCCTTTCAGCGAAGTACGCGATGTTGGCTCCTCCGAGTCTTTCCTGCATAGCGCACTGACGGGCAAAGACACCTTAGGCCAAATTACTTCTTACGCTGCAGCCCAACTTGGTGCCCAATTTCGAACACACGCATATTCTGTTTTTATTTTGCGGGACACGGCAAGGATTCTCCGATGGGACAGGTCGGGTGCCATCGTTACGGAAGCCTTCTCATACAACGAGGATATGTTTCTCGTTGAATTTTTCCGTCGTTACTCGAGGGCATCGCCTGCAATGCGCGGCAGTGATACAACAGCGTCGCTCCCGACTGCCCTCCAAGCGGAAGCAGCCAGGAAGGTGTTACATCTGGATGCTGGCACTCCCCTTGTCAAACTCTCAGTACCATCGGATGCTGACAAGCCTCAACGTTACTTCGTCGTGCCTTCTCCCTCAGCAATAGTATATACGCCCCCAGGACGCGCTACACGTGGCTTCAAGGCCTATGACACTTCAAAACGAAAAGTTGTTTTTTTGAAGGATTCTTGGAGAATAAACTTACCTGATATCCAAAAGGAGGGGAAGGTGTACAAGATACTGAACGAGGCTAACGTTGCCAATGTTCCCCAATGCCTTGTGTCAGGAGATATCTCGACTGATTACCATGCTACCAAGACCAATCTTTACGCTGGAAAGCCATGGAACTGTCGCTCTGATCTTCGGTTGATTCCTCATCAACATTGCCGCCTCGTCCTGGATGTTTATGGGCGTGTCCTCTATGAATATTCCTCCTCGTATGAAATGGTTTCCGCTGTGCGGAATGCTCTCATTGGTGAGCGGTATAATTCAGCTAGATCCCGCTAATCTGTGTTATTTCTTAGCTCACCAGGGCGCCTATAAAGCAGGTATTTTACACCGTGACTTCAGCGTGGGGAATATCATTATCGATTCTGGTGGCAATGGATGGCTCATCGACTGGGATTTGTCGAAGCCATTGTCTGCCATTTGTGAAACCCCCAGAAATGCGACGCGTACCGTGCGCTTCTTTAATCCCACCTTCAATTTCTATAAACTTAACTTATAATCATTCTTTAGGGTACATGGCAATTCATGTCTTCTGCCCTAATCTGTAACACGGCGACACATGTTCACGACTTCAGGGATGATCTTGAATCGTCGATATACGTGCTGTTATGGGTGACCTTAATGTATTCAGATCTCTCCGACCGAGACGCGGTTGGCGCGTTTCTGGTCAACGTCCTTGATCCTCAGCCTATTGGAGGGACAGGTGGCTCCTGCAAGGCAGATTTCCTGCAAGGACGGACATTTCTAAAGCAAGTCAACTTTCCTGGTCGACCGAAGCTCTACAAATTGATTTCTGAGCTGGCTCAACTATTTGCGGTCCGTTATGAGACAGTGCCGACTGATAAGGAAAGGACTATGGCCGAGCAATTCCGATTGCATGCGGAGAAATCTCCTGTCCTTTGGGATTTGTATTACACCCATCAGGTCTACCTTTTTGACCGCCGCAAATCACAATTACGGGACCATTCAGCGACAATCGCGCTTTTCAACGATGCTCTTTCCGATCGTTCACAGTGGCCATACAGTGACTCTGGAGTGAAGCAAGTGTTCGCCCCAAGACCCGTATCTGAGGCAGTGGTCAAGACCTGTTGGCACACGACTGCAGAGGGACTTTTGAACAAAGGTGCAATTGCCAACAATGTGACGTTTTTACTGCTCTTCTCACTTAGACTTCTGACTTGCCCTCATTATTTCTTTAGTTGTCTGCCCACGCTAGTCTCGCTGTCAAGTTTCAATATTTCTAGTTTTCGCTGCGTCCACGGACCTCCTCTATCATGTATCACCGTTGAGGAGTTGTCGCCGTCCATCACAGATCCCGTTCCTTCACTTTAACCTTATGCGTCTTTGCCAGTTTCCAGGTTCTTGTCTCTATTTTTGTATTTAAACTCGCTCTCACCGGAACAGAGTGACATTCTCAATTTTTGGGAGGTGAGCAACATCGTCAATAGTCACGGTGCATCAGGTACTGAAATTGTTGTAGGTCAACAGCAATACTTTCCCGACTCTTTCGGCAATGGCAATGGGGAACATCGAGGGAAAACTGAACACCGGTACATTTTTGACCCCTCTCGCTTAGAATCAACGGCTCACTTATTACTTGAGTTGTCTGCCCACGATAGAGTCCCGCTGTCGTGGACCTGCCAAGCTTCAATGTGTTCCACTGTAATGACCTTTCATTTTAACACATCCTTTAGTTCCGCAGTTTGCGTGATCGTCTGACCGTTACATATTCCAATTGAGCCAGTGTCCCGTTTTTCGTACCAATCTCGTGTCGATGTCTATAAGTACAAGCTTGAATGTACTATGCTGACGTGTGAATATGGCACCACAACCTACGCGTTCGCTACGATCTCGTACAGCTTCCAACATCCCCGACGACTCGGAGCTTATTGATCTAGCTGATGTTTCCGACTCCGACTCGGATGACGACCCACCAGCTCAACGTGCGCGTCACAACCACACTGAGCATGAAACTGTTGCTCAGATTATCAACAACCCCGATCCCAAGCCTCTCAAAGTTTCAACAGCCGCCGATTGTCACCATTTCTTTAAACTGATTAAGGAGGAAAGGGTTTGCATAGTGTGCGCGTACGTGTTCTTACCTCAGCTCAGGCTCGTTATCCTTTTCTGACACAGGTAACAGAGATGAACTAAAGGAAGACCCTTCCAACTGGGTAGAAAAGAGATATAAGTATTCGGGGTCCAGTTCGAATCCGACTGTTCGGGTTCATATCGAAAAATATCACTTGGAACTATACTTGAAGCTCGCGAAGGAACAAAATTGGAAAATTCAGCTGAAGGGACTTGTGTCGGAAGCTCGATCACAGGCAGCTAGCGAAGTCAAACCTGTGGGACAGCAAGACGAGTTCGACGAAGCTACCTTTCACCGATACTTGACAAATTTTATCATCGCAGATGACCAGGTATGTCCTTATCTAATGCTAGCTACTATGCTCACGTTTTACTTACCAGTCTCTCAACGTTGTGGAATGTCCCGAGTTTAGGCAACTCCTTCTTCTCCTACGAAGCGACGCAAATATTCCTCATCGAACTAAGATACGTGAATTGATTATTGACGCCTGGCGACAACGGTTTCAGATCATGAAGTCTGAACTTAAGGTATGTTGGCCGGTCTTGCTTCAAAGAGTTTAAGCTTACAACTTCCTTGTTCAGGCGGCTGTCGGACAGATTTCCTTGACAATGGACATCTGGTCTGACGACAACCTCCGACCGTACATGGCACTAACAGCCCACTGGATTGCTAGGGTTACAGGCACATCATCCCTACAACTCAAGGCGGCACTTATCGCGTTTCATCGACTACGTGGAAATCATGATGGCGAAACCCTCGCTGCCGCAGTCTTACAGCTTCTTGATAGGGCCGGAATCACTGGCAAGGTACGTGACTACGTTCTAGCAAGTAATATGACGAGTCTGATATACTTTCAAGATTGGTCATTTCACATTGGATAACGCAGCAAACAACAAGACCATGATGGAGTCGCTTGCAACAAAGCTCCAGGAACGCGACATTTCTTTCGATGCCGCTGATCGACAAGTCATGTGTTTCGCCCATATCATCGATTTGGCTTCTGGACGTGTGATACGTGCCGTTGAAGACAAGAGTGCTTCGGAAACGAGTAAACCCATCGGACTTGCGCGCACAGTAGTGCGAAGCATCAGGGCATCGGGTTTACGTCGCGATTCTTTCAATGACGTTGTTAAGAGGGGCAACACCATGGAGTGGTTCAAGGCCGGAACTCCTCCTCGGGTCGTCCAACTTAAAGAGTTGCAGCTTCTACGACAAGTGCGCACGCGGTGGGACTCGGTGTACAACATGGTCAACAGACTCCGCGAGATGCGCCCAGTTAGTTATTTTCTCATAATTTTTCGTCGCTAATTAATCTAACAGGCCGTTGACCACTTCCTTGCTCTCCCCGAACATAAAGACCTTGAGGCGTTCAAAATTTCAGCTCCCACTTGGAGATCGATGCAAGATGTGGAGTTTATTCTAAGTGTACGTCGTCATCTGGCAGTCAGCGTGAGCGATGGTACATGCTTAATTCAACAACAGTATCCGCATAAAGTACAGCAGATCATGTCGGGCGAGAATACACCAGTCTTGGCTGGTGCCATTCCAGCATTCGAGTTGTTCATGACGGGTTGGGAGAAAGCCAGCGGAGATCACCCGCATTTGACAGAACTTATCCAACCTGGCTTAGATTGGGCCTCCATGTACTATGGTCGGATGGATCGCACAAGGGCATATATTATTGCGATGTGTAAGTGACGTACATTCATTGAGCTAATTAAAATTAATGATACGCAGTCATACATCCTGTGATACGCATGTCCTGGATCCAGAGAAATTGGGACGCAGAGTACATCGCCCTTGCTGAGACCAAGATTCGACAAACGGTCAGTCATTTGTATTGTAGTTTGAATTATCTAACCTATTACACAAGATGCTTGAATATCGCGAGATGGCCAAGCAAAAAGCACTCGAAGGACAGTCAGCGCCAACCGTCGCAGTCCCGGGAGTCGGAACCGGGAAGACGCCAAGCTATATGTCACTCGCGCAACAATACGGCTACGATGATGACGATATGGAATTTGGTGGCCCTAGTGACGCCGAACAAACCGTTGAACAGGAGTACCAAGCCTATATCACGGCCCCACTCTCCACGAAATACACTGACATCCTTAAGTATTGGGAGGTAAGCAACGTCATCAGTTGTGTGCCAGATATTGACAGGTTGTAGGTCAGCGGCAGTACTTTCCCCACCATTTTCGCGATGGCCATGGATTACCTCCCTATCCAAGCATCTGCTGTCCCCTGTGAGCGTGTCTTTTCATCAAGTGCCGAAACCGATACAAAGCGGAGGAATCGTATTCATCCTGACTTGATGGAAGCCCTCCAGATGCAGAAATTCCTCTTGAAGAAGGCGCGCCTCAATTTTATGGATAGCTGGATTACGGCAGAGGAGGAGATGCTCGAGGATGAACCAGAATGTGCCCTCCTAAGTACACTGTTGGAAGGAAATATTCAAGATAAATTAGACCAGGTTATGAAAGCCATCGAAGACGACGACACCTAGCTCGGGTATCTACTTCTTTCTTTGTATCATGACATGAATAATTATTTATAACGATCGAACATACTACATATATATATATATATTTCCTTATGTAAGCATTATCTTCGCGAAAGTCGATGCCACCGTTCTCAACGCTACAACCCTATCGCAGTGCCCGCAAACAGGCCTGCCACTCGCGCTGCCCACAGGCGCAAGGCTTCGAGATCTACTCACGAGGAATTCAAACCTGGAGGTCCCATTGCCGCTACCGACGCTTCTCGTACTCCCGCCACGAAACTCTTCGCAAGCAGCGCATCGAGTCCGAGTAGCGAAGATGCGACGAGCTCAGGGAGGGTTACGCCCGTCTCAAGGAAACCCTCCCGGCTTCGAACCAGAAGGCAAACAAAGTATCCATCCTTGACCGCGGTATGCTACCTTCCATTCTCAATTTCTCATTTCTTTATACTCATCCTTCTGCCAACAGCCGTCAGCCATATCAAGTACGAGGCTGTTAAGGAACAACTCGAGGTCAAACTTAAGGGTGCCGATCATGAAGTTCACCGGCTCCGCAACGTCAACGAGGCTCTTATGCTGAACCGTGCTGGTGCAGCAACCCTTGCCTCCTCGGCGTTCTCCAACTGAGTGCCCCACCTGGCACTCAATGGACCCGACTGACAGAAACATATCTTTCCTCAAAATACTCATGGTTAAATTGTCAGACGGTTGTGACACGAGCTTGTGCCTGCTAGGCCAGGTTTCTCTATCATTCTCATCTTCCTCAACTGCAATTAATTATGACCGAACCGACTACCCACATTTTTTTTATCTATCTCTGCATCCATCATCATTGCCGCATTATTTCTCACCATCGGTCTAACATAACGGGACACCACTGCTTATGGCTTGTGGCTCGACGACATATTCATTCCATGTTTCCGACCATCCACTCTGCGTTCGTTTCGATCGTCTGCATCAAGTTCCAACGAGCAAGCTATTTTCTGTGGTTTTGGAAGTGAGGAGTGCCTGCAGTCGTCTTCGCTTTCAACCATTCCTCTTCTCGCCTCATTATCGTGCACTGGATCTTCCCACTTTCGAGGACGATGAAATCGATTCGAAAGAACGTCGTTTTGGAGTTAGGATTGCATTCGATTCATATGGTTTTCACTCTGGTGACGAAGTCCCCCCCTCCTACAGGATTTTCGCAGCGCACGACTTGGCTTTCACTTCCTGGCGCGGAATACACCATCGTGAAACCTTCTCACAGAAAAAAGTCTACAAAGCAGTAACGACCCCATCCAAATCCCAAAAATATTTCGAACGCCATGTCTGCTCCCGCCGTTGCTCAACCTGACGTTGTTCCAGTCGCTGGCCCCGAGGCCTCCATTGTGCCGCCTCCAGTTGCTCCCGGTCCTTACACTGCCCCATCCTCGGTGGCTTCTGCGCCATCTGCTTCTCTTTATGTGGGAGAGCTTGATCCCACAGTCACCGAGGCAATGCTTTTCGAGATTTTCAATATGATTGGCCCCGTTGTGAGGTTTGTAGGGTTATTATTATGATCTGGCACCGCATTATTGAAGTTTCCGAACGTAGCATTCACGTTTGCCGCGATGCTGTGACTCGTCGTTCTTTGGGGTATGCCTACGTTAACTATCTTAATGCCAATGATGGTATGTTACTCTCAGCGCTTGTTTGCACAATAATTGACGTCTACCCAAGGCGAGCGCGCGCTTGAACAACTTAATTATCAAAAACTGTCCTTGGTGATTGAGCTTTATCATAGATGCCTTCACCTTCTAACATCCCTCATCAGCCGCATTACGTGGTCCCAACGTGCTCCTGCTCTTCGAAAGACTGGTCAAGGCAACATTTTCATTAAGAATTTGGATGAGTCTATTGATAACAAGGCCCTTCACGATACCTTCGCTGCCTCCGGAAACGTATTGTCTTGCAAAGTGGCAACTGACGAACATGGCCGTTCCAGGGGATACGGTTTTGTTCACTACGAAACATCCGAATCTGCTGAGAATGCCATCAAGTCCGTGAACGGCATGTTGCTCAACGATAAAAAGGTTTACGTCGGTCACCACATCTCTCGCAAAGAGCATCAATCGAAGCTCGACGAGCAGAAAGCGTAGTTCACCACTCTCTATGCCAAGAACCTTGATCCAGAGATGACGCAGGAAGAGTTTGAGACTCTTTTTAACAGATTTGGTCCTGTTACTTCGGCTGCTGTCTCTTTCGATGAGGAAGGCAAGAGCAGAGGATTCGGTTTTGTCAATTTCGAGAGCCACGAGGAGCTCAGGCAGCGGTCGACGCTCTTCGTGAAGTCGAGCAAAATTATTTGTCACTCGTGCTCAGAAGAAGGCTGAGCGTGAAGAGGAATTACGGCGCTCATATGAACAGGCGAAGATGGAGAAGATGAGCAAGTACCACAGGGTGTTAACCTCTACATCAAGCGAGATGAGAAGGCGTCATCCAAGGGCATCTGCATTTTCATTCGTGCTTCGCTGCTTCACATCCCCAGACTCAAATTTTGTTTACATGTCCATGCTGCTCGTTGCCAACCAAAGCTACGAGCGCCGAGGAGCTAAGCAAAGGTTGGCAAGGAGGAGCGTACATTATTAGTCAATAATCGAGCAATCTTTACACGGTTTATGTAATACACGTGATGATACTGCGGATTCAACGTCCGTCGTTGACGGTCGACTTCAAGTTCAACCTATCTATCACTGTACTTCTCCTGTATCACCATCCACCTCATTCCTTCTTTCATTGTGGGTACTATCTTACTTATTTTCAATTGCATTTGCTTATCCATCTCTAGTGTGGCTGTTCATGAAGCTTGTACGATTAGCCGGCAGATACAGATTAGGCAGCAGGGTCGTGTCTGACTCCACACGTACGTGCAAGGAAATTTGTTTATGGGTTTGATCTGAGAACGCAGACAGATGTTGTATACTTTGCGCGTGACATTTTATCTGAGGAAGATGTCGTGGTCAAACTTGAGCCAGTGAAAGGAAAAGCCCGTACCCTAAAACATGAATTCCAAGTCTACATGACACTTAACCGAGGTGTCGGTATCCCTCGTGCTCATTGGTTTGGTACGGAGGCTGGTTTCAATGCAATGGTGACCGAACGCCTTGGCCCCTCCCTTGCGGACCTCTTTGTGCAATATCATTTCATGTTCACTCTACAAACCGTTCTACACCTGGCCGACCAGTTGGTGAGTATATTTAGCTCGTAAGTTGTAATCTGGCTAACCTCTTCTGCATCCAGCTCCGCCACCTGCAATTTATACACTCTCGCAATTTCATTCACCGCGACCTTAAACCCAGCAATATTGTCACCGGTGTTGGTAGTCATGCACACCTAGTGTACATTATTGATTTTGGGTTATCAAAGCAGTTCAGGGATCCCGATACACGCAGGCACATCCCGTACAGCACGAGTCTTGGGTTTACCGGAACCGCTGACTTCGCATCCGTTAATAGTCACCAAGGTTCAGAGCTCGGAAGGCGAGATGACCTGGAGTCCCTCGCCTACATTCTGATTTACTTCGTTCGTGGTTCTTTGCCGTGGCAAGGCATGGGGCAAAATATCCATGTAGTCAAACAAAGCATCACTTCGCATTCCATGTTCAAAGAGCTCCCGGCAGAGTTTCTTATTTTCCTTCAACACTGCCGCTCACTAGCTTTCGATGACAAACCCAACTATGACTACTATCTCAATCTTTTCAACAATCTCTTACCGGAAGCACCTCGTCTGACCTCTGATTGGCTGAGTGGTGATAAAGCAGGAAGGCGCGATGCACACGGTATGTATGCACTGGCACAAATTACAATGATTGGCGTGGTGACTCACATTGTTCGCAGAATCCAGATTACCTCAGAGTCTCAAATAACTCTACGCGATCCTTCCGCCGGACGAAGTTGTAGTATTTATGTGTTTTGTATTTGATATTTATGTTCTATTACTCTTGGTCCTTTCCCTCTAGCAGCAGTAGCACTGTAGTAGCCTTTTCTTACAATTTGAATTTCGCGGCGGTTTGAGCTGACTTCAGCACGTGACCTGGTCGAAGTCACGGCTCCGGCAAGAAAAGCCGGAGTGACCTTGGTCATTTGTGTGATGAGTCACAGCTCCTAGAGTCGGCTCACGGTTAGTCGAGTTGTGGCAACACTACGTCAGTGGCTGTACTTGTAACAAAGGAGCGCCCATTGAACAAAGGGAACAATAGGAACAATGGACGGGCGCTCTAAA
>QDKV01005222.1_pt1 | contig 36238 bp, 45 predicted proteins | sample 1861101 | NCBI WGS metagenome assembly QDKV01 (sample SAMN04275158, study PRJNA302643) | Fungus metagenome, whole genome shotgun sequencing project. | isolation source: fruitbody | host: Mallocybe terrigena | place: Sweden | collected 2013 | reverse complement strand
AAAACATTCTAGGAATTGAAGAACGAGCCAGTGTAGGCCGAGGAGACGAGGAGAGAATACAATGGGTGCTGGAATCAGCCTGAGGTAAGTACGAGTAATGTGTAAATTTACCAATCGATATAACAACTGTTAAGCTAGTATTCATGCTCAAACCCGTCGAATGAAGTCACATATGAAGTCTGTTGATATAAAATGTTCTTTTTCTCTCCAGTTATTGTTTTTTTTGGTTTTTCCTACTTTTAGTTTCTGGTGGATTGTTCTTCGACAGTAACAAGAGTCATTATAAAAATTTGCTTGCTAATGGCTACTGGTGCACACCAGCATGTGTGATGAGTCCTATCAGGATTGTGATGTTGTCACTTTCATGGAATATGCATATCCTATGCTCTAGAACACAACTATGGCCAAGGTAATGTAGTAGATAGAAAGCTATAATTTTTTTTAACAAAATATCTTTTCATTCCTTCAATAGATCTGTCACCAATTGGGTTATTCTCAACTATTAAAAGCTAAACACAGCTTCAAGAATCACATTTGTCTACATGATTTCTTAACAAAAAGTGTTTTTTATCACATTTAAAACACTTCTATAGTGCAATATATGATCCATCTATACCAAAATAATGTGCTAAAACCTGCATTTTGCCATACTTCCAGCTATAAAATTGAATTTCTGAGTACATAATGCTGTTCAGAATACAAAGGATAGCCAGAATACACAAAAAGAAATAGAGCAGCCATTGTGAAATTGCACTCTCAAGGTAATCGAAGATTTGTGACGTTTCGGATCCGCCGCGGGTCAGCGCTCAGCGCTCAGCCTTTATCTCGACTAGTATGGACGGTAAACCCACTTTCGATCTAGTAATAATGATAACCAAATTCTATAGGTTCTGACAAAGTTACGGGCAGTAACACAGTCAACGAAGAAGGGCAGATCATTGTATCTATAAAATCAACTAATAAACACAGTTCTACTGAGGAGACGGGTGAGCAATTGTTGATGCTGACAAGAACCAAAAGTTTCAGAGACCTAATTGCAGCAGATGGGAACAGCGGTGATCACTCCAGCTCACCTAACCAGATGAACTTGTATGTGACAATGGCATTATCAACCATCGATCCGTAGCCTCATCGTGATTCAGTGCATTGGATGGCGCCAAGAACCTGATTATATGGATTGGACAGAATGTACGCCTCTTGTCCTTCTTATCTTAGACAATCTGACTTTCTTGAAGCCGACAACACCACAATCTCCCTTGAGATTTTGTCCTATTCCTGTCAACGATGCTACTCCCGATTTCATAGGCACGATGCGGGGATTTCCATCAGGTTGCTTCCGTATTCGTGCTGCTGACACCCAAACATATTGGATAGCGCGCTGGGGGGAAACGCATCAAGACGGAAACGGAATAGACTTGTGGCAATTTATGGGGGAAAATGTACATGGACATGTGTGTGAATCTTCGCGCAGACTATTATTCATGAATAAAAAAAGTTGATCCTGCTACGAAGGTCTTTTTCATGAACTCATCAGGAAACTTATGTTTGGGCTCAAGTGGAGTTGCTGTCGACGTAATAGGTAACGGTTCAGCCCATCCAAGTACCAATATCTTATTTTGTTGAAGATAATTCTCTCATAACCGCACAAAATCGTCCATTTACACTACCTTGGCCAAACCCTTGGTCTCATCCTCTGCCGACATTTACTTATTCACAGGATACACGAGTAATATCTGTCAAGTTCCACATCGACCCAATTCTATCTGCGACATGGCCTAGACCCGACAGCGAATGGAAAGACAAAGAATTTGTCATTACAGCTCGTTGCAGGAAAAGCATGAGGACTCCAAGATTCAACGAAATTGAACATTGGGCCCCTAAAAATTCTAGGTTTTCTGATCGGTGGACATCTCGAGCTGGCCAGTATGACAAGCCTGGTGCGCCGAACAATCTAGGGGTCGAAGAACGAGCCAGTGTAGGCCAAGGGGACGAGGAAAGAATGCAATGGGTGTTGGAGTCAGCCTAAGGTGAGTACCAGCAATCCGAACAATAACAGTTGCTAAGTATTCATGCTCGACATTATTATAACCCGTCAAAGTCTCTTGATATTCTTTTCCTTTGCCTTTCTCTCTCTCGCTCCTGCTTTTGGTTCTGTTGCACATTCTCCTGTTTGCTAGTTCTTCGACATAGGAATCATTATCGAAATGTTATTGACATAAATATTAAAAATCAGAATTATTGCTGTCAAGGCATTTCTGGATCTACTATTTGCCTCATCTATCACTACCATCTACTTTTCACAATCCACTACCAGAAACAGAAACAGTTTCTGAAACCTCTTGGACTTGCTCATCTGACCTTCCCAGTCCGCCCAGAGCCCATCCCACCTCGATACCAGATTTGATACTCCATAACCAAACCAGAACAAAGACTGGTGTGCTGATCAATACATTAAGAACCGGGAAGAGGTCTGGGTATCTTGATGGTGGGTGCACTTTGAACTCAAGAATGTGCAAAATTGCTGCTGCCATGTGCACACCCTATTCAGGACAAGTATTAGTTTGAAAAAAACATAGACATCTCAAAAGAAACACCTTACAGTGGAGACGAACTGTACAAAAGATTTTTGATGCAACCGGAAGGGATTAAAGCCAACCAATCGATTCCACAACACAAGAACTGCAATATACTGCACCCCAAGGCCATCCTTTTTTAACAATGGCCACATGCTACAAAGGAATGTCCAAAAAAAGGTAGCTCCAGCACATCAACATAGGGACCCACCTGAAAACAGCAACATTGTTAAAAAGTACGCCCCATTGATATACGGTGCTATTGATGTTTGCACCCGACAAAAGAAGTGTCATGGGCAAGAGAGGTAACAAGATTGTCTTCTCGTGTACCTGGAAAGAAAATAGGAAAAACGACATGGATGATGTAAGGAGCGCATAAGGTAGTAAAGGAAGGAAAGGCGTTGTGTCACGAGAGACGTTGAGCTTTTGAAGGGTCAACTTTGTTTCCTCTGAATCAAAATCTCTATTTTCCGCTGAGGGCGGTGACATAGTGACGCCTGCTCGTAGAAGTCCGATGACAGAGGGCAGAAACCCGATTGCTGTAAACAATGTTGAAAGTTTAACGAGGGCTCCGCTTGACATCCTTGATTTCCATTTCACCGCAACATTCGTTGCACACCAGAAATTGGCTACCTTGTCCTCAAATAAACCGCGGGCAAATGGGAATATTCGGATGACGGGTTGAGTAATAGACGAGAAAGCGGCAAAAGGAGGTAGCCAAGGGAGGAACAATATAGTGAACGTTGAGAGAGTAATGATTGCTAGTTGGAGGAAGAGACGACTCCTGGAGTAACAACGTCGTGAATTCGAATAATGCCGCGGCATCATAAAATTTCATACCCTTTGATAATTCCAAGATGCAGACACTTTGCCAACAAATAAGAACCAATAGCTGGTGCATAATAAAGGGCCATCTGTTTGAACCCAAGACTAAGAACAAAAAAGAACGCCCCCAAAACATCATTCCCTATAGCAAAGAAGTTAATTGCTAACAACGTAAACCCTACATTTCTGTGCATTAGCTTCTGGAGTCTGATAAATAAAAAGTAGGACGCACCGAGCATGACAGAGTTGTACTGAAAATGCCCGAAATCGATTAATAATAGAGCAGGTTGAAGCAGCAACTTCAAGATTGCAAGCTCTTGTGTTCGTTTTGAGCGACTTCTTTGCCACGTCCGAGAAAACATTATTAGAGCAGGGATGTAAATCAATGAGTCGAGCACGAGAACACTGAGTCGCATGAATAGTTTGCTCTCGGGTGATTCTATCCCTCTAGATTTATCAAGAGCGACCCAGGAGGTATTTATCCAGTGTGCTCTATGGATTTGATTTATTAAAGGGAGAAAGAGGAAATTTGGAACTGGACTCACACGAACCCGCACAACCACGAAATATATGCCGTCAACGGAGGATAATCAAGACCCCAATATTGCAGATCGTACGAATACCACTGTCGAAATGGAAGGTGCTTCGTAATTTCCATCCAATGCCTCTGTGCCTCGTAGTCGCCATACATGGGTGGTGTGGCATGACCTGATGTCAAAAAACGAAATGTTTGGTACACCACCCGTTCCACAAGGGCCACGAACACGAACCAGAATATGGGCCTAACCCAATGAGCAACTTCACCAACGTTGAAGCACCCATGATCCCAGGTACAACCCACTGCTTCAACCCCCTTTTATGCATCCACCGGAGCCATCGCCGTCCCATTGCAGGTTCCATGGGCTCAGGAGTACCCATCTGCATCAGCCCTTCCCCTTGTCCTGAATTCCTTCGCTTTTCAACATATCGGTATGATGTACCTGCAACAGTGTCTGTCGAGTCAGAAAGATGCGCAGTTTCGTTATTCTTTCCTTGCATTTGGCCTTGCTTGGGTTCAAAGAGCTCATGGATATTGCGGGATTGAAGTGATACAGAACTCGAAATTATTCGTCTGCGAACAGTGTTCGGTAAAGCAGACTGACGAAAAGATGGAGATGTTGTAGGTTGCTGGTTCTTCGACGATGTCGATATCTTCTCGGGGAAATGGGTTATATCGCTTCCGCTTCCATTCCAGTCGTCATACTGTTGGGATGCTTGCGACAAGGGGGAAATAGGGCGCGACGAAGGAGGAGAGAGGTAAGAACTATGTAACCAGTGTTGGCTCGCAGAATTGTCAATGAGGTGTCGTCGGGGTGTTGGCGCGAGGATAAGTGGCATATCAAACCGTGCACTGGTCGTTTTATAGTATTGCAAACACAAATCATAAGATTAGAACGACACACTAAGATCTGTGATTTAACAACAAAACTCACGCAGAGGTACTGGCATTTGATGGTCTCCCCACGAATTGTTGTTCACCAGCTGGTCGGAATGAAGACTCAGTTCGAGCGGTATGCGAACCTGTATGTTGAGGTTGACGGGTGATACGCTTCCAGTTCTCTGGGGGGAGAGCAGAGCTCTCATCCATGTTTGAGATAGTGATGGTCAATGATTCAGAATTATACGGTCCTATGGATCAGTAACTGCATGTTCAAAGTAGCACAACAGTGTATAACAACAACACGACTTTCTACACGTTTCTACTTTCTATCTGCGGCATTTTTCAAAATAATAAATTTATGTCAATCCGAGGGTGTGGACTAAAAGCAGCCCTTCAATGGGATTCCTTGCTTCCGCCGTCTATTTCCGTGTTACCGTCATCACTTAACTTGATGTTCTCCTTCAGTTGCATAAAAAATATGTGCATGCAATTTTAGACACGAAGAAAAAATATATCACTCACTGGATGCGAAGTGGATTTACCAATGTATTTCGTGTGGTCTACAATAAAAGAGTCGTCTCTCTCTGAAAGAATGAAGGTAAGAGTTTGCGACATACGCCCATATGCTACCAACTCTCCAGAAGCATTCGTGAAATCTACTCGCGTGAACGCTAGTTGCTTGCCTGCATCACAGCGAGACATTAAAATGGGACATTCGAGGTGTGCAGAGTCTCACCTATAGCGGTCACTACAGCCTTTGCATAAAGTACATCCCCAACATTTCCGGCAGGCCGAACGAAAGATGAGCCTATATTGGTAGAGACTCCCGTCATAAAGTATCCCTTGGATGCAATGGCCAATGAGCCAACTGTGTCAGTCAATGACAAGATGAGCCCTCCGTGAACTGTGATAGACCAGGAAGAACGTCAAATGAAATTTAAATTATCTGAAAGAAAGATAGGACCTGTCTATTCAATTCAAGGTTTGAAGAAATTTTTGAATATTCAGGTCAAAACCAGGCTTTGGGTGATGATCTTCACCATATTAAAGGAAGACATACCCCAATTCGATTCGCTGCGTTGGTAGAAGACATGGAATCAGCTATGATGATGCCCTTCAGGAAAGTCCTCAGTAAACGCACTGTGATACTGTTCGACCTTCAATGACACATCCACAGATCCCGGCATAGCATGATTGATAACGAGCTTAATACAGTGAAAGTTAGGACTGTCCGCGTCTGCAACCGTACAGCTGGTTTACGTTAGGAAAGCACTGCACATCATGACCTATTGCTCTCGAGTTCGTGTGGTGAAGACAATTGGTCTACAATTCACGAATACCTTTATTTGTGAGGAAAGACTGCCAGACCTGAAATAATTTGTCAAAAGATCTCCGAAACTTCTTGTTTGAAATTTGAACGTACTCTTCGCGTGAAGCGCAAGCATGCCGCCATCGTGGTAGTAAACGAAATGCCCAGGCGGGCCGTTACTCCCGTTACTTCTCTTGATAAGACCCTTTTCTAATCCCCTTCTAATAGAATGACGCTGCTAAACGGTGATAGTCCGATGGAACGAGCGCGCACGCTTATGGCGCGCAAAGACGCCATAGAATTAGAAATCGAAACCCAGTTTTCCATCCTCAAAGCCCAAAATGTCACGATGGAAACCCCGCTTGTTGATCGTGACGGTTTCCCTCGAACAGATATTGACGTTTGGGCTGTTAGGACAGCGAGGGTGAAGATTATAGAATTGAATAACGATCTCAAGGGTGTTGTGGATGCGATTGGAAAGGCGCTGGAAGGGGTTTACGCTACGACGGCTGCCCGAGAATCTCCTATTCCGTCAAGTCAAAACGCTTCATCGAAGCCATTTGCGAAAGTGGAAAGTGTTGCACCAGGAAGTCCTGCCGCGGAAGCAGTGCGTATCTTCCACGTCTCTTTTGCCGGCTGACCCCATCTTTCAGGACATGAAGAGGGGGGACCTATTTATAAAGTTCGGACGATTGGATCAAAGCTCGTTTTCGAACGGGTCACTTCAGCCATTAGCAAATCTTGTTTCTGAAAATGAGGACGTGAGTGCGACAGCGATTTTATTTTATCTATTTACCAACGAGACATCTCTAGCGTGCCATTACTATACGAGTGCTACGTTCTGGTACTCATTTATTTTTAACACTTACACCTCGGAAAAATTGGGGAGGACGTGGTCTACTTGGGTGTGTTTGAATTATTGTCTCATTCTGTCCTTATCAATTTCGACATAGGTGTCATATCGTCCCTTACTCACCGTCATGACTGATTCCTCAGTTCATCGATGTACGCACACATCATTAACAACATTTACAGTTTCTTATGTACGTTCTTTTGATGAATATTATTGTTTTTTTTACCTCAATTCTTACCCTACTTTCGTATGCTTAACTCGAGCCCACATTCGTTGCGAAGACGAATTTGCATGGTAGTACAATCGGTTGAGATCGCACTTGCAACAACCGTCGATGCCATATTTCAGTGTCTATGACTTCTGCTAAATGGTGCCAGGCTAATTTAACACATGGAATACCGAATTTCTGATAAGTCCAAATTGGAGGGTGTAACAGTGCTGTACTTTGCCGTCAATTCCTTGGATTAAAGACCCGCATTCCGCGTTGACTAAGGAACAGAAAAATATTCTGTTCAATTACGGTGGCTCCAACCCGTATTTCTCAGCTTCTTGGATGGTTGGGTTTCATTCTCGATCGTGATTGGGGTCTATGAACATGTCTGCATCTCGGAGACACGCATTCTCAGTCTGCGGTCAAGGTAGATTCATCCATGGATGGACGTCTCCAATATCACCGCACTTTTGTTGGACACCGGAAAACTAAAGAAGCACTTCCAGAATCAAGATATGTGGGAGCTACAAGACAATGATTCTGGTGTTATACTGATTCTGAAAGACGCTGTGAGCGCCACACGTTAGGAGTCGGACGCAAAACAGTCCAGCAGAAACGAGTCTGCTGGAACTGAGCTAAAACACTTCTGCAAGCACGCCTTTATACGAGCCTCTAGAATTGCATTCCGCTTCACGGTCTTCTGTGATAGCAGACAAAGAAAACATGATTGGTATTGCAATATAATTGGTATTATCTTGCTTTATAGTAGTAGTGAACTGGAAATTCTGTTAACTGGGATATTGATGAATCAATGATAAGACATTGGGACTGAATTTGATTTCCCGCCACAAGGCCATCACTTAGCAAAATTATGTTCTCGTTACCCAACCTCGAATACAGAGTTCAGACTTATCACGTAGCTCTAGTATCATGGCTCTACTAACCAAGGCGAAGATATACGACATCGAGGATTCTAACATCGCACTGCTTGGCTCAGATGTCAGTCAGAACCCCTATCTCTGATGTTCCATTGGTTGACCTTACAGACGAACGCAGCTCGAGAAACACGTTAAAGAGCACGCTGGAGACAAAGAGCCTGCTTGGCAAAGCGTAGGACAAAAAGAAGGTCTTCAAATCTGGCGCATCGAGAAGTTCCAAGTAAAACCCTGGCTACTGGAACGCTATGGCTCCTTCTATGATGGAGATTCTTATATTGTCCTCCATGTATGTCTTGGCCTCATTTCCTCTGAGTTGGAATTGTATTTGAATTTTTTATTCAGACTTACAAGAGGACATCTGACGCAAAATCTTTTTCATACGATCTACACTTCTGGTTAGGCAAGAATACTTCTCAAGATGAAGCGGGAACGGCCGCCTACAAGACGGTGGAATTAGATGATTGTGAGCTCTTTTCATTCCAGACGATTTTAACTGATGATCCGTGTCCCAGTGCTTCACGGCACACCCGTGCAGTGGCGAGAAATTCAAGGTGACGAATCTCATAGGTTCCTCTCCTATTTCCCTCGCTTCTTCTGTCTCCAAGGCGGAATATCTACCGGCTTTCATCACTTCTCCCATCCTCCACCTGAAAAAGTCAAGGTTTTATACCGCATTCGTTTGTCCCATGCCAAGGGCGGAAGAGCCCATCTCGTGGTCCATCAAGTGCCAGCGGTTGCGGACAGTTTGGTGGAAGGCGATGTCTATGTCCTGGACAAGGGTTCCGAAATTCTACAGCTCAACACAAGGACTAGCGCCGGACAAGAAAAGTTCAAGGCTGCGGAATTTGTGCAAAGCATCGTGAACGACAGGCAAAGTCGATGCGGGGTCACTGTCTGTGGTTGGTAACTTTCAGCCGTCTATGGGTTGTTGTTCTTTTTCTAACCTGAACAATGTACAGACGAAGGCAACTCAGGAGTGTACAAATTTTTTGCCGAATTCGGCGAAGGAGTGCAACTCCGTAAGGCGGACACGGCCCCCTTCGACATGGCAGAGATCCATCCAATGCTTTACCGCATCTCAGACGCCTCAGGAAGGTTAACGTTCGAGATAATCCACCCCATCACACAAACTTCTCTCTCCTCAGCAGATGCCTATCTCCTCGACCACTCTGCAGGCTCTTCCCGTCCTACTATATTTGTCTGGATCGGCAAGAACGCTTCATTGAACGAAAAGCGAATGGCGTTGCAGTATGCGCAACGTTACCTTCATGACAAGAAAGTGAAGACTAATACAAATAAAGTTCGCGTTGGTATTCCCATAGTCAAAATGTTGGAAGGAGAAGAGACACCCGAGTTTCTGGAATCAATTTGATATATCAAACAAATACACCACACACTTTATTTCGATCCTTCAATTTATACACGACGCTTTGTCAGAATTTCGCTGGGCTGAGCATTGCTGGAAATATACTTTCGTTAGTGAAAAGAAAAATTGACGGATACTTATTTCTGCCGTCAGTTAATTGTCTGAGCAACATCATAAACAATGCGACCACCCGACTAGGAAAATGAGATATCAGGTGCAAGGTAAGATACTTGCCAAGAATAGGTACTTACGAGTCCGACTGCTTGGTGCTTCTCATCGAAGAAGTCCGCAGAAATCTGAAGATACAGTTGGTGCTAGTGCACAGACTAATCCCGTCGAAACATACCCGGGATATAATTCTGAGGGAGTGAATCCATCATATTTATCCCAGACAGTACCATATTTCTTAACACCCGTCGTGGCGCTGGGGAGCTCAGGTAAGTAAAAGAGAAAGAGAACATTACAAAAACTTACGGAACGGGCCTGTGATTGCGCCTTACAACTCGCTCTCAGTTTATGCCATGGTGAAAGGCGGTCATCTTTCTATAGAAGCGGAACTCCGCCTTTTCCTCAGTAGCTTCGATTCTGGTTATGAAGGCGGAACCAACGTAGCGTTTAGGAACTGGCATCCAATGCTGCGCAATGTCCATAGAAACAGGTCCATAAAGCGTGAACGTTTGAACTTAAGTATGTTTGTGAGAAATTTTATTACTTACCATGAAAGTTGGACTAGATGTACTGACCTCAACCTCACCGCCCTCTACGACCCTGCTAGCAGAGAGATCAACTTTGTCTTTCCCTCCCTCCGTGTAAAACTCGTCGTTGATGGCTAGACGCCAAGAAATCCTAAGGGCTTTCAATGTCCCATCCAAACTTGTGATTTTCAATGTCCTTGTTGGGATCTTCGTCATCATCCATAGCTTCGACTATCGTCATGGCCAAGCGTAATGTTAGCTGGACCAGGAGTCACCACAGCCGTAAGTTGCTAAAAGGGTTTGACCCGTTGGCACCATCGAAGACGTAGGAAGTCATTCCACGTGGCCTTGAGCGATCTGTGCAGAATTCGTGCCGTCCGGAAGTTGAGAAAATTAATTCTTTTTACAATCCATCTGGTCTGGCTGGCGACGCTAACTGGTACTACTACTACTCAAAGCAGCGGCAGTCCTGACTCCTGATTATAATAAGTCAATTACTGGGCCATAGAAAGACGAGCGAATTCAACACCAATTTCGATTACGCAGTTACGAATTGATGAGGGCTAATTTGAATTACATCAGGTTTGAAGAATGTAAGCGGTGAGTCTATCCTTTAAATTGGCGCTGCGATCACGGTTGTTAGACAATAACCTGGCCCTTTGTGCTGAAGCCTAACCGATCCTGAAGTGGTCATTTAAATGGACTTGCGGATAAATAATAGGAAAATCTTACTGGTAATTGGGGATCTAATCACTAATCACTAAGAACGGAACGACATTCCACAGTTGTGGCCACCTAGAAGGCCGAAATGACGCTTAAACCCTCCAACAGCCAAAAGGAATTGTTCAGCCTTATGAAGACAAATTGCGTGATTATTTATAAGGGATGCACAGTGGGCCGTTGAAAGAGCATGCATAACAAGGTTTCAGCATGCAGAGCTTCGTCAAAGGACACGGCCAACATTGCGATTCTTCCGGAATCGATATCTTCGTAAACCTTTAACAATCGGAATGAGGCCAAGGAAAGGTGATCAATGATTTCGGAGGAAGAGTTATGCTTTGAAATATTCTTCAGAGGCGATGTCCTATAGCTATCTGATAGGCCAGATGCTACATGTAACAGCAAAGTAGCAGTGAGCTAACAGAACCACATAAATTTCTTCTGAAAAGCGCACGGCGAGAATCCACGGAGAGGACGAAAAACGTGTAGATCCTTTACTACGAAGTCCACATTTCGCGCAACACAAATTATTAACACAGTTTCCTGCGATATATGACAAATTATAGAGTTATGACATCCAGAAAGCGATGAACGTTAAGCGCTAAGCATTCACTCCGGATGAAGTCGCATAACATAATGTCATTTAGTACAACTTGGCCCCAGTTTGGTACAATGGTAGTCACAGAGGAAACCATCAGGTATTGACCGTATTGTCTCCAAAGCATTGCAGGGAGTCCACGGACTGGTGTATTCGAAAACGGACAGGACAAACATCCTACTGAAGCTGAAGACGCTGAAGAACGCACAGAAGAAGAACTTGAAGCACTCGCGTGTATGATAAACAGAAAGCGGTCGACTGTGACGCGTGACCAGCTTTTGATAACAGCGGCAGTCGGGAAAATAACTTTATCTTCTGTCTAGTTGACCGATTGTACCTCTAATGCCTTCATTGAATTTTACGAGTGGAGAGGATCCGTTATCGTTGGATCGAATTCGGTCTGTGCTTGTCCGATTAGAAGACACCATTATATTCTCTTTGATTGAGCGTGCTCAGTTTGTGCATAACCCACGGATATACCAGAAGGACGCCTTCAAAGAGCTGACCAACCTTGGATTTCATGGAAGCTGGCTGGATTGGTTCTTAAAAGAGACTGAGATCTTCCATGGTGTGTCGTATCTTTTCACATCTTGGAGTGATTGGCTCCTAAGCTGTTCTCAGCAAAAGCCAGGCGCTATTCGAGGTGAGAAGTTATTCCGAATTTGCATTCTTCAATTCAAATAGTTTTGTTTAGCCCAGATGAATACCCTTTCACAAAAGATCTCCCAGATCCTGTTCTACCACCTCTCAGATTTCCAAAAATATTGCATCCGAACAAGATAAACTCTAATCAGTCCATTTTATCTTTCTATACCAATGCTATTGTGCCACGGATAACACGGAGGGCAACCCTAGCCCTTGCGGCGCAGAAACGAGCACAAGGGATTACCGGTAGTGAAGAATTCGAAGACGATGGTAATTATGGAAGTGCAGCCACTTTGGATGTGGAGGTTCTACAATCAATAAGCAAACGGGTACACTATGGTGAGAATTCATAGTTTTTGTTCTCTCTGGATGCCGTTTCCCAAGAACTGTAGGAAAATTTGTTTCCGAGTCCAAGTTCATCGCCGATCCTGCGGCCTTCATTCCACACATTAAACAGCGAAACCGGGGTGCCCTAGAAGCGTTGATAACCAAACCCGAAATCGAACGGCAACTCCTTATTCGACTATACAAGAAAGCAGAGACATACGCCCAAGATATTTATGCAGATGGAGAAACGCCACGAATTAATGGCGTGAATGGGAAGATTCAAGGCAAGATTGACCCTGATGGTGTGATTGATTTATACGAGAGCTATATCATCCCTCTAACTAAGGAAGTCGAGGTTAATTTCAATCCATATCATTCACATCAATAGGATCTGACTATGAGATCAGATAAATTATCTACTGAACCGACTGGAAGGTCTCTCACAAGAAGAACTTGAAAACTTGTCCAAGGCAACAAGTTCATAAATGCAATAAACATTTTTTTGCTCAGAGTCTCTTCATTGTTTTTTCAGTCTGACATCGATGTGGTTATTCTCGAGTTGTAAATTGTTAAAAGACAGGAAAGGAAACTGAAATCCATAGCTTATCCTACTGAGTAGTAAATGCGATAATGTGTTAGAAAAGGTGGTGTCAGTCGACATGCAGGCAAAACGAACAGGGGGTAGCCACCAGGGTTAAATGGTATAAATTGTAGGAAAGATGAGCAAAATAACTGAAGGGGTAACTTAACGACGAAGCAAATTATATGCCCAGATCTGATAGTTGTGAGTATATACAAGATCGTGATAAGGGAAATGACATACCTTCCAACAATCGCTGCCTTTGGTCATTAGAAATATTGGCAGTGGCGCGGCGAGCCAAAAGTTTTTCTGTCCTGTATTTCTCGTACAAGACCTCCTTCGTACGAATTTTCAGTAGCTAAGGCAGTGTTAGAAAGTAATCAAAACTGTGTAGGGACGAGTACTGACTTTCAAATGCGTTGAGAACACAGCCGTTCGCAAAGCGGAGAAGTCACAATGATTGGGGTTTAGGACATCTACTGTACCCCATCTGAACTTTCGGATAAATACACCTTTCAAGTCATCTGGCCGACTCTGCAAGAAGGGGTAGTTTCGAGTACTCTGAGAAGACGGGGTGTTGGGAACACCGTCTAGATTGTGATCATTTTCAGGCGAAGCACGTACAGACGTGAATTCTGGACGTTGGCGGCGCTTGTTTGGTTCTGGTGCAATGAGAGCAAACGGCATGAGAGCAGAAAGATCTGTCTTGGCCACGATGTGAGCAGAAAAGCGAACATTGGCAACACTCTCTGAATCATTTGCATCAGGGGAAATAGGTCGACGGATACCTTCAGCAGCAGCTTCAGAGAGGTCACGACGAGACCTAGAACGAGAAGGATTTCTTCCGCGCCTCTTCAAACGCAATTTGATGACAGGGCGAGTCAGCCTCTCGTCTTCTTCCTCGTCTTCGTCTGCCTCGTCCTCTGCTTCTTCTAAGACCTCCGCAATGCTAGACTCATGCCCATGACCGCTTGTGTCACCGTTGACAGTGGAAACACAACTTTGCCTTTTTGGCGAATTATCAGCTTTATACGCAGGTCCGAATACACCAAAATCGATGCTAGCTTCGGCAAGTCCGGTGCGTACTGATGGTAACAAAATTAAACCCCATATTCTTACTCGTAAGGTAGCTTTGCGACTCACTCGCATTCTTTAGTGCCAGCAGCTTCTCGTCTGTCAGGGAGTCTGCTCTCGAAACGACGGGAAGAACATTGACACGAGCAGAGAGCCTTCTAATAACTCGGATCTCATTTGGTGACATCGTAAGCTTCGAATCGTCGTCTTCGTCATCAGAGTCATCTCCAGACGAAGTATCAGAGACCAGGTCAGGAGGGGTGCGATTGGAAACAGTGGTCTCAGAGCGTGTCTTCATTGGAAGAACCGAAAGTGCTCGTCTCGCCTCGGCCGTCATGATGGACGCAGGGTCAATCATGTAGATGCAGCTAATAAATGTTTTGCGTGACAGACCTGACTCTGGAACCTGGAAACAGAACTTACAGATGAATATGCTGATCCCCTTTACTTTGCCTAACCACCTTGGATTCCTACGAATTATCGAGTTAGAAAGCCCAAAACGACTTGGGGATGAGCTTTAAATACACACTTCACTCATGGTATCCGCGTACTGCACATCGACATACTTGAGAATTGAATTGACTTGGCGTTCAACTTTCAATTCGCGTCCCTCTTGGAAATCCAACCCAGGTGTGTCAATGACGGAAAACAGAACCCTGTCAAAGCGCGACTCGCATATCTCAACACAGGCAGTCTGAATATCTTGCGTTGCCTTTGGGGATCCCTTCAAGAAACGTTCCACCGCAAGCTTTTGGTCGACGGTTGCGCCAGGAGATGTATCCGCCGTTTCGAGTAGCAAACGTAGCAGAGAGGTCTTTCCGGTGCCCTTCCCGCCGACAACCTATACTAATATATAGCAACTGCGCATGACTCGCTGATGACAGGTCATAACTCACCATGATGTTGAACGTTGGTGGAATTCGCGCGCGGCGCTGACTATACTTGCCCACAGATCGCGGGGTGGTCTTCGCATCTGTTGGTGTTGTGGGAGTGGTCATATACAGCGACGAAATAGGCCCGTCATTTCTTTTTCCTATGGACGGCCGAAAAGGTTTATGGAACAGGATAGGGACATCGGGATTGGGGCCTTGGAAAGAAGTTTTGACCGCACCTTGAGTTGGTACAGCCTCTGGCAAGGGCTCCTGGCGTATGGCTTTTAAATCGACGAGATCTTCGGGCCATGGAATGCCCTGGCTATTGAGCTCGGGTAACGACGGCGACGTTCGAATACGTGGAGAGTCTGGCTCTTTCTTGGGCTTCCGACGGAAAGAAAACATTTGGTCGTCCCCTCGCACGAGGGTCACAAAGGAGAAGGAGAAGTAAAATTCAGAAAAAGAGCGTTGGGAGGGTGAGGTGTGAGAAATTCGAAGGGTGTGTCGCCGTTGCCGATAAACCACCAACAAATTGGAAAATAGCGACAGATTGCCGGCCCGAAGCTTACCAAAATGAATTTTCGTCAAGAGTCAAATCCTACAATCATGACTACTATCGTTCCCCGACAGTTCGACAACGCGTCTGAATTTTCTTCTAGACTTGAAAATGAACGACAAGGCAATTCCTTTATTGATACTGCTAACGAGAAGGAGATATTGGACTGGTCCGACTCAAATGAAGATGATGAAGTCGAAGAGGCATATGATGTCGATAGGGTTGAGGATGAGGATTGGGAAATCGCAGAAAGGGGTGTGTATTCTAGCAGTTTAGATGTTGAATACTGATCTGGATTGAATCAGATTTCACGAAGCAGTACAATCGCCTACGACAACATACCGCAATACGGACTGGTAACGCCCAAGGCACATCGTCTGCGCTCAATCAGGGTGTATCCGTTGCTACTATACCCCCGGTCAATCGACCAAGGGTAACCACTGTCATCAGTGCTGCGACTTCTAAAGTCGCCAGTGGAAAGGATCGTACGATAGACCAACTTGCTGCGCTTTCAAAATATAACATGCGATTGGCGAAGATCGACGCTCCATATATAATGGGTGTAGGTGTGAATAGAAAAGGACCTAGTGCGCATGCGAATATGAAGGACAAAAGTGATCGCGCTACGAACGAGCAAGTTCTAGACCCACGCACGCGACTTATCTTATTTAAGATGATTGGAAGAGGACTGATTCACGAAGTGAACGGATGTATCAGTACTGGAAAAGAGGTTTTTGAAATTTCTTTTTGGTTTTGTCACCGCCTTCTCAGAGATCTCCTAGGCAAATGTCTACCATGCACTGAGTCCGGATAGCAAACATCTTGCCATAAAAATTTACAAGACCTCGATCCTTATATTCAAGGACAGAGACAAGTATGTAACAGGGGAATACCGCTTTAGGCGCGGTTACAGCCGCAACCCACGAAAGATGGTGCGCTTATGGGCAGAAAAGGAGATGCGCAATCTGAAGCGCCTCGTCGCTGCGGGCATCAACACTCCAGAACCTATTGAAGTCCGAGAAAACGTGCTGGTCATGAAGTTCATAGGCGATGAAGAAGGCTGGCAAGTCACATTTAATATGATCGCGAAAGACATTTATTTATCCTACGTGAAGGGCGTCTCCTCGTCTTAAGGACGCCAGCTTGCCGTCCGAATCCATTACATCCCTTTATGCCGAACTCGTACTCATTATCCGGCGCATGTTTCATACCTGCAAACTCGTGCACGCAGACTTGTCCGAATATAATATTCTCTACCACGAGGGGCACCTCTGGATCATCGACGTCTCACAAAGTGTCGAACACGACCACCCATCAGCTTTTGACTTTTTGAGAAATGATATCAAGAATGTAGAAGAGTTCTTTGGAAGACTAGGTGTGAAGTGCCTGGGGCTACGAAGGTGTTTTGAATTCGTGACCAGAGACCAAGTAACTGTCGAGGAGGACAACGAGGAGATTGCCTTTGCGAGGTGGTTAGAGGGGGATATAGAAACGGAGGAAGTTTTTAGGATTGAAGAGATCGATAAACAAGGAATTATCTCTGCCATTGGCGAATTGTCAATCCCACCTTCAAATTCTGAGCAACATTCAGGAAGAAAAGGGACAAGGAAGGAAGAAGACACGGCACATGAAGATTCGGTTTTCCTCCATTCGTTTATCCCCCGAAATTTGACAGATGTGTATGATCCTGAGCGGGATGTGGAGAAGCTTAAGAGAGGGGACGATCTGATTTATGCAAAAACTATAGGGTTTGTTAGGCAGAAAAAAAAGGGTGAGGACAGAACAGAAGATCTTGTAGATGAAAAATGCAGTGGAGAAGAATCGGCTTCAGGAAGTGAGGGGGAAAGTGAGAAGAACGCCTTCATTGACAAGAAGCCGAGAGGACATAAACATGAAGTCAAAGAAGTCAAAAAGGTGTGTCCTCTGTAGCCAATCTTTGAGATCTAAATCCATGCCCAATTCTAGGAACGCAAAAAGCAGGTTAAAGCCGAGCAAGCGGAAAGACGGACACATAAGATGCCAAAGTCAGAGAAGAAGCGTCTCATCAAGAAAACTAAAGGTGGATAATGACGAATTGTACTTTGTTAACGTTATTACACATAATCTACAATGGCCACATAATTGTTATGACGGTTCGCCGCCTCGGTCTTAACCTAGGCTATGCACAAGCTATCGAACATGATGGCAAACAGCTTCATCACTCCATTCTCAAGATCGGCTCAACTAAGGAACTGTGCAAACATACCAAATCGGGTAGTTACCCGCTGCTAGACCTCGACCGAAGGCCTAAAATCAGCGGATCTCTTGTTGTAATGATAGTAAATTTCAAGAAAATTTTCGGGAACTCGTGCCTCGACCGTCGAGTCTCCTTGGCTAAATTTAAGTTGCTGGGAAGCGCAACCGCTCTTGGATATCAGTCCGGCAAACTTGGGTATGTGGCAATATGAATTCAATCGTTTGCGTCTCGATATCTGAGACACGAGGATATGAAAGTCCGACCTCCATTCCCCAGAACTTCGCATGCAGCACAGTAGTGTGATCCAATTCAATCGCTACAAAACGGCTAAGCAGAAATCACACCAATGATCGGGTGGATCATATCTATGAGCAAGGCAACGATGAGGCGAGATACCATCGGTGTTGTCAAATCAAAAAAGGTCCTGACAACTGACATGCGATTTTTTGGCGAATTTGTCCTGGGGTCCAGAAATACGTTTCGTCTCCATTCTTCGTGATCAAAGAGTAAGTAGATTATGTCTTCAAAATAAAAAATAAATCCTGATAGTTAGCAAGTAGAAAATAACTCCAGAAGTTCTTTCTTTTTTTGGAATTTGGCAGGATAACGAAAAATGGTGTTATCCCCCACGCGCCCACCCCATTCTTGAAGAAGGATTATTGCTCACCAACCCCACTTCTATTATGCGTCTGTCACACACCCTTGGCTGGCATCAGTCACAACCTTTGTGTACTTGAACAGTGTACCCTGCGTAACCTTGAGTGGTGGTGCCTTCCACTCCTTCCGTCGCCGTTCCAGCTCTTCAGAAGAGACCTGAAGCTCAATGGTGTTCTTCACTGCATCGACGGCAATAATATCACCGTCCTTAACGAGGGCAATAGCGCCACCAACTTGTGCCTCCGGCACGACATGCCCAATGCAAAAGCCATGAGACCTATGGTATGTTTGTCAGCGACCGGTTTTCACGCATGTCATGGAGTCTAAAATTACGAAAGATCATCAGAAGGGGTAAGGAAGTCAGGTAATAGACGAGCCATTACAAAACGCAAATGAAATCCAAACGGGAGCAAAAAGAAATAGAAAGGGGAAAGACAAATACAGGGTGATTGCACCTTTGCCATTCGGATCCAAAAACAACCTATTCAATTGAAGAACAATGACTTACCCACCGCTGAATCTCCCATCCGTGAGACAGGCGACATCTAAACCCAGTCCTGCACCCATGATCAAACTCGTGGGTTTGAGCATTTCAGGCATACCTATCACAGAAAGACGTAAGAAGGAAGGAGGTAAGATAAATGATCTTGAAACGGTGGGAAGACAATGATAACAAAAATAAACTTCAAAAGATTCCAGTGTTTTGGGACAAGGAAGATCAAACACGTTGTGGTGGGACATATAGCACATATAGTAAAGAAGAATTCACCTGGTCCACCTTGAGGACCCAAGTACCGCAGTATGGCGACAGTCTTTTCACCCTTCTTAATAGACCCAGTTTCGACAGCCTTGACGAAATCGTCTTCGCTGTCGAAAGTACGCGCCTTACCCACGAAACCAAGACCTTCTTTTCCTGTAATTTTAGCAACGGCACCGCCAGGAGCGATATTCCCTTTGAGAATTCTGAATGACGACGTGAGCAGCCGTGTTAACACTACTCCACGTGTTTGTACTATACCTGATATGTCCAGTCGCCTTGATGGGATTATCGAGCGGTCGAATGACATCTTGTGCTTAGAAGTCGAGTTCGCCGTGCTTAGAAGTCCAGCTCTCGAGGTTCTCGCCTAAGGTTTTACCAGTGACGGTCATGTTATTTCCATCTATGAGCTTGTTCTTTAACAAGAATGCCAAGATCTCTGTATAAGGAAAGGTGAAGGGGATTATGAAGGCAGTGTTACAGCCTAACGGGATGAGATGAAGAGTTGCCTACTTGGTATACCGCCAATCTTGTAGGCGTCTTCCATAACATATTTGCCGCTGGGTTTGATGTCGGCAAGGAAGGGGACTCGGTCCGAGACATTCTGGAAGTCATCGATAGTGAGTTCAATACCGACAGAGTGGGCCATCGCGATGAGGTGCAGTACGGCATTGGTGGAACCGCCAAGGATCATCGTAAGAACCTACAGAATATTAACATGAGAAAGAAAAAAAGACGTTAAGAAAAGGTATGAAAGGGTTAAGACTCTGCCTCACCATGGCGTTCTCGAACGCAGACCGTGTCATGATATCCCGAGGTAGAATGTTTTTCTCAAGAAGGCCGTACATTACAGAACCAACGGAAGCGCATTCTTCGTGCTTTTCTTTCGATTCCGCGGGGAAGGAAGACGACCCGGGCAAAGTCATGCCTAGTGCTTCGATTGCACTCGCCATAGTGTTGGCTGTGTACATCTAGGTTCAATTCGTCAGCAAAATCAACAATTCCCTTTTCGTACACTGAAGACAAAGGATGAGCACGTAAGCCACCACATGCTCCAGGACCAGGGCAGGCATGTCTAATGGTGTTGTATCTTTCGTGCTCTGCTCCCTCCGTTTGTCCGTCTTGCAGGTGCTTGCCGTAAGCCTGGAAGGCAGAAACGACATCGAGCTGTGGGGCTCCTTCACACGAACCAGGACGGATAGTTCCACCGTACACCATTAAACCGGGTCGATTCAAACGCCCCACTGCACATCTTTATATAGAAAGAGTCATGAGATGAGATGCAAGCAAGTCATATTAAAAAAATTCATAGAACAAGACGACAAATACGCACAAGCCATCAAAACACCTGGCAAATTCTTGTCACAGCCGGGCACGACAACCATTCCATCGAGATGATGACCCCCCGCAGCTGTCTCTACTTGATCTGCGATTAAATCGAGGGACTGAAGGGAGTAGGACATCCCTCGTGTGCCCATGCTGATACCGTCGCTAACGCCAACAGTACCAAACTAGTAGCCCACAATTCCAGATTTCGTGAGGGAAGATTTTATTTCCTGACCAAGGCCTAGGAGGTGTTTGTTGCATCTGTGATTTTTATTTAAAAAATGAAGGGTTGATAAATTGAAAAAGTGCAAAGTATTTACGGGTTTCCTTCATACCTATTTACGGACAAATTTAAGGAAAGTTTGGGAATTGCAAAGACGATCGTACCAGACACTGGCAACACCAACTATGGCCTTCTCAAAGTCCTTTTCTGAATCAATGCCATCCGTAGCATACAGCATGGCCTAACATTGCAGTTCAAACTGACGGGTCCGCATTTCCTAAGAATGTAGGGAAAGTTACCTGACTCGCGCCTTGATCCTTTGGTTGTGTGATGCGTCGACTGTATCGATTCAGGATGGGTTTATTGTAGCATCTTGTGCTCGTTGAAAAAGAACGCGTTGGAACGCTTTTGCGTATGGTGCAGGCCGCCTGGTGACCTATAGGCCGCTACATTTGTACAGCCAAAATGACTTGCCTAAAAGAGAACTCTTGTCGCGAGTTATTAATTTCGATAAATCGTGTGATTTGACCACCTTCCTAAAAAGGCAAATCGGTGCCTTAATTTAATATAATCTAATCATAATCTTGGCACTCAGGCCAGATCTGTTCGGTAGCCATAAATCATAATCACGTCGTATTATGGCTACCGAACAGACCCTAAGTTAGTAATTGCTGCAGCAAAAAGAAGTGAAAAAATGGTCAACGAGCCGGCTCCATATAATAGTCATTTATACATGAGGCGTTTTGAAATTGATGTAGTTAGGGAATACAGTCGAACCCCTCTTAACCCATACCCCCTCGGTGGACAGCCCAGGCTATGGGTTATGAGGGGTTATGGATTGTGAGGGGCATGCTAAAAATAGATTCAAAAATTGTGAAATAAAGAAATAAGAAAAAATAAGATAACTTTCATGTTTCTGTAGATAATCTAGGTAAGAAAGTTTGTCAGTTATAATATAATGTGATTCCTGTTCTAGCCAAGCAAATGTAGTTAGTGCATAGCTGGCACTGTACAAGTAGTAGCATGGACCCAATATCATACATACTACTAAGTCGTAGTATATAGTTTATAAGGATACCCACTTGCATTTGCAAAAAAGTGGTCGAGAACAAAATTAACTCTTTGAGCTAAATACATATTTGGGTAAAAAACCCAAAAAATTAGTTATTTGACCGGTCATGTTTCCAAAAATAGGCGGCGGTAGGACATGCCTAATATGGGTTTTGCCTTCGGAGGGCTATGGGGTATGGGTTATTGTGGACTTATGGGTTATGGTATCGAAATCCCCGCCCACCGAGTTGGTGGATTCAAAATCCTATGGGATATAAGGGGTTATGGGTTATCAGGGCTATGGGTTAAGAGGAGTTCGACTGTATGTAAGTTTGTCAACAACAGTGACATGAATGTATGCACCGAGACACAACGTGCCTTCGTCACACGAAGGGTTGAGATTAGTTCTGCCAAACTCGCGGCAGCACTACCTTGTGTTGAGATGTCAAAACCAAGCCAATATATAATAGATACAACATGCCTTCGTATAAGAAAGCTCTAAATAGCAGTCTGCTTTATTTGCAGGTATCCAGAGTCTTTCTCTCGTCTCCATACTGTCCCCACTACTTAGATCACTACTTAGGCACCATTTCTGCGTCACAGCAGCGACACCTTTCCTTCACATAACACGAAGGAGATCCTGATGGATGACAGATACGGGAACAAAAACAATGCACCAAGCTATCTTAACGACTTGCGTGAACAGTCGCCGCGAGGAATGGCATCACATTCTGCCGTGAGATGCCCTACATTTAGTGACGAACATGAGGTACCCGGTAGTTGGCACGGTAGCGGAAGGTAATCTTGTCCTACACGACCACTTCCTCGAAACTCATCAGAAGTCAACAGATATTCGAAGGAAACGGACTATCTGGACAAGAATGATCTCCTCATTACCGAATCACAAAATACAACCGACGACGAGAATGCATCCATAACAAGCGAGCCAGCAACAGGGCAGCGAAAACTCCTAGATGTAATTCAGGAGGTCAAGGAGGAATTGAAGGAATTCCAGAACAGGTTCAACATCCTAGAAGAGAGGTTCTCCGTTGTGGAGGGAAACCAGTGTTTAATGTCACAGGCCTCAGAGGACCAAGGCATCGATGATGAACAAGTCAACCTGACACCTGCGAAAGCTAGAAGCGATCGTCCTAGGACGACCAACGGAAAAGCCTTTGAGGCGAACGGTATGCTCGAGATGGATGTCAAAGAACAGCAAAAGAGTGTTAAGAGGACTGTTCGAAATGCAAGCATGATGAATGACGAAGTCGAGAACGATCAACAACTTGAAGCAGGACAACAAAGCACTATTTCGTTAGAGGAGGGTGAAAAGAGAACTGCTCAAAAGGCGAGCATAACGGATGGTGAAACCTTCGAGGAGAACGATGCTCTTGAGAAGGATGAAGAACAAAATACAGCAAGCACGTCACAGAATTCCCCCGCTATGCCTCCTGTCACTTCTGGGCAATACGGCTCTCATAGTTTTATCTCTGGGCACAGTGTTGCTGTGAGCGGGTCAACTATGGTTGCGAATAATACTTTTAATATAAAAATATATCGTATTCGTAGTTCCAGAAGGGTTCGTCGTAGATAGTTTATCTGCTGGTCTTTTATTCCTAATATGCGATGAACGTTGTTCGTGTAAAACCTAGACAGATACAATAGACAAGGAACCCACCGCGAAAAGCTGTATGGAATTTTGAACTCTGCTTGACCTGAGAGAAAAGTGTCTCCCCTGCAGATGATCGAGGGAAGAAGGATGTCACGGGTACTACAGCACAGCACTTCGAATCACAATCTTCTCCGCAGCCATTGTTTCCGACTTTGAATATTCTACAATGCATAGGTTTTATTGTACGGGCAATCGTAATAATAAAACATAGTATCTTTCTTTCTCCACTTGTTTCGGTAAATGTGTCACTGGATGTGGTAGGACTGAGCGTAAGGCAGGACACACAGCTTTTGCAAGTTGTCCAGAACGCTATGTTTTCGAATCTTTTACACCTTGCGATACATGATGGACAATTCGTTCAAAACAACATCCATAATAATTCCGCGAGCAAACCTCGTGCGTATCTTTAGTGTTTTCTATCAGGGCATGTTCTAAACACATCACGTAATTTTTTAGCTTTGGATCTCTTGCGGGAACACTGCGCTCTTGGATCTCTATTCGATGCGAAAGAGCGTTTCGACCCTCCTCGATGCGCTCCCGAAACCAGAGAAGCCATCATCAGGGACATCATTGATTGGGTCGAGAGGGACGAGGGACCTTCGTCTATTCTATGGCTTCATGGCCCAGCCGGGGCTGGAAAATCCGCAATTGCTCAGACGATTGCACAAAATTGTAAGGATAATGGTTTATTGCTAGCAAGCCACTTCTTCTCCAGGACGTCGTCGTCGTCGGAACGGAGTGACGGTGACCGTGTTATTCCCACTCTGACTCTACAACTGCTGCAGGCCTTTCCAGCCATCAAACGCCATATCAAGGGTGTTGTCCGCAAGGATCGAGGAGTTTTCGATAAATTGCGGTCAATACAGATGGAGGAGCTAGTCGTTAAACCATTGCATTGTCGTCGACTTACCCGATTGCAGTCAATGAGGGAGTGGCTTTTCCGATTTCAAAAGTACTTTGGCGAACCTCAGACGTACAAAGGCCGACTCGTTGTCATCGATGCTCTGGATGAATGCAGTGACCCCGAGGTCCAGTGTGACCTCCTTCGCATCATCGCTTCTGCCTGTCATCGCCTTCCTCTCCCTCTCCGATTTCTTGTTGCTAGCAGACCAGAAGTGCACATAGAACGAGCCTTTCGCGGCGAAGCTTTTGAGCTTGCTCGTGTCAAGCGGATCAATTTAGGAGACGATCCCGATGCTGATATGGCAATTCGGCGATACCTGTTACAGGAATTCGACAAAATTCGAAGTAACCATCGGTTTGGAGCGGGTTTTCATCCTGCGGAAGACGTGATCACGGAGCTCGTCGAAAAATCATCCACACAGTTCATCTACCCTTCTACCGTCATAAAATACATACAGGACCCTCGAGGTAGGCCCGACAAGCGTCTTGAAGTGATCTTGGGTATTTCTCTTCCGCGAGTCAGAGATTTGCCATTTGAACAGCTGGATGCTTTATATGCGCATATATTCTCGTCTGCGAATGACATTCACATTGGCACTATCAAATGCCTCTTTGGAATCCTGTTCCTTGCTTCTCAACCACAGTACGAACATTTAATGCCAGGTCTTGCATTCCTGGAGTCGGCTCTTGAGTTGGAGGGTGATGAAGTCGTTCTTCTATTGGATGATTTCGTGTCACTTGTTGCGCTACCTCACGATCGTGTCCAACCTATCCGATTATTTCATGCGAGTCTCTTCGACTTTCTTCGTGATCCAGAGCGATCTGGTGAATTTTGTCTTGATTTATCCATAGCCCATGAAGCAGTTGTCATGTACTTTTCAAAACGTTTAGATAAGGATAACCCTCATGGTGAGCGATTTCTATATGCATGCGGACAAATCAATTAAACCTCCGGTGATAGAGGCCTGCCATATTTACGATCGGTTGCTTTTACATTTTAAAGAAGCTAAACTGTCAAATCGTCTGCAGGATAATCTGATATCGTCAGGACTACTAATCGAAAAATTCCTTCACACTATAAACCAGTCAGAGTCGCACTCGCAAAGACTGTCAATGATCGCATATATGTCACACTTTTTCCAACAATTCTTCGAGGTCCTGTTGACAAAGGTAGGAATCAATATGATCTATCTGTGTTACGAATGACATTTTCTCATGAGGGGTTTGAACATGGTGAAGATCTGCACCTCACATATGCAAGTCAGATTTCAACACACTTGGGAAGAGTATTGAAACGGTGGGATCCGCCATTTGAATATGGTGTGCATGGGAACCCTTTTGTTGTGAGACGACTTTCAGATGTGTCTACTGGGGTACTCATTTTATGTTGAAGAGGTCCCGTGTGTATGCAACCGAACACCATTTCTACAAAACATTGGCAAAGATGTCTGAACACAGATACCCATACCGCAATGTGTCATGGCCGGAAATAACGTTGAAGTGGCTAGTTGATCTTTTGCTGGACCACCGGACTACGGACAGGCGTCTTTTAAAGCATTATATAGTGATCTTATTTCCGCAACTTGATGCTACAACAATCAAAAGTTGCACTGTCTTTGCATCATATGTGGGATATCTCACTGTTGGAGATGAATTGGATGACCTTGTCCGTCAAGCAGTTCCGACATACATAAATGTACGCAGCGTTGGTTCTTAAATTTTCTGCTTGTCCTTATCATTTGGTACAGGGCGTGGGACAACACGTAGATGGTGAAACCTCACAGCGATTCAAGACGGCGTGGGGCATGCAATTGTGAAGATGCGGTTGCGGTGCTATTTGGGGATATTGCGGATATAATACATGGATGACGGAACAAAACTCTTGTGAAGGATCTCGATAAGAATCTCGATCTGGCGATCGCGGAATGTAATTTAGTTTTGGTAATCTTCTGTTCCCAGGGCGTGTTGACCAGCAACGATGAACGTCGCTGCGCTACTGCAAGACTCGCCCTCTGAAGAGAGAAATTCAAAGAGAAATAACAACAGTAATTGGACTCAGCAACAAACTCAGCAGTCACCGGCATCGCAGGCACGACTCAATCCCTCCACGGCATCCACTTCCGACTCCTCCAGAGGACATGTCCAGCATCCCTCTGCAGGCCCGACGACGCCCACGACTTCTCTCCATGCGTCCCCTGCCATGGCCTCACTTCGTCCCATTCAGGACCGACCGCCAACGTCGTCGACAAGCACACATCCTACAGCTAATTTTCCTGGGATGAATAGTGGTACAACGACCTCTGCAGGTTCAGGTGCAGGATCGCCTTCGGCGTCTTCCGTTACCGCCTGGGCTCCTCCGCACCCAGGGTCGTCGTCCTTTATGTCCCAGAGTGCTTCTGTGCACAACATGGAGCGGGCGCAGGACAGAGAAAAGAGGATTACAACTGCTGCGCCCGCAGCGACGCAGACGCTCGTAGGCCCTGGAACGCAGGGATTTGCATCGGGTGGTATCGGTGAGTTTTTCTTCATTTTTATCAAATTCCCACGGTTTTTCTTCTGTGGTTGGCGGTGAAAAAAAAAATAACACTACTACATGTATTAGACGACAAACCATCCCTTTCTACTCCTGCTCCTATGCCACGTTCGCAAAATTCGACTATTGGTGGCTCAAGCGTCTCACCTGTTCAACCACAAGGCTCATATAGACGCTTGAGTGGCGGTGAGCGGGACAGGGAAAGAGACAGGCAGACGTATCTTAACCATCCACCTGTCAGGGATTATAGGGACAGAGATCGTGGCGAACGGGAGTTTCGCGAACGAGAACGTGAGTTTGGAGGGGAGAGGGAAAGGGAAAGGGACCAAAATCCTCGTGACAGAACTCGAGATGGCAGGGAAAAAGACCTTGTTGGGCCTCCCATGGCTGCAATGTTACCTGGTCCATCTTCTCGTGTGGAAATGAATTCAGAGATGGCGTTAAGGGATCGAGAAAGAGACAGGGAACGTGAAAGAGCATTTCCGCCTCCTTCGTCTGGGTCTGGATCAATGGCGATATCCAATACTTCTGGAACTCAGCTTGCTTCACCACCTACGAACTCTCAAATGAAAAGGGAGAGGGATCCACGAGACACCAGGGACTCGAGGGAGAGAGAACGAGAATCTCTCCAAAACCCTCACCCGTATTTCCATCCTCATTCACATTCACATCATCCCCATCCTGCTCACGGACACTCCATCCACGGACATAATCAGAAACATGGGCCACCACCATCAGGAGGTACAGGGCACTCTGGCCATTCACTTTCTCATACTCATACGCACGCACCTCCTCATTCTTATTCGCATCATGGGCCTGGGCATGTGCACGGCCACCACCCGCATTCACACCATTCACACCGGCCATCGCATTCTCATACTCAAACACAAGCAATTCATGGACATGGCCATTCTGCAAAAGAATCTCGAGCGGCATCGCCACTCGTTGGGCCTGCTGCTGGCTTCACGTCACCTTCTCCAGCATCAGCAGCCATCTCAGGAAATACAGGTCAGGTAACAAAATCTGAAACCAGTCCTTCGTTTGCTTCTGCCATCCCACCTGAGAGTTTTCCTGGTAACGCGTCTGGTGCGGGTGCGGGCTCAGGTCGCCATGTTTCGGGAGGTGTTGTGGGTGAGACAAAATCGATTGTGAGTGGGAGTGGAGAGAAAGAAAGAGAACGAGAGAGGGGTGGTGGCGGGGGTGGAAGCAGAGGAATGCATCCACCGTCGTCTGCGATCTCGCCCCAGACAGGTCCTCCTCCTCAGGTATTGTATCAACATCAGTTTCATACCCAGTTTGTGCCCAGTAGTAGGGAGCGGGGAGGGGTTTCAAGACCTGTTACTCCCAGAGAGAGGGAAGATAGGAGGATGAGTGGTGGGTCTGTTGGCTCTGGTGGTAGGAGGGAGAATGAAAGGGAATTCGGAGAGAGGCACAGGGAGAGAGAAAGAGAACGAGAGAAGGACAGGTTTGAACGGGAACAGGACCGTGAGCGTCAACTTCAACGTGAGAGAGATCGACGTGAAGATGTTTTGTACTCGGATCATTATGGGGGACCACCACCGCCGCCGCCTTCAGTTGGGAGGTATCATCCTGGGCCTCCTCCATATCATCATCCTTATAACCCTCATTCTAATCCACCTGGGCACCCTCAACCTCAACATCATGCGCATCCATATGGACACGGGCCTGAAATTTTATCTATGCCTGTTCCTCCTCCACCGCCGATACATACCGTGCATCTTGCATCTGAAGGAATGATCATGGAGGAATACCCTCATTCACACCCACATGCGGGCTATCCTTCGCATCATTCTGGTGCCCCGATGTTGCCGCAGGGTCAAGTGTTTACTGGGCATGGGAGGCACACACCTGTGCCCGGGCCTCCGCACGGGATGCACCCTGCTCCACAACTGCACCAGCACCAGCAGCAAGCATTTGGACCTCCGATGCCGCCATCGATGCAAGGGTATCGTCCTGAGTATCACCACCCACACGCACCTCCCCACGGATATCCACACGCTTTGACGAGAGACGGAAGGGAAAGAGAACGTGATTCGAGAGAGGTAAGAGAGAGGGAGATGGAGATGATGGATGTTCAGCATCAACAGGTGCACCACCAGCCGCATGAGATTCAGATACATGTGAGAGGTACAGGTGTTGGTGTTGAGGAAGGGTGGTATGATATGGGCCGTCCGCATTCGCGGTCGCATATGAATGAGCCTAGGAGGGATAGAAGGGATGGAGAGAATAGAGAACGAGATGGGGTGGAAAGGGAGAGAGAAAGAGGAAGAGAAAGAGAAAGGGAGAGGGAGAGGGAAATGGAGAGGGAGAGAGAAAAAGAGAGGGAGAGAGAAAGGGAACGGGAAAGGGAACGGGAACGGGAGAGGGAGAGGGAGGAAGTACAGAGGTTGCAGCAGATAGGCATTGCGGCTCAGCAGCAACAGCAACAGTTCCAGCAGATACATCCGCATCCGCACCCGCACCTGCACCAATTACCGCTGCCACCACCACCGCCACCACCACCACACGCGCCGATACATCAACAACATCCGCAGCCGAATCAGCCCGGTAATGCGCCGCAATCGTTGCAGACGCATGACTCTGGGGAGTATCCCTATCTTTTGGAGGAAGAGGGTCCGGCGAGTGCTGGGATTGGGCCTGGCTCTGCTTCGAGTGTATCTGGAGCTGGACCTGCTGCCCATTCGACCACTGCTACTTCTTCAGGGCTGGCTTCTGCGTACCCTACTACACCGGGTGCGGCTGACGTTTGGGAAGAAGAGAAGAATCGATCTCGTGTGAAGGTTGATCTTGGGACGTGGGTGTATCCGAACGGTCCGTTTCCGTATTTCTTTGAGTTGGGTTCTGGGTTGGTGGGTATGAAAGATAGAGAAGATGGGAGAGAGAGGAGGGAGAAGGAGAGAAGGGAGAGAGAAAGGGAGATTGCGGAAAGGGAGAGGGAGTGGAGGGAAAGAAGGGAAAGAAGGAAGAGGGAACAGGAAGAAAAGGAGAGGGAGGAAGGGGAGATAGATGAGGGAGATAAGGAGAACGGAAATGAAAAATCGAGCGATGAAAAGGAGGTTGGCATGGACAAGGTGTTCCAACCCAAGCCTGAAAGTCCGATCCGAGTTGTGGACCCACCACCTCCCGAACCGCCTCAACCTCTCATTGACACGGAGACACGTACGACCATCGTCATCCCTTGTGGTTTCATTCCCACAGAAAAACCTCTCAGGCCTCAATTATGGGGCGGTGGTGCGTTTGCCCCGGGTCGGCCGCCTCGTCCTTCCAACCCTGGCAAATCTCGACACCATCGACACATGTCGAGCAAGCAGTTCAACGCGCTGACGGGTATTCACGTCATGGCTGGCAGTCGACGGTCTAGGAAGACGCGGAGAGTATACACTGACGATTCGGATATTTTTCTATGTGCGATTCATGCGGGTTGGGTGACTTGGAACGGAGCATTGCGCGCGAAGGAAAGAGGGCGAGATATCCGTGTCGATCTTCGTGTGATCAGGGTCGCTGGTGCGGGCTCCAGTAATATTTTCGCGAGAGGGATACATGGGTACAGCAAGGACGAGGGCGATGTGCATGAAGGTGGTGATCCGGCTATGATTCGTGAGGAGATGATTGGGAGGTTCACGGGTGGGTTTGGAGAGAGGTGTTTTAATGTACTTGGGAAGACGGGGCGGATGACGGGTGAAGAGATAGATGAATTTGAAGAGGCTGAGGCAATGTATGACGATCCTGAGGATGATGGACGATCACTTGTAAGTGGTGGGTGGGGAACGGGACACGATGGCAGTGCGGTTGAGATTTTGAATGTGCAATTTGTGGAGGTAAGCCGCTTCTTTTTTTCTTTTTTTTGACAATTGATGAATTGAATGGATGGGCGGTTACAGCGAGGTACGGCGCACAAAGGTCCAGGTCTTGGAAGGCAGAATCGGGCACAACGGCTGTTGGAATACGCTGAACGACGGGCGGTTGTCCTCGGTCAGACTTGCACTCCACCCATCCGCCTCGCTGGTCGGAAACGACGCCGCCAATGGGACAATTGGCCGATCAAACCCCGCCGGTTACCCAATGCCACTGTCTTGGATATCATTTATGAGGTTGATGAAGAAGAAGCAGATTGCTTGTCGTTGGGTGCTGAAAAGGCGCGGGAGGAGGCTGAACGCAGGTTGATGGATGTTCATACGATGGTTTTTGGTATGGGAGCATCACCTGCCGATGTTCGCATTGGGTATGTGAATTTTTTGCTTTTTTTTATATGCGTCCGTTGGTGTTTATTTTATATTGTTAGATACAAATATGTTCCTGCGTTGCTCCAAGAGGTTCTCTTCCCCTCACGTTCTTTAAATGTGGATGCTCCTCCTGCCAGAAAACGTCGGCGTCTTGATCATTCAGAAGATGTTGAAATGGCTAATCTCCCTTCTGCTGGACCGTCCCCGGCGCCTGACCTTAGACCCGTTGTCCTCGAGACAGGGAAGGAAAGTTATTTGCTTTCTCCAAGTCTTTTATCCTTGCCATCGTCAAGCGGACCTTGTAGGGTATATGACATTGCACTTATTTTGGAAGCCGAAGTTGTCGTTGAAGAAGAACAACCCATCGACGCAGAGATTGTTGCAGAGAAAACACAGGATGAGTCAACGCCTGTACCTGGTACCACACCGAAAGACGACCTTATGGTAGAGGAATCAAAAGGTACCAACGAATCTCCCAAGAATTTGTCTTCCTCGTTCGAAAAGCTTCAGGAGCAACCTGCCATCCTGGACGCACTCTCGCCCACGAATGAATTGCCGCCTGAACAACTTGAATTATCCACATCTCCCGTCCACTCACCAGAGACTGCATCAGGGGCGGACGAAGGCGGTTTGCAACCACCCTCCTCCCCTCTTCTACTTGCAGCTGAAAAGACGCCGGCAGTGGTCGCGTATGAAGAACTTGAGAAGCCCCAATTTTCATTGCAAGTTCTGCAACGCAATCTCGCGCAGAATATGTTCCGCTTCGCGGATGATGGAGTGTATGTACTTGATGGGTCAGGATCTGGGGATGGGATGGAGACAGAATGGGTGATTCAGGTGAAGAATTGGAAGTGGGCTCCGAGGGGCTCGAAGGAGCGGTAATCGTGATGTATATACATTTTTGTTATGCTTTGCTTCATGTGTACGAGTTATATGCTTCATTATAGACTCTTTTTGCTTCGAAGTTCGAGTCTCATCTGTTCCTATTGGTGCTTTTGCACTTTCGTACACATTAATACACAATTACTTTTTCGGTCTTGCACAAAAACGATCAATATCTTTGACTGATGACAAGGTATAAAAGAAATTAGTCCTGCAAAAAATGTCTTCGGCAATAGTGTACTATAGATGGTTCGCTCTGAGAGGTGGTGAACGTGGCGGGGAAAACGAAACTGGGAAATAGGGTGCTGTTGAGGGAGAAGACAGCGCACCCGGCAAATACAAGGGTATGGTTGGGAACAGCTCAAACACCTGTTGCATAATACCGCGAAGCTGGCGTCCTGCTGTCTGAACGGGAGGTTCAGCCATACTCATCACCGCATGCACCCGAGGTTCCTGTAGAATTGTGTTGTCTCCTGGCGGAACGACAGCTGCACCTCCGTCAAGAGTTCTGCCATCCCAAACACAACGGATATCATTCCCTTGGATGACCTGTACCAGTCTACCTGTTTCAATGTGACGGACTTCGATAAGATGACTGTCGAAGAGAAGTATGTATGGTGCGTGCATTGCCACACGCTCAGCAGTCCCTTCCCATTCAATGATGCCAGTGTTTCGATTAGGATTACCATGTCTGTCGACGAAGAGGCCAAATTCTAAGGGTGTGTCGGCGGTGCAAAACTCGAAATTCCACAACACTTGCTCACCATTATAACATAGCAGAAATTCATCCTCACTGGGTCGGAACATGCCAAGGGGACGACAAGATTCGCATCGCTTAGCCAGATAAGGGTGATTAGGGTGATTACGTTGAGGTATAGTAACGCCCTTAATGCTGTGGGAACTAGTAAGAAAATTGTTGGTGAGCATACCAAAGATGCAAATCTTACTCAATGAGGTCCATGATCATAAACCCTTTTGAACCAAGAACAGCTATTTTCGCCTTCAAAAAGACTAGGTCGTGGGCATCAGCAGAAGAGAATTCCTTATAGGGTCGAAACCATTCCGTCTTGTTTCGTATGATGCCTCCGAGCAGCCCACTTCCTGACGCTCTCGGTCGTTCGTTGATTTTGTCCAGGATGGGCTCGACGGCATGAAATACACTATCGTTGTTCTGTATGCGAAGCAGCTGTTAGATACACCGTTCAACGCTGATACAGGGTGAGAAACATACGCCTCGTTTCTTCATATAGATGATCAGCGTCCTCCCATGAAGAACTCCGACACTGAAGAAGTGCACGTCCTTCCCGTGGATACGCTGAGGCGCCTGTGAAGAGTAGATATTACCGGGTACGGTAGGCACCAACGCTTCCAGGTGATACGCGTATAAGGTTTTGTCTGCGAGAACGAGGAACAGTCCAAAGTCCTCCAGCACGGCACATTGGGTGACCATTTTAAGATTAAGTACGCGTCGCAATGCTAAAAAAAATGTTCGCAACAGTCAACAAGGAAAGGACAAATTGGCTTACATCGAGAATCGTAACGGTAACCAATCCAGACGCCTTCTGCACATCCGATGGCAATGAGACCTCTACCATCAGGCGTCTCTGCCCAAAGTTCGTAAATTAACTTGTCATAGAAGAAAAGGAGCAGTAAACCCTTACTAAACGGCACTGAACAAGTGACCTTTCCCGTGAAGAACGTCCCATCTTGCCACACTGACGAATTTGGGCCCGTGTTCAAAGAAGGTAATAGAAACGTGTCTACACTCAAATTCTCAATGGCAAACACCTTGTTCAGCTCCTGTACGACCTGACGCAAGCCTAACGCTTCTTCAAGTTTCTTCTTCCATTCGTCTCTGACCGCAGCCGACTCGGCGAAAAGTGTAGTTACGCCTCCTAGACGTCCATTGTGGTGAATTATGAAAGGATAAACGGTGCGATTGTCAGTGTCACTCGGACGCCGGGAGGAGGGTGATGTGGACGTGTCGCCATTGCGCAGAGCACGAAGAATACCTGTTGGACGTTGGACGACAGGGTCAGAAAAGCTGCCAAGGGTGAGGAGGTCAAGAGGAATAGGCTTGAATGAAAAGTAATCAGACAATTAAGCAGGTGAATACACAGTTCCCCCTGGACTTACTCGTCTTTCAATCTGGAATTTTGTCACGCCATCCTTTTCTCGGGATTTTGTCAATACCACTATGGGCAAAGCAGTGCATGACGATAATAGCATTTGTTAAAGAGGAGTGAACTTACAATAATTATCAAACAACATCACGAAAAGCTCCGTCCAGCCACTCCACTCCAAGCCACCTTCAGGCTGCCGAAGCAGCTTGCCCGTATGTATCAACGACCGCTGTTCATTCAACAAATCCATGTCCTATACAAGATAAATTTCAATCAAACCTTTCCGAAAGAGGTGGTGTGGAAAAAATTGCGACATACCACATACTCTCCGCTCTTGAACACCAAACTTGAATTATACTTCCACAGCTCCACCTTCTGCTTCGCGTTCGCCACGCCAGGCTCAGTTTCTCTCCCGAGTGACTTGATGAGCTCAATAACAGGTGGAACCTCCTTGCGGTCGTTGTGGCTTGCAGGGGTCTCGGAAAGGATCTGTTTCAATAGGAGCTCGTATCGAAGAAGACGTGGAATAGGCCGGTTGATAAAATTTTTCATGTCGAGGCGGTGGGCATCCGGGTGTCGGACGGTGTTCTGTAAATTTTGATGATTGAATCAGCGAAAACGAATTCGGTGTAGTCCATTTTTGATGAACTAACCTCCACAAATGCCTTAAACGCTGTGTTCCCCGCCACTTCCTCATCGATCCTATACGCTGCGATCGGATAATTGGGGATATATTCCATATATGCCTCTCTAAAATTCAACACGGCGTCATACACCGCTGCGGTGATGCTTCGTATCCGAGGGTGCTCCTCCCGTTGGATGTCATGCAGCGTGTCGACTAGTCGCCGGTGGTGTGCATGTAGTTCGTTGTGGTTGTGGAAGACATCCGTCAGGAACTGATCCAGCCGGTCTGGTGGGATAATTGGGGGTTCGGCATTGCGGAGAGGGCGGATGTACATCTGATTGAGAGGTGGTGTACGTCAGAATTACGAGGAAACACTGCTAAGGAATATAGGAAACAAACCGTCTCAATGTTCTCTAGATCCCGGACATACGCCATCTCGCCCTTGATCAACTCAAAAATAATTCTAAAGCAACGATTAGCACCCCAAAACAAATGCCTCACATAAAATGGGGCACCCACGACTGCCTCCTCCCCTCCTCTTGCGTGAACCCTTGCCTCTGCTCCGCCGATATCAAATCATACCACTCCCACTTACCCGTCGCACCTTTCCCCATCGCGCTCTGGAACGTTCTCAACCTAGCCACATCCTGCAAGCTCTGAATGGCCGCAATGGCCGCGACGAGATAGTCTCCGTCTGGGTTTGAGGGGTGCGTTTCGCGATATACGGCTTCGAGCAATACGGGGTACTTTTGGAGATGCTCGGATGGACGAGCAAGGTAGTGTTTGAGATCGAGACGGAGATTAGAAGAGCTGCCTGGACGCGATGACAGCGTGCGGGAACATTTCTTTTAAATGTCCAGGGATGAAATGGGTAAGTTATCAAGACAACTTGTAAAAATTCAAGAGACAAGAAACGAAGAAACTATGAACACACCTCGAGGAAAATTCGAAACTCCGGATTCTGTTCCATCTCTTCTCTGAGCCTCTTCTCCGCCATCGGATATCTCCCCACATAATTCGGATAAACTCCCCTAAACTCCGTCGCAGCGTCTAAAAAGATATCTCCTACGCTCTGTATCACGGGATACTGCTCTCGTTGTCTGACATACATCACGTCGAGTAGGCGCTTACTACATTCCTTCAACTCAAGAATGTTCCCAAATACTTCTTCGATGAAATCCTCGAGGACTAAAGGCGTCATGAGTGGGGGTTGAGCGAGACGAAGGCCTTTGATAAAGGTGTCGTGGATCATGTCGAGGTCGGCGAGGTATTGTTCTTCTTTCAAGATCATCTTGTGGATAATCCTGGTGGCAAAAAAAAAAAAAGCAAAGAATTATGCGTGAAAAATTACAGTTATAGAAAATGATATGTACGTTTGTCTTGTTATCTCCGTCTCGGATAAGGAGGCCAAAACTTCGGCGGGAACTTTCTTGGACCACTCTTCT
>QDKV01005223.1_pt1 | contig 36301 bp, 44 predicted proteins | sample 1861101 | NCBI WGS metagenome assembly QDKV01 (sample SAMN04275158, study PRJNA302643) | Fungus metagenome, whole genome shotgun sequencing project. | isolation source: fruitbody | host: Mallocybe terrigena | place: Sweden | collected 2013 | reverse complement strand
CCACTCCCTCATCTTTTAGCTAGCTCTACCTATATTTGCAAAAAACAATATATCGCGCTTGGGAGTTTCGGCAGTCACCAACCGCGAAACTGCTATCCTGCCTAAATGATTTCTTGCCCTGTGTGACCATCTACTATCACCTGATCACACCTTGGTTCTCTTGGTGGATTCACAAGGTGATTCAATGATTCAACCACAGGGTATTCAGATTTATCTGACCATGCTCGCAATCTAACACTGTGCTTTCCGTGCCGACTAGTGGACTTGAAGGAAAATAGAGCTAGGAAGTTATGTCCAGAGGCTGAAGACATCAAAAATCCAACACAACCTTGGACATCAATTACCAGAAGAATCAGATATTTATTTATTTAAACAAGGGGGAAAGAAAATGAAAATGTTGGCAGATTGAGAAACAAAAGCAGATGATGATGTATAAAAAAACCTCATCAGTGTCTTGTACTGTTTAGGAGACACCTTCGCCCACTGCTACTAAGCAATCTTTTCGGTAGGTTCGACTTGGGAACCCCCCAAAGATGTGTACAAACCACTCTCATGAATTTTGTGCACAGAATGAGATTGTGTTGGATCGATGGGAGAATCACAGACCTAACAACAATATAAAATATCAAAAAAAGTTATGTACGAAGAAACTTACATCATGTTCTGGTGGGGAACATTGATTTTGATTCTTTCCATAAACCAAAGCCTTGCAAACAGACCAAATTTCGCGGGTAATTAGTCCCATAAGGCCCATATCCTTCAAAGACAATCCTCGGACTGCCATCGTCATGGACAGCAAAAGGTGGCATGCAAGATAAGAAACGGTCACGACGAAGGCGATGGCATCAAACCGACCTGAGACACCTATCAGTCACGGTAATGTCGCACAGGAGCAGCAGACACTTACAGTAATCTGGAAAGTTGCAGACCACCAGACATAGGTTAAGAATGGAGATCTCGAAAGCTACCGCAAATAACGTGAAGTGTTCGCGTGGGGGGAGGAGTAGAAAGCTGAAGGCAACGACAGAAAAGATGGATGGTGCCACCAGAAGAGCCAAATACGGGTTTAGGAACGTACATTGCGATCTTAGAAAAGCAAAGAAATTTGCATAGAAAAGCACGAGCACGATGAGGCTTTCATATTTTTTACGCACGATATCCATTGGAGAATGGTTATACGCAGGGAGTGACCTAAGACTTGTCGAGCATGGCAATGTATGCGTCGTACATTCTAAATCAGATGCCGTGACAGCCGAACAACGTGAGTCACTTCTACCATCTTATACACCGAATGCGGTGCGTGTTCAGCTAGTTCTCTGCTCAATGTCTGTAACGTCTAGCAATCCGAGAACATACGGAAAGAGGTTCGGAGTCAAGAGGAAACAGGTTACAGAAGTATCTGATTCTGAAGTACGAACCAGGAGTCCTTTGAAGCGTCGCCGAGTTATTGTGGCTCGGACGCCATCGCCCGCTAAGACGGAGGATGCAGCCACAGATGTCGAAGATTCTACACCCGTTAAACCCAGGGTTATTATGACATACGGTGCTCCCCCAAAGGAGGACTTGCCTACACCATCGAAAGGATCTAAACCTGTTCGAGATTTCTCGGGAATATTTGATTCTATTTCGCCGTCAATTTCTCCAGCGGGGACACCCACAAAACTGGCAAAGCGTATGTTGGGACGTTCAAGGACAGAATCTTCAGTGGAAAGCCATTCCTCACCTCGTGAACATCACATGGACCGTACTTCCTCTCTCCCGAATCTGACATCTTCTCCGGAACCACCTGTAATTGCTTCGAGGCAGAATGGGCCGCCAAGTCTTCCCTCGACTTCTTCAAAGCAGGCCACAACCCGCACATACGCTGGCAAATATCGGTCGTTTCTCGTGGCAATTCCTGCGTCCTCGTCATCAACCGCTATTGCTCAAGGCCTCAGCAACGACGAAGATTTCGACGCAAGAGAATCCTACAGCTCCCTTCGCACTCGTTGGGGTGTTGATAACTCGGAAGACGATCCTCGTCCGCATGAATGGTCGTCGCCAACGAAGTCTACGTCCACGATCTCCGACGCTTCTCCTTCACGCAGTGGGAAAGGAAAAGCCAAAGCTCTTGCAACTCGGCCTCCTTCAATTCCTACTGGAATGATGAACCCTCTGAAAAGCATATCTGAACTTCGGAATAAAGGTGAAAGTCGTCGCTTTCTTGATGAGGTTGGATATTTGTTTGAAGGATTGGATCCCAAATGCGGGGTCGGATTGCGACGTGCAAGGTCGACCGGAATCACTCATCCCATCCTGATCCCATTCTGACAAACTCTGTTTAGTGCCTTGGAAATTACCACCAAACTCTGCGACGCAGAATTCACTCGAAAGGCAAAGGCGGCAGACTTTTTTGGCAGAACTTGGGATTTGCTTCTCGAGGCAGGCGGTGAGAAAGGCGAAGACAAGGTAATTGCGGTACTTAGACCGCTCTCTGCGATTTCAATATTTCCCATAGATCTTGGACGTTCTCCTTGTCTTCTTTCTTTCTCTTGTCGCACGCGATTCGTCCTCATTACTAGATCTGATCGAGCGTCATACGCTTCCACCATCGCCCTCGCCCTCGCCTAAACAAGGGGTGGAAGATTCAGTCGTTGGTATTCTTTTCCGAATCCTTGCGAAGGACGTTGATCTTCTTTCTCTTGTTTCAAACTTACCTCGAGAAGATGAAAACTTCAAAGCAATAAGTCTCTCCAAGAAGGATCGTATCACAGTACGTCTTTCACTTTAAGACCATAGGGCATTCCGTCTGATCAATACTAGTTAATTTCGATCTATAAGACAATCGCCTCTAAATCCTATCTTTTCCCTACTGGCACGGCCGTACGTTGCTTTCCTTCCGTACAATTTGCTTTTTCCGACCTACATTTCTAGATCTCCACAAGTCTTCTCATCACCTCCATTCTCCAATCCCTGCCCCCTTCCTCCATCTCGTCTACCTACCTACCAACACTGCTGACTTCTCTTCACCGACGTCTAATGCCCATCACCTCGTTGGCTCTCCACACCATGTCACCTTCAAAACAGTTGGAACTCGCGAAACCTCTTCCTTACGGATGTATATATTATCATCTTCGACTTTTGGATACATACCTTCTGGGACAATGGGGCTCGGGGGGAACTTTCACGGAAGATTCAGTAGACGCCACGGATATCGAGGAACACTTGAACAAAGCGAGAGATGAGTGGGTAGTGGACGGTCTTATTAATCTCGGAGTCTGTACGGAGCAGAATGGTAGGAACGATAGCGATAGTGATGTGGACGGCGACGATTGCTGTGAGTTCATCTTTTTATGAATCTACATATCTACTAGGTTTCTAATGCAAGATAATATTATAGCTCGCCAGAAATGTTTCCATATCGCCCTGCGTGTGCTCATCAGCCTCACCCACGCTGACGAAAAGTGGGGTCGGAAGGTCCTCCAGTGCAACTCCAGCATGGGGCTCATTCTGCGAACCATTCAAAACGCCGGAAGTGAATTGTACACTCTGGTAGGACACTCTACCGACGGTGACATGAAGCGAGAGGAGCAGGAGTTCGTGAAGGTTGAAGCTGGGGCTGACGATGAACTGAAGGATCCAGGTGATGCAGAGGACGAAGATGAGGGTGATTCTGGAACCCATGCTCTTGATACATTATGTCTTGCTCTAGGACTCTTGACGAATCTCGTACAAGTCGTCGATGAAGCCAAAGAAGTCGTCCGAAGAACACGTCAGGAATCCTCATCTTCATTTCTTGAGGCCAACTAATGACTGGTTTCACCTAGGTCTGACTCCTGCGTGCACGTTCAAAACTCGCGGGTGCATCAAGAAGAAATGCTCTTGTTCGAGTTTGAAGCCTTCCACCGGACTTGAAATCCTCATCTCGCTTTACGAACAGCAAGTGTCCGTGATTTCTGGAGAAGACACCAAAGCCGTGGAGCAGACGGAGAGAGAGGCAGAGGCCGCCTTCCTTCGCGGTCACCTCGCCGTGCTCTTTGGACTGCTTATGATGGACAGCAAAGAGAACCAGACGGCGATTCTTGATGCTCTTCCTGGATCGTCGTCATCGTCTGACCTGCGGTTGGTCATTGCGAAACACGCCAAATTGTCCAAACTGGTTGAACAAGCCAGAGATTTCGTCGTTTTTTATACGGTCGTCAGCAAAAGGTTGAATTATGATAGAGTGAATGGTGGTGATGATGGCAATGGAGAGAAGGTGAAGGAGAGTAGAGTGGTGAAGGAAGTCGTCAGCTATTTAGAAGGCTTGAGAGATGGTGCGTCCTAAACGTTCTTCGAGTAGTAGACTTTTGCGTTGGTATAATACCATTTGAAACCAACTGTTTTCAAATAATTAGCAAGCAAAAAAGAAAGGCGTCTGAGACGTATGTCATTTGGATGAAAAAAGAAGAAAGAAAAAAAGAAACTAAACTGTACATGTCTTTATTTAATTGAAAGGATGAATAAAACCACCATGAAATTAAAGAGTAAATGTCCCGGTAAAATCTACTATGTGGAAGGCAAAGCAAGACAGGACAGGTCATGATGGCTCCTTGGAATGATTTGACGATGATGGAAGGGAATAAATGTTGATGGGGAAATATAGTTGTTAGTTTTTTTTTTGGGCTAGCGATGTTAGTGATAGGAGAATATGAAGAATGAGCAGGTTTGGTGAGGGTTTTTTTTTAAAAAAAAAAGAGGGAAAAGAAAAGGAGTGGTAGGGGAAGGGGGGGGGAAGTCGACGAATGGAAAAGAGAGCTCTCGCGCCTGGGTGATGGGAATGCAAAGATCAGCAGAGTCACCTCGAATGTCGAAAGATGGGCGGAGAAGTGAAGAACAAGGTGAGAATGAGACCAAAGCAATCGGGGTGAATGTCGCAGCTTGCAAGAAGAAAGAAAAATAGCACAAAAGCGCCACGCCCTCGGAAACATCTAAAAACATCCCGAATCGCCCCTCCCCCCTTCGGCCTTGTTATCTCCACAACTTTCAGGAAGAAAACCGGCCACATAAATCGGGTTTCAAAGCAAAAGCTCAACGTCTTGACAATCAGACATTTCCCCAAGCCCTTGTCTTGTGAACAACCAGGAAAGATGGTAAAGGGTAGGATACAATGGAAGGGGAAGGAATTCAGAAGCGCCAAGAATTTTGAGCGAGGGAAAAAAAAATGGTTCTTAAGACCGTCTGGAAAGAAAAGGAAAAAAATCTCCGGCCCCAAGGCAGCACACTCTGTTCACCACTTGCACACGCTTACGACACGATCGATTCCCTTGGAAAAAAAAACATACGAAACGTCAGAAAACGTCGCTGACTTTGGAGGGTTTTCCTTTCAGTGCGACGCACTGCGGTTTACGCCGTAAGAGGTAGATTGCATTCCCCTCTTGAAGAAAATGGGAATGTGCAAGTTCACAGACTCGTTCATCATGGCTGGGCTTGACGGGTCTGAAGTAGGTGACGGTGAGGATAAAGGCAAAGGTGAGGACGAAGAGGGGTGAGCGTGGCAATGATAACTCCCATGTGTTTTCGACCTGTGGGAACCCGGATATCTAGGTGGAGATACCAAAACCGTCCCGGTTGATGGAGGTTTGAAAGAAGACGTAGGTGTTCTGAGTGGTGGAGGAACAGAAGACACACCGGTCGCTATGTTGTCTGATAGAACATCTAGGTTGGGTTTCGTTTCTGATAAAGCCACGTCTTCAATCGTGGGAGTGGCAGCTCTTTCGTCTATACCATTGACGGGTGATATCGTTCCTGTGGTGCTGGTGCTGGTGCTCTCCGTCGTAGCTTGTGGCTCTTCTTCCTCGTCGTCCAACTCGATCTCGACATCATTGACGACGATGATGTTCCTCTTTTTGGCTTTGGGGGCATTCACCTGGGGCAAGGTCAGAGCCGATGGAGGGATAAGGGTGATCGGATTCGGCATGGCTTGAGGCCTCGTCATTGCTGCACGGCTATGGTCACGAGGGGCGATTTGATGGAAGCGACTAGGGATATCGGGGATATTGTTAAAGAGATCACAGGGTGGAAAATACGAGTCGTTCGAACCGATGACATATCCACCACCATGCGACGCAGTGGGCTTCGTGTTTGGAGAGGGAAGTTGGAGGAAGGGAGGTTCGGGAGAGCAAGAGGATGCTCTGGAGTGGGGACTACTATCCAACGAGGCGTTCGTCAATGACGGGGTGGGAGGATCAAAAGACTGGTCCGTATCAGAGGCTAAATCGCCATCGTGGTCATGCTCCGCGTGAGAGGGAGAAGGTGTCCTCGAAGGTGCATTGGAAGGATAAGGACTGCTACTCTCGGAAGAAGACGGCGTGTCTAGCAAAGGAAGAAAGGGAAACCGGGGTTTTTGCCTATTCGGCCGAAGTCGGGAGGGAAGCAAGTGAACCAGATGAGGAGATGCTTTATAAGTCGATGGGGGCGAGGGTGTATGACTAGATGACCGATGAAAAGTCATGTTCCATCCTGAGACCGGTGCAAACTCAACGGTATCACAATTTATGGACGGGAAGGTCGGACTAGAGGGTCGGGGTGATGCAACAGGCGAAGGTGTGTCGATCCCCTCAGAGGTAGGCGCAGAGTCGTCACTCGCTTCAAGAAGAGGCAACAGACCAATAGGCACTCCAGAAAGATAATGCTCAGCACGTTTGCCCGTCAGTGGGTCCCTAGGCTGATTGGCAAGGGGTAGGGATCGTTGCATCTCCTCGAGTTCGAGGACGTCTCTGCACGACAACAAAAAGTAAGGTCAGTTCCTCCTCATGTACAATCTTTTTTTCGTTTTCTCAGATACCTACTGTTGAGACAATTTCCTCGTCGGCTCAGTTGGCGTTCTGTCCCATTCATCTGCAATGTGTACTTCTCTCTGCGCTAAGAATGCGACACACTTTCGGTGTGAGCATTGTAATGACAGTCCATCCTGGCCTGGACTAGGAGAACGAGACTTGTTTTTCAAACAGCCCTTCATTCTGCTAGTAGAATTGAAGGTCTCGAAGAGGAGTATAGTCCCTTGACCGTAGGGGTGCCTCGCCTCAAAGGAAGTCCCCAATTGAACTCGGCGGTCTTGGTAAGGCTACAAACTTGGATGAACGCCAGAAATCGGGTCAGAAGGATAAAAGTACCTGAGGAAAAAGTGGTAGCCCCAAGGTTTTGATGATGGCAGGTGGAAGGTAAACGGCAACGAGTAGCACAAGAAGACTAGGAATTGAATTTACACGATGTAATGCATGAAAAAAAATAATAAGGTTGGCGCCGTTCCCCGGCTTGGTTTGGTTGGGTCCGTCACTGGAAAGGACCTCGCTATAATACAAAAAAAGGACAGAACAACCCGGCAGTCCGTCTTTCCGCACGGCCGGTTTGGGCCGACTTTTACCAAAACGAGGCCGTTGAATTAAGAAAAGATGAAAACAATTTTCTAATTACTGGTAAGACTGAAAGCACGAGTTTCTGTTGAGATTGTTGTATAAAGCGAGTTCAAAAGCGGTGTGAGCAGCGAGGGGAATTCTGTTTCTTAACATCACGTGTTGATTTATTAAACACTGATAGATGTTCACTGTTTCAGCCATCCCAACTCCTCTAATTACCCGAAATCTTCCGACATCTGCTATTAACTCCTTTCCAAGTGTGCTCCTTTCTTATCACCGACTCTCAGGAATGTAAGCACCTGGGTGACATAGCGGCGCCGGAAATCGGAACAACATCGAGCATTCCAAACTGCTCGTGTGATCTTTTGCCTTGACCAATGATGATCATTCCTTGACACTGTTCCAGATCGTTTGTGTGTGTCGGACTTGCCTCTTACATGAGTTCCACCTCCGTCGCACCATCGCCTCGTCATATTGACTCCTGATGAATAAATGACGCTGTGGCAGTCCTTCTTGCACTGCTCCAAGTTCCAACGTGATCACCCACGTCGAACTTTTTGCACACCTTTGGATTCGTAATCTCTTTGGGATTCCCCGACATGTCAGATATCATTTCGGCATTTAATACCAGGGAACCATTTCCGGCCTTAAGGAGCGCTTGGGAATCCCAGAAAAACTGTCATTTCCAAACCCCGTGTTTGGTCACGTACCTTGCTCCTCAACTTGAAGTTCCAACGATACAGGCATGTAAAAGTCCATTGATTTTTTGACGTCATTTTGGGGGGAGGGTTCAGGGAACCTGGCCCTCAACTCAATGGGGAGTCTTGTGGTCTTAAGTGCCTCGAATCGTTTGTAAATGCCCATGCCCAGCCGAAACTTGAGGCCGCTGGGTGTTTCCAAGCAAATTCTGTGACAACTGTCGGACCAAGAGTTATTTCTACTGACTCCTCAACTCTAAAGACTACATTCACCATTCTCAAGGGGGACAGGGCGGTCAAACTATTCGACTGCTCGACGGAGTTTTTTTACTATCTATCTCCTTCCGTCGTGCCTTGCACATTCGCCCAAATTAATTCAATTCAATTTTGTATGTGTGCTTCACACTTGCAATCTTCTTTTTGATCCTAAACCACACGGTACTTATGCCACGACAGTGGAAGAGTGGCGGTCTAATCCCACGACATGGCATATACACCGCACGAAAAACACTTCCAATTGGTTTGTCAAGCACCATCGCACGGCCCATGTGGTTCTTGAAAAGCCTTCCGACATATAAACTTTTCTAAAATGATAGACCCACGGTAACACGTCCGTGGCGAGATTTGTCAAGCAAAATCGATTCCTATTAGGTGTTCTTCTATCGATACTTACCCGGTGCACAAGCAGTTACCGTAACGGTTCCAAAACTAGACCCGCGATAACGACATCGTTCTTGTGGTCATCGGGTCTTGAAAATAGCCCTGACTGTTTGGATAGGGATCGGAAAGCAGAAGTGCAACTCGGATATTGTCTCGGACTGGAAAAGTAGGATCGGAGGGAAATGATACTCAACTGGAATACATGATGATCTGAAAGAGTTGGGCAGTGATTTTTTAATACTTTTTGTATTATTTGCGAAAATGGAAGGGAAACAATTCTACAACTACTGATGCATTGATGCTCTTCCGCATAAAAATGATTTCGTGTTGATTCAGCGACCATGATTCACGATCAAACACTCCCCTCTCGTTCTCTTCTCGATCTAATCTTGATAAAAGAAGTAATCAAGAACAAGACCCAAGCAAAGGCCACGATCACAGCCGATAACAAAGCAAACATTTTCCCCCTCCTCTCTTCCGCAGGTGATGTCGTCGTTGTTGTGTCTTGTGGTGATTTGGTAGGCCGAGTATGCGTCCCGTAGGATTGATAAACGGATGAAGCATCCCTAGGTCGAAGTAGTGGAGACGCTGTGTGGTCATTTGAAGGAGGAATTCGGTCATTTGGACTCCTTGAGCGGAGGATATCAGGAGAAACCGAACGCCTCGATGAAGGCGATACCCCACGACGATCTTCTTCGTCCTCTTCATTCTGGGACACCACCTCCTGTTTTTGAATGTTTTGCTGCTTCTTTTCATTTAGGTGGCCGAGACCCCATATCGCTACCAGATGTAGCACGTTTATAAATAAAAACCCGTTGAGGAGCCATTGGAGACGTGGTTCGACATTGTCTGAAAGAATCCCCTTCTCCTTTTTTGTTTTGGAATCGAGCCATAGTCCGGCGAGTGTTTGTGTGATTGTCGTGCCGGTGTGCTCGAGCTGAAAGGCAGAAAGTGTTAGTGGATTGGTGAGTAGATGGAAAAGTTGGGCATACGCTTTTGTGTAGTCCAAGAGTCGTAGAAACGTATTCGAGGGGTACAATCCGGGGTACAATAACCACCAGAAGGACTGGGGAAAAAAAAAGAATCAAGAGTCAGGGAAGGAGGTAGGCTACGATGACTTACGCGGTGCGAAACCCATCCCCGTACCGAAACAGACGATGGCCGGCCAAGGGGTATGGGTTAGAGTCGGTGGCAAGATCATCCAAAAGTAACAGAGCAATGTCAAAATAGACGCGGCGGTCATAAGTTGCACCACAATGCTCCCTCGCTTCACCCTGTCCACAATGGTTCCACAAAGCGGATACAAGAACACACTTCCGCCGAGTAAATACGCAGCGGAAGTACTAGCCTCCAGTTCAGAAAGTCCAAATCGACGTTCCAAAATATTTCTAAAGAAAAAAAATGAAAAAAAAACCTTTAAGTAGTATGATGAACCTAAAAACTTACGGGGAAAGATGAACGAAAGGGTGCCATATCATACCGCACAAGACGTTCAATGCAATGTACCTAAATCAGAAAACGGTCAACGCGTTTTGTCTCTACAACGCAAGGGAAATTTACGTGCGCCCAAACGACATCGCCCAGTTTGAAGACCTCTCTGATTCTAAACCTTCGCTTGTCCGCGACCTGCTGGATAACTTGAGCCTCGGACACACTGACGACCGATCGTCTCTTAGCTTCCGCGCAGAGCTCTGCATCCTCAAACTCGACGCCGGCTTCCCTGATTAGCCATTTAGAGATGAAGGTGTAGATGAGATTGATGATGAATGAGAAACCGGTTGCGCCTGCGGAGACGTAGAACGGGCCATTTGGAGACCATTGTGAGAGAGGGTATGATGAACGTGCTGAGACGAAAGAAGCTCCTTTCCCAGCGACAAGTCCGAGAGCTGAAAGATAACACGTTGAGACGAGTGGTAATAGTTATGGAGAACAACACGGACCGAGAGATATACCGAGTCCATGAGACTTGAAGAAACGCACGATGATGGTTTCTTGTGCGACTAGGGTACAATCGGAATGTGAAGGAGAGAATCAAGACTTTTGTGACAGACCTGCCAGTGGGCTCTGACCTAGGCCGAATATAAACATGCCCAGAATCATCAACCACACCTCGTTGTGGAGGTGGCCAATCAAAAGCAGTGCTTGCCCTAGGAAGACGGTACCAGTCGCGATGATACTGCTTACAGTCGTGCCAAGGCGGGCAGCCATGACACCGCCCACCAGGGGGGTCCATGTTCCTGACAAAGACAAGGCGGCGAGTAATAAACCGAACTCGGTGTTGGAGGTGCCCATCTCACGCGACAGCCGGCTCTTGAGAGGTCCGAGAATGTACGTTGCGCTTGAAAACGAGTACTTAGTTCGGTGCCAAACACGATGAATAAAAAAAAAAAGAAAAGCGTACTAGTGGCTCCCGACGCTCAAAGAGCACGCACACAGCAAAGCGAGAAGGCGAACGAGTTTTGCCTTCCATTTTGCTCTCCATCGACGCCTCTGAAAGTAAGCCTCGTGAGCTTGGAGGGCATGCTGGCTGAGACCGTCGTCGTCGAGGAGGCTATCTTCCTCGCGTTCGATGACGCTTAGTCTGCGGTGATGATGGGACATGGCTTATCTGATATCCTGGGATCAAGGTGGAACCCCGTGAGAAGTCGGAGAAAGCATCCGCCTTGGGAGATGGGAAAGTTTGTTGTACTCCGACTGTGAGGACAAAAGGTTATGCTGCTTCTTCAATTTCCGTGCTATTTTTTTGCTGAAGCAAACTGGGGTTTATGTCTGAAGTTTACTTGTGGCGACAGTGTGCGTCAGGTGTCAGGTTCTTCTGTGATCGTTGCTCTCGACTTCGCTCGTTGGCCGACGGTTAAGAAAACCCCTATAACTACTTGGTCTGGAAAAAAATGACGCTATTGAAGTTGTGTAACAACATTTGGTACTTTGCACCCCTTATAAACTTGACTTGACTTTCCTGATTATTGCTCGCAGGATCCTTCTCTGTCATGACGTATGAACATTTGAACATTAAGGAGCGTGGTTCCCTCGAGATAAAAACAAACTACCAATCAATAGTAGATACGACGAAGGACATCGGGAGTGATGAGCTCTACTATCAGTTTTCCGAAAGATCGTATCAGGTCACCACCACGAGCAGTGAGTGTATGCGGGAGACGCTGTACAATATCTCATGTTGCATTTATCAGAATGAGGCTGCCGCACGCATGTGGATAAATGCCTTCTTTTTTCGCGCTGCTGCAATGTTGTTACCGGACAAGAAGATGGCATCGAGAAAGCTGTCCTGGCTACTGCTGTCAAACACCCTTGCAAGTCATGTTTCTGTAGACGTTTTCTTGAGGCGCCGGTCCTCGTGAAACTCAAGGAGTACGACAACACGCTTTTTGTTTCAGAAGCCGAGGAAAGAGATATTCTTCTCGAGGGCCATGTCCCTCAAGCTGCGTATGAAATATATGCTCGTGCCAAAAAGGTTAGGTCAGTTGCCTCTTCCTCATCCTAAGAATGAACCTGATGTAAATGGTGCTACATACGCGGAGTTCAGACGGATTTTCCTCGTGACAGGAATTGATGGAGAGTGGTATTGCTCTTGAATTTTTTTTCTCATGGCACACAGGTTGAGCAAAGCAACGAAATTGAAGACAACGATCAAGTGGAAAGATTAAGCTCTGATGCATCTAGTTGGTCCCCAAGTATTGAGTGGAACGACCTGGAGGTTAGAGAACTGGCTTCACGTCGTTCACTACACACAAACTCTAGTTCTCACTCGTTTTCTATGATATGACTTCTGAGTTGTATTTAACTTCTTATTACAATTTAGATCCTGAAAATCACTTCCTAAGATATTGAGAGAAAAGACTTGGTGCTTCCTGATCAGGTTGTGATTATATAAGCATTGTACTTTCTAGCTGCCGAGGCTGTTGAAAAAGACCACAAAGAGGATTGACGACAACCTCGGCGGAACGACCTGCAATGCCCATAAAACACCTTGAAAGTAAGTCCTTACAATCGAGCTTTGTATTCTCGCCACCTGACACAATATTTTCGCATATGTTTTTCCAGATTACCTCGTTGAACGAAAACATTTACAGAGTCTTCCACTATCTGTGCTGTCAGATTCACGCCTTGGTATCGATGCATCTCATTACCTTCAGCTTCTGACCGACAACCCGCCCTCGCGAGAGCCTTTGTTAGCGGCCACGGGCGGCCTCCCTTTAGCGCTCACTCAACGTATCGAGTCTGATTTGCGTGTCCTTGAAAAACTTCGCATTAAACCCGTCTTTGTCTTCCCTGGGCTTCCCCCTAATAAGCGTTGGAAGCAACATCTGCATGGAGAACATCACGATGCTTGCAGAGATCGTCGTGACGCGTGGGCAAAGTACGAACAAGGTCAAGAGGACGCAGCCACCAAGCTGTTTGAAGGTCGTAGTAATCTTACTCAATGGGACCTTTGGAGAATGGTGTTGCGGATTTTCAGGCATAGAAATGTTGAATTTCTAATTGCCCCCTACGTTGCGTGGGCGCAGGTTAGTCTTGCTTCTTGCCGACTTCCGAGACTCCGTCTAATGAATACATCTGCAGTTGATATACCTCCAGCGCCACCACAAAGCTTACATTCATGCCATTTTTGGTCCAACGGATACCTTGCTATACCCTGGTGTCGATAAATTAATTACTTCTCTTGACCTTGTCTCGCCCAACCCAACTTTCCAATTTACATCCAAGCGTGGTTTTATTGGCGAGCTCGGAGTCACAGAGGATCAATTCCTGGACGTTGGTATTCTTGTCGGGTTCAACCAATTTCCGCCTTTCCCGCCGACTGTACATGAACAGGCACTCAAGGCTACGGTCGATATGGTGAAATACTACAAATCAGGCCACGCGGCAGTGTCCGTATTCTCTGACCATCCTGCGGTGAAGACGATCCAGTTTCCTGATCACTTTGCTCGCACGCGGTCTATGATAAAATTCTCCCTTATTCTTTCCTCTGAAGGTCAAGTCGTACCACTTCCATTGGCCATCACCACTCCCGCAAGCCATGGACACTCCAGCCACCAATCTCACCATCCCACCGCTGCCGACATTCCATCTGACCTTCACGAGATATTCACAAACCGTTTGCCCGATGAGATATACTACTACCTCTCTCGCGGCCTCTTGGGCCCTCAAGCACTTGTTTGGCTCACAAGCGGTCAAATTATTGAAAACCCACCACTGGACAATGGTGAGACAACGGAGTATAAGCGGTTCGTAAAAGAGGTTATCACCGAAGGGCAGACGGGACCTAGAGCGACTGCTTTGGCTCTCATCAGCAACGTCGCGCATACCCATTGGGGCAACAAGAAAATCCAGGGTCACTTCTGGTTTGAGCAGCCGAACCCCCAAACTCAAAAAGCCGTGCAACACAATTCACAACATACGGTCCAACTGGCCGAACGCGTCACAGGGTGGAATGTTACTTATGCTATCATTGAGGATGAATTGAGGAGACAAAATGTACGTGTACTTTTAGCGAATACAACTTTTTTCCCTATTGATTGGGGTTCTGTCTGCAGTCGTCGACTATCGACTTCTCTTTGTGCTTAGGGGCGACTAGCTCCGATCGGCTGGCGCTGCGTACGAAGATAAAGAATTCAAGTGTTACTCCACTAGATAAGAAGGATGAAGTGGTTGCCAATGTCATTTGGCGGTTCCTTGAGCTACGGGGGTGAGTTTTTTTACCAATTTGTCTTTTTTTCGTTCTCCTTGCAATCTCGGAAGTTCCTGCGTGATGCTTGGTGTGAAGCCAATTTTTTGGAGTATATAACGCTTCCGCGGCTGATCTGTGTTTGTTTTGGGTTGGAACCTGATTGGCCTGTTGGTCTTTCCTATGGCTCCAACCTGCCTTTGATTCAAGATATCTCTTCTGTCTTCAAAGCATCGTTGTTGAAATTTATGCAGATTCCTGCTCAACACGCACACGCATTCCCCTCTTGCCCGTGCCATGCACAATGCACTCCTACCGACGCGCATAAATGACAAGTTTCAAGATCCTCTTTATCTCTTCCTCGAGCTTGTTCGTGCTGGTGTTATGCATGGCAATCTTTGGTCTGGACGTGCCTTTAGTGGTGGTCCCAGCTTTGGAACTGGTAAGTTTTTCCCCCACTTCTTCTGTTTTCCTTTAAATCCTAGCTACAATTATTTGCCCCCTTTTGTTGTTTACTGCACCACTTCTTTCTTCCTTTCTTCTCCCAATCAGATATCTGACCTTTGGGCATCACCGTAGATGAAGAAAAATCAAACATGTTGCTAGTAATGCGTGTCTTGAGCATTGTTCCACTCAATTTCCTGTCTCAACCCTGGTCTGCTCCTCTCTCGCGGGAACTTCTCGTCTTCAACTCATTCGTTCGCTCTCTCACACGGGCATTGCGGACTCTTTTGGAAGTCACCACGTTGAACATGCTTCTCCGAAACGACGCCCGTCGTGCTCGCGACGACCTTCTTGACATTACGCTTTCCTTACCGTTCCAAAGCGAGGTCAACACTGGCTTCGGTGTCTTGGTCAAAGTCTATCTGGATGCCTTAACGCATATCAACAATGGTCAGCGAGTGTTAGACAAGAATGCTCCTGGGATTGATATGATGAAAACGATGGCGCTTGAGTTGTGCGAGGAGACATTCCCTGGTGTCAAGTCCCCGAAATTGGAAGTCGAGAGGGGCTTCAGGTTTTGGGATGTGGTACGAAGTTTCGTTTTGTTGAGAGATATTTTGAAAGCTGACGGGCTCGTTGGACTTTTTTTTTTCAGGCATTGAGTGCAATGAGGCAGCTTCATAGTGAAGGAGTAGCCCTACGCGAACTGATGGATCAGTTTGAAGCTGCTGAGGCGTGGCTCGCGCCGATGCGTCCGTAGCACTGTTTGACGGATACCCTGGGGGGGTTAAATATGTTTGCATCGATATACTTATCCAAATAGGGCTCCCCTTAGCTTCCTCATCAATGTTGTCATTTGTATGGCCATTGTGGTTTTCCGCTGAGTTTCTTTACGACTGGCTCTGGGTGACATGGATGTGGGATTTGAGAATCTATGAAATGGACTGGTGACCTCCAAAAAAGAAAAATTACCACATCAGCAAAACATATTTCTTCTTGAAGCCTTCTTGATCTTGAGAGTGATTTCAAGGAGCTTCAAGGAATACCCCAAGAACCCCCCTTGACATGTCTTTGGGTTAAGGAGAATCAAGGAGGGTCACTAACTTGAAATCTACTTAAACTACTAGATTTTACAGAAAGTATCTGAAAATAAACTAAAACCTTGCGGAAAATGATCATGTGACGTTCTCGTGATAAATCGCAAATTTCAATGGACAACCCTCCGCTGACTGTTCCCCCATTGACCTTACGAAAGCCCTGAATCGGAGAGATTTAACTTTAAATGAAAACCTATAATGACACTGTGCAATTCTCCACCTTTGTTCGTGCTTTGCAAATGACCAGTCATCTCACCTTGCGTCGACCGCAACACGGAGATCCCGAAGAAGCTATTCTTTTTGAGGCATTTCTCTGTCCAGAGGGCTTTTTTCACGAACAAGGAATTGTCAACCGGTCCCAGAATTCCATATCTATTTGCACAGCTTCTCATTCGCCTCGACGATTACGATTATGCCTTAGACTGCCTGAAAAACCTTGAAGCAAGGCTCACAGTGCCTAGTACTTTGGCCATCTCCGCAGCTCAAAAATTGCGTACAAGCAGAGTTGAGCAATCGCCCCAAGTTCTAGACCGAGTTGGTTCATCAAACAGGAAATTCGACGAAGCCTTCGTTTTTGAGTTACATGAAGTCTTTACAAAGACTGCGTGCATAGTTACTCAGAACGCGGGTGAGGACGTCGTATCTGTCTTTGTCGGTAGGGGAAGGTACAAATTTGTCTCTAATCATGTTTTCGCTCGGAATGGCGCATACCACATTTATTGTCCACCAGAAGATGAAGAAAATACTTGACATGCTTGAGGTTGGCAGTCACTTTCTTCGGTTGTATCTTCTGACAGAACTGTTTCATACAGATCTACTTTACAAATCTCCAACAGACATCCGAGAATGGCATCTGGCTTGCGGCTTGGTTCCACCAGAACCTTTTGTTGTAACCCAAAGGCTGATGCTGATGGATCTAATCTTGCACTCCTTGCAAGATTTGTGGCTCGTCAGCAGTTGCAAGCATTTTTCGTCTGCAAAACCAGAGAACTTCCAGCTGCTCGACAGCAAGCATCAGAATTTAGACGAAAAAGCACACAGATCCTTTCAGCAGAAAGCTTCAGATGTTCCTTTGCCCCACAATAGGACAGTCAGTTTGACAAACCGGGCACCTTCTTTGATTGTGGTCAGTACATTCTCTAACTGCGTGATTCTAGCCTTCATTCAATTCAATACAGTATTTGCATGACCACCGTATTGTCCAAACAACTGTGGTTGATCTGCATGCCATCCGCCGCATTTCTCTGATCTATGGATCCCTGTTCCCTTGGAGACAGATGTCTTACATTGTCACGCCTTATGCGCAAAACAATGATGTCGCGTCAGTCCGCAGGATCTAGATGAGGTTCTCGCTTATCAGCAGTCGTTTGCAAGCTTAGAAGAATCGCTTCAGGTTCAACAGTTCCTCGACTCTGACACGTTGATACCTCAAACCAAGTTATGTAAAAATCCCAATATAATGATCTTTAGCCCTACTCCAGACTTATAATCCAATACAAGTTACATTTCTCTGGTCATGATCGTCAATACAGGCAGCGTGAATAACCCATATGTAGTGTTGCCCACATAATAGACAATGAGTCAAATTGTTCTTCACATCTATTCCTCGGATGAGGCTATGGCGATTTCCTTATGCTAATTTCTGGCGAGAGGGTTTTTAGGGCTGTTCGGAGCGATAGCAGAAGATGAGATGTGCATCTCGGACAAAAAAGTGTTCAAATGGCTTGATTTTACGAAAATAGAACAATCGTTATTGCGTATACAAAATATGGCGCCTTATGAAGAAATGATTTAACGTCTTTACCAGATTTTCCCAGGTCTCTGTGGAGACGAGCTTGCGCTACTGCAGGAGGTTGTCGGGCTGGGATCGTTGGAATTAAAGATTCCCAATAAGTTGTGCGTTTCACGAAAGGTCGTAGTGAAAGTGATAGGACCTTTACTAAATTCCAACCGTTGATTTTAGGATAAAGCAGTAGTAGTCGGGAACACCTGGTCGACCGCGTCATTAAGTTTCTGAGCAGTTCTCTTCCCAGTTGGGTAGCATAGTTCCATATAGTTATCGCAGGGACCCTTGGGAGTGACTTTATGACCACGCGACGCTGCCGTTCCATTGGAGGACGAGTCGCCATTGCTCCGCTTTTTTTTAACTAGGTATCCACTTTGGCTATCAACAGAAAAGACATTCTGATGTTCTAGACCGCGCTTCCGACATATCGGGCTGGAGGCTTTGATGCCCTCAGGGTACTGCTGCCTTCCTTCGCCTTGATTCGGGGTCATACTGATGATGGGCCTACATAGTGGGGCGGCTTGAATCGAATACAATCACAAGGAAACAACAAAGTCGCCATACCAGGGAAAGTGAGAGCAATGAGCTTGTAAGCTCAAGCTTTTATCTCGTCTAGTCATCGCTGTGTGGGATTTGCCTCGGAATTCGTTTTCCATTCAATCGCTTCATCCGTTCATATTGTAGAATGTGACTATGCGGGCGCCTAGAATCTGCATTTACAAAATCATTCAAAGGGCCGTTTATTTATACGTCCAATATGACACTTTACCTGCGTCCCGAGATGAATCACAGCCGTATATTCTCGACATCTCCTCAGGTCCAACGTCCAGAAAGACCGGCACCTTTTCTCCAAGCAACAGGGAAACAAGCCTTTGGACATTAAAAAGTGATGGTCATTTAATACCAGATCAATAATCGATGTTTGTACTATTTTCGTTTTCAAGGAAATTAGGGTAAGGCGACGAATGCACGAGCTGAATGCTTTGAAGCATACTCGTGTTCTCATTTGTTCTTCACGACAGGTAGATGGTTGAGATGTTGCGTTCCGTAGTAATGAGAGTTCTAACGAGTTCCACCCGGGCAACTCCGATTTATGCAACCGATTGCCGATGTCCGAATCGACCCTTTGATTATCGCTCCCGTTAAATGTTCGCTGCGCCTCTCCACCGACTAACGTCCCTTAATCCGACGACACATCTTAAAGCGTCTCGCATCGCATTGTCGCACACAAAAGTTCGTACAAAGACATAATGCACAATGATTTTACTCCAAACCGCACGCTCTGATCCTTCTTATTTTCCCATTTCCAGTTTGGCCCGTTTCCGCAATGTACGCTGATTGGGGCAACCGGCCACTTCGAGTCAAAGTCACAACAGGTACTAGCATTGGCGCCTGCGCCATCACCTGGAGCTGGTTCGTTCGTATCACTGGTTGGGTAGATGGTGTTACGGCCGGCAGAATTTTCCTCTTCTTTGTGAAAACTCTGCCGTTAGCAGCACTTTGCGCTGTCGAACCTGACGAAATTTGCGTTTCAGGGCTGTTGGCGAAAGATTCAGCATATCGCCGATTTAAAACTGATTAATCTTACATCTTTCTTTTTCTTGTCGGAGGTTGATCTTCCGGCACACTTGACCTGCGACTCAGTTCCGACATTAGAATGAAGATAAAAGATCTTACAGCAGTGTTTTCTTCTCCTTTCGACACTGTTGGGGTTTATGGCGTGTTTCACGGTTTTCCCAATCGTGAAAACGAAATTGTCGAACTTGTCCTACTTGGACAACTTCTGCTTCCTGCGTGTTACTGAGTGATGTGTAAATGGTTGTTGCGTTGAAGGCTGGACAGTTTTGACTTACCTCTGTCCAACGAACGGACTTTCTTCACTGACGATGGTTGCTTCGTCATTTGGCTCAGTAAATGAGCTTGGCTGTTTCTGGCCGGAGCATAGTGTTAAAATATTGTCCACGTCTTCACGTGGACTGTTACTGGTGAACGCGGGTGGAGGTTCCGGTTCATAACTCTGCAATGTCGTCTGCTTTAGTTGCATTGGACTGTAAATTATGAAAGGTTACTCACCGGGTTTAATGGGTAGAATGAGTTGAGAGTGGAACATCCTATATCCGGCATCGGATAACCCATAGGACCTGCAAGGCGAATGTCAGTTGGCTTAAACGGTGAGGAATCGGGATCTGTACTTTGGTTGAAGTAGGCCGTGACGGGCTCGACTGGTGGCCCCGATCCGTAGGCATCTGCCAGGGGTACAGATAGCTCAGGCTGTACAAGCGCTGGGCCCCAGCATGCAATAATTTCCTCCAGAGATGGAACTTGAACTAGTCCTGCCTCGTAAATGAACGAGTCAAAACTTTGGAAACCTGGACCTAGCCAGGGAAAAAATTCTTCGGAAGGGAAATAGTCAAACGTATCAGGGGTAGTGTAAAGCAAGGGGTTTGCCATGACTGAGCGTTCACAGGAGTATTTTCTGAGGGAGGGGAGGAAAGAAGGTGAATCCGACTTTATTAATACTTTTCCGATTAGCGTGAAGGACTATGGGTGCGAAAAAAAACCATAGAATTGGGTCGCGCATTGTTTTCATTGTCTTCTTTCTGGTACGCTATGACCCAAAACGGCTAGCTCAAACTCAATTTTTTTGACCATTTGTAGAAGGTCGCTCCTTTGTGTGCGCCTTGCGGTTGGCGTGTGGTGATAATTACAGACATTTTTGGCTTACAATAGGATTCCGCTGAATCGAGTGGACAAAGTTTTATGAAACCCTGTAAGATAGGGCGCCTCAACGCATTGTTTGGCTCACACAATGTCCGTGCAAATTTTCCAACCGTTTTAATTTTCACGTACTTATGCAAGGGGCTGTAAATCTTGTTACCAATTTCTGCACGCAAAATGGAATTAGTAACATAATGTTCAATCTTCCGTGCTGTATCATCCTATAATTAGAGTTCAAGCTGGTAAACTCTAAATACTTGGTTGCACTGTTTTCGACACAAATCCATTACAGTAACTTGGGCGCGAATTGATTTTCTTCCCTCGCAGGAGCGAGAGTAGAGTATGTTGTACTGTGGAATTCAATTGTGAACATTGGCCATCATTATTATGTATATGGCTTGTGTGTTGCAGCGACCCAATAAAGATTCGTGACCAACCTCTCCTCTCGTAGTGACTAATTCCTGCCGTTGCGCTATCCCATCGTGAATACCCAAGGTGCGAGTGATGGAAAGGTTCGAGATATCTGATTCAAGAACGTTCCTGATGTTGATCGATGATCATCAGCGCTATCCCAGCCTTTGTTGCCACAGCAGACCCTCCTTTCAACAGACAAGATATTGTCCTCCGATCTGAGGATGGTATTGACTTCTACACGTTTAAGGCCTATCTCTCGTCTGCCTCGGAGGTCTTCAATCATTTGTTGTCATCTGCTACTCCCAATGGAGAACTCGCAGATGGCTTACCCATCATACCATTTTACGATCCTAGCACTGTCTTGAGAGGCTTGCTATGTTACTGCGACCCCAATATAGACTCGCGATCGTGTTCGGCGCCCCTCATAGACGTCCAAAATTTGGCGATAAAGTACGACATGAGACCAGTAGCTAGAGCTGTCTATCGAGACAGAATCCGGCTGGAACGCGATCTCCCCCTGTTTCCCTCCGACATGCTTAGTGTGATTAGACAGTGGGTCGGACAGGATGAGGACGTGTGTCTCGCTGCTGCCATCACTTTCACTTATGAAAACGAGGTGCCGAAAGAGATGGTCGATGTTGATCTTGTCACCCAAACCCAGTTTGATTCTTTGGTGCGCTATCGAAAAGACTGCTGTGCCAAGGCAGTCTCTGTCGCGTCCCCTGAATATACTCACTTCACATGGATGTCCCCAACATATAACTGGTTTAGACCCGACATGGAGCATGACAACAACTGCAAATTGGGTGGTAAGATCTTCATAGCAAGTGTCGAAGGAAAATTGAGGACGAGAGATTGGTGGATGTCATACATCTCCAAGGCGAAAAGTCGGTTGGAAATGCGACCTTGGGGGTCAACAGTCACAAGCGGGGACTTCTTCGACCAGGCTCTGAAAGAAGGCTCTCAATGCAGCTGCTGTGAAGAGAATTTGGATCGCGATTTCAGGCAGTTCACCAATATTTTTGCAAGGGAGATTGACAATGCTGTATCCCAGGCAAGATATCGTATCTTGTTATCAGCTGGAAATTTGTTACTCATATCAATTTTCGGCGTAGGTTGTGTTGACGTAGGCTGCCTGCGTCTATTCGTTCACATCATTTCTATTTTTCGTCTATTGACATGCCATTTCTTCTTAGCAACTTGTTTACTGTACATCAATTTTATCTCTCTACCGCTCAGTTACATCGCCCTTGTTGGAATATCCGGAGGCAATACGAGGTACGCGATGTGCTGCCGTTGCCATTTTTGGTTTTGTAGTCTTTTTGTTTCAAATTCCCTATCTGGTGAATATATTTTGGCTAGATATTGATGTCGGTGGGATGAAAAAGAAAAAGAAAAAAAAAAGCAAAGAAAATCAGTGCGAAAAAGGAAAGAAGGATTTCCTCTGATTGCGCTTCCTAATAACCCCCTGTTTCTGGAGAACGGCGACATGCTAAAGAAATCTACATCTTCGGTGCACAACATTGAAAAAGACAAGCCGGCTTTTGGTTCAAGGTGTGTATGTCCATTATCCAGTGTAAGACTCATGTGCTTTTTATGCAAGGTTTCTAACAGAAAAAGACGACGTATGGAGTCAAAATCCTTGGGACCACGTTGCGCCTCCATCAGACCAAGACGAGAAAATCACCATGTCCTTAGAAAAACAACGTTCTAATCCAGTCTCTCCACACGAAAAGTAAATCTACAACGACAAGCGTGCTAAGCACTGGTGAAGTGCCTTTTTGTTGTTGATCGATAACTCCAATGGTTGCTGACGGAAGACGGTCCAGGGACAACTTTTACAAAGCCAATGCGAACCACTTCTTCCGCAAATGGCTTCACAACGAGTTCCCCGAGCTCGTAGCGGCGACGAAAGCTGACGCTGGGCCGGTTGTAATAACTGAACTAGGCTGTGGTGAGTTCTGATGCATATTTGATTTTGTTGGGCTTCATTCTACAGTTCCATCTTTTAGGCGCAGGGGAACATCCCCCTTCTGACTTCGAACAGAAACCCGCACCTGCGCTTAAAAGCATACGACTATTCTCATCACGCTATCTCCACTTTATCTTTCTACGTGGAGTTTTTAACATTGTTTGGCCCACACAATGTCCGTGCAAAATTTTAATTTTCACTTACTTATGCAAGGGGCTGTAAATCTTGTTACCAATTTCTGCACGCAAAATGGAATTACATAATGTTCAATCTTCCAGGAAACTTGTTTCCAAAACGCTTCAAAAGTCGAAGTATCATCCTAATTAGAGTTCAAGCTGGTAAACTCTAAATACTTGGTTGCACAGTCAATATGTGTTTTCAACACAAATCCATTAATTATTACAAGTTGGGCGCGAATTGATTTTTTCCCTGCGGGTTCGTTTTCACAATAAGGAGTGTGAGGCCACATCCCCATTTGGTTTCAAGGTTTTTCGAGGTTTTTTTAATTTTTTGAGTTTCTGAAAACTACAAGACTAATAAAAACCTAAAAATATTTACTTACAAAACTACCTTTAAAGGACAGTTTGACTAGTACCTGAGATTTAAAAAATAATCATAAAGGAGGTTTTTTGGAAAAATGGCCTATGGTGCACCAGACTTAAACACCGCTACTTTTGTACAGCGGCCAAATTGGCCACGGAAAAAAAAAAAAAGGGGTTCGACACAAATTTTGGGCAAATTGGGCCCGGAAATTTACATTTTTGTGCCCAAAAGGCACTTGAATATACGTGTTAGATTGGTGTCAGTTCTGAAAATCAATTTACACTATTTCTGTCTGCATAAAATGCCCTACAAAAAAAAATCACAACAGATCCAGGCTGCAAAAGCGCGAGAAGGTAGGGCTCTCAAGCAGCTGAGAATGGATACAGACTCGGAACTCTCAGATGTTGAAGTGACATCCTGGACAGGTGGCGTGAAAAACCACATCATCGGCTTGGCTGACAGTGATTCCGAGTTTGAAGACACGGACTGGGAGAGTGAATCAAGTGAAGACGAGATTGATGGGTTGCAAGGTGATGAACTGGTGGAAAGTCTGCGCAAAGAGGTTGAAAGTGAGATGGAGCTGTTGAGACAAGCTGCTGAAACACCATACGAGAAAATTAGCAACGGAAATCTTGCCGCGAAGGACTGGAAGAGGGCTGAGCAAAACCGAGGGTTGGGATACGATGGTCATGCATCACGGACTCAAAGGAAACACAGCCAAAATGCACGCGAGAAGGCTGAAAGTGACAAGATTGCACGGAAATCGTGAGTTCAAAAAGGGAATTACAATTGAGATTCTGACGTACTCTCATGATCAGCAAAGGTGCCGCCCTAATGCGTGCATTTCTTCAGCCGAAACTTCCTCTGAGTCCGGTGGCAGCAGACGCGCCTATCGAGTTGGTTGTCACGCAAGATGTCTTCACTGGGTACATCTCCGATCTCGAGGATGACTCTGATGATGAGAACCTTGGCATGCCGATTGATGAAGAGGATGAAATTGGGTGGGGAGAGACAATATCCGAGTTGCAGTCAGCAGATTCCGTGAACAGCAGAGAGTGGGAGGACATACCAGAGGGTCCTTTCCAAGTAAACAATCCTCCAGTGCTCAAACGTCATCGCCATGATGTTCCTGTTCGCATCGCACAAAAAAAGAGAAGGCGGGTGGTGAAAGACGAGTTGGAGAAGGCACTGAAAATGATCAACAAAGTTATTGCATCAAAGAAGGAAGTTTTCCGGGCAGGAAGAAACGGTCTTCAAGCATATCGAGCTCGTGCCATTCAGTCACACCTGCACATGGTTGTACACAATGGGAGGAATCACATCGAAGCATCCGAGAGAGCTGCTGAAAGCCAACGATTCGCCGCGAAATGGGGAGGGAGGCTTGTCCGTCGATGGGTGGACAAATGGGTGACAGTGCGAGAGTTACCTGGGTCTTCTCGTGGATCACATACCAAAGTTTATTCCATTCTCGAAGATCCCGCGATACGCGCAGAACTCAGGTCATACCTGCGAACAAACAAGTGGTCAATGGATCCTGCAAAGCTCTCAAAATATATCCAGACAACGTCCATACCGGCTGCTGCTGAAAAGTATGTCCGCCATTTGGTGGACGAGGAGATGCCACGGGGACTTAAGAAGTACCTGGAGTTGGAGCTATTCCCTCGCATCCATTATCGTGCTGTTGGGAAAGGTGTTACACTTGAAACAGCTCGTCAATTTCTGCACAAAGAAGGTTTCCGTTTCACAGAGCACAAGAAATCCCTTTATTACGATGGACACGAGCGACCAGATGTCGTTGAATACAGACAAAATGTATTTCTTCCAGCCATGGAGAAGCATCGAGAACGATTGGTGGAATACATGGTGGGGAATGTTGAAGTTGAATTGGTAAAGAAGCCTGACAATTACGTCGAGAGACGTTTGGTGCTTGTTCCACATGATGAGATGACAGTCCAGCAGAATGATGGGAAAAAAAGGAGTTGGGTACTGGATGGAGAGCACGCACTGAAAAAAAAAGGTGTTGGCCGTGGCATCCATCTATCGGGTGTGATTTGTGCAACAGAAGGATATCTTTTTGAAGCAGACCAGACTCTTGAATACGGGAAAAACTATGAGGGATATTGGACAGGAGAATTATTTGTAAAGCAGGTGAGTATTAAAATATTTTGTCAATGTACATTTTTAATTGAGCAACAGCTTGTCGACAAAATAATTCCTGCCTTTGAGCGAGCTCATGGACCAGGGTATCAAGCTCTTATTGTTGTCGACAACTCGCAAGGGCACTCAGCCTATCCTGAGAATGCACTTTTAGTCTCTCGGATGAATATGCGTCCAGGTGGAAAGCAAGCACGCATGCATGATGGATGGTTTCTTTGTAATGGAGAAAAGATTATCCAACCAATGATTTTTCCACCTGATCACCCCACTTTTCCAGACCAGCCAAAAGGGATGCGCCAGGTCCTTATCGAAAGGGGCCTCTGTGCTGACAAGCTCCGTATGCAGTGCAAAGATGGCTGTGTCACAAACTCATGCTGTGCGAAGCGGATTCTTGAGCTCCAGCCGGATTTCAAGGAGCAGAAATCTCTTGTGCAAGAGGTTATTGAGGCAGCAGGCCATCTCTGCATTTTTCTTCCTAAATTTCATTGTGAGCTCAATTACATTGAATTCTTCTGGGGTGCAGTCAAGCGATGGCTGCGTGAAAACTGTGATTACACATTTCATGGCTTGCAGGAGAATCTCTCGAAAGCTCTCAAATCAGTTGCATTGGAGACTGTCCGGAAATGGGAACATCGAATGTACCGTTGGATGGATGCCTACCAAAATGGACTCTCAGCCCGCGATGCTCAATTCAAGGTCAAGCAATTCAGCTCAAAGAAATACAGCTCCCACCGAAGGGTTCCCGAGTCTCTTGCACGAGAGTTTGATTGATTACAAATACCTCTATATATAGATTATTACCATATTTGGGTGATTATATAAGGCGGCCAAATTCTGCCGAACTAAATTTCTTAACTCAATCAGTTTTGAAGTAAATAAAAATCGCTCTTGCAGTTTTGTTTGGCTTCCAAAAAGGAGTGTTTTTACAAGAGGGATAAGATAACCAGGCAAAATTGGTGCCGTGAATTTGATTGTACAAAAGTGGTGGTGTTTAAGTCTGGTGCACCATAGGTTTTCGAGGTTTTTTTTTTAATTTTTAGAGGGTTTTTTAATTTTGAAAACTCAAAAAACTTAATGGGGGAACTTCCTGATGTAAATATGATTTACTGCACCGGCAAGAATTTTACAGGCAAGACAAAAAAAAACAACTGAGGTACATAAAATGACACAAAACTTCGGTATACAACCCACACCAGAGTAGTACCACATAAAATTGTGGGATTAACAACTAAACAACTTGAATGTTGAGAGGGACAGTCAATTTGCTGTTGAGTAGGAATTTGTTGAGCATCAAAATACAAAAAGAGAAGTTGACACATTAAAAAGTAATGGCATTCACTTTTTCCATCGTTAAGGGTTGTCTCTGTCACATAAGTTACACCTCATTGTGAACATTTTTCAAGTGTCGTTTCACATTTTTATTTCTTGAGAGCACTGCACCACAATCACGCGGACATGGGAAACCGCGACCTGTTGCTTTGTGCCCACCTTCAGCTACATCAGCACATATATCCATAGGTAACAACATATAGACTCACCACCGTGCTGAGGTGGTATTCCCTCGTCTATCCCCATCATCAGCATAGTATATATATATCCATATATAGACTCACTATTATGCTTCGGTGGCAAGGGAATAACTATAACATACATATAAGTATATCCATAGGTAATAACATGTAGACTCACGGTTATTGTGCGCCTGAACTGCAGGTGACATGTTCGCAACTATTCAGGTTCAGCATCAGCATATATACATAGGTAATAACATACAGACTCACCATTATGCTCATCCAATTGGTGTAGAAAAAGTTCGGTCCCCGACTTAGCGTGGTAATTACATTCCTTGTTGTGATCGAATTTTGCATTACATTTAAATGAAGGATCAGGTGCAACGACTAGGATGACCATGCTAGCGCAAAAACTAAACATGGTGATGAGGGATTTCATGATTGTAGAGACGAAATTCAGTGTCGTATGATGAAAATTTGGGGTGAGGGTCAGTCATCAACTTGCATGAATCTTTATAGAAACCCGAACACAAGGAACGCGTGGTTTCAGATGTTTCAGGATGGTTGCGATAGTGGCCATGGCCACGATTTCACGTTGAAAGCTTAAACCGGCATCACTGGACAACTTCCCGCAGCGCATCTGAAACTTTCAGATTGCATTCAGATTGGTCGGCGCCGAGATGCCGATGACAGGTGCACATGTTCCCGACCATCATTCCAAACATCTTTCAGACAAGTTCATCACATCCGGCAATTACATCACGGTGGCTGTAGTAGAGAACTGAGCCAAGGCTAAAGGCTCCTATTGACAATTTGGCCTGCGGAATCTGAAAATCTGAAGAAACCATTTCAGATTCGTGATCAAGCAATACTCTGAATCATCTATAAATTTCTAGATTCCTACTCCACTCGCGAATTGCGCAAGTCAGATTTTGGTTCGTTTTCATAGTTCAAGTGTTGAGTTCTTCCAGAGTTTCCCTTGTGAAGGTGCTGCAACATCCCGAATTTGAAAGCGAGCCAATAGAGATTCAATATTCATGACCAACCTCCTCTCGTAGTGACTAGTTCTTGCCGTTGCGCTCTATCGTGAATACCCAAGGTGCGAGTAATGGAAAGGTCAGAACGGTTCGAGATATCTGATTCAAGATGTTGATCGATGGTCATTAGCGCACCCTCATTTGCTTTTCCCAGTGGAGAACTCGCAGATGGCTTAAATTTGTCACTTACCTCAATTTTCGGCGTACGTTGTGTTGACGTAGGCCGTCTATTCGTTCACATCATATCTATTGCATGTATTTACATTGCCCTTGCTTGATCCGGCCATTTTTGGTTTTGTAGTCTTATTGTTTCGAAATTCCCTATCTGGTACATATATTTTGGCTAGTCAGAAAATCAGAGCGAAAAACGAAAGAGAGAAGGAAGGATTTTTCCTAATAACCCTCGTGGGCAAACATTATGTACCGCACCACGACATGCCAAAGAAGTCTACATCTTTGGTGCACAACATTGGAAAAGACAAGCCGGCTTTTGGTTCAACGTGTGTATGTCCATTATCCACTGACTTTTAGTGCAAAACTCATGTGCTTTTTATGCAAAAGGTTTCTAACAGAAAAAGACGACGTATGGAGTCAAGGACCACGTTGCGCCTCCATCAGACCAAGACGAGAAAATCACCGCATCCTTAGAAAACAACGATCTAATCCAGTCCCTCCACATGAAAAGCAAATCTATAACGACAAGCCTGCTAAGCACTGGTGAAGTGCCTTTTTGTTGTTGATCGATAACCCCAATGGTTGCTGACGGAAGACGGTCTAGGGACAACTTTTACAAAGCCAATGCGAACCACTTCTTCCGCAACCGCAAATGGCTTCACAACGAGTTCCCCGAGCTCGTAGCGGCGACGAAAGCTGACGCTGGGCCGGTTGTAATAACAGAACTAGGCTGTGGTGAGTTCTGATTGATGCAAATTTGATTTTGTTGGGCCTCATTCTATAGTTCCATCTTTTAGGCGCAGGGAACTCCATATTCCCTCTTCTGACTTCGAACAAAAACCCGCACCTGCGCTTAAAAGCATACGACTATTCTCATCACGCTATCAAACTTGTTCAGCGAGATCCACTTTACCTTTCTACGTCAAATCCGGAATCTTCTCCTTCTCCTTCCGACTCCGAACGAAACCCTACTATGATAGGCACCATTACCGCAGCAGTATGGGACCTCACTTCACCTCTACCTCCGATCTCGAAGAATCAAGCGTCGACATTGTCATCCTTGTTTTTGTTCTAAGCGCTCTAAGTCCTGACGAGTGGTCGAACTGTGGCTAATATCCACAAGGTTTGTGCATGTACTTTTTCTATTTCTGTATACTCGAAGATTGACTGATATTCTATCGCCTCACAGATTCTCAAACCAAACGGCCTTGTCATCTTACGTGACTACGGCCGTTATGACCTTACTCAGCTCCGACAAGGGTGGTAGATTACTAGATGAAAATTTCTACATTCGAGGTGATAAGACAAGGGTTTATTTCTTCGAGCTAGGTTGGTCTTTTCTAGCAATATTTGTATATTTTATCCAATCGTTTTATGGAAAACTAAACAGACGAACTCGCCCTCTTATTCACAGGTCTTAAAGCCCCAGCTAACAGTCACACCCACGCCGAAGCTTCTTTACGACAGAGTGTTGGACTGGAGTATGTAGGTGATGACGAAGACGACACGCGACTCTCGCCAGTGACAATAATAACGAGCGATGGTAACGTCGAAGACGTGTACATACACCCTGACTCAGGAGTGAGCGAAGTTTCGGTCTGTAGCTGTGACTCTGACAGTACGCCTGCTCCGAGTCTGGCCACCCCACCTCCAGGAGAAGACCGACTAAATGACCCTACCCCAGTCGGATCTGGAGTTCCACCTCTATCCATCATATCCACTGCGAACGAATTAGAACTACCCACTGCACTAGCCTCTGCTACGTCGCATATCCATCCCTCCCTTGTTCCACCACCCTCCTCGCCCCCGCACCAAGCGCAAGCCCTTTCGCAAGAAGCAACCTTATTTACCCACCTACCAAACTGTCCTCCACATCCCCTTTTCACTGCAGAGCAGTTGGGCGTGGACAGGAGGCTGATTGTGAACAGGAAAAGGCGGGTAAAAATGTATAGGGTCTGGATGCAGGGTGTATTTAAAAAGATCTCGAGGTCGTAGCAAGAGATGTGATATAGAGTCATTTATAAAGAAACATAGTTTTTTCTACATCCCAGGATCCACTGGATCGTTTTCTTGAGCTCACTCCGGAGAGCTTGTTCGAACGCTTCGAATGAGCCCTTGATTGACGTGATCGACAGTCCGGCCGCTCGCTATCCTACGTCATTGGAATGTTTCTCATAAGAGCTCGGGATCCACTGGACCGTTTCGTATGGTCTTTAGCTCGTTCTGTAGAGCTCATTCGAACGTTTCGAACGAGCCCTTGATTGACGCGATACGACCGTTTGGCCGCTCGCTATTCTACTCCATGTCCCTGATGACACTGGGGAATTTCTGATAGAGCTCAGGATCCGCTGGACCGTTTCGTACGGTCTTTAGCTCATCTTGTAGAGCTCGTTCGAGCGTTTCGAACGAGCATTTTATCGACCAAATAGGACCTTTCTGCCCTTTGCTATTCTGCCCGATGTCTCAGACAACATCGGAGCATTTCCGAACCTGATCCTGCACGTCTCCGTACGTTCATGGACGCATCTTGAAGCCCTCGACGAGAGCTTTCGAACGCGACCTTTCGCGTTCCGTCTCGTCGAGCCGTTATTTTCCTGTTAACGTTTTCGTCCATACCCACCAGTACTGAACGACTTGTTGGTACAGCACACCAGAAACAACGTGTCGATGCTCATCGACGCGTCGGAAACCATCTACCATATCCATCGATAGTGAAAACGAGGAGCCGACGCATTTGCACACGTTGTAAAACACTCCCACGCAGTGGCTGACCTCCATGTGCTCATTTCTGCAATTCAGCCATAGTGCTCTTCAGCCATCTCGCTGAAGGATGGTTCGTTGTGTTACAATTCCGGTGTCCAAAACGAACACTGTTCCAAGGGATGTTATGCTTACCTTGCAAGTTAAGCGGCGTGTTCCAGAGTTCTGATTCGTTCATTTATGAAGCAGAAAGTTCCTTCCCTCGAGGAGCCATCTGCACCCCTGGCAGATGAGGCTGCGGGTCGGGTCCACCAGTCGAGCCCGTCACGGCCTCAACCAAAGTACGGATCCCGATTCCAAGCCGTTCAAGCCAACTGACACTCGCCTGGCAGGTCCTACGGGTTATCCGATTCTGGAAATAAGGTGTTTCGCTCTGAAATCATTTGACCCATTAAACCCGGTGAGTATCCTTTCATAATTTGTTATAAGTCCAATGCAACTAAACCAGATGACATTGCAGAATTATGAACCGGAACCTCCAGCTGCGTTCACCAGTAACAGTCCATGTGAAGGCGTGGACACAGTTTTAACAAAATGCTCCGGCCAGAAACAGCCCAGCTCATTTACTGAGTCAAATGACGAAGCAAGCATCGTCAATAAAGAAAATCTGTTCGTTGGACAGAGGTAAGTTAAAACTGTCCAGCCTTCAACGCAACGACCATTTACACATCACTCAGTAGCACACAGTAATCGGAAGTTGTCTAAGTAGGCCAAGTTCGAAATTTCCGTTTTCGCAATTGGGAAAACCGTGGCGCACGCCATAAACCCCAACGGTGTCAAAAGGAAAAGACAACACTGCTGTAATATTTTTCATCCTCATTCTGATGTCAGAACTGAGTCGCAAGGACTAGCAGGTCAAGTGTGCCAGAAGATCGGCAACCAGCAAAAAAAGAGGAGGATGTAAGATTAATCAGTTTTAAACCGGCTATATACTGAATCTTTCGTCAACAGCTCTGAGGCGCCAATTTCGTTGTGCCAGAGTTCCACGTGATTAGAAAAGTTGTCCCCATCAAAAGTCCGGTGGTACTCATTGCTGCCCAACACAATACCGAGATATATATCAGCCCTCCTGGGCTGAACCTGTAATCGAAAAACTCGCAACTCTTTTGCTATCAAGTGGATCTTGCTAAATGTCATCTACCATAGAAAGCGACAATACTGCATCTGTTGTAAGCTAATGTAAATTGCTGTTATATATTACCTGACGCTCCTTTCAGACTCGAAGTAGGCCTTCCAATTCCATAGAAGCTCGCAGGGTTGAGATTACTGTCCAATCAACTCTGTATCAACGAGACGAGGGTACCCCCACCTGCATTGTCGTGCTAGACATCTCCTTTAATCTTGGACAGGATGTGCGAATAGGTAGATAACAACCTTAATAGAGAAATCCATCACCTGACACCAGAAAAGCATACGCTGAAATCCCTCTGGACTTGAAAGTGTGTTCTGCGTCTAGTAAGCATGTTGTTAATATCAATAATTCTATTGAAGCTGAAAATCTTTATGCATTAGCTCCCCGGGTAAATAACGACTGCTACATTCACGCTCACTTCACTGGAATTAAAATTATAATGGAGAATTATGGCTTGCACGAAACGACCAGCATGCAGCCCGACCTGGAGGTCGGTGTCTTAAATATTGCCACAGCGAGGGTTGCCAACCTGGGCAAAATCAAGGAGCTCACGAAACCGATCGAGAAGACCATTTCCCTTGTCGGTCAGAGCTTGAGGAATAATATGCGGGTCAAGTGGTAAGGTTGAACGCTTTTTACTCGACCGTATCTAATCTCAAAACTTTTTGCCTGAAAGGATTTTTCATAATGGCTCTGAGCACCACTACCCACTCAATGTCAAGCTCATGGTCATCGTCAAGAAATGTGATTATAGTCAAAAGCTTGATTTTCCCTTTACCCTTGAATTGGGGACAGACTTCAGTGTGTCTCTCTTTGGGGGATCGTCTACAGATAGACTCGCGAAGTTTTCTAGTCAATCACCTCCTCAACCCATTCACATCACTGGCAACTGGGAAACCGAAATTGCTCGGAAAGCCCTTATTGACGCTGCCAAAATTTACAACGCGAATGAGACACCACAAGAAATTGGACTTCGTGCTGCACGGCGAATGTGTTCGACTAATACTAATACCTGATAGCCGTCGAAGATGTGGGCAAGGGAAGACGTGCCACATTTTGGACATGTATGCTTATAAATCCTTGGATCTATACCAACTATTTGGACATGACAATATCCTATGACACGATCATACCATTCGAGCAAGATATAATCTCATATAGTTAAAAGATGTTCATTGCTCAACGACTTTACCGATGGATGAATGACACCGTGAATTCTTAGTTTGTTCTCCACCGAACCCTTCCTGTTCGTGGATAGGCGTTTGTTGCTGTTCGGTCATTGGTGTCCCTGCTGGGGTTTCGGTATGAAATCCTGAGCTCTGAGTAAAATTTCTTACCTAGGTTGACAAATCCAATTCTTTTTTGTCCTTGCAATGCCCGTGTGTCTGAAGTGGACTGTTCATGAAGAAAAATCGTCATAGATGATGGAGTTGGTTGAACCAAAGGAACATAATCATCGGTGGGAGGCGTAGGGGATAGTCCTAGCTGTTCGTGAAGGGGAACTGTTACAGATGACGGAGTTGGTTGAACAGAAGGAACATAATCATCAGTCGGGGGTGTAGGGGATACTCCTGGTTGTTCATGAAGAAGAACTGTCATAGTCAACGGAGTCGGTTGAACGTCATCATCGGGAGGAATTATAGGGGATGATGGTGGAACGGTTATAGAAGACGGAGTTGGAGTAAGAACACCTTGTTGCAGGAAGGGGTTATTTGTTTTAGGCACTTTTCGCAGGTTTGGAAAGTCGGTATTCAAATCACCTAATATAAGGGAAGAGGATTTTAGCGACTTACATCGGCCGTCTTTCTCACCGTAAGGTCCTGAATGCGGATTGGGAATTGCTCTAGCAAAGATATCAGGGCTATGATATATCACTTGTTCCTTGTTGACGTTGTCGTGGACAGGATCGTGGAAAGTTCCTCCTCTTTTCGAAGCCTCCTTGAAGAAATTTGTTTCCATTATGCAGAAGACAAGATGAATGCAATCTTTGCTTGTTGTCGACAAATATGGAGGCCTGAGACCCGTAAATCCAGATGGCTAACCGTCTACCACGTATTGTGGTTTTGATGAGAATTTACAGCTAATTGCAAAAGTGTAGACGTTTCAAAAATCTGGGCGACTCTCTGTTTGTACAAATACCTCTAAATGGCAAGATTGTCGGTAGTATACTCTCATGCGCCACTATAGCTAATGCTATTCTGTTTCTAAATCTAATAACTCTGCAATACAAAGTCACTGATTTAGCCATGATTACAGTGCAGATTCGTACAGCTACTAGATGAACCAGTCCGCCAGTTGGCGAGTCACTCAAATTTTTGAAACGTCCACACTTTTGCAATTAGCTGTAACATTTCCACTTTGACCAATGTCTGCTTTGTATTAGTTCCTCACCTCTTGCTTACAGTAGAACACCAACGTCATGGATCCACTTGTTTAAATGGGTCAACTTTTCACGATCAAATTCTGTCTATAATAAAAAAGTGAAATAAATTAAAATAAAACTTTCAGCAGGTTTCAGCGGCGGAACATCGCCCTTTCAATGTAATACCCACGGAATGAAGAATAAACGTCCAGTTTGCTTTCCATTTGCGGAAACAAACTGACCTATATTTTTTCATGAATTTTCAGTTGCCACCATGAAGCACAAGGACCATAGAGGAAGTTCGTCCTTCTGGCTATAGATTTTTGTTCTGCTGTAATTTTCATTGGAGAAAAGTGTAAAAAATCTGCCCCAGTGAGGATCGAACTCACGACCTTCCGATTATTAAACATATTGTAACAGTCGGACGCTGTAACCAACTCAGCCATGGGGCACCTGATTATCTGTTCATGAATATCCATCATGTAAAAAGTTAACAATGATCCTGGTATTTGCGCTTTTGGTTTTTGGGCGCTTGCATTACCACAACTTGAAGGCCAACATGGCTGCGAAGCGTCCACGCACTTCGTCGTCGCCATCCTCGCTGGTGCCAAAGCCTGATGCATCACCATCAGCAGACCCTCCACACAAGGCATCTCGAATCCACCCCTCTGAACACGATGCTGTATCTTCCCGATCTCATCAGACATCAGCCAGTGCTGGACATCCCATCCTTTGCAATCTGCCGCCAACATGCAACCGCCGACCCACACCGATCGCTAATACGAACGATCTGGAGAGCCATTACGCCATGCATCACGCTCATGTCTGCGAAGTGAAGGGCTGTGGGTGTGTTTTTCCCGAGGCACGTTTGTTGGAATTGGTTCGTTTTCTCATTCTCTTTTGATTGTTTTTCGTTATCGTTGACAATCGCCATTATTTCAAGCATCAAACAGAATGTCACGATCCGATAGCTGCTCTGCGAAAAGAGCGTAACGAAAAGATAGTAAGCTTCGATTTTGCTCTTCATCTTGATTTCTGGGCGCTGAGCGGTGTTGATATTGCTAGTTCCAATGTCATATACCAGCCCCTTCATGCGGTCGCAATTTCTTGACTCCCAAAGCTCGCAGATTGCATCTGATTCAGGTTCATTACTACCCAAAGCAGTATTTTTTCGCTGTCACCAACAAGGGTATTGGCGGACTTTTGAAGAAATAGGGAGATGGCGCAAGTCTAATTCGAAAAGAATGGAAACCTAGAGAACAACAAGGAAAAGACATTCATGGAGAAGACGACACAAGTATGGAAGAAAGTGAAGGCGATAACGACAAACAGAATGAAGAGAGCACCGCCGATGCTTCTCAAGGAAATGACGACGAAGAGCCTGCCGACTTGGATGCTACACCTCGCATTCGACCGAAGAGAATCCTTTCTCCGACGTCCTCGCAATTTTTCAAAGGCTCGGACCCCCATACCACCCGCCATCGTCATGATCCACATCAAGCCCACGGCGACGCAGATATTGCAGGCTTGACACAGTCCTTGAACTCCCTTTCTCTCGTTTCTAATTCCGTCCGATTTGGAAGAGGAGGAAAGGCTAGAGGATTTGCATCGGACAGCCCCCATCGTGGAGGTACTCGTGGAACAGGAAAAGGCAGTCGTGTTACGCGTCCGGTGGATGCGGACGCTATTCAAGATACGAATATGCATGGAAATACATTGCCTCCGCCTTTCAGAGGACGAGGTATCCCTTTCCGTGGTCGAGGCAGAGGCAGAG
>QDKV01005224.1_pt1 | contig 36442 bp, 40 predicted proteins | sample 1861101 | NCBI WGS metagenome assembly QDKV01 (sample SAMN04275158, study PRJNA302643) | Fungus metagenome, whole genome shotgun sequencing project. | isolation source: fruitbody | host: Mallocybe terrigena | place: Sweden | collected 2013 | reverse complement strand
GTGGTGGAATGAGTATTTCAGCAGCCAACATGTTCGATGAATATAAAGGATTAGACATAGTAGGCTTCGAATTGATAAATTCGGGTAGCTGAGGAAATGGAGGCATTTTGTGCCATGTTAGGGTGTTCGACAGCTCAAGAAGTGTGAAGAGGTTTCCATCTAATTGACGTCGATCAGAACAAATGGTTATTGCGATATCGATAAAGAATATTAGGCTGACTGACTGTAAACAACCACATGGCGTGGACCGCTCCCGGCTTCAAACTCAATATGTCCTACCAATTTCCAAAGGCCTGACTCGTCTCTCTGTAGTCGGTGAATCCTATCCGCACCCAAATCTGGAACGAGTAGCTCCTGATAATCTTCAAGGTAATGGACTCGATGAGGATGGGAGCTTTCCTGATGTGATCTGTTTGGGCCATTACCGCTGAATTGAATATTTTGTAAATGATTAGGTGAGAGATATGGCGGTTCCTTTCAAAGTGGAACAGACACCACATTTCCTGATGAATATTGACAAAAAGATTCACAAAGTTGTTCTAATAGTTGAAGAAAACTCACATTTGCGATAAGAAGTTCGTCTTTTAAGGCTAGCAAATAGCAAGGTTCCTTTCCAGACGAAGTAGTCCCTGAGATGACTATTTCCCAGCCCTCCTTATCGACCTTCAGTGTCAGTATTTTCCCATCTCCTTGCCCCAGACAATGGACGAAAAGCCTGGATTTGAAGCGAGCCAAAGAAGGATGGTGTCCAACTGTGATGCTTGAAGTCACATCCAAAGATAATCTTTCAGTATCGAATGTCAGAGTAATGATGTCGTTTGTGTAAGACCCCGTAAGTATATGGGATCATTCTGATCTCTGGAATTGAAATTGTCGATCATCAGTGATATCCCAGTTTTGGAATTGCTTGTGAGTCTTCGTTTGCAATTGCATAGAGTTTTTAAATAATCTGGATTAGAAATCATTGACAAGGCACATTCAAATTCATGGATTGTTTGCCGCACACTTTCACCACCAGACAACGCCCTTCATCAGCTTACGGCCAGTACGTATTACATTGGCGCTCGTGACATTGCCTCTCTCGTCAAGTCGCGCACCAACATCTACAACACCGCTCGGATGTTGTAGGCGAACAAATTCGCTATCGGTACCGGTACCGGTTACGGTTCGTCTGATGACGGTCCATGGAATCGTTCCCTCGATTTTGGATGCAACGCCTAGACAGAGCCCGACAGTCATGGGGACCGCTTTATGAAGGACACCCATGGACAACGCATGGACGACGATATGCACATTGTTTGACATGTCGCTGGTCGAGGATGGGGCTTGGACGAACGCGATTTTGGGTTGTGCTTGAGCAGTTGGCTCAAGTCCCATCTTCTTGGCTCCTGCTTGGCGTAGGCGTTCCAGGACATCACCGACCTTGGCTGCAGAGAGTTGTGAACCATCGATGTAATCTTTTAGTTGAAAGTCATAACGCTCGAATTCGTCATAATTAAGGAAGACCGTCGGGTTTGTGGCATCCACTAATGAAGCAGTGAACGACAAAGTTTTAGTCCCGTTGTCTACTGAGACCTTGAGACTGTCCACCGGGTTACCCGTCGGAAGAAGTTTGCCTGTACGGGCACCACCGGGGTCTACAAAGTCAAGAATGATCTTTGAAGCGCATCCAGCAACTCCAGCGACTGTAGCCTCCGGCAAATCTAGTAACGGAGCACCGCTTTCGCTCACGGGGAAAGTTGTATCAATGACTTTTTGCGTGTTGGTATTGAAAGCTCGAACAGTCGTCAAGCCACCTCCCGAAGGGGGTTTACAGAGACCCTCATCTATGGAGTAAACTCCAACCATCGAGGAAAGATTACCACAGTTACCTGAATAATCAATTCTACTATCCCGAATACCGATCTGCGCGAATGTGTACCGAATGTCGATGCCTCTCATTTTCTGTTCAAGGGTAGGAGTGCCAATAACGCAGACCTTGGAGAGGCTGGAGATGCCGCCGCCCATCCCGTTCAATTGTCTTCCGTGTTCTGAGTCTGGCGAACCCATGATACCGAGAAGGATAGCATCCCATTGAGAACGATCAGAAGGGAGGTGTTTCTCCTGAAGAAATACGCCCTTGGATGTTCCACCGCGTATATAAGTAGCAGGAATAGGGTTCAGAATTCTCTCTGTGTTTATTGTCGAAGTATTCGTAGTGGATGTGATGAGGGTACGCAGACATCTTGGAAGTCGCTGCTGCATTTTACTCATGACAACTGGCGAGCTACCGAGAAATCAAATGACAGAATAGTAATTGACCGCTTTGTTTCACAGAACACCAAGTCACCTGACTGGTTGTACTGTCAGATTGAACCAATGTCGCGTGGTCAGGAGAACGCTTCTAAGTTCTCAGTAAAAAAGTAAACGCCGTGGAATTTGTTCATTACAATCCATTGCAATAGAGAACACTATGCTACTCTAGCAGGGAAGTATGGGCGTCATGACAAACAGCAACAGAAACAACAATATATTATATACAAAATCCAGTTAGCAACAGAATACCGAAAGTAAAGTATCCCCATGAGTATCAAACAAGAACCAGCAGTGAGTAAACGGTGTTGAATAGAAAGAGTCCGAGGAAGTTAGATAGGGGAAGGATAATCGTCGGCGTGATGTTGACGTGCTTCAGGATGGTATGCCGGTGGCGGAGCTACAGTAGGGTTGGGTTCAAAATCCATATCTGGGTCGAATCGTCGGTGAAAGCTGTCCAACTTAACCTCAACAGTTTTTCTAGACGAAGGCTTTGAGCTTGGAAAGGAGAATATGCTTGCATAAGAAGGCGATATTGGGGAGGGTACATTTTCAAGGTCATTCACTCCCGATGGTTGGAAAGGTGTTCGTGAATCAGCGAAATGCCAGGCACCATCGGGTTGACGGATGGCAATTCGCATGTCTTCCCCGGGACTGCGCTCTGAGATTACGAGGTCAATATTTTGACTCATGTTAACCCAAGCACTTTACTCACTAAATATTGGGCCCTGAGCACCGGGTTGTGAACCGTGTCCGAATGGTATTATCTGGGCCGCAGGGTGTGCACTGTGTATCACAGTGCCTTGATAGGGTCCAGAGTGCTCCCCATTCATTCGTCGTCTTTTCACACCGATAGCCAGGTAAATGACGTAGGTTACCAAGAATGCAGCAAGGATTGAGAGCACGATGATCACGACATGCAAGGGACCACCGGCAATTCTTTGACCAGTTGGCGTAGCAGTCGGGCTGGGACTCGAGAGAGAGCCTGAGCCTGCAGGAAGTGGATGAGGTGACATAACGAGGGTGATATTTGAACTAGACTAATTGTCAGATGAAAGCCAAAAAATTGGTAAACAACAAATGCTCTACCTGCAACAGCTTGGGAACGAACGATTGTACACCTTGGTCAAAACGAAGGATATCCAAGGGTTGAAAAGAGCGACTAGTTGATGGAAGGAATCAGGGCACGGCCGCCGTCTTACGGGTCCTGTACAAATTCCATGAGAATTAATTTTTGAATTCATGAGTCTCACAACGCACATACAGCGTTACAGAACGAAGCCTACGGTACAGCTGCTTTGCTGAACCCGAGATTTCCAAAATTTCAACCCAAACTTACCCGTTTTCTCACGGTCAGAAAAAGCTGATGCAAGTACGGGCCTACCAAAACTGTTTCCCAAAACTTTTTCAAAGTGTCTTCTAGAGCCACACTTTCGAAACTTAAAGCCACAGAGTCGGCAACAGTGGCTATGAGCAACTCCGACATTTCATCTTGGGTTACATCGTCCAGCAGCCTGGGACCCGATGAAGATAGTGATCACCAAAATGAATGGCAAAAGGATCGTGTGCTTGGCCACTGGCCAGCCGCTATGGAATTCGCTCAAAGGGTACTTTTGAAGGATAGAACAAAAATTAGGATTGCTTTTTTGCGAAATGACATCTTGCCCCTCGCAAAACACGCAGGTGAAGATGTTTTCGATTTCCCTTGCCTGTTGGAATTAATGCCTCTTGATAGACCTTTCCTTGTCACAGATCTTGGATGTTTTTAAACTTTTGACATTAACAATTCCGAGATATACGGATTCTGGCTCTCGAGATGCTGTCGAGGCAGTTGGAATGGAGCTGGTTCGCAAAGATGAAATTCGAGGGACGGAACAAGGTCCAAAAGATGAGGTTAAACTGGGAGTTACGGAACAAATTCTAGGCTGGTTGTCCAATGAAGTTGAAACGCTTTCTAAGAGGAGTAACGCAGAGTACGTCTCGATGAAATATTGAATTGTGATTGAGAATTAATCGGCATTAGCTCTCATGCACCGTCCGATCTCTTCGTCCTATTGAGCTGGTCCTGTGGACTGTATACAATTTGTGTGAAGAACAACTCAGACTTCACCGTGTCGGGCTCATGGCCAATTCTTGTCAGATCTATGGCTTTGCTACTCGATATACTGTTGTCATCTTCTGTGGCAAAACCTTCGTTAAAACATGGTGGTCTCGTCCGAGTGCGTCGAGCGTTGCGATCGGTATGCGAAATACCACATCTTTTTGGACGTGATGCTCAAAGAATTAGGATGCCATTAAAGTTGCGGAAGTCATCAATGCTTTGTTGCCTCTCATGAAGACCAGTCCGACACCTAGCAAGATGATCACCATGCTGGGGACGACTGTCAGCGTCCTCATTCGTTTGAAAAACGTTCCTCAGGAACCAGTCCAACCTCTACCAAGAGATCTGAAAGCGGAGATCATTAGTGTCTACACAAACAACGTTTTGATGACGAAGACGCAGATATCGGAACATTCACTTGTACGTCGCTTCCTCGACTCGCTGTAATCATTTGGTTTATTTTTCCAGACGATTCTTGACGACTTTATTTCTACATATGTCGCATACGAAGATTTTGAAAAAGAGATTCTCCCAACAATTGAGAAAGCATTACTGCGGTCGCCAGAAATTTCTTTGCCTAGTAAAGTTGCAATCTATTACAGGAGCGTTCTTTACCTGACATTTTGTTACCTAGTAATTACACAATTCTTCCTCGCATTCAAGCATCCGCTCCAAAGTGGCACATTCCAACGTTTACTTGCTCTATTGGTCAGTAGCTCCAAGTCCAGCAACCCAAACGTCCGCATAAACTCGGTAAAACTCTTTAAAGCGCTTGTTACTCTAAATGATCCACTAGACCTCCACAACCTCTCTCGTATCGCGGTTCAAGAATTACTTATTCTTCCTAAAACCGGGAAAACAAACGGTCCTGAACATCGAATTGCTCTGTATTCTATGCTTTCGTATGTACATCCTGCTGAGGGCACTTCTGCGATACTTCTCCAAGCCTCCACTCCTTTGTTGGCCAAGGAGGCAAGCGAAAGTGCTGTTGCTGTTCTTGCTGCTGCTCTTGCTCAACACATTGTGTTCCTTCTGATTCATTCGTCTCTTCCCGACGAGACGACGCAACTTATTGCGAAGGAGATGAAAAATGCCAAGCCTGCCATCCGAAGGGCTTTCGTCGGGCTTGCTGGATCTGTCTTCTTCGACAGGCAGGGAGTTTTGGATACGGGCGGTGGTGATGTATTTGCAAAAGAGTTGCTTCCTTCCTTCGAAGCGAGCTTGAAAGCCGTCTCGAGTAACCCGTTGAATTCGACTGGAGGTCCCTATGAAGGTTATGTCGCCGTCGCTGTTCTTCTTGGACCCTTTGTCAAATCAAAGAAGTTTGGTTTGTTTGAACGTCCAGTCAAGATTGGATCGTCATTAATTACTTTCCGTAGACGCGGTCATTGCACAGAACCCCATCATATCTGCCATTGGAACTGTTGGCGTGAAGCGGTCATTTCTTTTATGGGACAAAGTGTATCAAAAGGCCTTGGAAAAGGAAGACGAGCAATGGTTGTTGAGAGCTGTTGATACCTCTTTTTTGTATTTCTCCAGCGAGCTGTCGAAGAATGGGGCTCTGAGGTAAGAAGTGGTTACCCCTGGTATGGCTCTGCTGACGTACGATGGATAAGGCTACAATTTGGTTCACTGTTCATTCACTTTGCATTAAACAGTCAATCTGCGGAAATAAGGCAAAGTGTCAATTCCGTTATCGCCAACGCCACAACCAACAACGCAAGGCTAACAAATCAAATTGTCCGCGAATCTCTCTCAAGCTTCATTGGTCGCGACAGTGCAATACAGGAGTCTACACCCACAGACGAAAATCTGGTTGTGCGGAGTTATTGCGTACGTCTGGCAGGCCTCCTTCTAAATGCTGTATCATTTGCGGATAAGGTGGAGGACTCTGTACGGGAAGACGCAATAGTTGAACTCATTGTTCTCGCTCACCACCACTTGATATGTTCGTGTTCTTTACATCGAAGATGGTTGATCTCTTTACCGGTTTGTAGGTGGATCCGACAGGCAAACCTGGATTGATGTCTGTCGGAAAGCAAGATTAGACCCTCTGGAACTCGTCGAGAAACATTTGGATAGACTACTCGAGCTTGTGCTTGGCAGTAGCATCTTGCAGTCTAAGGTAAATCTCTTATAATTTGTGGAACCAAATAGCAATTATTATGTCTATCAACAGGGTTTTTCTGAAGCAAGTTATTCAGCCGTCACGACCTTAGTTTTCATCGCTCCCTCTTCTGTCCTCCCTCAGATAGCGAATCAATTGAATGAGGACATTAATACAGAAGTTCTTAATGACATGTCAGATCTTAATCTCGGTGTCTGGGCCACACCAGAGGGAACTACATTCGTGGATGGTTCGCTTTTTTGTACTTGAGAAAGGTATCACTGCTTCTAATCAAGTTTTCAGTGCTGTCTTCCGTGAAAGATACCAGAACCAACAAAGGTAAAGACTACGAAATCGCGAAATGGGAAGAAGAGGTCAGAAAATCACTCGCGACAAAGAAATCGGCACCTGCAAAATTGACGAAACAACAAGAAGCCCTCGTTAAGGCACAGCTAGAGAAAGAAGAAAAAATTAGGCAGAGCGTCAACCTGATTCGTGCACGACTTGTTCGCGGCCTGCATTTTATTCGGAGTTTGGTTGCAGCAAAAGTGCAGGAAATTCACGTCTATATGTCTTCGATTGTAGCTTTACTGCTCAAGGGTGCTCTGAGACGAGGATCATTCCTTGCAGGATCCATGGCTTTTGAGACTTATCTGGTTCTCATTCTTCTTATTTCGTTTATTTTCAAGTATTTATTGATTTGACAGGATCTCTCCACATGCATCTCAGATCGTCTTGATACGTTGAAGCGATGGATAGGAATTGCGACTCTAAGGTGCTTGAAGATTGGATATATTGCAGAAGAGTTACGGGCGGAGCCTCTACACCGTAAGACGTCTTTTTTCCCTCAAGGACTTTAGTAACTCAGAGATAGAGCTCGTTATTCGTATTCTTTATCGGCTACGATTTCTCTCTGAACAAGCACCTCTCGATGTTACCACATTTTCCTATGCATTCCCGCTGCTTAGTCATATACTCACCAGTGGAGGTATTCCCGGAGATGAAGGGGATGATCCTGCGGAGCAAGTAGCACTAACAGTGGAAATCCTCAAATTCCACTCCGGCGAATGTGAGTGTCCGAACAAATTTTCTACACTCTCCTCACTGCTATTTGTGTTCATTAGTTTCGGATGTTGCTTATCCACGAGTACAAATTATCGACAATTTGATTCATGTGTTGCGGCATCAACCCAACCTTAGAAAAGAAACTTCTTCTGCGCTTGTTGGTCTTGGAGAGGCTCTTTCAGCAAACGCAAATTCGACAGAAGTCGGTGCTTTGCTCAGAGGCACGCTTTGCCAAGAGCCATATGCAAGAAATTCCTGCTTGCAAGCGATTCAGGTTTGATTCAGGTAGTATTTCACTCCCGATCTGGTGTTTAACATAGCCTTTTCTCAGCCATTGGATTTGACCGACTTGGATTGGTCGCCCGAATTATGGATCGCTTGTTACGACGAAGACGAGCAAAACGCAAGGCTGGCTTCCCGTGCTTGGGAAGACAATGGGCTGGACGTCCCCGAAAAATTTCTCGATAATCTCTTATATTTTCTTGGTGAGTGAAACAGTGGTGCCCATCATTGGTGCTATCTCACGGTTATTAGGACACAACAATGAGTACGTGCGGTCAAGCACTGCTAGTGCTATTGCGGCTACCGTTGAGCAACATCAACAAACCATCCAACAAACACTACTGACCTTGAAGGGCTATTACCGAGAGAAGGTGGGCTTTCCTGTAAATATTAGTAACTGGAAACTTCCACTCAATTTGTTACAGGCGAAAGTTTTAGCACCAGAATTCGACGAATACGTTGGTCATAAATTTTCATTAATTATTTGCATTGCTTGATAACGCATTAGGGAATGGTTATCGCTGAAACGCTGGACCGATCAGATCCATGGCCTGCACGCCTCGCGACTTGTCAAGCTTTTAAACACCTTTCATCCTCTTTCACGGAGGACGACGTAGAGTCCTTCTTCGTCTTTTTAATAGAAGATAAAGCCCTCGGTGACCGTGAGGCGGGTATTCGCAAGGAAATATTGGCCGCTGGTAACAGTGTTATTGACGTTCAGGGAGCGAGTCGACTGGCTGCCCTCATGAAAATATTTGAAAACTACTTGAGCCAATCCACGTCATCATCTGAGACAGAAGATTTTATCAAGGAAGCTGTGGTCATTTTATTTGGCCGTCTTGCCCGTCACTTAGCTGCTTCCGACCCTCGCATAACAGGTATTGTCGACAGATTAGTTGATGCCTTGAGGACTCCATCGGAACAAGTTCAAATCGCCGTATCGGAATGCCTCTCCCCCCTCGCCTCGTTGATGCGAACAAGGCTACCGGATCTCGTTGACCACTTGTTCAATGAACTCTTTGATTCTTCTAAATATGCGTCGCGACGGGGCGCTGCATATGGTCTTGCTGGCGTAATCAACGGTATAGGCATTGGAGGCATGAAAGAGTTCGATGTCATGAGTCGGCTAAGGGTAGCTTCGGAAGAAAGGAAGCGTTTCGAACCACGCCAAGGTGTGATGTTTGCCTTCGAGACATTGTCCAACACTTTAGGTCGACTGTTTGAACCATATGTTCCCTTTGCCTTGCCACTTCTCCTCTCATCTTTTGGGGACACTACTACAGATGTCAGAGAAGCTACTCAGGATGCAGCGAGAGTGATCATGAGGAACTTGTCCGGTTATGGGGTTAAACTAATCCTCCCCACCCTACTGGAAGGCCTGGATGAGAAACAGTGGCGTTCAAAGAAGGGCTCGATTGAACTCTTGGGTATGATGGCCTATTGCTCTCCTCGACAACTATCAATTTCGCTACCCATCGTCATTCCCCGCCTTACCGGTGTCTTGACTGATTCACACGCACAAGTACGAATCGCTGCAAACAAAAGTTTGAAGCAATTTGGAGAAGTAATAAGCAACCCCGAAGTTCAGGCACTTACTCCAGTTTTACTCAAAGCTCTTGTCGACCCTAGCAAAACCACAAACGCATTATCATCCCTTTTGAAAACTTCATTCATGCATTATATTGACCATTCTTCGTTAGCATTGGTAAGGTATGCCTATATTGTGATGAATTATCCTGAATATTGTTACAGGTCATTCCTATTATTGAACGCGGACTTCGAGAACGTGGGGCAGATATTAAGAAGAAAGCTGCTCAGATCGTAGGGAATCTCGCATCTCTTACTGATGCGAAAGACTTCGTACCATATCTTGACAAACTCCTTCCTATGGTGCATCAGGTTCTCGTGGATCCAGTACCCGAAGCTCGAGCGACAGCGGCAAAGTCACTGGGCACTCTTGTCGAGCGTTTGGGCGAAGTTCATTTTCCGGACCTTGTCCCAGGCCTATTGAGGACTCTAAAGACAGACACTTCGGGAGTTGACAGGCAAGGAGCTGCTCAAGGACTTAGCGAGGTTCTTGCTGGTCTTGGTATGGAAAGGTTGGAGGGTCTCCTTCCTGACATCCTCGCAAACGCTCAATCTCCTCGGCCTACGGTTCGGGAAGGATTTATGTCCCTCCTTGTGTATCTACCCGCAACATTTGGCACTCGTTTCCAGCCCCATCTTCCGAAAATTATCGCTCCCATTCTAGGGGGTTTATCTGACACTGAGGAATACGTTCGAGAAGCAGCAATGCGTGCTGGACGAATGGTCATAGCAAATTACTCTAGCAAGGCCATTGATCTCTTGTTACCTGAACTTGAAAACGGCATGTTCGATTCTGGTTGGCGCATTCGTGTAAGTATTTACTAGTATTATCGCATCCAGATCTCATGTGGTCTTCAGTTATCGTCTGTCACGTTGGTCGGCGAACTTTTGTTCAAAGTTTCCGGTATTTCCGGAAAAACCTCGGAAGTCGAGGAAGATGAAGTAGCTGAGGAAAAAACAACAGTAGACTCGTCACGTCGATTGCTTCTTGAGGTTCTCGGTGCAACACGTCGCGATAGGATTCTTGCAGCCCTGTACCTTGTTCGCCAAGATGGCGTAGTAGTTGTACGCCAAGCATCCATGCAAATCTGGAAAGCACTGGTGCACAATACGCCCCGAACTGGTACGCTATTATTCTTGTGGTTCAATCGACTCATAAAATAACCTTTTTCGCAGTGCGAGAAATCCTCCCTGAATTAATTAATCAAACTCTCGTCCTCATTTCATCAGACGAAGACGAGAAACAAGAGGTAAGCTGTCAAATGCAAAGTATCGATGTACTCATAACTTTATGAGACCGCTGGTCGCACTATTACTGAAATCTGCCGCAAATTTGGAGAACGTATTCTGGGAGATATTATGCCAATCTTGAAGGCAAAATCTGGCTCTACAAATCCTCGCACGCGACAAGCTGTTTCTTTGACTATTGGCGAAATCTTGTGAGTTTTGATTATTTTTTGTTTTCCTGTTTGCCCATGATCGGTTGTTAGGCAAAACGCTAGCGAAGGGCAAAGAGAAGAACACGAGCAGGATATAATTAGTATAGTTCGTGCAGCTCTTGTCGACGATGAAGCTGTAGTTCGTACGGCAGCCGCTCAGGCGTTTGATGTTCTTCAAGAACACCTGGGAGCGAAAGCAATTGATGAGACGATACCAACCTTATTGCAAGCTCTCCGGCAACCTGGCAAGGGCTCTGGAACTGCATTGCAGGCCTTGAAGGAAGTTATGAGTGTATGTTGTTTTTCTTGCATGCGTTATCGGATTCTAAACCACTCCTATCAGGTCCGAGCTACAACCGTTTTCCCTGTGTTGATCCCTACGCTCACAGCGATTCCCATGACTGTGTTCAACGCACGAGCCCTTGCATCTTTGGTTACTGTCGCTGGCAGTGCATTGAGCAGACGGTTGACCAGCATTTTGAACCCATTGGTCAAAGTCTCAGAAGGTGACATTGACGAAGAACTTCGTACAGCTGTGTCTGAAGCATTACGCGCATTGTTATCTTCCATTAACGATCCCGAAGGCTTGAATACCTTGATGCTATTGCTCCTTGGATGGCAAGTAGTAGTGTACATCTTTGCAAATTTTTTGACTGACTTTGTGCAAGGGTCAAGCACGAGTCTCCAACCAGGAGGGTCAGCGCCTGCAAACTATTCACAATGTTTTGCGGTGTTAGCCAGTTGGATTCGTCATTCTATAGAGTTGACTGGATTCGTCAGCTAGTTTCGCTCCTGGACGATCAAGGAATTGCTGTCCACACAGCTGCCTGGGAGGCATTTGACTGTTTTGTGAAGTCTGTGCCAAAAGACGAACTAGAGCCTTTGGTTGTGCCCCTCAGGAGAACAATTGAATCGACTGGTGCGCCTGGACGGACTGTTCCTGGTTTCAACCTCCCGAAGAGTATCTCACCAGCGGTGCCAATCATCATTGCCGGGCTTACAACAGGTAGCAACGACCAACGAGAGCAGGCTGCTTATGCCATCGGCGATCTCGTGGAAAGGACAGACGAAAACGCCATCAAACCGTTTGTTGTACCATTTACTGGCCCACTCATTCGTGTTGCCACTCAGGCTACGTCGTATCCCCCTGGAGTCAAGATCGGAATCCTCAGCGCTCTGAGCACCATGCTGAAACATATCCCCGCCTTTGTTAAACCATTCTTCCCCCAATTGCAGCGCACTTTCGTCAAAAGTACAAGTGATCCCTCCAGTGGTGCTGTCCGCAATAAGGCAGCAGAAGGACTTGGCGTTTTGATGAAGAATCAGCCTCGAGTAGACCCTGTCATTGCTGAACTAATTACTGGTGCGAGAGGGAGCGAAGAATCTATCTCTACCAGCTACGTACAGGCACTAGCGCATGTCTTGAGAAATGCCTCGCAAAATGTGGGTGACAAGGCTAGAGAGTCGTGTGTTGAACTTGTCGCGGATGCTTTCCGAGAGGACTGCAGTGGTATGTCATTACTAATCACATTTTATCCGCATTTCTCCCACTTTTTTTTCCAGAGAATTACTCCGAAGCTATTGGATCCCTTGTTAAATACCTGTCTGATAAGCCCGAGTTGCTAAGACCGATTGTCGAGTGAGTTTTTGCACAGTTGTCACAAGTACGACAACGAACGAACGATTCGTCTTGTTGCAGATCATACCTTGTAGCAGGGACGCTGCCTTCCATTTTATCTTCGCAAATTATTTTGGCTGTGATGAGCCAAGACGAGCTCAATGGCCCTAACCTATTCCAGAAGTTGAAGCTCATGCGCAAAGTCACACAGAAAACTTTGGAAAGCGCGGCCAGTGATAAACCATTCATTGCCCGCCCAGCACGAGAAGCCAGAGATATAATAAAGCAGCTTGATGATGATACACTAGTCGGACTGTTCTAACCTTTCCTCTGTCTCTGCCGTGGCAGTATCGTTAGGCCCAGTACTCAAATTGGCAACAATTTCATTGGTTATCTCCGATCTTCATCATATTACTAGTAGTATTGTCCGCTTACTCGACGTAATACGTAGCTTTGCAAACAATCGCTTCAAGTCGTCTATCGGGCCGGTATTCCCGTTTCATAAGATCATAAATTTTGGACTTTGCGACCAACAGAATTTCTTTTTGCTTCTCCGTCTTACTTGCACACTTTTCGAGCTCAGCCTTTCTCGTTCAATCACTATCATCACATACGTGTGCAAGGCGATTTTTTGAGGTAGCAATGGAAGCACCCTTAAGCATTGAACGCCAGACAAAACGATTCAAGGTAAATATTCAGTCTTGTGTCAATTTGAACAGCATCTTGATTCCATCCAACTATATGTAGTACCAGTCATACAACGATACGTTGAAGGAAGTGCATGTTCCTTCAGCGTTCCACCAAAATCTTGATGTAGGAGTGAGTTTCTTTAGTTTATTTTGCTTCACCCCTCTAATAAATCTTATAGGACAATGATTCGCATTTTCACGAAGCTTTGAACCAATGGAGACAATTAAATCTTGCACGAACTTTTCTGGACTTTGCAAGACAAACAGATGGAATGTCGGCGTCCATGCCACTTCTTCTACACAACTGGCACAAGATATATGAGTTGTGGTTGGAGGCATTCAAGTCATCAGATGACGAAGGACTCAGACCGCTGTTGGAGTGCGTCCATTTTTACCATTTTGTGGACATCTCTAACTGTTTCTCTTCGAAGTCTTCTGCAGAAAATGGCCCAGGACCTTCGCACAACGATTTCACCCGTTTACCCAACCCTTCTACAACACCTTTTAGACCTACTCACACGTTCGGTATCCGCACAGACCCTTACAGCTCTTGTAGAGACCCTATCATCTCTATTTCGTTACTTACTTATTCCTGCTGTGAATCCCGAGCTGCTGGACGAGACATGGAATAAGCTACGCGCAGTTCTACCCAAATGCTTACCAGAGATCCAACAAACTTTGGCAGAGGTGTGGGCTGGAGTATTAAGACGGTTGAAGGCTGGGCCCAGAGAAAAAGCCGTCTTGCTAGTGGCAGAATCTGTTGGAGATCTAGCAGATGCAAGCGCGTGGGTAGTCATTTTCGTCTGCAAGGTATAGTCATGTTAGAGAGTGACTACGTTTTTCTTTCAATTGACATGTTTTTCTTAGTCTATTTCTCAGACTTTGCACTCTTCTTCCCCTGCTGTTTTTTCAACCCTTCTAACTCATCATTTATCAAAGTCACCGGATCCCAATTTAACGCATACCCTGCTTCGTCGCAGTTTTACGTCGCTAATCCATCACGTTAGCAATGCCGACCAATTTGCGATTTTGAGCGAACCTATCGTTCAAATCCTCTCAGAGGTTTTCAACCAACAAAACCCTGAAGTAGAGCAATATAGAAGGGCACTGGATATTGCATCAATTTTTCTTGGCGTACGTCAAGGCTCGAGGTTGACGGGTTGATAACTTCCCATTTTATATCTTTATTCCATACTTATGCTTTGATTTCAGATGCCCAAAAATCGTTTTTCTATGCAGGGCTCGATACTTTACAAATTCTTCCTGAATTGCACACACCCCTTCTTCGGTACACTACGTCCCTATTTCTAGCAGGTGATATGCCTCTCTGGTTAGGACTGGGACTGAATTTTCTACGACGTATTTGGAACATTCCCTCCGATCTCCAGAAGAAATTCACGCAAACTGTATCTTCTTTCACGATGAAACTTCACCTTTGTCTTGCCGATGCCGGATGGAGTGGTTGGAAGCTGGTTGCGCTTCCTCTTGTCTTCAAATTTACCACCTTGCCGGAGTTACGATTAATGGAGCGGCACCGGAAAGAGTTAATTGCATTTCTATCTGTGTTGAAGAGGGGGAGAAAACTTGGTTCACCTACAGACGTTGACTTCGTTTGGAAAAAAAAAATTGAGACGATTATCCTAGGGCGTTTGAAATCTGCTGGTTGGAGGACAGGAATTCCGGAGGAAGAAGTACGTCTTTGCATCGACAGAGAAGAATATACTAATGAATTATATAGTTATCCGAATTGGACGATTTGCTTGCTGTGTCATCATTCTGCTCTAGTGAAATTACAATGCCTCTTATTGATACAATAAGCTTAACAATTTCTGACTTCGATGGAGAGTATGCAGGTCGTATTTTGGGACGTTGTATGCAGACGGTCGCTCAGAGAGGAGCAGCAGAATGGGCCGACAAGATAAACCTCGGTTTATGGACACGGAGATGCGTCGAGAAATGGCCCTCATCGTACGAAGTTTTGGAAGGATTATTTGCTCTTGTCCAGGCGGCGTAAGCATTGATTCTTTTTTCAATCATTTGTCAAGCTAAGTTTGCTTGATAGTCCCCCTGCGAGACCCATCGTTATCGACCAGATCTACAATTCTTTATCCCAATCCCTTCTGTCGCATTCAAGACACCTTCGGTTGGCTGCCCTCCGCTTACTCGACTGCAGGCTTATAAGTCCGCAGCATGATCAAGTCGAAGTCCTCAAACGGTGTTTGCAAGGCGAGGAAGTTCCTCTTGATCTACAGGGTGTCCGAGACAGAGTTTTAAGAATTGGACGAGTGGGCCAAGTCGTTGGAGATGAGAAATCGGCGGACCTTTGTGCACGATGGTTAATTGCACAGCTGAAGGTTAATTTACGACCCTTGTGGTCTCCTGCTGCTTCAGCATTGTCTTCACTTGGTCAAAGGTTTGGTGATTTAGTGTGGAAACTATTGTTCGAGGAAGTTTGCAAGGCTACAATAGGTGAACTTAGTGGATCTGGAATGGACGATTCACAACTTCGTGACAAAGACGAAGAAATCACAAAGCAGAGTGATGACGATCCTTGGGAGGAGGAGAGATCGTGGCGCGATCCCAGTGCCCATAATGTTAGGCGTGCGGTTATTTTGTGGGATAATTTTGAGAAGGGGAGGAGTCAGCTGGTCAGGGTAGACTTCATTTTCATTGTTGAGAATATATGTATTAAAATTTTCTTTGATCAGGAGCAGACTGCTCAGGAACGGTTTGACGTTACGTCTTACGAACACCAACTCCTCTCCACCTTGTCCGAATGCTCGTCGTTAGTGGAAAAGTATAACCGAGAACTTGTCCCGCACTTCTTAACTTTGAATGGCGAAAGTATCACAACTCCGAGTAAATTATCAAAGTCGAAGCTCGTCGCGTGGCTCACTCTTTTCTCTAAATTTTCGAATCCCAAAGCGCTTTACGCGACAAACACACTTCGATCATTATATATTACCATACTTTCGCATCCAGACCGTTCTCTGCAAAATGTGTCTTTGTCGTGCCTATTTACCTATAGGTCACCCTTCCTCGCTCCTTACGAAGAACGTCTTCGGGCACTGCTTGACGAAACGAGATGGAGAGATGAGCTGAGCCTTCTCGATATGGATGACATACCATCTGCCGCTCGGTCCGAGGTTCTGAACGTTATTATCCGTCTGCTTTTCGGTGTCATGCTGGAGAAGAAAGGTCGTGGTAGAAACGGAGGTGCCGAGCGCAGGGCGGCAGTGCTTAGTACTCTTGCTGCGTGTTCTGATAAAGAGCTTGGGCTTCTGGTTGATTTAATGCTGCGGCCGTTGGGTCGCGACAGGATGCTTGGCGAAAGTACTACTGACCGCGTTTTCCACCTGGACTGCTTTAAGATGGGATCGGGAGGTATGTCCGATAAGCAGGCTGTTGGTTTTTTGTCGCTTTTGGAGGATGTCTTGAAGAATCTGGGATCAAAATTGGTTCCTTACTGGCCTGCTTTGCTTGGTACGACGATCGGCATTGTTGCTACTGCACAGTCGCGTATAGAGAGGTCAAGTGAAGGCCTTGCCGCGGAGAAAGATGAGCATGCTGTGGAAGAGGAAATACTTGAGGAAGAGGAGGGACTTGACAATGAAACCTCAGCCTCGGAGTCGGCTGTATCTCTGAAAATTTCCAGATCAATACGACAGCTTGGCGTGAAAAGATTTGTGGATTTTTTCCGTATCCCAATTATCTTCGATTTCACTCCTTACATGGCTGCCGCATTCAGTTCCTTCATCACACCTCGCCTAGCCGCTTTTGACAAGGAAAATACGCAGGCACCTTCTGCATTAATGGATCTTTTTCACGCTTGGACGGTTGATGGAATACACCTTTCTTTCCTGGTCGATTTCAACCATGACACACTGCCCAAGATTTTTGACTGCCTTTCCGCCACAAATGTCAAGGCATCCGTAGTCTCGAGAGTTTTTGATATCATCGAAAACATTATCCAGTCCGCCACAGAGGATGACTACGTCTCAGAGCATGTTCTCAAGCCTTACGTCTCGCGAATTCTCCAAAATCTTTTGCATCTTATGGAAGAAACAAAGGGTTCTATCATTTCCACACCTCTCGGTCAGCGTCAAATCACGATTCTCTCCGAAATTGCCCAATATTTGGACGAATCAGAGCAAGCTTCGACGCTATTGGCCATGGTAACCCCTTTACTTCGGAAGCCTTCCAAATTCGTACCTGATAACGTCAAGGTCGGTCTTGTCAAGATCATAGGCAACCTTATGCACCTAATACCAGACTTGGGCGATAGGCACAGCACGGCTTTCCAGACGGTTTATAGGCTCTTGTCACACCTGTTCCAGACTCTTCGCTCGCGGCCGGCTAGGATCAACCTTATATCAACATTTCGTCAGCTTGCCGAAATAGAAACATCGATATCCCACATTGCCGAGCTGCTGGAGTCAATGAATGCCTATTCCGCAAAGCGATTGGATGAACCGGACTTTGCTCGTCGACTCCAGGCTCTCACGTTACTTAACGAGGATCTGCATAAAACATTCTCTTCTGCGGACTGGTTACCGGTGTTGTACAACATGCTCTACTTTATCCAAGATGCCGATGAGTTGGCCATTCGAACAAATGCTTCCCATACAATGAAGCGCTTTATTGATCATCTCAGTACTAGAATGTCGGCCGACTCCGATCACATCTACCTCACGATACTGTATCCCGGTCTGAGGAATGGTCTTAGAACAAAGAATGAGCTGGTTCGCTCTGAAGTTCTTTCCGTTCTTTCTTATTCCGTCGAAAGATGTGGGCATATAGCTTCGCTGCAGGAGATGAGGGCACTTCTTGAAGGCGGAGATGACGAAGCCAATTTCTTCAATAACATTCTTCATGTGCAGGTACATCGACGCTCGAGAGCGCTCAGGCGACTTGCAGATCACTGTGAAGAAGGTCGTTTACGAAGCTCAACCATCGCGGAGATCTTCATTCCTTTAATCGGAAATTTCATCACTTCGACTAACGCCATGGATCACCATCTCGTTAACGATGCTATTCTGACAACCGGTAGGATGGCTAAAAGACTTTCCTGGGGGACATATTATGCTCTAGTGCAGAAGTATCTAACACTCTCAGAGGGAAAGGACGAATCTGAACGCGTCTATATCCGCACCTTGGTAGCATTATTGGACAATTTCCATTTCCCTATGGACGAAGTCCTACCCACTGAACCTATAGTCGAGGAAATCGACGGCGAAGGGAATGTTACCTCTAGTGCACTTGCTGCTGAGCCCTCCAAGATTGGTGGTGTGGCACAGGCCAGTACTACTCGGATAGCTGATGGTGTTAATATCCGTCTCTTACCAAAGCTCCTCGCTTTTTTGGAGAAGCATGAACCTGATACAGAAAATCATGCTCGTGTTCGTATTTCGGCTGGTATCGTCACAGTTGCCAAACACCTTCCGGCCTCTGCACGAGAAGCCCAAATTACTCGCTTGTTGACAATTTTGAGCCAAATGCTCCGGAGTCGGTCGCAGGAGTTGCGGGACTTGGTACGGGACTCTCTGAATCGCATTGCTGTCAATCTTGGGGCGTCCTATCTCCCTATAATATGCCGAGAGCTCAGGACCATACTTATCCGCGGCCCCCAACTCCATGTGCTTGCACATGTCATACACTCTCTTATTATTCATGTTACGACTGGAGACCATGCTGTGTCATTTCCATGTCTGGATAGCTGCATCAACGACGTCGTCGATGTCGCTTCGGAAGTAATTTTTGGCGAATCTGGCAAAGACGTTCAAGCAGAAGGGTTTAAAACGAAAATGCGGGAAGTCCGTGGTTCATCTTCCAGGGGCCTTGATTCCTTCACAATCTTGGCCAAACACATAACACCTGCAAAGATTAGTAGTCTTCTGGCACCAGTGAAAGCTATCATACACGAGACTGCAGCCATTAATGTTATGGGTCTGGTGGACGAAGTGCTCAAACGGATTACTGTCGGACTTAATGGAAATCAACATATCGCGCCGGGTGATCTACTCACCCTATGCAATACACTAATCAGTCAAAACGCCAAATTCCTGCAGCATATTCCCTCGCGTCATACGAACAAGCCAAATAATGATGTCATTGTCCAGATCAAGCGACAAAGGACTTCTTCGACGGACCATTATGCAAACAATTCTTTTCGGTACGTATGCCGGGCAAATCAAATACTTAATCTCACAATTACGCAGTTTCGTGACATTCGGTTTGGATCTGCTAAATACTGCTATCAAGCGTAACCGTTTCGAGTTCAGGGACTCTTCCATTATCGCAAAACTTGAAGCGATTGTGGCCGTCGTTGGGAATACGCTGTACTCGAAGGATGCATCGGTCCTAACATTAGGTATGCGATGCATTGCAGGGCTATCGAAATGTCCTTTGAGGGCGATGGCGAATTCAATCCCCGTGGTTGTTCGACAAATTCTTGATACCATAAAGCAGATTGGCAGCACCGAATCCGACGTGGCTCAGGTCGCTTTGAAGTCATTAGCGACTATCCTCCGCGACGGTCCTTCTGTTCAAGTCAAGGAAAAGGATATGGTTTACCTCCTTGAATTAATATCCCCTGATTTGGAAGAACCGAGTCGGCAAGCAACAATCTTCACTCTTCTCCAAGCCATCGTCGCCCGAAAATTTGTGGTCCCGGAGATTTACGACCTGATGGAGACTGTCTCCAAAATCTCCGTCACTAGCCAATCGACACAAGTTCAAGGATTGTGTCGCGGCGTGCTTCTCCAGTTTTTGCTCGATTATCCGCAGGGAAAGGGTCGGCTGCGTAATCAAATGTCATTCTTTGCAAAAAATTTGTCCTACGTTCACGAAAGCGGTCGGACAAGTATTATGGAACTTCTCAGTGCCGTCATCCTGAAATTCCAAGAGGCCCTTATCGTAGAGTATGCTGAGCTGCTTTTTGTGGCCTTGGTTATGGTGGTGGCCAATGACGAATCGGCGAAATGCCGTGAAATGGCTGCACAACTTATCAAAAATCTATGGACACGGTTAGACGAGGAAAGACGGAAGGTCATTTTGTCCCACCTGCACACATGGGCTTCTCAGACTACCCAGATTCTATTAGCTTGGGTGGCAACGCAAGTCTACGGCTTCCTGGTTGATGTTTCCCAAGCAGAATCGTCGCCGTATGTTTCGAGTATTCTTGACGACCTAAAGGTGTCTTTGCAACGCAGTTCAATGACATTCAAGGCCATTTACGAGGACCAAAACAGCCCGGCAACAGAAGTGGAGCCCAGTTGGCAACTACCGTATCACTCGTTAAGCGTTCTAGCCAAGATTCTTCATGTGTTCCCTGATTTCGCTGTCCAAGACGATAAGATCGAATGGAATCATGTTACAGAACACCTCATCTTCCCCCATGCATGGGTACGAACGGCTGCTTGCAGGCCCCTCAATCTATTGTTCAGCGTCGTCCCTGTTGCTTTTCCCCGTACGGATCTTCAGGAAAATCACCCGTTGTCGGTGGTTGGCATGCGAGACGTTGCACGGAAGCTTACACAACAGCTGAAGAGTGAACATCTGGATACAACGCAGAATTTACAGATTGTGAAGAATTTATTCTACCTCGGGAAATGCTTTGACTGTATCCCTTTGAGCGACTCGACGACGGGTACAAAGGACATGCCGGACCAAGACGAAGACGGTGAACCTGGTATTACCAACGAGCAAAACAACATCTCGAATAACCCCTTACCATGGTTGTTTTCGACGTTATCGTATCAAATTCGGTCTGCGTACATAGCGAGGAGGAACCGATCATCTGTCAAGGTACGATTCCCGACCATTGGTGAGATGTGGAAAATATTGACGAGTTCACTAGCCTAATTGGTCTCAACAACCACTTGCTTGTCTTCGCTGGTTCGCAGCTATGGCATCTCACATGGAATCAGCAAGGTTGGAAATTTTTCTGATACACATCCTGACGCCGGTCTATAGGTTGACGGAGGACGATACCGTTCGAGATGCCCAAATGGGTACGAAAGCATTCAAGTAGTTATATTTTTGTCCCCGACTTATGTCTTTCCTTCTTACAGAAGAGCTGAAGACGACCGCCGTCGAGTTGCAAGACCTCATCCAAGCAAAAGTCGGGGTCAGAAAATTTTCTACTACGTACAACCAGATCAGGCAAAGTGTGCTTGAAGTTCGGCGAGGGCGTAAAGTAGCAAAGGTTCTGCAAATGACGACGAACCCCGGAGCCGCTGCGAAAAGAAAGATTCAAAGGAATGTAATCAAAAAGGGTAGTCGAAAAAGGAAAGAACGGGGATTTTTGTGAGTAGATTGTTTGCTATTGAAAAGGAAGTGGATAACTGAATTATTTTATAGAGAAGCGAGGGGTGATTATAAGCGCCAACGGCAAGAGTAGACGATCCTGGTACATTTTTTATGATATAGCTACCACATTTGTTGTATGTATCATAGAACTGGGATTGTGAAGCACATGAGGTGGTATGTAAAGGATGAATTACATCCACTCCCAAGGAGGGCTACTTTCCGTCATCAATGGGGAAACCAAGGTCTGCCTCTTCTTTAATTGCCTCTTCATCATCCTCATTCCAATCACTCGTTGTCTCCCATTCATTCTCAAACTCAATGTCCAAGGCTAATTCCTCCTGCCTTCCACCCGGTTCTGTCAGAGGGTAAAAGCAAGCAAGCTGCGGTGGCTGGAAAGACACTGGATTATGCAGCGTAGGCTGCACCCACCGCCGTTCTCTTAGCCGTTTGTGCCGCTCCCGATCTTGTTCGATGCGTTTATTCACGTCGTTTCGGGAGAGCGCTTGCTTTGTGGGTGAGGTAGTGCTGGTAGTGCTGGCGTTGGGTTCGGAAGTGGTCGTCTTCGGACGAGTGTCAAGAAGCGAAAGCACATCGTCAATTTTTTGAGGGTCGATGTACCGTTTGCTCCGCCAGTTCTCGAGGATCTGAATAAACCTATTGGTAGAAGTTGCGAAATAAATGCAAATACCGCGTACCTGCTTGGTGCTGACAAGATTTGGAAGGCCCTGTTTTCCTTCTGGCACAATCGACTGGATGACCCGGTCAAGATCTCGAGAGATGAATTGAACGTAAAGCCCGTTCGAGTTAATTGCCCTCGATTTTTCTGATCTTGAGTGAGATTTGACGAGCAGAGAGGTTTCACATAGACTGTCCAGAAAGTAGAGGACGTTTATCCGGGAATTGATACTACCCTGCGGAAAAAGAAAAAAAAAAGACAAAGAAAATGAGGATGCATATTTTTCAAAGCCCGGGATTGGCCACTTGCCTTTGAAGTTTCCTCAACAATGCAATCCCAAATGTCTTCGCCGCAAGGTGGAAAATGTTTTACAGCAAAACTGACTACTTTTTGGATAGATGGCTGTGACCTGCACTTTGTTCTCGAGGTTCAGAGGAATCATTGGCTGAAATAACAGCAAAGCTGAGGAAAAGTTTACTGACGCGTTTAGTCGACGAAGATGCTCTACAAATTGCATCCTTACTTCAAAAGGATCCATATCTGTGTAGTGGTCAGGAGCGTACTATTGATGGCATCAATTATTTTGCCGCTTTCCCATTCACCTCCCTATTCATTATAGGCCCCCAAGTACAAAATTATGCGTGTCCATCCCATTCAAATCCAACGAAGTTTCCGTAACTCTTGAAACACCAGATTTCTTCCAGCCGTAATCAAAGCACGTGACGTTTCTGGATTAACGGTGTACAAAAACCGTCTTGTCTCACACTGTGCTCTATGGATCTCCCTAACACTATTAATCTGGTTCAGTTAAATCGCATTGTAAATGGTCACTTCCGGCAACAGTGCCAACTCAGAGAGCTTGGTACAGGAAGCTATCATAGGGTGGGTAACTTGTTTGCGACGAATTTGCTTTCTAACATTGAATCAGATGTACGACGTTCTCTGTCCCAGCGGCCCACTGGCTGTTGTACGTGTGGCACGTCTCTGTATGACAAGAGATGAGATGGAATCTGAGGTATAACATCGGTGCATTTGAGGTTGTCTTATTGGCTAACTGTGGCATATATAGGTCGCTACCATGAAATATATTGCAGCTTGTGGCGTTCCGGTTCCCGAAATTTATGCATGGGATTCAGGAACGAATGCGATAGGTGCAGGGTACATTCTTATGGAGAAGGTGTGTCATTCACTATTTCCGTTCACTGCCATCTCGATCTCAATCCACTTCTTGCAAGGTTCCTGGCCGCTCTGCTCATTCCATGTGGCTTAGGCTGTCGCATCCGGATAAAGAGAAGATCGTCACTCAGGTTGCGTGGTATCTTCTTGCTGCATTTCAATCGCGATTTGACCAGGCGGGATCCCTTTATCTATCGCATTTAATAGACGCACCCAATCTGTTTAACGTGGGTCCAATTGTCTCTAGTAAATTCTTGTATGAGCTTCTGGTGCGTTGCTCAGGCGTGGCTGAGTGCATCAACAAATTTCGAGGCCCGTTCAGCAATACGGCAGATTGGCTATCATGTTCTCTTCGAGCTGAAATTTCCGCTTTGAAATTAAAACGCGATGATTATTTTGATGTCAATGCTGCACTAGCCAACATGGGCGCTGCAGTTCGGCTTTGCTCCATTTACCCGGGTGACAATCCTGTCATCCCACACATCACATCGCCACACAAGCCATTTTCTTTTAGGTTTGCTGACATTAGCTTAAAGAACATCATGGTGCGTTCTCGGTTTCTCTGTTCAGTATCACCTTCTAAAAGGGTTGCTTTTCGCATCTAGATTGACGAGACATGTCAGATCACTGGCTTCATCAACTTTGAGCATACTACAGTTGCCCCACTGTGGGCATGCGCTACGGTGCCAACTTGGCTGCTGCCTGATGAGGATGCAGATGTATTCAGCATCGATGGACCGTTTGCCGCTGAGCAAATAGAGTTGTGTGACATTTTTTTTTCAGAAATCGCACACCATCAAGATGGAAAAGAGTGGCGGGACGCATATAAGTTGGGTCGTGAATTTCGAAAGTTGGTGGACCGACTCAATTGTCCAGCAATTGAGTGGAGCCGACAGAGTTCCGCTCGTTGGGTGCAGGACAGATTTGACTGGGCATGCAAGCACCCAGGAGTCAGTTTGCCCAATTTAAATGAGTATTTCGAAATTTGGTGAAGGATATATTGCCAGTTTCCCTCCTTACTCTCGTTATGTCGTAATCAATCGATCATGTTTCTTTGTTCCCAGTTGAATAAGAGCTATTTTATCTGACACACTTCAGGATCTTGGGCCTTTTAAATTTAAGTGCAGTTATCTGGCACAAATTACAATTTACGCACAATTTAAACAGAGTTCAGAGAGGCGACAATGCTTGTGCTGTGATGCCATGTCACCATGTGACACTATGGGGTCGCGACCGTCCTCTTACTTTCGATTTCGCCGACAACTTCAGTTGTGACAACAACCTTAAGCTGCTCTTAATTTTCATCCTTCATCGAGTCAAGATCTTGGCAAGGTACCTTGGACTTTATGGATGATCGATGATGGCCCATGGGATTCAAATCAGCTTCGTCTCATCATTTTCAGTTGGTAAATCCTGTTATCCCTGGACAGCCTGAGGCCCTGGTGTATGTGCGTCGAATTATTCTAGGCCGTATTGCAATGACTTTTAGATGTCGGATAAGGATTCCAACCTCCTTTTTGAGTCCGTCTGTTAACACCAGCCACCAACATTGTATTCAAACAAGCCTTTTCTCTGAATATTTCGATCTAATGGCGAACATCTGTGACCTGCCTGTTGAACTATGGTTTCTCATAGCCCAGTACCTCCCCAAAGAGCAGCTGTTCGAGCTGAAATCAGTAAACAGCTTCTTCCTCAATCACTGGATAGACTTCAGGTGGAGAGAAATCCAAATCTCAATGGGCGTGCCGTGTCAACTTGACCGGTCTGTTCGTCTTCTTCACAAGATGGCGTACGTCCACAAGAAAGGAGTTTTCGAGCTTATTTTGATATCATTTCAGTGACCCCTTCTTAGCGACGAGAACAAAATCGCTCTCTATCCTTCTTGTCTCAAGGGAGCACTCCTCGATTAAAGGAACCTGTTTTGAGGCTAATTTAAACCTCCTCCTCCGTTCACTCCCCCTTCTGCCAAACATAATCTCCCTCTGTATTGTACTATCCAGAAAAGGCATTTTGCACTTTCCCTCCTCATGTCGAAAGTTGAATCCTTGTTTGCGAGGACGGTACAGGAACTCATCTTGGCGGGGGATGTGGGATTGGTCGACTTACTTCCACAGAACTATTCGTACAACAGACCTTTTGAGAATTTGACGACCTTACGTCTGAAGTTGGTTATGGTCAACCCAAATGCGCAAACCAATTCCTCTCTCATGCTCACATCCTTCCTTCGTTCTGTTAGTCCAACCCTTCAACTGCTGCACATCGACTATATTTCTTCACTAGAACTTGATCTCTCAGCTGTCTTCAATGACCTCTCCCAATCTAATTCCGAGTCTTCCATTATTATTCCAAACTTCAAGTCCCTCAGCCTCATCCTCAATCCTGCCACATCCCTCCCATCCCTGCGATCCCTCCGCTGCTTCCTCTTTACATACCATGACATCTTGCATCATCTCGTATTGAAGCTTCATGTAGGCGACTTCGATGGGGATCCTGATGAGCCTCTGGGTCAATGGCTTTTTGATTTGGCTGATAACTGTCAGTTCTCTTCGCTCGAAACACTTGACATATACCCAACCAAGACTCAAACTGGCCTATCTGCCCTTCTGACTCTCATAAAACGCACTGCACCCACCCTTTCGTCGCTTACCATTTACGATCGTTGCTTGACCCCCAAAGAAGCCCACCAGGTGATTGACGCGCTGTCGGATCAAGTCAAAGCCCTGACAAAAGCCTCGTGCCTGAGGAGCCTCTCCATGGACATCACTAACCTCTCTGTATCTACGCTTGATCACTGCTCGTAAAATCCCGAACCTTGTAAACCTTGTTCTGAACATTTGCGCAGCTGACGAATCAGATCAGGTTTGCTTTCTTTCTTCTCTCCCTACCTCGTCTGAAATACATCTATGTCTCGCAGCGTATGTTGTATGATCTCCTTGACCACCGACAGTACAACTGCAATATCCCCTCCTCCGCCACACGAGACCCCCTGCACACCTGGAAGCTCACGAAGCTCACAATCTCCACGCCAGGCAAGAGGTATCAGGACCTGATGTCTGTGGTGTCACGTGCTGTGCCCTCTCTCGGAGGAGCCTGAAAATTTCTATTGAGCCACATTAGCTATTTTTTGCGTTATCTAGAACAAATGAAAAATAACCCTGGTGCAAGGCAGATCCCAAAAAATTGACGATAAAATTAGATAAAAGTCGTGTCACTAAATTAATATCTACAACTCTGCGTATGTTCCGATGTCCCATTAATTTCTTGGCTAAACGTTGCTTTTATTAGCAATGTTGATTCCTCGTCCATATCGGCTTGTGAAGAGGGGGAAGCTCCGTGGTATACAACAGTCCCAGAATACGCAGCGTTGACGCGATCTGGGTACACCTTATACAATGCAAGGACTCTGAGCATGAAAACGAGTTAAAGAAACCACCTCTTCCATTCAAGTCATTGCTCGATCGTCTGTTGACCTGCGGTGACATCTTCCTGGGGCCTTGAAAGCGGTCGCGACTCAAACGAACGTTGCGTTCATGGTGCCACGGCCAGGTTCAATTTCGCCATGGTCTAGCAAAGCTACGGACATTGCAGTTCTTCGCGAGCTGTGGTGAAGGTACCTGTTTCACAGTAACTTGAGGACGTGTTACATGATGAAGAGGGTTTCAGGATCGCCGGTGAGGTGTGGTTCGAAGGTCGAAAGGTTGTTTCCGTCGATTGTGTAGGACGACAGAGGGGGAGGTCTGTCGGAATTACTAGACCCGATAGTACCAACGACGGAGACACTGACACCTTGCGAAAAACGAATATCGTGTTAGGATCTGTACTGGAACACAAACCCCGTCCATGGGCGCACCTTGAAAAATGAGCGTCGCAGTTGAACCTGCACTTTGCGTAAAAGTGGTTGTCAAGTTATTTTCGCCAGACGCGCCGCCGGGTTGCCATCCTGCGGAGTAACTGACGACTGAATTTTGGTCATCGATAATTTGGTTGGACATTTGTGGATGAGTAATGGAATCCGAACTTAATGACGCCGAGTGAGGACCATCATGACAACGAGTGTGTGTGAGAACCATTAGAATTTATAGTACTAGCATGATCCACAAACTTGAAGCTGTAAGTTCAGAAGCCTTTGTCCAAGGATGCGCAGGTTCCAGGTCCATCCATTGAGTAACCAGTTCAGCCATGTGGCAAAGTCTAGTCGCACAAATGCGAGTTGAATGAACGAGAGACAACTTGGTGATGAGGATACGTCTCCCATTTCGCAACCACAGAATATGTTGTCCACCAGTAAAATCCAGAGTACATCCAGGAAACAGTGATCATCGCGTAAAAATAGCGTTATTGTCTGTGACGCCGAGCTCTTGACCTTTATCTCACAGCTCAAGCCTCAGTGTGATAAACTGAAAAAAGTCCCGCCTGCCGTACCAGACTGAGACCAGCGGAGTTTGAATGTTTCCTTCCACCAAACAGTCATGGGCATTCGAATTCGCAACATACGTGTATTCAGTTCTTCTAGTGGTGAAGAAGTGGCTGGTGAGCTCAATGGCGTGGCTTCACAAACTATTCTCGCAGCTAACCACACTTTAGGTTTCTTCCAGCATGGTGGCGTCTCAATTGCAACCGTGATCCGTTGGATCACTGAAGTTTGCCGCTTCCCTGGGGCCTGGGCTCTATATCCTTGCGAAACCGGCGAAAATCGTAGACCAGGTGGTCCAGCCCTTGATGCCGACAGCGAGAACGACCTTCCCCCTGGGTCTTATGTGATTTGCGCACCTGAACCTGGTGAATCCAGTTGTACACACTCCTCACTCGTTACTGATTCTAATGAAACAGAAGCGGCTCGAATTTCTGTGTCTCTGACGCCAGAAACTCCTCTCAAACGTGTATACTCTGACAACTACGTTCTTCATGTCCGTTCTGTTTTATTACAAGACTTTCTGATGATTTAGCTAGGATCCCGAGTTTGTTAAACGAGTCAGGGCTCGAGACCAACGTTGTTGCATCACAGGTGAAGTGGTGGATGATGATTTTGATGGGTTTCAAGCGGCCCACATATTTCCGCTCTGCAAAACGGATATTGTGAGTTCAAACCTGCCAGTCGTTATCATGCCAAATTTATGGTGTGACAGTGGAACACCTCAGACTTTAAGCGTTTTATTCAAGACGACCAAGTCTTGCCTGGAAATGAAATCAATTCAGTTCAGCAAGGCTTTTTATGTTCGTCACAGGAACATGCGAGGTTCGACAAGTACTCAATTGGAATCAACCCAGATGTAAGTTTCGATATTTTTACTGGCCATTTCTGACCACTTCACAGGACAATTTCCGTATCTACGAATTTGTATACCGCGATCCCCACTTCACGCCCCATGGCAAAATATTCTATCGTGACTTGACCGTGCCTCAGCGCTATCTTCCCTCTGCCGACCTATTACGGCACCACTTTCGGCAATGTGTACTTACAAACGTCAAGGGTACTGGTGAATTCGACGAAGAGCCTGACCATCAAGGTGGCTTCAATCTTAGTACTAAGAGCTGGTCTACTTCACAGGATGGGCAACAGTTTGAGCCGATTGAGCCGGTTATGGGTGTACTCGAGGCGTCGGAGCTGCCTTCACAAGTGAATGTGGGGTTGGCGGCGTAGTTGTGGTACTTGACTGCGGGAGGTCTCATAAATTTGTTCTGACACTTGAACACTGCCCGACAAACGGGGAATTGCATTGTGGCAGCTTGTTCGATGTGAACCCTGATGCCAAAAGGTGGGCGATCCCGTCGCCTACTTCTAGACAGAAATGCCCATACGTTGTTTGTTAGAGCCAGTGGTTCCTGCAGGGAAGTGTAATGGCGAAGATGAGTATGACTCGCTAGCGGGTGCATAGGCCATTTCGCTTTGATTTGAAATTTGGGGTGATTCCGTGAAACGAAAAAAAGAGTTTCGGGCAACGTATTTATTATCAATAGCAATTTCTACTTATATTATAAACATAATGTAAACTAAATATATTAATGAGTTCTTGCTCCTCGCAAGGAGAGAAGGGCATAAATTGGTGCAAGGCAGAAAGACACAAAGATAAGTGTCACAGTCTAGCTTTCAAGTAGCCATCGGCTTCACTGATCGAGTACTCAGCCACTGGTTTTGTCAATCCCTTCCGAGTTTAAATTGCAAATCCAAATTAAGTAGCAACTCGTCTTGGTTCAAGTTACGGTTGAAAAGTCAAGGGGATAATTTTGCTCGCAATGAGAAGGATACCTAAGTACTTCAAGATCGAGTATTAAACCAATGCTTGCAGTTATACTTTAGTACATAAATAAAAAATATTGCCCTTGTTCCTTACTGGTTTATCCAGACCCGACGTCTCAACAAATATATTCGAATTTCACATCCTCGTCTTTCACAACTTCTCATCATACCTCTTCAATAACAACCTCTCCACCCAACCTCCCTTTGGGTACTCCTTTTCCCACTGATTGTGCAAATGCACACCAAACACCTTGCTTAGCGCCCTATCCAAGCCACCTCCCTCTTCGAGTCCAAGCCCGAATGTCCATAAGCCATTTTTATTATCTGGTTTAAAAGGATCAGGCAGGCGATTGTCCAGCCGACATGAACGGCCGTCGCTGAAGCAGAAAGGTAGAATTTTGAATGGGGGGATGGAGGAGGCTACGAGCCGCCGGAAGAGCTTGAAGTAGAGCAGAGCACCCCAATCTGTTGACGAAGTTCGTGGTGGAGGAGACGTGGACATGATGTGAAACGCTTCGCAGAGATATGGAGAATGCTTGTGGAAACGCATAAGCGCGCCATTGAGTGGGAGATAAATTTTGTCTTTTTTTTCAAATAAAAAAAAAAAGGAATGTTCGTCAGAGATTTTTTCTTGATCGTAAAAATACTCACCATAGCAATCCCATTGAGTTACGAATTCGTGTTCAAGTAACGGGTGCAGATCTCTCGTCAACAGTGAATCCATATCTACCCACACCCCGCCATAATTCCAAAGGAGCAACAACCGAATCAAATCCCCATCCACCCATGCTTTCTTATCTTTGCTCTCCAGTAATTCGCTACCTTCCAACGATGTACCCCTAGCCAACCGAGGTATATCCACTGTCATCAACGTAAACGAGTCCGGAAATCGTGCGACGTAGGATTGCAAGATGGGGTTCAGCGACAGATCTCCATTCGACCACAAAATAAGACGAGACGTGGACAAATCTTGCGTGGCGAAGAAGGATTTGAGCATCCATTCCTGGCGTGGGCTAAATGGGGCGAGGTCGGTACGCCAATATGTGTGGTATTGCGTCTTTGATTCTGGAGGTATCTTTTGTTGACTTCTACTTGCTCGCTCCCCCTCATAAGTTTCCGAGTCCCTGATTGTCCCTGCAAAATCATAACAATCCAACCCTATCCTCATCGGCATTCCAGCATGGGGGTCTGTTACTTTCGGGCCATACACATGCCTAGACACATTGTAGACCTTGCTAACTCTCCCTTCATCGAAGCAACCTGATAGCTTCTCAACAGGCGTGATGTGTTTCGAAACAAAGGTTCGGTCGTAGAAAGCCAGCTCTATATGAGGCTCATAGTGGTAGAAGCCCAGGAGAAGAACAAAAATCACTGAAGGAAGGGTGTATTTGAGAAGGGTGAGAGCGTGACTTGGGTTGAGTAAGTAGCGCGGGTGTTGCTGGTGGTAAGAACGATTGGGGCTACGGTGTCGGTCGTGGCCCGACCTAGAGCATAATATGACTCCTTCATACGGGTGAAAGGTCGAAATAGTAAAACATACGTTGGAAGACGGTCATAGTCTCTTCTGGACATCGGTAGTTCGTGACAGCCTAGAACGAATGATAATTGTGACTTCTTTTGATCACGTGACGCCTTTGATAACAAGCAATTGCAAGACGAATGTACTGGTAACTGTATACATCACTACTATTCAACATAAAAGTACAAGATTCAAGATTCGAGTCTATCCAGTTCAAGGGGAAATACAAGGAGCCATGCCGTAACATAAGCGCTCAAGAGTCGGGGCTGCAAGGAGGACGGCCTTTCCAAGCGTCCAGCTCAACCGATCCCCATTTCCATTGTACGGCGTAAACGTCATATTATCCAGCGTCATGCCAAATCCGTGCACCAGCACCCGTCTAATCCAAAATCCTGTGAAAACCGAGTTGTCTATGATCGCCCGTTTTGGAGCTTCGTCACCGCCCGTGTTTGCAACGAATTGGGCGTGTGGGATGGAGCTGCTGTCCTTCAAATCTCTGAAGTACGTTTGCCAACTGAAATCATTAGCATCCACCGGTGCTTGATACGTACCCCACCAAAAATTGCCCCCGCCAATGAAACTGAGCCCGCGAAGGTATGGGTCGAGAGGCGTAGCAGCCAACGCAAGAGGGTTCAGAGCCTCTACAGCTGCTGTTGCCAGGTTCTGCGTCAAGCCGATATGGTTCAGTCCCCCGTCCTGCCAGTGGAGTGGTGCCACGCCCCTTATCATCCTGTTGCCCTCGACCTTCATGTACCCCTGACGCTTACTCGGATCGTTGAAAACCTTTGAGAAGATGAGCCTACAGCTAATTACCCAGATGAAGATACACATACATTCCCATCCCCAATGACCCTCGGATCTCCCGCGGCAAACAGGACCTCTTTGTACTGGTTGTATCCCACTTTCGACCAATCGGTAGGATGCCAAAAACACGTTCCGTTCTCCCACTGGCACCACCGCAGCAGTATTAACGCTATCAGCCACTTGAATGGCCTCAACCACACCCGCTGCTGTCCCGTTAAGAGTTCCGTCCGCGGGCAGGGCAAATGCAATCTGTGCGCTGGCCCCGCCCATCTCTACATATCCAAACTCGTAGGGAGGGGCGAGCCCTTGCGAGTAATTGGCCGCAACCCACCCAAATTGTGCCTCGTCCGTCCCAGAAATTGCTTCACATACCACGTGGGCGTACCCCAAAGCGCCCGTGTAGTTTGTCAACCACAGGAGCAGGTTGGCTCGTGGTACAGCTCCGAGCTCACGCACGCCTCCTGTAGCAAGCAAATATAAATGGACGGTGTTGATTGCGACACGGGGAGGGTTCGATTGACTTCTGCGAAAATGGGATCGAGGTACACTGCGACTTGTTGCGCGCTTGTGAGTGTGTGGATACCTGTCCGGGATGTTAGATCTGTGCTATGAGGTAACGAAGATAAGGGAGGACCTCCGACTCTCCCCGAGATGGGGGTCCCATTCTTGCGAAATACCTCGGTAACTTTTGCGTTCTGAAAAACGGCGCCGATCGGAGTAGCTCCCTGAATAGCATAGATGTAGGGTCGGGTGCCGCCCGATCCTGCGTCCAAAATTACAACGTCTTGGGGTACTAGGCATTAGCGGCTATTCAAACTAGCCACGATCGAAAGCACTCACAAGGCATGGAAGTAGTTGAAACTTGAAAGTGAAAACAAGTTGTTGTGATTAGCTGAAAGCTGGGGAACGAAGGAAAAACTTCTCGCTATTTAAGCAAAATCTGCCTGCCTATCCGAGCTGGGTGAGTATATCCCAGGTGTCAAGGTGCATTCTTGCATCCAAATTTGGATCTGAATCTGGGGTGGTTCTGTGAACTGAAAAAAAAAAGAGGTCAACGTTGAACAAACATGAATGTGAGCTAGCAGAATCCAGATAGTTCAATCCGAGAGCACGGTTTTTTATATATGAGATGTGACCGCTGAAGTTGCGACTCCGAGTTGCGATTGATCATGAGCTGATGTCCTAGGTTCATATTATTCGGTTTCTGAAATAGAGAATGAGAATGAGAGTAATAAATTGCAAACCTAATTGTGCAGCTAATCTTGACTCGGAAAGTAAGTGACTAGAAACACGTAATTGAACCAACGGGGAGGTCCAGAGTAATCAGCTGCTCAGCTGATTGTTCAATCGTGAATTGGTGACCAACTAGCGACAGGCCAACCCGGCAAAATCGTACAAGTCAATTGTAATATCACACATGCCAAAAGTATTGCATGGTGAAGGCTAGCAGAATCCAGAGTGCTCAACCCGAAAGCACGGTTTCTTTTACGTGTATCATATGAATATATTGCTCTTCACCGCTGTAGTCTGAAGTTGATGACATGGTCGGAGTCGCAACGGTTTATGTTGTTTATTTTCTGAAATAGAAGAGCATTTAAAAAATTTACTAACCTGAATCTTGAAAGAGATATTCCAAATTCCAATGAAATTCAATGGGCGGAACTCTGCCCTGCACGTGATGCATGTCAACCAATGAGCGGCTAATCGCTCGCCGGGTGAAGAATTCTCCTTCTTATATTCTCTCGCCTATTGAGACTTCTGAATTACTGGCAATCATATATTTTTTTCGAGGGGATGAATCCCGAATGCTGTGTCGTCTCTCAGTCCTTCCTTTTGCTCTCGTCGCTGACCCCCCCTCCCAAAAAAAAAAATTGTACATGTCCATGTCGCTGTGACATCCATCTGACTTTGTACGGGCTACTTTTTCCGAATAAATATTTTGATAGGACTCATCTTAACAATGGTTTAGAAGACTCGGATCGGGGGATATCCCGCCTCGCTTCTCAGAGGGATGTACGGGTCAAAGTTTTGGTGGATCATAACTCGAAGGCTGGAATGTAGTTTCTAGGTGGATGAGTTTCTGCTGGAAATTGCAATGCATATTTCTCTTGGATTAAGGAATCGATGAAGAGTCCTCCTACCACTCCTGCTATGGACTTTACTCGACCACTCCTAATGCAACGCTCGGAACCATTGTCTCGCTTAAGCGCCCGTGCCAGGCAACAAGAAGGTAGTTTGACGTGTCCGCCGAACTTAGTCTTCCGGCTAGGACCTTCTGTACGCGGGACTATTTTTTAACTTTTATTATTTTGCGTTGTCTTGACGTGGTACATATGCGGAAAGGAATGAAACAAGTCTTGGCAAGAGGTATATATACAACCCTTTACTTGACTCGGACGCTCGAACCCTTCGAGTTCTGGTATGAGTATCTCTGACGAGGACGCCATCTACATTCAATCAACTTCTCCTTCAACTGATTCTTTTGTAAGCACAATGGATGTCAATGGAACTACTACCCCAGACGAGGGCGCCGTTGGACTTTCAAACTCTCGACTAAGCCATGGCCGACGTAAAATGTTAGACCTAGTCAACAGACTTCACAGTACTGGGTAATTTTCCTGATTCTTCCTGATGGTCACTCGCTAACAGTACGTGCATATCTAGTGTCCAGGTTGATATTGACCTGCCTCAGATCGCCGTTATTGGCTCTCAAAGCGCTGGAAAGTCGTCGCTGATTGAGTCAATTTCAGGTATCACTTTGCCACGAGCATCGGGAACATGCACAAGGTATACACCTCGTTGCTGATTTATATCTTAAGGTTCATTGGCTTGTTCAATAGATGTCCAACGGAATGCCGTCTCGCCAATAGCACGAGTCCCTGGCAATGTATCGTTTCACTCCGCTTCGTCGTAGATTCTACCGGCCAACCTTTGGGCCAAGCTCGTAATCAACAGTTTGGCGACATAATTCGTGACAAATCGAAGGTTGAAGATAGAATCCGAAGGGCTCAACTCGCCATTTTGAACCCCACTAAATTACTGAAATTTTTCTTGGAAAACGAAGGGGAATACAATGACGACTCCCAGCTTAGCTTTTCTCAGAACTGCGTTACATTGCAAATTAGTGGTCCAGACGTTGCAGACCTCTCGTTCTGCGATCTTCCGGGTACTATGTTCAAAGCACCTCTCTTTGTTTATCTCATTTCTAACAATATACACAGGACTTATTGCCAGTCAAAGCAGCAGCCGAGGAGGCAGAGACGATATCGGCCTCGTTGAGAGCCTTGTAACAACATATATCAAGAAACAGAGCTGCATTATTCTGTTGACGGTGGCATGCGAGAGTCAGTCCACGAATTGTTTTCTTCGCCCTTACTCAAATCTTTTTGCATAGCCGACTTCGAGAACCAGGGAGCACATAGGTTAGTCAAGGTATATGATCCCGAGGGCAAAAGAACGATCGGTGTGCATAGTTTTTTTCTAACAAGTATTAAGTCCTCAACCCCGATTCTTGTAGGCGTTTTGACGAAACCCGACCGCATTCCCATTGGAGAGGAAATGAATTGGCTCCCGTTCATCCGAAACGAGAAGGAAACACTCGAGAACAATTGGTTTTGCGTAAAACAGCCCTCTTCCAACGACCTGAGGTTAAATATCACTTGGAAACAAGCAAGACAATCAGAGCATGATTTCTTCTCGACCAAATCTCCTTGGTGTGAATTGGACAGCATATATCAGAAGTATCTTCGAACCCAGAACCTGGTGGAACGCCTGAGCAGCATACTCTCCGACTTGATTGCGAAGAGGTAAGACATATCGTCAATTAAGATTTTTTTGTGAAAATTCCTCTTCCGTTCAAGGCTTCCCCAAATTCAAGAAGAATTGGAAAAGTCGATTATGCAAACTCGTGACTTGCTGGTCCTTCTGCCGTCAAAGCCTTCAGATGATCCACGGAGCGAGATTTCTACGCGACTTCATGGATTCACGAGCGACATTGCTCGACAGGTCGAGGGCATGCCGAATATAGTTCTCGGCAGCGCTTCTAGTCGAGGACTCATCCAAACTATCAACCCCACCTTGGAACAATTTCGGCGAGCAATCCGTTCTACGGCGCCCAACTTTCGACCTTTCGAAAAAGGAGACGTTTATCGCAAGCATCTTCACGAAGCATCGTTTTTGCGTTCCGAAGAAGGTGGCGAATGTGAGGATGAAGCAAGTGATACAGAAAATGAAGATGAAGCAAGTGATTCAGAAGATGAAGATGGTGATGACGTACTAGTATCACTCCAACGAAAAAGAAAAAGACTCGGAAAGAATTGTTCGAAGATCTACATAGACGAGGTTCTTGAAGCAGCGCAACTGTAAGGACATTTGTTTCCCATTCCCCAAGATAAGTCAACTTTCATTGAAATTTAGCTCTCGCACCCGAGAACTACCGGGCCACTACCCATTTTCCGTGCAAAAGATGTTCATCGACCAAATCATCAAACAGTGGCAGGGACCCGCTATAACTCTCTGCAAGACCGTCCACGCTTCTGT
>QDKV01005225.1_pt1 | contig 36550 bp, 39 predicted proteins | sample 1861101 | NCBI WGS metagenome assembly QDKV01 (sample SAMN04275158, study PRJNA302643) | Fungus metagenome, whole genome shotgun sequencing project. | isolation source: fruitbody | host: Mallocybe terrigena | place: Sweden | collected 2013 | reverse complement strand
TTTGGGTTCAACACCCCCCCCCCCCGCGTCCCTTAAACTTTTTCCTCTTCCCCGCGCCACGAAATCCAAACTCTGACTCCTTGTTTCGATATGGAGGGCTTGCATCGTTGACAAGTCAGATAAGAGTTGGGTGTGTGTGTAACATTGACTTTTATCATTTGTCATGCCACGGGGGCGGATCGATTTTGATTCGATTGATGATCGACGACTTATCTCAAGGGGTTCATAGATCTAGAGAGTGTCTAGACTTGGAGGTTGTTGGATGCACGCCAGGGTCAGGGTCATGCTTTTTGGTCAAGAGGTCAGAGCTTCTTTTTCGACATGGGGGGGCGTTCTCTCCGCACACGCACGCACGTACGCACGCACGGACATGGGACACGCGGCCTTTTGGGATGTTGTGACGCTCGAATGGTCCGCTTTCCTTAATCGCATTTCACAACTCCCGCTCATCCGCCGAGATGGAGAGATAAGAGATGTGTGTTTGGTTGCAAAAATTCCCTGCTGTTCTATGCCCATCCCCTGCACCCCCCCTGCAGCTTTTCGCTCACTGTCAGTGTTCACATGCCCATGCTTCTTTTTTTTTTTTCGACAGATCCTACCATCTTGTCTTTTTTTATTTCTTTGTCTTTCCAACAAACTTATCATTATTTTCTTTCTTCTTTTTTTCCCCATCCCCTTCTTTCGCTTTCGACAATCCATTCTTTTCTTGAAACTTTTGAATTTTTTTTTTCCGCATTCGACGATCCGTTCATGTAGTTAACATAAATCACGATTGACTTTCCCCCCTGCTCCCTTGCCCTTTTTTCCCCCCCTCCTCTTCTTTTCATTTTATCAAAACCTTGTTTGCTTCATTCAACCCTGGTTCTATATAAACCAAGATGGTCGTCCTTTTTTCATTCTTTCATAACACACATACAGAACCGAAAAAGCGAACATGTACCATTAAAAAACCATTCGTTCTCTTTTTTTTCATTTTTTCATTTGTACCATTTCCCAATCTCCCATCCATTTTACCATGCCCCCGCACATCCACACATCAACTTACCTTAGCGTCTCTCGAGCTTTTTTGGCCTAGTTTACAAGAGTCTTATACACGCATTTTTTTGAAACACTTGTTTCGTTCCCTTATATCTTACCGTTACTTAATTGTTATATTATACAATAATTAAATTTGGCTCGTTCAAAGGGGGGGCCAATTATAATCGATGTCATTTTCTTCTGATAAGTTGTCGAGAAAGTATTTAACCAACCCTCAAGAGATAACGCGAACGCCCTGTGTCACAACACTAAGGCCCTGACCTGGGTAATATAAAAAGCTGTAGTCTATGCGATTTAAAATCATTTCTTTTTTTTTTAATTACCGGGAATTCGTATCGAGATTCGGATAATAATCTAAATGCCAACTTCAAGTTGTGTACCAATGTCGTCGTTAGGTTTGATCAAGTACGTTTGAGGGTGTTGAAATAACTTACCTGAGGTTGCTAATAATACTAATAGTATACCTTGGCGTGCATCCACTCGGCATAGATATATTATTTTTTTGACCCCCAAGTCTGCAGCAGGCTTTCGGGACTCCTCGGTTTAAATTCGCCTTTACACGTAAATATGTTTGAAGAGTATACATTATATATATATATATCTCCTATGTTTCTATTCTATTCGCCAGACAAATCGCTTGAATCTGAGCGTAGCACATAGTGGTCTGACGTTTACATTAGTTATATCCTTTTCAAACACTTCCATCCTCCCCACCCGAAGTGTTATCTGACCCTAAACTCGGTTCCACCCATAAGGGGGAGGGAGGGGTGGATCAATCAAACAGCCAGTTGAGCGCGCGCTGCGATGTGGACACCTTGGCAGCGACTTCGGAACAGACATGTTGCAGCCCTAATTTTTTGATTCGGGTTCAGATTATCGATTGTTCTTCTGAAAAAGTATATATATCATAAGGCCGTGTGTGTGGTGTGTGGACTTCCCGAAATCAGGGGTTTAACTGAGAAAAAAAACATGGTAGTAACCGTGATTTGGGGGTTCGTGTCACCCCAGGCGTGGCGTTTTTTTTCAAACGACATAACTTTGTCTATACATATAGTTCGAGGGTTGTTTGGAACTTGTGGAACCTGGGATGACAAGTGGGGCCCCTTCCTTTTTTGCGCACATGATTAGATTATAGATAGAAAACATGTGGAGAAAAAAAATAGCTTGAAAAAGAAACAAAAAAAGTGAATGTATCACACTGACGGCGAATTGACAATGATATGCGTTGTGATCAGATTCGAAGTCGTGATAAGCACCAGGTGGCCGGTTGAGTGGGGAGGGGGAGGATGATCCTTTTAATTGAAAATTTTGAATATAAACGTTTTTTGCCATATGACATGGGAAGACTCTGTGTGTGTGTTTAATAATCGTTTTGAATGCCAGGGCCCTGGCCAGGGAAGGTATCTATCACCCAGCAATGTCGTGTGGCAATTGAGAATTTTTTTTGACAGGAGTTGCTCAGCTGAACAGAAAAGAAAGGGAAGGATCATGATGCACTGCAAGGCATTTCAACGGTCATCTTTTTTCGAACAAGTGTCAGGTTGAGGTGGTGGGAAAAATTATATGATGCGATCTGATGATCACAATAGGAATTGGCACCATATTGAATGACGACCAAAAACTCTAACAGAATTTTCCCTTGTTTTGCAGCTCCACCGCAAATCACCTCTATTGGTCAAAAGAAAACATCGGTTGTGTAGAATTGAAGGCAACAGTCTTCAAGTTGACAGTGCAACCATGCGGGGCGATTTCTCGAATCGACCCCCCCCCACACACACATGTTTTGAATCGACATTTCGCTTCGAATGACTTCTCGTAGCTGCCATCCAAGCTCCAATGCACATTGTAAGGCTTGCTGTATCAGAAGTGAATAACAGAATACTTTATCCCACGATCAAGACGGCTGGCCCGACATATGTATATTTCTAAATTCTCAGTCGCTTGTGATCTGTTGGCTGTGGCAGCTCCATTGTTAGTCCTTTGCGCCGCTGGGAATTATTGTTACAATGGCGTAGTGATATGTGCAATGCTTATTATCTCCGTAAATATACTACATGGCCCATTACGGATATTATGTACCAGAAAACCGTGATGCTCCGACGTCCAATTTGGTCGAGACGAGAAAAGTAAAACCCCCATTTGTTATACCTTCAGTTCAGTGTCACGTTTTATTAATCTGCTCTGAGTGCACAGAATGAGTGATTGATCCTATATTTCTCGAGTAGTCAATAGGAGGAAATTTAAAGTGAAATCAAATCTTTCTGTGCACAGGCATTCCATAAAGGTTGCAAGGCTACAACTGTCGCAGGACTGAGCTTTGGAGGGAGGATGATAAGGGAAAACCGTTTGCGGTGTGTGGTCCTATGAGATCTGGTCATGCCTGCAAGCTTGTTTGACAAACTGCCATGAGAATTGAATATTGATCGACCAACTCGCAGCCATACTCCTGGAGAACTTTGCTTCGACTATGTCAATGGAATCCCTACAGTATAACAATATACCCAGCCGCCTTTCTATTCTACCATCTCAGAGCCCTAAGCACACCAACACCTCCACCATCTGGTGGTAAACGCGATGGCAATTCGTCGTCTTCAAAGACTGGGATATGCCCATGCATGTCATTGCCTACTATCCAAAGCTCGCTGGTCAACTCGACAACTTGAAATATAGGGTGGGTGGGCTTTGCCTATTTTCCTATGGTCGATTCGCCTGGTAAAGATGCGCGGCAGTTGCCTGGTAAACAAGTCTGGGACAGCCCGTGCAGATAGCAAAATCGTTGCCTTCAACACGAACGGGTGGATGACAACCTCGCTAGTCAACACCCCCATCAAGATCGCCGACCCAAGTTATCCGCTATACGGCCTCTATGTCAAAGAACCAAACTTGACAAAACTGGCGAGTACTAACACGATAATTGAACCTCAGGACGTCAACTTGGGCCTGTTCATCTTCAAAGCCACCGCTCTTATTTGGGCTCTCCGATTCTGTCGTTCGTGCCGAATACAACAGATCAGTCTCTTATGGATCGCCTGCAGTATCAGTCTACAGGTTGTCACCGCCGAAAACTGGAAGTTTGAGATTGGCCACCAGGTAGCGACGTGGTCGGGTGCAATCGCCGGCGGGAGGCTCGGAGCTAGAGTCGGTACACACTGTCGGCGCTGTAGTGGGTGGCCTGATCTGGGAGATAGTTGGGGGACTCGCTGGCGAAGGGATGACGCAGCCTGGGCACTGGTTCTTCGGTGGATCCTCGAGACTTTCCGCTGTTAAAATTTTGGGACTGAATCTCCTAGCTTCCACTGGTGTTGTTGTACAGAAGCAGCTGAGTACGTCAGGTAAGAATGTCTACGTCCATCGAGTCCTTTCATCCCACATCTCGGAAGAGCGGCGTGCCCAGGTGACTGCGGCCGAAGTTGCTGAGGAAATGGTGGCTACGAAGAGCGTGCTGCGTGTTGAAGTCGAGGTAATGTAGCTCACGAACAGTCTCCATGATGTTGTGCTGAAGTGCACGTACTTGTCATGTAGGTGATTGCACTAATGGACTGGGCCGCCGTGCGACCAAGCAACTGACAAGTGACAGTGTCGACTACATCTTTCAACCATCCTGAATCACCAGCGGCCCTGCTCGCTTGCAATTGCTGGAACCAGTCCTCGTCAAATCCCTGCCATGCACCGGTGATGCTTATGAGGTTGGAGTAAAGTATAAGGAAGAAGCAGAGACGGGAATTCCTAAAGGGCGGAGTGCAGAGGCAAGCCTGTTGAGTTCAGATTGGGTGTGCTCTGTGTCAAGTAAGAGGTCGGATAGGATGATGTAGGCTTGCTTCTCTTGTTGCGTGGCATACTTACGTGTGGGACTGGCGGAAGAGTTGTAGATGTGCCGTGCCACAATAATCGTGGGAATTGGAACTCCACAAATATGCTCGCCAAAATTTCGAACTTGTAGAGCTCATATAATGCTTCAAAATCTGAGTCTTGTTGTAGAAAATACCAATTTCGAGTTCTCGAGGGGGCATAACGGGGTGCTTCAAGTCGGATAATTGATTTCAAAATTGTTACTGACATAAATAACTCGATGTGCATCTATTATTATTTGTGTTGCCAAGGAGCCGTTCAATCCAAGTATTTTAATGACTTTTTTCACATAAAATACGAGTCTGTCCTTCATCTCTACGCAAAGATGTCCCTTCGAAATACGTTTACCCCCAAGAAGTGTCGTTCAAATACTGTACCATTTGGCTGCACATTCCACCTATCGAGTAAATGTATATTTGTATTATCCCAAAAGTAAATTACAATTTCGATACATAACAAATGTCCATTTAGGGTCTCCATGGTTGGACGTGTCGTAGATCCTGCTGGCTTGAAACCGATGCGAGAGATGGCCTAGAAAATCCTTCTCTGTTATAAGATGCATCGGATAACGAATTCGAATTTTGAGGAAGTGATCCAGTGGTATGCGCTTGTTGCGGCGCATAAGTCAATTGTGTTTGAGTTCGAGCATATCCTTGCCAAGGTGCCTGGGTGGTAGACGTATCGCTGTGTTGGGATGTCGCTGAGGTGTAACTATGTTGCGATGGCGAGTCGGAGGAACTATAGCTGCTAGGTTGTGTTGATCCCTGTGAAGTCGTGTATCCGGGCTGGGAATGTCCATGCGACGAAGAATAAGATTGGGTCTGAACTGTGGGCGTAATGGAGGGTGAATGTGAATGGAAAGAAGACGGGATAGAATTGGAATATTGATGGCCCGGAGTTGTTCCATACATGCTATTGAACCCAGGACTCGTCGCCGGAGTGGGTGAGGGATGTACAGACGTAGCTGATGGCAGTGTTGCATCGGGGAACAAGGTCACAGTCGGAATGAGCTCGCAAACATGCTGGACAATATTTTTGGACCTCATGCCCCCTGGTCCAGTTACAGCGTCGGTACTGTTCATCACGAAATGTACCTGAGCTTCCTGGACGTCTAGTGGCTCATGTGAAGTCTTAGCTCGCAAGTTTCCTCCCCGACCATCCCAAGTGCATCGGATGTCCGTTCCTGGGATAATCTGTACAAGTCGACCCGTGTGAATATGTCTGATCTCAATGAACCGCGAATCAAAGAGGAGAATATACGGAGAGTGGAAAGCAACACGTTCGGCAGTACCTTCCCATTCGATGGTGTTGCCCGATCGACAGGGGTCGCCGTGTTTGTCGACATAAAGGCCAAATTCTGTTTCTTTGAATTAAAACGAAGGACCATCTCACATAATATGTAAATCTTACCGTCATAGCAGAGAAGGAATTCTTCCTCTGTAGATCGTAACATTCCAATGGGCCGTGCATTTTCACAGCGCTTGAGGAGCGGGGCATGTCGAGGATCCTCTTTTTGTGGAAGGGAGATGCTTCCAAAACTGTTCGGACAACTGAGTAACCCATGTTACCCGCAGAGAAATGGAACTTACTCTTGAAGATTCATGATTTCAAATCCTTTCGCACATAGGATAGCAATCCTCGCTTTCAGGAAAATCACATCGAACGAATCCGACGGCAAGAAGAAATCTCGAAACACCCTAAACCATTCCGATTTGGCCGAACGGAATCCGAGTCGGGTTCCAAATCCAGCCACGGCCTTGACCCGTTCGTTGATCTTGTCACTTACAGGTTCCAATACACGGAAGATGCTGTCCATCTACAAGGACAAATCTATAAGTACTACCCATCTTTTCCGAGGTTCAACATCACTCACCCCTCTCTTCTTCATATAGACAATAAGAGTGCGACCTTGCAATGTTCCAACACTGAAAAAGTGAACATCCTTCGTCCCACTGATCTTCTGTGGCATTGCTTGGGAAGCATGAGCAGCTTGAGTTGGAGATGGTACAAGAGCCTCGATATGATACGCAAAAAGAGCCTGTAAATAATAGGTAAGTACTAGAGCCATTGAGTATAAGGGTTGAACCTTGTCAGCTAGAACTAAGAAAATGCCAAACTCTTCAAGCATGGCGCATTGCGTAACCATTTTCAGAAGCAAAACACGTCGCATTGCTATTACGAAGAGGTGAGCAAGCGTGAACGTTTACAACTTTCGCAAAAAACGCACACTTAGGGTCATGACGAAAACCAATCCAGACACCTTCCGAACAACCAATGGCGACCAGGGCTCGGCCATCCAATGTATCTAGCACACGACGAGCATCATTTCGATAGACCGAAGAAAGAAAGAAAACAAAACTTACTGAACGGAACTGAACAAGTAACTTTGCCTGTGAGCTGATTATCCGGGATCCATGGCTGAGCAGCATTGCTGACAGATATGGAAGGCATAATAAACGTATCTCTACTTAGATACTCGATCTCGAACACCTTGTTCGACTCCTGAACAACCCTCCTGAGTCCAAGCGCCTCCTCGAGCTTGCTCTTCCACTCCACCCTGATCTGTGCCGATTCAGCGTAAAGGATATAGGGTCCACCCGTTCGTCCGTTGTGATGCAATGTAAGAGGATAGACAAAGCGGGAGTCAGTCGCGCTATCCGGCGAGACTCCGGGCGCGGCGGCGAAGTTCCGAAGAAGACCAGTGCTGCGTTGTGTTGGAGGATCGGTGAAATTAACCAACGATAGCAGATCCAATGGAACAGGCTGTTACGTATCTACATTGAACATATGGAAGAAAGCGATAAAAGTCAAAACTCACCCGACGATTGACGTGATATTTAGTAACTCCATCTTTCTCTTTTGGCTTCGTCATGACAACTGAAAAGGGTAACAAACCGTAAGACCGAGTCGAGGAGCAAATGAACCAAAACTTACAATAGTTATCAAAGAGGAGAACGTGAAGATCGATCCAGTTATTCCAGTCAAGCCCGCTATCTGGTTGACGGAGGAGCCTGCTGGAATGGATCAGTTGGCGGCTCCTATCAAGCAAGTCCAGATCCTAATTGTTTGATAAATAAACGAGGGAGAAGTCGAGGGAAAACCACAGCTTACCACAGCTTCGCCCTGTTTGAAGACCAAATTAGAATTATACCTCCAAACCTCAACCTTCGTCTTGGCACTTTGCACTCCAGGTTCTGCTTCTTTCCCAAGAGACTTGATCACTTCGATCACATGAGGAATCTCTTCATGATCATCATGCTCAGGAGGCGACTCTTCCATAATCCCCTTCAACAAAAGTTCATAACGCAACAACCGAGGAATAGGACGATTGATGAAGCTCTTCATATCAAGACGATGTGCATCTGGATGACGAACACATTGCTAAGAAAGGGAAAAAAGTATTTGTGTAACATCCAAGATTCAAGGTGCGTTGAATACTCACGTCAACAAAAGTCCTAAAAGCAAGGTTATTTGCCATTTCCTCGTCAATCCTGTAGGCGGCAATGGGGTAGTTGGGGATATACTCCATATACGCCTCTCTCCAGTTCAAGGCGGCATCATACATTGCAGCAGTAATGCTATGGATATTAGGATGTTGTTCGCGTTGAATTTCATGGAGCTTCTCGACCAGTCGCTTGTGATGAACATAGAGTTGCATGTAGTTGTGGAACACCTCTTGAATGAAATCCTCTAGTCGATCACGAGCAATGATAGGAAGTTCGGCTTGACGAAGAGGTTCAACATAGATCTTCGAGAGAAGAATAACTAAGCAGTCGGAACTGAAATATATAAAAAAGGCTTACATGGGTTATATTCTCTAAATCCTTGACGTAAGCCATTTCTCCCTTGATTAACTCGAAGATAATACTAGAAAATCGTGCAGTGAGGAGGAATCTTGGTGCAACTATGCATCACTTACGCCTGCCTCTTGCCGTCTTTCTTGGAAAATTTTTCTCTAACCTCCGGAATAACGAGGTCATACCATTCCCATTTGCCAGGCAGACCCTTGCACATCGCCGCCTGGAACGTCCTCAGCTGTGCAACACTTTGCAAGTTCCTAATGGCCACGATAGCTTCGACCAGGAACTCCGCATCAGGGTTTTCCTCCGCGGTTTCATTATGAACTGCCTCAAGCAATACAGGGTATTTCTGCAAATGCTCCGAAGGACGATTCAAGAAATGTTTGAGATCTAGTCGAGACATGTCACCAGATCGAGGCGTTTGTTGCCTTGAGCAATGCTAAACAAAGTACAGAAGACATCAGCTTCCTCAGAAAAGTTTAAAAAGGTCCCCAAGTGACCAACCTCCAAAAACAGCCTGAAAGCATTATTCGATTCCAACTCCTCCTTCAACCTTTTTTCTGACACAGGAAGATGTCCTATGTATGTCGGATACGCATATCTGAATTCCGTTGCAGCATCCAGGAACAAGTCACCTATTTGCTGTATAATTGGACCTTCCTCGCGTTGTCGGACGTACAAAACCTCCAGCAAATGCCGGTTGGTCTCACGAAGATCAAGTATATTCCCAAAGATGTCGTCGATAAGGTCGTCGAGTTGGTTTGGTGGCATGATGGGAGGATCCAATGCTCGAAGCGGTTTGATGAAGACGGATTCAACAAGATCTAGGTCTTGCAGATATTGTACCTCTCGTGTAATAAGTTTGTGGATAATCCTTGTGTAAAAGGGTCAACTTTCTACGAAACGCAGACACAAAAAAAAACCTACGTCTGCCTATTAATCTCTGATGGTGGCAAGGAAGCCAGAATGATGGGGTCCATTAATTTCGTCCATTCCTCTTCCTTGGGTAATACTGGCAGATCTGGTTGAACGGGTAACGCCGTCAATACTTGATTTCCCTGCGTCCTTGATGTCAACACACCGAGAATATTCAGAGGGCGCAGAAAAAAAAGTTATACCTTTCTCGGACAATGATGCGAATAGCAAGGGATTCCCTCCCCACAGCTTGGTGAGTAACACCTCGTCAACATCGTGATAACACCCGTAGGCAACTCCTCCCTCTCGGCCAAGTCTTCCGAACCGCCTTCTACATCATCCAAAAACATATACACATCCTCTACACCATCCCGCAGGGGATTACTTCCCCACTCAACTTCATAAAAGAACAATTGGTTCTGCAAGCTCCGTGCAACCTGCAGAGCGACACGACGATCATTCGTAGATATGCCGTGATTTATGGCAAGTTCTCGCTGGATCTGCGTTTGAATGGTTGACTTGAAATAAACTGAGATTCAACACGGTATCGAGGCAGAAAAAGATCAACTTACAACAATGTCCTTCCCAGTAAACGCCCTCGGATACGGAATACTGCCCTTTACGTGAGTGCCCCTCGGAACTTTATCTCTCAACTGCATGGCAATGTGACTCAACAACGAGAAATTGACAAATCTCGTCTCGTCGTCTTCATCCTCATCCTCCCAAAACTCTTGAGATGGTTCTGGTATATTAGCCAGATGATCGTCGTAATCCCCCAATGGCTGTATCATATCCCGGAGAAAACCACTTGAACCAGCAGCGGCATTACCATCGCTTTCCAGATAAGGGCTGCCTTTCCGGTCACGGTTCGCGTAGGTATCCTCATCCCAAGTTTCTTCCTCCGTTGAAGGCGGTGGTAAATGCCTTGATGACGATCCGGCTTCAGGTTGACCCACTTCAGGAGAGAAATATGACTCTTGTTCGAAGAAGTTACTTTTTGAAGAACTGGCAGTGGCATTCTTCGGGCCAAGATCAGAGTCTGGATGTGTCAGCTTATTTAGTCAAACAATGTGTACAGAGTACGCACTTGGGGATATTGTAGTGGGGGAATGAGTGTGGACTGCTTGATCGAATGGATTCTTTGAATCAAAAGATGCTAAATGTCGGATGCTTGCCGGTTTCGGAGGTGGTGGAGGTGGAAGGGGCAGAATAGGTTCGACATATGGCTGGGAATATGGCGACTTGTTGTACTGATTGTACTGAATTTGATAGTCATGACCTTCGCAAGACTCGTACCATTCTGGTCGTAGGTAGCTTCGTTGGAGGAGTAAAATGAACGAGCATCTGAAACCCTATCAGAGTGAGAGGAAGTTTTCAAAGGTGGAGCAGAAGTTGATGCTCCAGGTGATCTAAAATACCCATCGCTCAACAGGCTCGTGGCATTGGTACTGTAACTGGTGATGGAGCCCCCGCTGGAGTACGAGCTGTGAGACAGCATGGAAGCTTTTGATTGGTCGATGGAGCTAGTCGGCATTTTGATGCCTTCTTTCCATGCCCTTTTTTCATTGGCATATATAGGTTCTTTGGGTAATCGACGTCCACTGCTGTGAGAACTGGGGCTGCCATCCTGGGTTGTCCCTCCAACTAAATCAAAAGCCGATGTGGTGGGGGTGTAAGAAGTAAAAGGGTTCGATTTTGGAGTATCCGCTGGGTAAAATGGATGCGGCTCGGGCATAGCTATAGATGGGGACGCAGGTGTTGGAGGGAGACGGCGTCTGACGGGCGATGCTGTGGACGATGGGGTAGGAATGCTCTTGGTTTCTACTAGAGGCCGATAAGAATTAGCAGTTCGAGGTACTATTAAATAATTAAGGCTAAAAGAGGGGGGATAATTGCAGAAGAACATACATAGAGGTGGTGGTGGTGGTTGGGAAGGAAGCTCGCTATTGGTCAAAGGAACTGCAATGGGAACATCATCGGAATAATCATTATAAATGGTTTCCAGGTCACGCTCCGCGATTTGGGGACCCTCCTCCTCCTCTGTAAATGCTTGCCATACTTCGTTATACAACTTCTGAAGATCCTCCTCAACTGGCGAGGCTGGGCGAAGAACTGGTGCAGTTGTGTGCATCGTCGCAGCCCTGACTGGGAAGAGAATGAGGAAATCAATGTCAAAGCAGATATACCGCTCTGATAAACACAAGAGATTGGAGCCAGCAGCCGTTGTCGATGTTGTCGCAGACAGAGTCGAGCTTCCGAAATTGTGGATCTCATGACTTTGTCCCGATAAGGCAGCCAACCTTGGCTAGTGCGAAATAGGCTCAGCCGCAAATTCACTCTAATTTGCAGGGGTCTCAAGAACGTTGAAAATTTCAGCAAATTTGCATAGGAGCATTGGAGATGTTTTTACAAATCCATGGTACAAATTTGAAGTATTGGTTTAGAAATGCTAGGTTCGGAGCAGCACTCCACCGACGCTTTAAAAAAAATTGTCGGACATTTAAAACTAGCGTTACAACCAAATCGGGGTTGTAACAGGTGTTACAGAGAGTTAAAGGGTTTTATGCCATGAGGTCCCCATCCTGGAATAATATAAAAATTTAATGTTTGCTACTTGAGACAATAGCAATGTAAATTAGATTAAAAGAAATTTTTTTGTGCACAAGGAGTTGAGGTATAGCAATTTAATTTTTTGTTGTAACGGCGTTACATCTCCGTTACTAATAGTATTAGTAATACTATTAGGTGAGTTATCACGCGTGACGGCGCGTTACCACTAAAATTAGACAATTTTGTTTCATTGCAATCATGTCCACACAGCAACCTGACTTAGAATTTGACTCCGTCGTCCGCGCCGCGGTTCACCTCCCAAGCTGGTTACAGCTCAATAATGATAGGGATCCCTTGGTCCAACTGCATTCCAAATTCTGGGGAAAGAATTTGACGTATGAAGAGCCTGAGTCGAGCAACAGCCAACCCCACGCCGAAAGTAGGTTTACTGACGAAGACGAGCGTATGGACGTGGATGGCGATGACGATGTTATTCCAGGCTGTGCCATCTTCAATATTGGTATCAACGGTCTCCCATTCCCAAGGATTTGGATCCGGGCAGACTACATTCGGGTTTACGACTTCCTTGAGAGTCGTGAGACCCAGGCAGTGTTGTGCGGTTAGTAACCAAAGTTACGAGTTCTAGTTAAGGCTACAGTTAGAGTTCGGAACAGTTAAGAACGATCAATAAATTTGATGACAACGTGATCAACCGAACGGACCGGAAGCAGAGGATACATTTCCCAGGAATCGGTTACAAGTTCCTATCAAACAATAACCGTTCTTAACCAAAATGTAACTGTTCCTAACTGTGCGAACAGTTCTGGAACTGGCACAACACTGGACCCAGGTCCGCCGCAATTGCCTGGCACCAGCAGCCGTCGTCACTGGTCAACCCGGGATCGGTGAGTTCTCTTTGTCGATTCGGAACACTATTACTCACATATGCCTATCCCCGAAGGGAAAAGTGTATGGGTATATTATGCCTTGTGCCGACGCCTCGTAGAAAGGAAGGCGGTCATCTGGTATCGCGACCAGACTCACTATCTGTTTTTAAAAGAAGGCGTCTTCCAAGCTCCTGCCGGTTTCCCTTCGTCTCACTTCCTAAATTTTATTTGGACCCTTGTGGATTCCGACGAGAGCAAGGACGGTGTTCCACCTCGTCTCCTCACGCCTGGAACAAGACTTTATGTGATCTATGTCACCTCTCCACGCAAAGAGCGGTGGTCGCGGATGGGGAAGACGGCACGGGACGTTACAATCATCATGAATCCTTGGGGGAGAAAGGAAATCAATATTGCGTGGGTGTCTTGCCAGATGTGCACAGAATTCCTCATGTTCAAAATTATTAGAGCATCAATCCATCCAACTTCTCGCTCTGACTGCGATATCAATATCCTGTACGAACAGCTTGGGCCAACACCTCGGTTGTGCTTAGACTTAGATGCGTATCAGCGCACAAGATACGAAGGTGACCTTCGAAAGGCAATATCAAATGTTACACCTGAGTCACTCAAAGCACTGTTTGACGCTGCCAGCACTCTTGAAATGGACAAGCTCTCCCACAAGATTTGTATGATCCGCCGCAATAGTCGGGAAAATGTGGCCAGTCTACCGATTGTGGAACCCATTACTCCCTATGTCCGTTCGAAACTCGTGTGCCAACTTCGAATTCTGGAACGACACGAACAAGTGCGCTTGTACAAGCGATTTGCGAAGACGTCCGATTCTAGGGCACTAGCTGGTGTAGCCTTCGAGGCTGCAGGTCAGGCCATGCTTCAGGATGAGACTGATCTGGTACTTGTTCCGATGGTGCACCTGGCCTCCGAAATGGGTGATCGCCGACCTCAGTGGTACTCGAGTCACATTCCGCTGTGTGATGCAGCATTGGAACAACTTCGCAAGGGCGTTTTGAGGAAAACTCTCAATATCCAAGTTCGGCCGGACAGGATTTTCGAATACACAGACAACGGCCTGTTGTCCATCGAGCCTAACGTTTTCTATCTGCCAGCAATATCCAATCAAGTTGCCTTCAATGCCTTCATCTTGCTGAATGGGATCCTCTATCTTTTTCAATTTACGATTGGCGAACACCACGACATTAAACCTGACCTCAAAGATTTCTTTGCGACATGTTCTGGTATCCCAACTATGAAGAACTGGCGAATAGTGTTCATTATCCCACCGAACCACACTTTAATTTGTCCTCAACCAAGGTTCCTCAACATCTGTGCTATACCTGTGTATTCAGGAGTGATAGTTCTCTAGTGCACTTTACTTTTGTAGTCTATATATATTAAGTGTCTTAGCTGAAGCAGATTAGGGGCAGGAAGCAGAATTAGGGGTTGAAATGTTGCCATTGACAACAAAAGCTTTCTCAGGAGACGGAGGCGAAGTCGAATGAGACTTGAGAATAAAATTGGCGGAGTAAGAGAAATGGGACTTTGTTCACCAGCAACATAAAGATATTAAAGAGATTTTTCGAGATATACGAGTTGTCGCAACAATTAATGAAGGGTCGTTTCAAGAAGGCGAAGAGTTGCTGGAGACTGAACCGCCTATGCTCTAGGCTTTAAATATGTATTAGTAAGAGTGGATACAACATATTACAACTCTAAGCCTCAAAGCTCGAAAGCAAACCATTCCATACAAAATCTCTCGGATTTCCTCCAGATTCTGTGTATTTCCCAAGAAAAGTTTCATCATAGAACGTTTGATCTATGCATAAAGACGATTTATATAATTTCACCTACGCAAAAAAAAAAATTGGACGGTGCTCACCCGACCCAAACACTTTCATGCCTTTCCAAATCTCGAATACACCCACAGCTTCTTCAAGTGTCAGCTTTTCAGGAACCGAGAATTTCTTCAACCCATTCGTGTACCCAATCATCGTCTGGTTTCGCTTATCGTAATCTGTGATGGTGCGGGTGTCAAGTTCATCCAGTTCGAGAGCATCACGCAGCTCGATGGGAAGAGGGTTTGTTGACTGCGTAGCGCAAATTGCTCCAAGAAATGCACCACGGGCCTTCAAACGTAAAAGACCAACCTGGTAAATAATAATGAAAATGCTTCGAGCTGGCAAAACTTACAAAAGATCTTCTGCCTGAGCCATAGTCCATGATAAGTCTGGGCATTGACAGATGATACGAGTGTATTGGAACAAAGTGCTGGTCGTGATAGGACGTTTTGCCATATAAAGCCTGAAATTGGTCAACCGCGAATAAGACAGGGTAGCTGGAAGGAACTCAATATACGCTGAATATCAGATTGATAATTCACTCACGTAGTTTGTGAGTCCAAAGCTCGCATTACACCTTCAAGAATTGCTGGTGATGAAGTGACACTTTTACTTTTACTTCGTTCTTGGATAGCAGAATTGATGGAGGTTGCCAAATTTGTTCCGGCTGGGATAACCTGCTTCTCGAGAACAAGATCCTTTGGTAAGTAGATATTCTCAAACGCCTTCTTGTTGACGGTTAACATCCGCTGAAGGGTTTGAAAGGAAAAGCTGGGTTGCAAATAAGTTCGTGTACGACTGTCGTACGCATAAGAAGTTGTCGAGTTGACAAGGTCGACGGCTGGTAATTGTTCAGAGCGACAACTGGGTAAATTGGGCAACGTACCGCGAGGGATATAGATAACAACCCAATTATGTTGAATTGCGTGCTCGATAACTTGTAGGAGCAGAAAACTCTTGCCGCATCCAGGCTGACCGGCTTCCAAAATGAAGGTCTAAGTTGAAATGCACAAATTTGTTTGATGAGCACGTACTGAACACCCATCGGTCTTCTAAACTTGAAGTATCTTTTGCACGTTCCAACATATCCAACGCCTGTTTAGTCACTTGCCGAATAACAGTGTACGGTTTCGACAGCAAGCGGAACTAGATGGGCAAGGAATGTGACCAAGGAGAACAACCAATTGCCTAAATTCCCACTTACTTCTAAAAGTAAGTTTTTGGGGAGACCAAAGACACGAAGAGGGTCATTTTCGGCAGGTACAAGTTTGACAGGCTTGCCAATCCAATCAGAATTTCTGCCAACAGACTGAAATTGAAGATACGGTAAGGAAATAGTTCTGCGACATTCCCATTTCGTCTCACATCACGAAAGCCTGGGAGATCAAGTTCTTCTGTCCCGGTATAGATCTCATTATTCAATTGGTGAGGGGGCAAGCTTCTGAATTGCTGGAATTATTTTCAACTCCAGCGTTAAACGTAAAGCCAAAATATTGTTGCTCACCGGAAAAGCCTTTCGCCACTTAGATTCTATGCCTTTCCCTTTCCTCTTGGCAATATACCCGGGCTCTATCCAGGATGATATCAGTGAAAAACAAGTAGACGGGATCATAACGAGTGCTGCACGAACGTGATGCAGCTGGTGGTTGCTCCTGACCGGACTTGAATCGCAGGAATTCAGCCCTTACGGACACCTGAGAAGGCCCAACACGCGACACTACATTTCGTTGGACCGAAGACCCCGCTCGCGAAAGGAGTGACATTATGTTTTTACACAACACGAGTTTGACGTATAGAAATTGATATTGTATTACATAAGCAATGAATGTACCAGATTTCAGCCATTGAACAAGCTAATTCAATCGCTATCGCATTGACAACATATCCAACTTGTTCCACAACCTGCCCATACGCCATGAACGCTTCTGCTTCTCGTAGTAGCTACCTCGCTTTTGGAAGACCAAATCCGAACAGGAAATCTAACGTCTTCCGTATGTCCGAGTCCTAAATTTCCATGTTCATTCCATCCCCATCCCCAAACTTCATGACCAGAAGTTGGACTAGAAGTTCTGATCAAGGCGAGGACATGCTCACTACCACACACAACATGGACAGAGGTATCGAGAGTGTTGGGTGTGAGAGGAAAATTCACGACTTCAGCTGAAGGACTGTCACCACTCTCCCTGCCCAGCTGTCCGTGGGTGTTGCTTCCAGACGAAAGTATGGACCATGCTTTGTTGTCTCGAACAGTACAATATGTACCATTCCACGTGCAACTGATATCCTCTACGTGTTTAACCTTCGAAACGACTTGCAATTGGCCTTTGCGATCAGAACCTAATGCAGAGATGTTGCCAGATGCATGCAGTAACACAGAATGGTGCATGCCGAGAGATGAAACAGTTACAGGATCATCTGCGAGAGGTATTGCGATGATCTGTGGGGCAGATATTTTCGAAGGAGGCTTTGGATTAGAAGATGTTGAGGGGCCTAATTGGCCATGACGGGACATCCCCCATCCTATTAAAACTTGTTCAAAAGACGATTTCCCCTCTACCGCAACTCGAAGTGAAAGAATGACATGCCGCTGACCAGCAGTAATCGCATCCACTATTATACGACTATCCTTCGCAATAGACGTCTCTTCGCAGAATAAACCATCGAAGCTGACGACGTTAAAGTCCTTCCGCAAAGGCCGTCCCTTTTCTTGAAAGGACTCTAAGCCTCCAATTCCTAAGTCACCGTAGTCATCTGAGCCCATGGATATCACTAAATCGTTTCTGCCATCGCAACAAAGCACGATGTAACTCGTCTCCCAAGTCGCAGCTATGAATTTAAAAGAATAGCCCTCGAGACCTGATTCACGTGAAGGCAATTCTAGCTTTTGAAAGAGAGTCGGCGTTGGCTCGCGTTTATACTTGGATCCGAGTTGACCCCGTCTTCCGTCACCAGAGCCCCATACCTCTAGCCTGTGTCCTCCAGTAGGACATGCGAGCTCAAGGAGAAGGATCGCATGGTTAGCTCCTGCAGCGATGTCTACTACCCGCGTAGTCCCACTTGGTAGATTGCCCGATGGATAGCCATCGAAAGAGCATTTCTGAAATAAATGGCTGTCGTCCAAAGTCCCATGTCCTAACTGTCCCCTAGCATTGGAGCCAGAAGAAAGGAGAACAAGCATGTTGCGAGAATTAGCAACACTGAGGCACCTCCCCACGTGACAATATTTCCTTGCAGCGTCGTCACTGTTATCCGCCGCCATCGTCCATAATCATCGTCTTTCGAGTGTGACTCGGACGCGTGACAAACGCCTGGTGGTTTTATCGTTCGCATTTCGTGGAATCGTGTAATCGTCGAGATGTCAGTGGTAGCCACCCCTTATTCCAGGATGGCCTTAAACATTTGTTCTGCGACAGGCTTCATTGAAACGATCTCCTTTGTCCTGCGTCACGCATTCGACGACACTTTCTTCGTCTCTAACCTGGGCATATGGTGTGTTGTCGTTCCCTTTTTACCCTGGTGTTCAATGCTTGATCCTAATTCCTCTAGGCTAAAAGGCGGCTGACCTATGCCGAAGTCGAGGCTCACGTAGCGAAGAGGATCCCTTCGTTTGTTGAAGTTGATGAAACTCTCGAGCGCCACTGTCACACCATTTGGCAGAGTATTTCCTTCTTGGACTACCTTTCACCTAACCCAATCAAATCAAATCGTGTATTCCCTGTTCTTTCAACGCCCTCGCCCTTCGCGATCAGAACGCTCCAAGAGAACAGGCGCAACGGAGAAATGCCTGCAGACTTTTCTTGTAGTGGCTCAGAGCAAAAAATGACACCATATTCGACAGCCCGATCGGAGTTGAACGCGAAGGCTCGGGGCAGGCTGCCGAATCGTAGACGGATGGACGCCCCCCATATATCCGCCTCCTCCACGGTTCGCTCCAAACAGACACTAGCCAGTACACCAACGCACATTAGCCAACAGGAATTTCTGGAGCTTGCTGACTGTTACTATGTCAATCCGGAACCTGCGGTAGTTGGGCAGAGCCCAGGCGCTGTGATTGCACACAATTCGACCTGCTCTCATAGAGATGTTCCTTCAGAAACGGTTCGTAAGGCATCTGTCCCTTGGGTACAGTCTGGGAAATACGTATTGGATCCGAATCTTGAGTATAGTCACGAGCGAATTCCATATAGGACGGCGCAATCCGGCGTTTATGCTACAGATTCTGTTGAGAGCGAAGGAGTCGTCTGCGATGCGGATCTGGTACCGCTAAAATTTAGTTCCTTGGACGGCTGGCTTGGATACACACGCGAATCTCAGAGCCTACACACTATCAAGGGCTCTGACGACTCTCATGAGCCCGAGTTTGCACCCAATTTCTCTCTATTCAGCCAACTGGAAGTAGCTGACCCCAGCCTTATCACGTCTACGTCTATGACATCTGTCACTCCCCCTTCAAGCTCGGTGGCATCTTTCGTGACCGTCTCTTGCTTTGGAAAGGTTTTCAGTGTTTTCAAACGGCGAAAGTCGCGGCAACTCATACCTGAGCCCAAACACCGTCTGCAGAGCATGAGACCGACGTGCCAAGTGGCAACCCAATCCGGTTTGACACATCACATTGAGGCTGGCGCTCCGTGTTTGAGTCAGAGGCGCTCATTTATCATCTCGGACAACATCGTTTCTTCGAATGATATTATCCGACAAACGCGTTTCCCTTCCTCTTCATCATTGGGTCTAGGTCTAGGACTTAATTCCGCTATTCCAGGTCATGATCTTGACTATGACTACAGACTTGCGGTCGACGTTCTGGTCCATGGTGCGCCTGCTTATGACATCAGCTCGGGATTCCCCAACGTTTGACAAGCGTCAAATTTATAAACTATAACCTCAAATCCCAGCCCTTCATATTGTTCATTCGACCTGGAGTTTTGAGACCAGGACCAGTCTTGATTCACGTTTCCGATTTCGAAGTAAAAGTACCTTGTTAATATAAGATATATTGTTTTCAAGATAGTTCAATGACTAGAATGCTTTGCATTGCTAAAGTACTTAACAGTGATAGAATGTCCACATCTCGATGGATTCGTTTGGAAGAGAAAAAAGGATCAGTAATTGAGTAATTGAGTACATACGTTCTCCAGACAAATCAAACTAGGTTAGAACCTACTTCTACGATTGAATAAAAACAAAGAATTTCATTCAAGCAAAGTCGTAACACTATTTTATCTTCATTAGGTACGGGTATCGTCGCTGTTCCTCAGCTGGACCCGACAGCTTGGTAATACGGTCCTCCAGTAGGCGGAGATCCACCCTGAGGTCCACTACCGAATCCAGGAGCGTTGGCCTTTTTCGGTAGAACCCATGAAGGTGTAGTTGAAGTTTGTGCGGGACTCTGAGCGTGTTTGATTTTTAAAGGGGCAGTGGTCGCCAACGACGACGTTGTCGGGCTTGAGGGCTGATGTCCCGAAATGTTATCGCCACCATCAGCACGGGTCGGACCAACATATTGTGGCTCATATATAGGTTGCGGTTGAGTTGGAGCATTTCCCGGAACAGGATTGTCCGAAAGCTGGTACCGAGGCATTTTCGTGTGCGCCTGTTGAACCGCAGAGGGTGCGGAGGGACCAGCAGAGGAAGCCTCGCCCGCTCCTTGAACTTGTCCTTGAAGGTAAGACTGTTGAGTGAATCCTTGTAAATGCGGCTGCGCTTGGGCTTGATACGACGAACTTCGGCTCAGATCTTGTGGTTCTGATTGTTGGCTCGACCCTAGATATGGCAATTGCGAGGCGACATTCCCCCCTTGTTGTTGTACTTGCTGAGGTGGTTGATTCTGCAATGTTGACGCAGAACTCTCTTCTTTGACTCCGGGGATTGAAATAAAGTAGACCGATCCTGCAAGGTCCGTTCCTCCTTGCGCATAGTATTGGGCCCAAGCTTGAGCATTCTGATCCGCATAAGTGTAAGAAGGATCATAGGGATAAGGTGGGTGCCCTGTAATCGGCTGAGCTGGGTGTTGCGACTGAACTTGTGGCTCAGATAGCGGTTGAGGTTCTTGTGATTGTGTCTGAGATTGAGTTGAAGTGCCCTCTGGAACCACTTGTGCCTGCGCCTGAGCGATAGCCTCAGTTTGAATAGGATAAAGCTGAGGTTGCTGATGATCAAGCCCTTCAGGGGAAAGTTGATTAGGGTGTTGAACGGATTGCTGAACAAGCTGTTGAGCGGGCTGTTGGAAAGTCTGATGAACGGATTGAACGGATTGTTGGAAAGGCTGCTGGATGGGCTGTTGAACAGATTGCTGGATGGGTTGTTGGACAGATTGCTGGACGGGCTGTTGATCGAATTGTTGAATGGGATGTTGAATGGGAAGTTGTTGATCGAATTGTTGAATGGGATGTTGAATGGGAAGTTGTTGAGCGTGTTGTTGGACGGGCTGCTGAATGGGCTCTTGAGAGGGCTGCTGATAGGGCTGCGCTGGCTGGGGCTGGGACTGTGACTGAATTTCTTGTTGCGGTTGGGCAGGGTAAGGTGTTGGGCCTTGTTGACTATATGGTGGACTAGACTGGTGACCGGCATAACCGCCGACGGGCATAATACCAAAGCTCGCGGTGGCTGCGACCGGAGATTGTGGGGGCTGGGGTTGAGGGTGCTGCTGTGGTTGAGCGAGACCTTGAAAGGGAATGGCGCCGTAAGTTCCAGGCTGTGCCGGTTGGGATTGAACAGGAACCGGAGTTGCAGAAGTTGGTAAAGGCTGCGGAGTAAACACTGGGAATGGAGGTGCAGGTCCAGCGGTTCCAGGATACGAATTGTACCCCGGCTGCGGTGTTGGCCGCTGAGGTGGTATCTGGTGTTGGTCATAGTCATAGCCCGGCCTCCATCCGTAAGGTTGAGGACCACCAAGAATCATTGAATTACGGGAACCAGGCCTGCCTTGACCATAATGGCCAGGTGGGCGATATGTCGGTTGGTCATAAACTGAAGAGTGTGCAAAGTCGTAAGTCATTATGACGAGCAATAATACGATCACTAACTGCCTGTGTGCCTTGCTAGGCTGTCCTCCATCATCCTGTCAAAGATGGTTCGAGCGCGAAGGAAAGTCTCGTTCATTGATACTAGGTCAGCTATAGGCACGATGAATTGATAGCGTAAAGTATCTCAAGACAATTCGCACCTCGCTTTTGACTGTACTTGTCAATAAGCTTCACGATTTTGGGTCTTAGAGCCATGCTTGAACGATAAAGTTCCTAGATAAAATGGGTCAATTGAAACCGAGTCGACAGAAACAATTACGAACTTGAATTTCCTCATCGTCGGCAAGATTGTCTTTTGCTGGGTCAAAGGTTTTCAGCATGGTCAATAGTTTTTCAACATTGACGACCTGAGCAAACACAGCGGCTTCTTGTTCGGCCTCCTTCGCCAACTCAGAGGCGGTAAGTTCCGGCATGGGTTCCTAAGTCGCAAGCACTGAGAACCAAAAAAAAACTGATTTTATCATTACAATCTCACCACATAATTCACTGGAAAAATTCCTGTACGGCCTTTGATTTGTCCTCTCCACCAATCCTGATACCCACGATCAACAACTTTGATAATATCACCTTTTTCAAATGACAGCTCTCCAGGCTCAGTTGGTTCGAATGTGTACAGTGCGCGCACACGGGTGACGATATTGATATTTGGAGTTGGTGTGTTTGTGGCGGCGGAAGTGCTAGCAGCAGCAGCAGTGGCGGGAGTTGGGGCAACTACATTAGAGGAGGAAGCAATTTCAGTAGAACGTGCTGGCGGCTCTTTCGCTTGATCCTCTTTGGCCTGTTGTTCTTTCGCTTGTTGCTCTTTCGCTTGTTGTTCTTTGGCCTGCTGCTCTTTGGCCTGCTGCTCTTTGGCCTGCTGCTCTTTGGCCTGCTGCTCTTTGGCCTGCTGCTCTTTCGCTTGTTGTTCTTTCGCTTCCTGTTCGGCTCGTTGCCGGGCTTCCAGTTGCTTTTGATAGTCCAACTGCTGCTGACGCTGTTGCGCTGCGACCCTTTCGGGTGAAGGCGTGCGTGCAGGTGCATAACCACCTTGATACTTGGGGGAGGCGTACCCTGATGTCGTGGAGCTCGGTTCAACTGCAGAACCAGTTGCAGCAGCAGCAGAACTTCCGTCAAGGCCAGAGCCACCGTTCGATGCAGAAGGACCCGCACCATTGGCAGTCGCAAGACTATATTCGTTCCAACGCTCACGACCCCCACGATCCTGCATAGACATCTCAAGCACACGCTGTAACTCTTCTTCCTCCTTACGGCGGATTTCGTCGTCTACTGTGGGTGGCGGTGATTCTCGCGACACTTCGAATTTATAATCTAAGAATGGGCCGAAGTCCTACGTTGAGCGAGGGAGTTAAAACTGACACTAGGAACTGACTCTTAGCTTTAAGATTATTGTAGCAATCCTCCATGACGCCCAAAGAGGAGTCGCTCTCAAATTCCGCAGTCCATTCTGCAATCAAACCCAACGCTCTCCTTCGCACTTTCTCATGGGTATTCTACACAACACCATGATTAACGACGAAAGAAATGCAGCTGATTGAAGGACTACGCACTCGATCGGTAATCAATTTCTCTAATCCTTGAATAAATGCCCTCGATGCGATTTCGCGATGAATCTCGATTCCCAGATTCTTACCAAGGGACTCTGTTAGCGATAGGGCATAAAGCTGCACGGTCGGATTACGATGCGCGAGCCGTTTCAGAATTGCAGTAATTGCGGCGTGTGCCCTAGATGACGCGGCGCAATCAGCTGGCAAGATGAATGAACATGGCCCTCGTGGCATACCCTGATTGTCCCTCATCTGAAACCTTGTCACATAAGTTCAGGATGAGTTCCCAATTTTCGCTGGTCAGGTTTTCATCCGTTGTTTTAGCTATGAGAAAATGCACAACATCAATGGACTGTCTGCTGTTACTCCTTGTCGACACCTCACCTACGATCTCATCATATTCCGTCAAAGTACTGCCGCCAAACATGGTGCGTATGGTTCTTGTTCAGGTCTAAGTGTTTGGCAGTCTGTTCTGAGTAGAAAAAAGTGAGAGACTGAGGAAAGGCAGCTGCGGACGCACGGTTGTTGTCGTCAACAGATGCTATGCAGATTCCAGAAGAGGTGGCTGTGTTGCAGTCACGTTATTGAATCACTTTCATTCACCAACCACTCAACAGCAGGGGAATTCATTCAACGAATGGCCAAAGGTGTGACTAACCTCTTATTTCCAAGATTAATTTATCATGAACTTTGGACAGTTCCAAGAAATTTTAGACTGCTCGAAGAACTCGAAAAGGGCGAGAAGGGCATTGGCGATGGTTCATGTTCCTATGGCCTGGAAGACGGCGATGATATTCTGATGAGCAATTGGAATGGCACCATCATAGGGCCAGGGCATGTAAGCGCGCAGTGCCCACCCTATCTAAATAACTGATACCCATTTTCTTGTTGCTCGATCTTATCATCGCTGATCATGTAGACTGTACATGAGAATCGCATCTACAGTCTCAAGATCACCTGTGGACCTGGTTATCCCGATACTCGACCGGAAGTTCAGTTCATATCGCGAGTGAACTTGCCTTTCGTTAATCAAATCAACGGGAAAGTGGATTACATCAAGCTTCCTGTGTTGGCGAATTGGAATAGGAATTTGAGTATAGAGAACGTGCTTGTTGAGATTCGCAAGTCCGTAACGCCTTATTTTCTTGCTATGTACCCGACGATCTGACACCATCGCTTCAAATAGAGAAATGGCTTCTTTCAACAATCGGAAACTTCCTCAGCCTCCTGAAGGTTCTGTTTTCTAGATGAAGTTCAACTCTTTGAGGATTGTAGTGCCCCCCCTTTTCAGACGTAACGAATCAATTGTGTTCTAATATCACAACCGTCCTCAATTTCATCTGTTTATCAACCTGACATATGACGCTGCTTGAACCCTCAATCAAATTGCAACTTATGCAAAAAGGAAACAATTGGTGTGTCGTACGAACACTATTTAATTCGGTTATCATCTTGAACAGAGTTGTTTCTTGTCTAATACCATAACTTCGCGTTGATATACCAATGAAAATAACTTTGAAAACACATATGGTGTAGGCTCTAAAAGACGTCATCAACCATTTCGTCTCATAGGTTTGAGTCAACGCTCAGCTGCATGTGTTCGAATTGCAATGGAAATGAAATTGGAGACGTAATAGGAAGAAACTTACTATTAGTATAGAAGAATCAACATCATAACCAGATGATATTTGCTCATGTTTATATCCGATAAGATTAACACACATGTTTTTGCAGTGTACCATGAGCAACCAGAAAAGGCGAGATGGAAGAAAAGGCGAGGAACTACGTCCAATAACCCTCTCCTCCAATGAATTGGCACGAGTAGATGGCTCCGCACGTTTTACTTTCGGTATAACTGCGAATTCCCAATTACGATTATCATTGACATTTGATCAAAGGTGATACTACTGCACTAGCATCCCTCTCTGGCCCTATCGAAGTTCGGTTGACAGCAGAACTTCCTTCCAAAGCGACCTTTGAAGTTCTTATAAGACCTCTGTCTCATGTACCAGCTACGGAATCAAAATATTTAGCTTCGATTATCCGATCAAGTCTCGAGCCAAGCCTCATTCTCACAAAAAACCCTCGTACCCTAGTTCAACTTGTTATTCAGAGTTTGTCTCCGTTGCGTGCAGACAACTGGAATACAACACTGGCAGCATCGATGATAAACGCTAGCACATTAGCGTTTCTCAATGCTAGCTCCGTCCCGATGCGCGCTGCTGTGGCCGCTGTTGCTGTTAGCAGAACTTGTCAGGGAGCCCTTATAGTCGACCCTAGTGACGAGGAGTTAGAAGAATCAAAAGGCCTCGGATGTTTCGCTTTCACATTTGGTGGCGGGATTGATTCGAGTGAAAGTAATTCCGAATGTGTATGGGCAAGCTGGAGGTCAATTTCCGGTAATAACAACGAGGAGCTATTGGAAGCACAGAAGCTGGCAAAAAAGGGAGCAGAAGAAGTATTCAAGTTTATGAAGCAAATGTTCTCGAAGAAACAATTGGTAGATGTGAGTATGGAGAAAGCAGAGGATGAGGATAAGGACAAATCCGGCGAGGAGGAAATGGTTGAATGAAGATGCTGCGCGTTTCCTGATATTGAATCGAAGGGAGAAGGCGTTGTTATGTTAAGCCTTTGGATCAATCCCCTTACATGGGTCCCAACCATATTGCCAATGATCATGAATTGATCTTGCCTTCCTTTAACCCCTCTCGGTGATCGCAGTACTTGAAATGGCAATCGCTTGCAGCATATAGTGCCTACTTATAGAAACCATTACCGGTTTCTGTGACTGTATACGTCAGCCAAGCTAAGAAACCTTTGGCCTGGATAAGAAGGCTCAATACGTGGAGGTACTAGTAGGAGGCGTGGCAAACGAAATTCAAAATATCGTATTTGTTGACCCTCAGTTCCTGTTGACATTTTTGCATATATTAAGTACACTAATACTGAAATAACACTTAAAATCGGAATTGATATGTACAAGAGAGTGAATGAAAAACGAGGAGGCTACTTGAAAGAACAAGTCGTATCAATCAACTTCACTGGCATCTGATAAGTTCAAATTAGCGAACCGCTCCTGAATTTCTTCCAAGGCCCGTGAATAACGTCCGAGGTCGAACGTTTGCATTAACTTTTTCGATGGAAGTTCTGCGGCCGTATACCATCAGTGCACATCCTCCAAAATGACTATGAATGATATTACCTTCCGAGTTTATATTCTCTACCATAACCTCCTCTTCCAAAGATTCTATGGACGGTGAAGTCAAAGGAATATGTTCCTTTTCAATTCTGCATTGTTCACCCTGAAATTTGCGACCATCTTGAAACCACAATTCCCCGACTTTATCGAAATATAGAGTCATGGTTGGACGGCGTTTTTCCTTGTCAATTCTGCATTGTTCTTCCTGGAATTGGTAACCGTCATGAAACCGCCATACATTGGATGCGGATACGAAAGAATGCCGAGAAATTCTAGGGCTATGTTGCAAACCTGCTTTGTTAACAAGATACCTCGTGATCGCTTTCTTTATCGTGCGCCATTGAGTTGCAAACCGTGTGGAATTACAGTCGAGGGATGCAGCAACCCTAAGCGCAAATACAAGTTGTGGAGAGGGTGTGGCATGGTCTAGAAGGCGAGGAAGTGCTTGGAGGACACAGTTTATGACAGCGGCTACCAGTGTACCGCGAGTCGAATCTTTATGATCTGCCCAATCCAGCGGAATGTCTGATTGCCAAGAAAGTTTTGTATGGAATGGCAATTGAGACGCGCGACAATGCCGCCCTTTGGTATGAACATGTAGACGACATGAAAGGCGGGATACAGGGCGGTATGTCCGTCTAGTACGCCAGAGCCATGGTGAAGTTTTCCGTTTATCTTTGCGGTGAGCAATAAACCGCATGACATGATCTGTCAAGGCATTTTCGACCAGGAAGTGAATGCAATGTAAAACACCAGATGCTTGAATTTGGCCATTCAAGATGAGTGCTTGTGTTTTAGGAAACAGATTTTCCTTAAATACGGGAGGCGAATGACCTTTGAACCACTCATCGTCAAAGACGCCAAAGAAAAAATACCCGGATTCATCCGACCAAGTCTGGAACGGTAGGAAACAGGAAATCGGCCTAGATATGTCTGCATCAATGGCAAGAAAAGAAACCTTTGCCCTAAATGCGGGTGCTTTGCGACACTGATTCTCCAGTGCCCATGCAAGCCACGAATCAAAGGTCGTGATTAAAGTCTTATACAAGTCTTCCCATTCCTTGTTTCCCTGAGAATTTGCAGAAGTTAATACCCGTATATCAAAAGAAGGATTAGAAGTACACACCGACAATCCTTCTCTAAGAATGTCAAAAAAATGCATAAAGCAATTATACAGCACAGAAAATCGTGTAGAAATGTTCCTGAGAAAAGCAAAGATGTCGAATAACCTGAGGTACTGAACAAGACTTTCAGTAATTTTTGCACGCTCCATGGTTGCAAGCAGGTCAATAAAGTATTCCCAGACACCTATTGCATGGTTAAGTCTGAAAAAAAGTATCGATTTCGGACTTACCATTGGTGGATAGACTCTGCAGATGAAAACAGGCAATGTTACTCAACACCAACTTTTCATCAATCCAAAGGTCATATGATCGACGGCGATCGAACAGAAAATCACCCAGAGAAGCATGGTACACCTTGACGCTAGTTTCAGTAACCTGGACTATTGAACTGAGCTCGGCAAGAATAGAAGTGACATCTTTGATGCCAATACCAAGAATTATTGAAAGCACTTCACGTGGGTCTCTCTCCCTGGCCCCGAATTTTACGTAGGAGTGATACAAGATACACAAGGCAATAGTTTCTCGTACAATCTCCTGACAGTCAACCCCAGCTGCATTAGTGAGAATGTGTGCATATAACAAGTCAAGTTCAGCAAATGGAAGGTCTCTACTGGAATTAGCCAAAATGGACTTAAGACGGACGTGTGGGTCGTGGTAATCAGATGAGAGATACTTGATAACGGTCGCCGCATATATGAATTGGCCAGATGACTTCCAAACAAGTTCAATGATGGCTTCATTGGGTGGCCAGTCAGGCGGAAGGAAAGCATTCCTGGGGTGGTACAATTTTATCTTGCGCAGACTTTCTCCCAAAAAGAGTTGGATGTCGTTGTTTGAATTATAGTCGTCGCTGAGTGCGATCCGAGTAGTAACTCTGAGTGCATTGAAAGAAATCTGTATGGCCTGCTCTGGGCGGCTCGCAACAAGTATTTTCCATCCCAAGGTTGTACTCTTGAGCATGGAGTTCAGGAGCCTTATGACAACTTTCTGTTCCTCAGGCTTTAGACATTCGTCTAGACCGTCGATGATAATAACGTAAGGGGGACGATGTGTCTGAGATTGGGTTAGTTGTGAGAGAGGATTGAGTATAAGGTGGAGAAGCTGAGTGTCAAGAGAACGCGAAAAAATGTGAGGATTACACTCCACTGCTTGGTCAATCAGTAGTCGACTTTCTGGGACAGACAGTGTGATGGTGAACGCAAGTGTAGCGATGAAATTCTTGATGTTGTTCCTCGAAGGATCTAAACGACAAAAGAAGAAGGAAGCCAAGAGGAGTCCTTTCGTTGCGCACATCTCTGCGGTAGACCATGCGATCGAAGACTTTCCTGCACCCGCTGCGCCATAGAGCCACATCACAGGTGCCTCTCTGCTTCCTTCCATCCAGTTCGCGACTCTGTGAAGTACAGCGATGCGCGTGTTTGGATGACATTTCGGAGGATCAAAGTCATGTCCGGCGTCATAGAGTGCAGAAGGAGAGATGGCATTAGCCAACAATTTGAATCCTGTATCATCCAGGTCTTAGCGCAGTTGCTGAGAATCCACTTATCGGACTCACCGCGCCCAGTACGGACTCTATTATCCGTGTGGATATGGAAATTACCATCGTTGATAAGGAGAGATTCTATGTTTTTAAACATTGTCGAAGAGAAGGTTCTAAGTTCTGGTTTGTGGTCAGCGGGATCAGCAGAAGTGAGCTTATTTTATGTTCTCGGAGGCTGTGCCATCATCTCGGGATGAGCGCTGAAGTCGACATGTTGTTTTCTGCTTCTTGTTAAACAAAGGTAACGACCTGACCAGTTGTCGTAGGGATGAGCAATAGAAACATATAAATTAGTGGAAACACGCATCATTTATGTCACGGTTGTGGTCCATATACAAACAGAGAAACAATGCCAGAATCCATCGGCATACATCCAATTTATTCTCACCACTGTCATGTCCATACATATGACATACCGCCAGTTGATAATAAGAATGTGGCAGATATCATTCCTCTAGACACCGAGTAGAGCAAACTTGTGGAATTGTAGGAAGATAGGTACATTACTTTCGATTCCTCGCCTTATATTCTCAAAGTAGCCTTGCTTTTTGTGAGGTGAGAAATTCGTCAGGATATAACCAAGGTCTGAACGTTGGGAGAGTTGTGGTAAAATTTTGCCCTTGTTTTGCATGGGAAGACGTGGGTGCTGTCTCTGAGAAAGCGGTGAAGGCTGAGCCAGGCAGGGCAACAGATAAGAGACTTAAAAGGCCATAGTAGGAGTTAAAATAGGCGCACTTTGCGTACATGCGGAGTCCAGACTACATTGACCCGATTTCGAGGATATGCGTCTCGATGTGGGATGTCGAGTATAATATCCAATCCTTGCGATAGATTTTCGCTGACAAGTCGTGCGTTGACAGCGTCTTCCACACTGTATTGCTGCAGATAGCCGACGAGTGCCCAAGAAAGAGTCTCGATATGATCGCGGGCTGTCATAAATCGCTTGTTGTTTTGGCGTACCGGCTGTCGTTCACAGTCATCTGTTGACTTGAGTGAAGGAAGGGTTTTGATTCAACAGGTGAGGAGGAAGGCTCGCAGTATGAACTGGTAAAGCAAGTTGGTTTAGACTTGGACGCATCCCTTCGTCGTTGGCACCACTCACCGGCAACGTGGCCGGCACCCGACCTTTTCAACATTGGTGAAGGCAGACGAAACGTCTCAAGTTTCATCGATGTAAGTTCCCTCCATGTTTTCTGCGGGTATTTTCATCTGTCAAGACGTCGTAGTCCGTGTACCCATTAGACGATCAAGGGCGGGCCCCGCCTCAGGAGTCCAGGACCAGATATGAAAGGACCAGATTACATTTCTTCTTGCCGCTAGACCATCTGGCGACAAGAAGAACTTGAGGTGCAGCGTAGTGATTTCATCGATGTAAGTTCCCATTTTCTGTCGAGACGTCAGAGTGGGTGCATGTATACTAAGGACAAGATATGAAAGGACCGGATGACTGCTAGACCATCTGGCGAACTTGAGGCTCAGGAATTGACAGAGACTGCAGGTAAGTTTCCACACACAGAAATAAATTTGTGTTTCAGTAAAAATTGTCAAGCGTCGCGTCGACGCGGAACTTGCCGCCGCTCAGATTTATTGAGTCTTCTGCTTTCTCCAAACACGCAGGATTTTAGTCTTTCCCCAATGCCTTATGATATATTTGTGACCCAATTCACCCTACCAATCCCCAACAACGCAACAATAAGCCCAACAAAAAAATCTGGTCTCGCGGATAACGGAAAGTTCACATGAGCTTCAACTGTTCCGGATTCCTTCGGCTCCCAGGTCGAGAAAGAGTTCTTAACAGCACATCTATACGAACTCGTGTATATTGAACGGAATAAGCCTTTGCTTTTCAAGCTTTACCAAGACCTCTGGACTTTGTTCTGCTGCATTAATGGTGTCATCTGCAGACTGGGCACTCACGACCGAAAGAGCCCTTCGACCGACTTGGAGAAGGGCAGTTCACTGGGTGCCAGTGATCTCACAGGCTCTTGCGCCCCTCATTACAAAATATTTAGCCTACCACAACGCCTTGCTTTTGGACTTACACGACTGCTTATTGGACGATCGCTTGAAGGAGCAACAGAATGAGCAGCTTCGTGCTGTAAGCGCTTTTATTTCTATCCAGCAATGCTCGTACAGGACAGAGATCTCATGCGGTGAGCATCGGAATTTTTACTCAGATTTGATTTTCACTGAAATTCTTATGAGTGTGTTACTTTCATCAACAGAAACGTATCCATCAATCGAATGCCAATATGTGGCTGTAAAATACATACCCTCTATTGAACACGAAGATCATAAGGAGTAGAACATCTATACCTCGTTTAATTATTGCAATTTACTATCTTCTGTCTTAATATTCCTTCGCTTTCCTGTAGGTCGACTATCCGATACTCCTGAGTGGAATGACCACCAACGTGAATCTGAATTGATTTCTGACCAGATATCCTCGACGTAATATATATCCTTGCCCAGGTTTTTCTCATAACACAGTAACCGAATTTTTTCGTAACAAAATCAAAAAAGGAGATAAAAAGATACAAAGACTTCAGAAAAAAAGGAAGAGGTTTTAGATGTGGATATCAAGCATTCGAGCATCAACACAACTGAGTTGGCCGGGCTGGCTGTAGAATAGCAGAGGTTCGGCTCAGTCATACCTCGGTGGTATGCACACCATTTTCCCGTAGTGGTCAGCTACGCATCTGTCTTGACCCAATGAATGAGCACACTGGGGAGTTATAATTATGCACAAACTGATTGAAGTTCACACAGTTGAGACCTGAGTTTGGCGTCCCATCGCCGCAGTCGCAGCAGACAAGATGTGTGTTGGGGTTGAGTATGCAATCCTTACATGTTGCAGTGTAGCCGTGTCTATAACATTTCATGAAAATGGAGGTGAGCCATCTTATGAGGACTGAAATGAATGAAATACCCGCATATCAGACTGCGTTGCGACGTGTCGAAACCGATGCAGTCATTCAGGTCAATAGAGGTACTCATTTGTATGCCGTGGTCATCACTGCAAACCGCCGACAGCCATGAGTTAGGAATCCACGACAGCCTAGTACATCTGTTCGTAATATTGGCACCACATATGAGTGCCAGTGCAGCGATGACAAGAATTGGGTACATGGCTTATAAGGGAAAGTCGTACTGTAGGCGGGAATTCCAGGAACATAAGGGTGCGGCTGAAATAGTGCCAAATTTGGAAGGTGGAAGGCTAAGTATGGAAATCTCGGAGAACTTGAATTGAGTGGGATACAAATTTTCTCAAATAGAAAAGGCTATGATCCAAGGAAGAAACAAAAGGAGGAAGGGGAAAAGCCAAAGTGATCATGAACAAAAAGTAACTAGTAGTAAGGGATAGAAGGGAGGACCACCAGCTGTCACCCAAATCCCATCCCTGCACATCCAAAGCATTCACCCACGCCCACACTCCCTAACCGGAATACAGGAGGGAATGCAGCTCAATATACCTACTTCAATCTGCGGAATCGAAAAAAGAAGGAATTGGAATTGGAATTGGGAAAAGGCAAACGCGACACGCTTTCATGCGGTTGTGACACACCTTATTTTTGGTTATCTTCCGTCTTGCATCCGTTTATTCTTGTGAACTTATCATAGTGAATGTCGGCTTAGGCTAGATTTGAGAGTTAGAGGGGGGAAAGTATACAAAGTAGACACCTGTGCCGAAGCTGTTGCCAGATGTCGCTTCAGATACTTGAGCGTGGCAGGTAGATCGTGACGATCAAAAGCAACTACACAATCCCAAGTTATTTTGGTATGAGAAGGAATTCATGGCAGTGTGTATCTCATCAAATACCGTTTTGAGTGTGGTGTACTTGAATACATTCGCAACTTGCAGAGTGATGATGATGAGGATCATTGCTAGGGAAGCGCACCCTAACAGCAGAGGAGAAAAAGTCAAGGACAATGCAACCAAACCCAAATCTAAGGAACGCACCTTTACACAGCAATACCACGCGTGTTGCCGATTGCAACGCCAACTGTGGCATTTGTCGAGACTTCCTTGGCAAAAAATAAGAGCTCGGATGTGTAGCTATTCGGTGATACTCAATGAGGAGCGGAATTATGAGAACTTGTAATGCTTACACATCAAAGGGGTAATATATCAAGCTCGATCGATGGTCCCCAGGAGAGAACAACGCCAATTGTGTTCTGAAAGTAGGCGAATTGGCGTAAACGTCTTTTACAGCCAGCGCCGTGGCATTGTGCCGAAAAATAGGCCGTCTTGGAATATCACTCGCCAACACGTCGTCTCCTTGAGTATAAGTCCCGTCGGCTTTGAGCAAATTGCTAATAAGGATGGAAATTTTTCAGGTTATAAGCAATTAGAAGCAACGATACGAACTTGTCAAAGAATATGTTGACATCCGTGCACGCAGTCAGATTGTCCTTTGAGCAAGGCGAATTCTTTTCTTCAGCGATTGTCCAATCCAGGGTCATGGTTCCGGCCTTCGGGTCAGCTGCAATAAGGACAATTTCGAATGAGACCTAGACGGAAGACTATTAACAACAGTAAGGGAACAGAGGGAAATTTTTATATTGACCACCCTTCCACTATAGCCTGTGTCCTTGGCGCCTTCGTATTTCAGATCTCCGGCATGAACCTTCAAGCCGATGATCGTCGAAACTGTTGGAGCGATAATGACGAATGCAATACAACTGAATATCCATCTTCTCAGACGTTTCGCGTCTGAAGGTGGTGATGGCAAGTCGGATGCCCTGATATCTGCGGCAGGAGTTATACCGTGAGTTGGAAGAAGGGTGGTCATAACAGATCGTCCGGTATGCGAAGAAAGAGAATTTTACGTTGAGAGAAAGATCGTGCTGGGCATATAAATGTGATTTTATGCATCCCTGGATGTTGCACCCAGTTCTCGAGTTCTCATTTGTCGATCTTGCAGTGACAGGACAAATGCATGCGTCCAGGTAATTAAACTCAATTGTATATCAATCTGAACCGGGTCCGAAGGACATTAAAACTACAAAAAGTCAGTATGACAAGACAAACCAGGGTAACAAAGATCATACAGTATCTCATTGAAATTTAAATGCTGTTGTAGGCGACCAACAAATGAATGTATTGGTATGTGCTCAGGCGAGTAGGACGTCGCAATAGAAGTCAGTCAAGAGGTTTGAACGCATTGCTAGTGATCAAGTTCATTACATAATTATATCAAGCTACTGTCACCGTGACGGTCGCCTCGTTTTCAAGCTTGGACATTCTGAAGCATTACTGTATACGTCGATGGGTTACTCTACCTCATTAATGTTTGACTTGCACAATTGCTAGACCTTATTCTTTCGTCTGCGGAGCAGAGAGCAATTAATGTCGGTTCCCTGCTGCCCTCGTATTCCGAAAGTCGTCCAAAGGAAATCTGTACTTCCCAACATGTACAACCTTCATACCCATGGGATCTTTCTGCTCAATTATAGTACCTTGGCTACCAAACTAATACCCATTCCTTGTGAATCCTTTGACTCTGGCTACGAGCCAAGCAATATGAAATTTGAATTCTGGGGACATTTTGTCGTGACTCGTGGCTAGATTAGGAATGCTCCAGAGAAATCTTAAACGTTCCATTCTCTCTACTTCGGCTCTCCACTGGCACGTCGCTGACACTGGCAAAAAACGTTGGGGTGCTGAATTACCAGTTGCCTCATGTCAGGGACTGCAGTATGACAAACATGCGATCCTTTGCTTGAGAAATGGCATTGTGCTGATAAAGTAGCGTTGCTCATCAAGACCATGACTTACGTGCATACCGACACCTGGTTGACTGCTACCTAATTGTCGTTAGCCTACATGATAAACCACCTTATTCTACGGCTCTCCTATCACCATGGAATGATGGAGATTATAACCCTTGGCCAGCACTTACTGAAGGCTGCCTTTATCACTCTGACTCCCGTGTACTCGAAGCAATGCGCACGCTTGTGCGGGATACACCATCTGGAATTCTTGCGCGCCTATCAGTACATGATCAGTTGTGACGAGTGACTAAGGGCTCCGCTTGGTTGGATTCAGTGTTATTACGAGTCGTATGTAGAGAAATCCGACTTGGTTATTACTATGCGGACAGGGCGCTCAAGATCGGTAAAATTCCAATTTGTATCGTCAAATCATCAAATCGGTCCTTCTGAGCTCTCTGGAAACTTTCCGTTTCAACCTTCACATGTGTAGGAGATTTGGAACTTTCAAGGACTCTGATATTCGAGAAGAACTACGCGAGAAGGCAATTGAAAAGCGAAAAGCATGCATAGATATGATGAATTGTGCCAGGTGGCAGAAGCATGGCCCGAAAGCACCTTTATTTTTAAGTAAGCCAGGCTATGGACCGGCTTTCTAATACAAGTAATAGTTAACTACAGTAAAAGAGTAAATGTAAGTAAGAATAAGTGTCTATGATATAGACGGCACTCACTCTCAGTCGGGGTATTGGTAACGACTGAGAGTGGATCCGTTGGAAATATACGGTATATATATAAAGGAGTTGAAACACAGTAAAATATATATAGGAGGGGCAAGTAGAATCAGAGGTAATCAATAAACGGCAATGGCATATCCAAAAAGGGGGTATCAGGGAATGATGGGATCCCAAAGGAGTAACCGTCATGATAAAGGGGCTTACGGTCATATTTCAACACTTTCAGGCCAATCGAAGCCGGAGCCACCATAGAACAGAGGTAGGCAACAATGAGACACGCCATGATTAATGTTTAGGCCTTAGGTTTGACACCGCGGTACTGTACCGAATGCTTATCCAAGCATTCCGCAGAATTCCTATTGTTCCGTGACTCTTGTAATACTTACCTTATGTCGCGAGAGGAATCTACAAAAGGTAATTCCAAATCCGGACTTCGACTTCAAATCGATTGTTATCGATTTGTTTCATCTTGCTCGTTATTTACAACACCTCCTAACCAACTCCTAGTAACCTAACCTATCTATCGCATTAGTGAGTCCCCTGATTTGCTTTTCAAGACTCTGGATAATCTTCAAACAGATCTCTTTCTAGAACATTTCCATTGTAGGTCAAATTCGCTGTTTACTTCTAGGTCTGATCTTGATTTCCAGCCTATCTCGTTGACATGACTGAAAGTCTACCCCTTCAATTTGTGGTCCAGACAACATCAGGAAAATATCAATTCTGCTTATCAATGCTTAGGCATGCTTGGCGTGGGCTTAATGACCATTCTAAGCACTT
>QDKV01005226.1_pt1 | contig 36611 bp, 36 predicted proteins | sample 1861101 | NCBI WGS metagenome assembly QDKV01 (sample SAMN04275158, study PRJNA302643) | Fungus metagenome, whole genome shotgun sequencing project. | isolation source: fruitbody | host: Mallocybe terrigena | place: Sweden | collected 2013 | reverse complement strand
CAAGTCTTGTATTTATACCCTAGCTAAAGGTCCGTGCACAGTATTACTAAGTAACTACCTGAGTCATATAGAATACTACGGAAACATATAGAAGTCCGTAAACATATCAAACAAAAGAAAATAAATGTCCACGACGAAAGTCGTACCATAATGCATATACACAAACAAAAGATAACAAATGACATAGGAAGTAACAGGAACAGTAACAAAATCGTAACACTTTCTTGTCAGTGTCACATCATCGAAGACTCCTTTCAACGTGAGAAAACCTCCTGGCCATGTCGAACATCTGTTTCGATGTGACAAAGAGGTTTTGCCACTTCCTGGCCATGTCAAACACCCATTTCGATGTGATGAGGTCTTGGTATCTCCCTGCCACATCAAAAACTCCTTTCAACATGAAGACACCTTTCTATTTAATTATATTTTTGTATTTATTTATAACACATGACCTGTGTATAATAACCCTCCATGTTGTTTTCAATGCTTGTGGATGGTGAAAGGTGTTGGCGGACAAATATTAACCATGATTTGGATCAAAAAATTACCTTATATGGAGTATGTTATTTTCAGAATTACTATTTTTAGTATGTTATTCCCACAGGGGAGGGGGTCAACCAAACAGTCTTAAAATTTTTTGCCTACCCCGTGCCGTTTTCAACATTCCGGATACCCCTTGCTTGCAAAGGTATTACATCATTCTCAAAGTCACGAAATTCTAGTCCTGTGGAAGTAAGAGAGCAATTGAAACTACACATGAAGAGTTCAATTCATTGGATCGTGGGGCTTACAACTCTAAGATGCCTACTGCTGCAAAGGTGACAAAGATAGCAACAAGGGAAGGAGCAATGGTCATAGCAGCAGCGGATTGACGGCTCGTGACTGAAGTAGCAGCAGCAGCAGTTAAGATTGGGCACACCGGTGCTTGGATCACAGAGCCATAGTAACTCGCAATCCAGAGAAGAACACCATTAGTCCAACCAAATCCAGCCTACAAAGTAGAGGAGGGATTAAAAAACATACTCATTTCATCCCTACAACGTAAACTGGAACAACTTACCTGAACAGTGTATTCACCACCGCGCCCTGCGGAGTCGATATCAAAAGCAGAAAACTTTTCAAACATCTAGCGTCAAAAACTTGGATGAGATCACATTAGCATAATCAATTTTTTCGGACACCTCACATTGCCATTGTTGTTGATACTTTGCGTTACGTTGAGCTGAGTATCAGGTAACCTGGAAAGTACCCCAGGAATTGATCCACCCGTAGCATGCCTATTCAAGCAATAGTTATCACCCAGCCAAAAAGTCGGGAATCCAACAAAAACTTACCAACCACACAAAGCACTTGTGAAATACCTATTTGCCAGCTCTCTCTGTAAAACGAGACTCCATCCTTCTCCATTGGTTGCACTACCACCGTTCGGCACGGTCCCATTGCCTTTGTTGATATCAGCCGCCGAACCAGTCGTGGATGCGTTAACGCTCTCTGTGATGGGTTGACCAGGCAGGTCCTTTTCGGCGATACCAAGCTGGTTGGTCGGGATCAGGCTGAAGGTCGATAACTGCCCAGACGGCTGGGGAAGAGCACCGCTTGAGACGTTGGGTGGTAGGGCTTGAAGGGCCTTGAGAATAATATATTGATGAGGTGGCCAAGTATTCGGAGCATCCCTAAGGAAAGGAAGTTTGAGTATTTGGTGGACCGAAGAAGGCTATAGAGGTTACCATTGTAGACCACTATCAACGAAAGTACTAGGGTAGGTTCCATTGTAACGATTGAGAACAAGGTTTACTGAAGAGAATGCGGCGAATGCAGACTTCTCGTCGCTGGCAACTTGTGGAGGAATGATTCCACTCCAAAAGGGATAGAAAGCCGCGGCGCTGAATACAGGGTTCCTGCTGTTGGTGTCAAGGACGAAGTCGTAGAATGCCAGCTAAATCGAGATGATACTTTAAGCAATCAATGTACATTGTTAGGATTTTATGTGCCAACCTTCTGAGAGTCCCACATAAGATCGAGAATCGCAGTTTTGAGCGCAGCAGCAGCAGATCTATGACGCTCACAGGCAGACGCATCAGAATTACCGTAAAGATTAGCCAAGAGAAGGCGATTCTTATCTGCAGAAAGCGAAATGTAAATGACCTCACTCCACCGAACAAAAAATCTTCGCGGACGACGTACAGAGGATGCTGTTCAGATCTACAGCGATGGTATTTCTGACATTGAGCGCCAAGAGACCTGAGCTGAGCTTGCCAACTTGGAACCAGCGCATGGTATAATCCCAACCTGTTTCAGCGCCGCTTGCGAGTTCGGCGTAAAGTGCGGCCTTTTGTGTTTCATTGAGGGGCGGCTCAACCCCGGGTCCGTTGGCGGTGGTATAATCTGAGGCAGAACACTTTCAAGTACGGAACGGTGATACGTGATGTGAGAAATAAGCTAACCAATGAGATAAGATTCCGGACGAGGAGCACTATTGTTCACAGCATAGCGATACACCGTGAATGTTTGACCTGAAAATGGGCTCTTGACTTGAAGGGACCTATTGTCGGCCCACCATTTCAGTTCTTTCTATATATAAAACGCTGTCATTCGACACGATATGCGATAATAATAAATTATGAATACCTCTGCAAGAGGAAGTGCACGGGTCAAAATGCTGGTATCACCAGTTGCTTCGACATAGCGTGCCAGCATCTATCCAGAAAGAAGAGGTCACAGATGGAACGTGGCAATTGCATAAGACTAATCGTACTTGGATGAACATTGGAGGCTGAGACCTATTCAAATCTAACATAAACTGAGTTTTTATTGTTGGAACATCTAGAAAACTGTTCCTCACAATATATGCGTCCGCCATTCGGAATGAAACCAAACTGATCTAGTTCATCCATGAAATTTTGCAGAGTCCCCTTCACAATATCGTAGAGTTGGGACTCGAGAAGTCCCTCTATGATCCAAAAGCTGTCCCAATAGTACTGTTCCCTGAAACGACCACCTAAAATAATTTAAATAAACAAAGCTGTCCTCGACCTTTTCAAACGAGTTGGGCAACAATTACCTGGAATTATAAAGGTATGGTTCAAAGGAATCAGCGAGCTTTCACATTTCCCGCTCGAACCACATAAAGCAGACACGTTGGTCGTCCGAATAAGCTGAGTCCAGAATCCGTGAACGGTCTGCGCAAACGCCTTGGGCAACGCAGCTGTAACGTTGTTAAGAAACGGCGGGTTCGCGTTGACGTTTGACAGAGTTATCGCTTCTAATTCCTGTCCTTCACCAGTGAAATCTTTTTCGACAAAGTTAACGACTTGGCTGTAGGTTGTGGATTGTGAAATATTCTGGAAGTCATTGAGAACTTCTTGGGGATTCTTGCTGGTCGGCTGGACAAGAACATACAATAAGCGCTGCATCAGTGTCACACGAAGTGAATAGTACATTACTTTGTCCACGAAAGTCTTGTCGTCAGGGTAAAGATGCGCGATGTTGACCGTTTGTAGTATCTAGTAGTGCGACGTCAATCCGCCAACGTTCTGGTCATAAAGTGAAGTCATGGCTTACAGCTCCTGCACAGAAGATTTCTGAGGGACACCATGCTTGTTTTGGTGGAAGAGAAGCCTGAGAAGGTAACGGTGCATTCAGAGATGCAGAAACGCTCGGTACGGCAGTCGAAACTGTGGTAGCTGAAACCGAAGACGTTGGGTCTGCGATAACTCGAGGAAGAAGTCCATGAACAATCAGAATGAACGCGACGGATTTAGTCAACATCCTAGCATGCGGCTCGCTTCTAAACATGAAGTTTTTGAAGAAAAAAAAACCCCCCCAATCCTTGTCTGTGCTACTGTAAGCGAGTAAGACTCCGAACAGAGGCCTGGGCAGTTGCTTCAAGTTTGTGGGCGCGATTCGTACTGCTTACTCCACTTTATACCCCCGGACTCTCGCGCAAGAAGTTCTTCTCTAAACCCGTGCACATCGTTGCCTGACATGGGTATGTAAGTATGAATTGGGTACACATCATATTTCCGGCACACCCAGTGGAGGAAAGGAGGACCAGGTGATCATCTGCTTGTAATACTTACTCATTTAGCGAGCGCTAATAGTTCCTTGTTCCGAAAGGGGCAGGAGGATTGCCCGGTGGATAATGAGGGAAGCCAATAAACTTTTTTCTGAAATGCATACATACGGCAATAACGTTGGCATGCATTGGCCTATTCGCTGTCCTTCATCACCGTGGGATTCACAATGAACAGCCTGTATTTTTACAGACAGATGGCGGAGAGAGTCGTATTCGAGAATCACGATTGGATACCGGTTGAATCCGAGTAGCACATTGCGATATTGAATGGCTGGCAATTGTAGGTGTATACCCATCGCACAGCAACTTGAACGAGAATGCTAAAAGACATCGCCTTCCAAAACGTAAACATATTAGATCTTTTGCTTGGCAATTTCATTCATCTTCTTTCCAGCGATGATAAACCCCTCTAGCCAACACCTTGATAAATCCGCACAAACACGGCCATTTGCAGAAAAAACAGGAGCATTATGCTAGGGCCAGTATATTGGATGCAGTGCTGATCCGGCCTGCACCTTTTGTCGGTATTCGTTGCTACCAACAAAACTGTCTGCAACCTTCCGAAGCGACATACCACCCCTGATCTTCCCAATCCAATACGTTCGTCCTCCTGGTTCAGCTTGACGATCTAAAACTGCGAGATAGAACCTGTCGACTGTCGCTTCTACCGACATGCATTTGGCTGTATATTCGTCAGACATGAAAAAGCCGCCGATGGTTCGTGCGAGCCCATTGTCGTACGTGTGCCGACTCCAAAAATCAATGACAGTTTGACTTTCGGGGTCGCGGTCCAATATGTTCTGGTATAGTATTTTCACAAAATCCTGTACAAAAAAATTCTTTCGCGCCCGTGTCTCGATTTTCATTTGGTCCATGAGACTGTCATATTGACGCTTCTGATTGTCCCGATCCGTCTGCGCCTGCTGCTCCGCTGCCACACGTCTCTTCTCAGCCTCGTCTCGTTCCCTCTGCGATGACTTGAGCATCTCCTGCCAACGCCTGTCCACTTCCACCTTTTCCTTCTCGTACTTAACCCCCATGTCCCTCACATCGTTCTTCATGTCGTTTATCTTACTTTGAAGATCTCGCTTGGCTTCTTCCAGTTCTCGTTTCGCCTCTTCGTCTTTTATCCGGAGCGCCTCTGAGAATAAGGTTAGCAGCAAACGTCGTCAGAGAAAAAAAGGTTGCTACCTTTCATCTCTTCCTGGAGTTCCTTGATTTCGGCTTGGTGCTCCTGAATCAGCTCTTGAAATTGGCTCTCGACTTCTTGTGCAGCAGCCGTCTGTCCAACATCCTTCTTCTCGTCGACGAGCTCACGTTGGATTTTAAGACGGAGAGGTTGATTCCGTACGATATGTCGAAGAATGTTGTAAGCGGACTCCTCTGTGTTATCATGCCGTAACATCTGCGCTCCTTTGTCGAGGGCTTGTTTGTAAAACTTATTCTTGTGCTCTCCTTCACGCATCTCTCCCTTAGCTTGGCCAACTTCACCCCACATGTTCGTGACGATAACGACGTTTTTCAGGGTGTCATCGCCACAAAGTTTGCGGAACATTCTGAAGTTTCGACTGGAGATGCCACCCATTCGAAAATCGGAAATGCGATGAACGTAAATGAGCCCTGAAAGCCTCTTTCCAGCTTTATACCTAAATCATCAATTAAGCTCATGTGTACGAGTCGTCGGAAAAGGACGACTCACGTTTTCTCCAAGTAACCCGCAATGGTAGCAAGGATATCAATATCACTTCTGTTTGTGTCATCAAATCCTGGGGTGTCGATGAGAGTAACGACTCGACCGTCTAGCTCGAAATCGAAGCCAACATTGACTTCATAAGTGCACGATTCAAGACCTTCTCCAACGGTCAGGCCGGATCCGCTCGCCAAGTTTATGAGCTGTGCATTCTACGTTAAACTGCAATTCCGGTCTCTGCTTAGTTAGTGCACACCGTCGTCTTCCCGCTAACGCTGCCGTACAATTATTATCTTATCAAATCTAGCTTTGAACGAACCCAACCAATACGGCGTTATTATCGGGAGAGCCTGCCTGTTCGGCTTGTTCATGCTGAGAAAATTAATAAACGAATGCCTTCAAAGTTTATGTAAAACATTATCTCGTACATTCGTTGTGCTATTGATCATTTCCGTGAGAAGATGAGTTCTTGTGAAATCAAGGCGATGTTAGGATGTTCAACGAATGATCTAGACTTCTTTCTTTTTCTTTAAGTCTATAAGCGTTGTGATCTACGAATACTTGTTTTTGTGCTCGGTGAAAATTCTTGGGTACGAGGGCAATAGATTTATGTTGAACGACAAAAATATATGTGCAATACATGACCTTCGTCATCACAAACGAATTTAGGTCTTCTGCTTGGCAATTTCATTCCGCATCTTCCTCAATTGACCCATCCTTACCAACGACGCAGGACGATGATAACCCCTTCTAGCACTCTCCTGTATCGTCTCTCTCAACATCTGGGAGAACGCCTCTTTACCCAACACTCTCCCAAAATTGACCCTACCAAAAAACTGTGGCCAACTATCCACCCCATATATGTCCTTGATCTCCCTCACCATCCTCTCCGGTAACTCCCTCTCAGCAAACCCATAGTTCTCATCCAACCGAGTGATATCACCTTGGTAAGTCTGCAAAAACACGTTCAGGAACGTGACTTGGAACATGATCAACCTCAAGCTCGTTTTTGAATTATTGAATGTCGTGCCGAGTCGGTAATCACACGCACCACTGGGTTCTATGATCTCCAGTTCGGGGGAAGCATCGAGCACCCAGCGGGCGTTGCGTGTTACGGCTTCCTCGAGGAATTTTCCGCGCATAAGCTCCCATGTGATAGGTCGAGTTTTGTCAACGGGAGGCATGATAAGCACAAGAGTGATGATGACAATAAGCTCGCCCAAGTCGGGTGTAGATTGCTTCCAACGCGTCTTTGGGACTTCAACGAATTGTTTAAGTTTGACGGTGGCGTCTGACAGAATCTCTGGCTGCGAGCGGCAGAGACACATCAACAGATGGAGAAGGAGGCAGTACGACGTGACGGCCTTTTCTGAAGCGAAAAGGAGAGTCTGCTTCCTCTCACGGCCGTCGTCGGATGACATGTTATCGTCACAAGACTTCATCAGGGAAACGACAATTGTGTTCATCATCCGGTACAGCACTTCAACGGTGTCGTAGGGCTTGACAGGAGGTCCAGTTCGTCGATTTGATTTTCGGTGTGTTCGCTGCTCGATCTTCGCCTCGGCTTCTCTGAGACCTAGATCAATGGTATAGAGACGTTTCCTGATATCCGGAAGAACGCGAATAAAATTAGGGCGACTAAAAGCCAGGGGAAGGAAGTAGTGAATAGGCCTTTTCTCAATACTTAGCCGAACGTCATGAGCATCGAAAGCCTCCATGCTTAGCCAATCGAAGTCCGAAGAAAGAGTACGTGACCCTGCGTCCAATCCAATTCCGATACCGAGAGTGGTCTCGTTCAGAGGAACATGCAAAAAAAAGCACCTGAGTTCTCGCCTCAAGAGGAGGTGGAAAGACTCTATGACTTCATGGAAACGTGGATAGGCACGAGAAAAGGAAATAAGACTTTCCGATGGCAGATAATGTGAGATGGCATACAGGCAGTCAACATCAAGCCTTTCCAAAGCACATTCTGCGGGGGGTCGCAGGAGAGCCGGAGGAATCTTATTCGATTTCTTTTTGATGATGGTGGTACGCTGATGCGGCATGGTGGAAGAACCGTAAGGGCATTTCTTGCATTGCCAGCCCGAAATGAGCACCAGTGTCGAAGTCCATCTTTCGTTGAAACGTTCCACGCGATGGATTTTGTTGTTGTTGACTATCTTCGTCTTGTGAGAGCAAATGTCAGGAGATTTAACTCTTTCTGTGCTTTCTCGTGACGAGGAGCTCTCCCAGAGGAGCTTCAACTCATCTTGACTCTTTTGGGACCCGCAAGGGGGTTTGATGATTAAATGATTGAAATAACCTTCGTAGTATATCGTCTGTATGTGGTCGCCGAGGTGGCGAAGACCGCCACCATCCTGTTCGACCTGAGTATAAATAACCAGTCAATCGGAAGTCAAGGTAAAAATTGTGTAAGCGACGCACAGAGGTACTTGAGAAAAATGTCAAAAATTGCAAGAACAAACCGCGAAGAGTGAGAGCTGGAGTGTATCCTCCCGTGTATCCCTTTTCTGCGTAGATTTGATCTTGATTCTTCAACAAGTCGCAGCAAATATAGCTTCCGAAGAGATTAGGATGTGCGATGCCCGTTACACTGGTTGAAACTCGTGGAGGAAGAGCCGGCTGGGTTTGAGAAACCAACGAAGTGAGCACGACGCAAAAAACAATCTGAATGAATAACACAAGCACTTACCCATCCATCTGGGAGAACAACGTTAAAGTGTAATGATAGATCCTTCCACGGTCCGCTGGGTGGTGTCAAGACAAGACAGAGATTTCTAAAGTCAGCATCGTCAGTGAAGACGGCGACCCCTGGGTATGGACTGTCTTGTAGCTCTTCAATGTCTTTCGAGAGACGGGCAAGAAGACGACGAGAGGTTTGGGATGACATTGAGTGGGCCAAGTCCTTGTTGCAAACAGATTATATAGCCTGGTGAGTCACAGAACCGGGCGGAGTGTAAATCCGAGCCTTACGGCAGAGATAACCCGCGATGATGCTGTGTCGTGAGTCGGTTATGATTGTCTTGACTCTTGGCTGAGCATCAGTATGTATTGCGTGTAGCGATGGCGCGACGCGCATCACTGTCAGCGCCTAAGCCTTCGATAATCGCGTTTCTTTGAATCACGTTATCGCGCCTGAATCTTATCGGATGTCGGTTAGATTAGCCCTTAGATAAGAACTTAAATATAAGAATCTAGGCTTCGTACAACTCCAGAAATCATGCCGATTCTTCAGTTTACACCTTTTTCCTCCCTTGTACAACCTTCTTTGTGGCACAAGCTTTCTGACTTGAAAATCGACGTCCTCAAACTTTCAGATGCTGCTGTTCCACTTAAAGGATCATACACCATTGGAAAGACAGTGACGGATAGGGAGACAGGCCAGGATATTGCGTTGTCTTGTAATTTGACTGTTGGCGGAGAGGGATTTGAGGATGACTTCAAGTCAGGACGGGCGCTTTTTCTGATCCGTGTTTTAACCATTCTCATTCTCACGAATTTTAGACCACCTCATGGATCAATCGCCGCCTCAGGGACATTGAAGAATTTCAATACCATCGAGGAATTCAAAGCGGCAGATAAGAACGCATTGTTCAACCAAGAAGCTCAACTGGTCAGCAATCGCTTCTCCTTTCATTTGATTCCTTCTAATGTTTTGCATATTTTAGATTTGGGATCATATCCTCGAAGCGCGTGATACCTCACAACTAAACCGGTTCTTTGTTATCACTTTTGCAGATCTCAAAAAGTACAAGTATTACTACTGGTTTGCATTCCCCTCGTTTGTGGCAAAACCGGCATGGGACATTGGACATGACGGTTGGAAAGGTGCTTCTACGGAATTAGGACACAAGAATGTAAGTTTTAATACTCTCCTTCCAAGCACGTATGAAACAATCTCGCGTTAGATGTCTTCCATAGCAACCCAACTTCACGCCTATGAGAGACGTCTACCTTATTTCCTCGTACGGCAAGAGGCATCAAGTGTACAAATTGCTCCCATAGAAAATTACGAAGAATTCTTTGCGTCAGTATCTCCCTCTGAAGTTAGTTTTTCCCCCTTTTTTCCTTACGGTGCTGATGGCGCGATTCAGCAACTCATCGCATTCGTAGATCCATCCGCCGACGCTTCAAATCCTGGCTGGCCCCTTCGCAACCTCCTTGCTTATCTTCGTGCACTTTACCCCTCCACTACTACCTCCATCCGCGTTCTCCGCTGGCGTGACTCCGAAGCGTCTTTCCCACCTAATACACCATCCAGGAGTCTCATAGGGACTCTCACGATCGTCGTTGCAGACACGACAAGAGCAGACCATACGGCAAAACCTGCAGCTGTTGGTTGGGAGAAGAATCCTCAAGGGAAACTTGGTCCAAGGGTCGCTGATCTGGCGCCAATGATGGACCCAACGAGGTAATCTCTTTGCAGAACAGACCAACCTGGTTTCTTATAACTTCCTTTCTTTTTTTTTTGGTCGCAGATTGGCCGCTCAAGCAGTGGATTTGAACCTGAAATTGATGAGATGGCGAATTCTTCCACAGCTTGATCTCGAGAAAATATCCTCAACTCGTTGCCTTCTTTTGGGTGCTGGGACACTTGGTTGTTACGTCGCTCGAGTTCTCATGGTATGCATTTCAATGACTAGATTGCCATTGTGTCGCTAATATAACCGACAGGGATGGGGTGTACGCACAATCACCTTTGTCGACTCCGCAAAGGTCTCCTTCTCGAATCCTGTCCGTCAACCATTGTTTGTGTTTGATGACTGTCTGTATGGGGGGAAACATAAAGCCGAATGTGCAGCCGGGAGTTTGAAAAAGATTTTTCCTAACATTGTCGGTCTAACAATTTTGACTTCAATGATTTCTTCCCTTGACTGTCTTGTACAATGCAGAATGCGACAGGCCATGCACTTTCCATACCCATGCCTGGTCATCCCATTCCAAACAACCCAACTTCAATCGCTCAGGCCAAAACAGATGTAGAGAGACTCGAGAAGCTTGTTGACGAACATGATGCCATTTTCCTATTGATGGATTCCAGAGAGAGCAGGTGGTTGCCTACTGTCCTCGGCTCTTCAAAGGGAAAGGTAAATAAAGTGATTTTGTCGTTCCTTATAATTACTGAAAGACGCTATGTGGACACAGATTGTGCTGAATGCGGCCCTTGGTTTTGATACGTACCTCGTCATGCGTCATGGTGCTCGCGCGTCGTCGTTATCCACCGGCCGCGATGGTAAAGCACACCAAAAGTTGGGATGCTACTATTGTAATGACATCGTTGCTCCTGCGGATGTGGGTCACTCTGTGATTCTTTCAAGTTCTGTACTCAGGATAAGTGCCTTTTCTTTATTAGTCTCTTAGCGACAGATCCTTGGACCAAATGTGTACCGTGACACGACCTGGCCTCGCACCGATTGCAGCTGCCTCTGCCGTCGAATTGCTCGCTTCGATGTTGCAGCACCCCGATGGGTAAGTATCATTTTATAAATCAATTCAATCGCTTTTTCCCCATTGTCTCGTTTCCAGCCTTTACGCCCCTGCTCCTCCACCAACCACAGGAAGGGCTGCAGACGACGAAAGCACAAACAGCGTTCTAGGGCAGGTGCCTCACCAACTTCGTGGATTCCTAGGTCAATTCCGAACGATCCCTCTCGTTGGCACTGCTTATGATAAGTGCACTGGGTGTAGTGAGGCGGTGTTGAAGGCATATGAGAAGGAAGGGTTTGAGATGCTAGTGAAGGCATTCAATGATGTCAAGTACCTTGAATCACTGACAGGACTTGACAAATTGTTTAGTGAGGGGGAAGCAGCGCTGGAGGCAGTCGACTGGGAGGAGGAAGGTGAAGACGACTTTTGAAGGATTTTTCGAACGTGTATAGATAAATCGGAAATCTGTGGAATACAAATGTTATGTAAACTAGAAATTCATATATCTTTGAAAATTTCTTTTCGAGTAGATTGAACCCAGAAAATAATCACAAGATGTCGAAGAGGTGGATGTCATTTGCTTGGAGTGGGGATAAAGAGGCAAGCTTTAGCTCGACGTTACTCAATTCTCTTATACTTCGGACAATGTCAGACAATGGCCCGTTGACGGCCCTGTCCTTGTCCTGAAGAAGATTGGTTTTGTTAATAGGCGTGGTAGGAAGACAAAGAGAATAACAAACTTCGAGGTTTGTCCACCCCACAATCCCTACGAGCAGCCTTTCTTTCTCAGTCGAAGGACCCCAACACGAAGCGACGCAACAGGGTATTTTCTTAAGCTCTGTTTGGAGTTTTGCAATGAGCGGAACGAGTTCATAACCTCTGTCATGGAGCGGACGGGTGGTGATATAGATGAACTGAGTTACAGGTGCAGAGAGAGCGCGTTCGAGGGAGGAAAAAGAGCTGGTGATGAGTGCTTGATTGATTATGTTCGGTCCAGACATGGCTTCCATGAGTGATAGTCCGAGGTCAGCATAAGATTCCTCTTGCATAAACGCATGGTGATGTTCCAGAGATTTCCAAACTGCAAAAAAAAAATAATGGATAGAACAGGAGTCTCCGAGTCTTTACCAACCCCGCCTTACCCGTCACCCAAACGCGAGAATAGGAATTGCCGAGTTGAGAACCAAAGAAAGTTCTAAAAAGGGAATTATCCCAAACTGTTTTTCGTTTTACCAAAAAGTTGGTGATGGGCTTACCCAACCAGATTGTCCTTTCCAGACTCTTTCCATAAATATAAATACTCTCGGAAGGCATCAGGATTTTCGAGGTAGACATCAGATGGCGTCCACCACACAATTTCTGGTGCAAGAGGTACAAGCGCCGCCATTTCTTATCGCGCCTCTAATACCTTCGGGGGGCAGGAGGCGAGAGGCAAGAAGCGGGGGAACAAGAAAAGACATTTGCGTGTCTTTTTGAGACCAAAGCATATGTCTCAGAGTCCAAGGGCCGAGGAGTTTCAAGGTTGGTCACTTGTAGAGTATTAGAGGAATATGACGGTTAGGGGGAAGCATTTTAGCTGACTCACCTCACCTGCCGCGGATATTACCATTATAAAGCTGAATTTAAGGAAAAAGTGATCGAGACGAGGACGGGTATTACAAAACATTTAAAGGAAAGTTGATGTCAGCTCAATGACCATATGACATTGGTCGATCGTTAAAAATACAGTTTGTTGTTCCAAGGGAAATCGTGTAACCGAAGAATGTCTAAAGACCGATCCATAGGACTTGGATCGAGAAAAATTGGTATCATATTTCAGATCTTCTATATTTTGTCTTTCTCGTCATGTACACGCAGTGGACACGAGGTACCATTGCCCTAAGCCGAGGAAGCCACTCGCCGTCCACGTTAGGACAAGAATTTATGGTCAACGACTGGATCTTCGCGATCTTTACAGCTTGGACCTCATCCGATGGCCCAGGAGAGGGGTCTTCGAATGTCATTCTGGACTTGACGAGACGAATCAGAGGTCCAGTTTGGACTTCTGGACATCCAGAGAAGTTGACATGGGTGAGGTTGGGACAGAGAACGGAATTTGTGATTGACGACGACTCGCCGTACTGATGCCCGGAGGAAGAGGGGGAGTTATGCGCAGCGAGAGCTTCGATAAGGGACGCGATACCTGCCGTCAAGTTCGTAACTTCCAATACTTGTAGTTGAGACGACATCCGAAGAAGAGAAAGCAGAGTAGTCATGTCGTGCAATGTGCATGAATGTAACTTGAGGTCGGTCAAGTGCACGACGCCGCAGGAAATAAGATGCTGGATAAATCGATTCCCGTCGTGATATGGGTGATAAAGTTTTAAAACACGAAGCTTGGGCATCTTGATAGAATAGATACGCGTGGGGACAATCGTGGTTATTTCGAGAGAATTGAGATGAACCAGCTCCAATGTTTCCGTCTGGATCTCCGCCGTGAGTGGTTCGTTTAACGCCTGGAGCTCGAGCGATTCGAGTAGAGGATTGGCCCTGAATAGGTCAAGCCATGCTGCGGTAATAGATCCACAACGGCGCAAAGTGCAGTTTTTGAGGCCGGTGATCTGAACGGCAATTTTTTTGATATCCACCAGGGCGGAGTCGATGGAAAGGTGCTGCAAAGCAAATGATCTTGAGTTTGTAGACAATGTTGCCAGAAGGACAGGTATGGTTCCATAACTAAAGTTCATTTCTAGCCCTTTCCAACTGCTAATGGCTTCGCTCCGACAGATGGAATAAAGGTAGGGCACCAAATCCCATTGTTCTACACGGCAAAAGACAAGTTGATCCCATTGGAGACCCTGCAACGAATCTCCCGGCCAATTCTTGGACGAAACGGCGCTTTCCTTTACAACAAGCTCAGTCAACTTCCCTTCAGATCTTTCGATCCAAATTTTGGCTTTTAATTTGGGTCGTCGTTTGGTCAGGACGAGCTTTCGCCAAAGATAGGAGCTATCTTCTATGATCTTTCGCCAATACTTGCAGACGTGAAGGAGGGAAATAAGGATCGAGTGGTCCTCATCCACCAACGACCTGGCGATTTCAGCAAAGACTTCGACAGGAAGTTTCCCGAGATGGTTTGTGAAACGTTTCCTGTGCTTCTCCAACACCTCACGGACCCTTTGTATGTCTGCCTCTAAAGCAAGGAGAGATGCGCGTCGCTCAACTTCTGTTTCTTTGAGTCTCTCAAGAGCCATCGTTACCATTGTTTGGGCTGCATCGACCTTGTTCGATTGAAGAAATACACGTGCAGCACGCGCATAACCCTGCCAACGGTCAGGCGCTACGTCTATTGTCATTTTTGCATCCTTGAGTGCGTCTTTGCGTTGTCCTAGCTTGACATGGACTGCAGCTCGGGAGTCGAGTATCAAGTAGAGGTTTTGTCCACCAATTTCTACTGCCTATATAGTGTAAAAGTCTCTGATGAACAGACATATATTTGAAGTGACGAACATACTTTGTTGAAATACTCTAACGCATCGTCGTAGGTGCCAGCTTTGTAACAGTGAAGTCCCCTCTGGAAGGGATTGCCCGACATTTAAACATGCAGTGCCTTCGTTTTACGATGCCGCATAAAACCAGTGACTGCCCTAGATTTCAGGCGTTCTGGGGATATCACGCCTTCATAAACGGACTAGTGTCGTGCGAAATAAATTCGCTGGGCAAATTTGCAGCAAAGTAGTTGAAGCAATATTTTAAAACTAAATATTATGCTAAGGCAGCTTGGCATGGCCATGATGCCATCGATTACAAGATTCCCACAACCTTTTATGCCAGGTATGTATGTCTACACAGTAACATAAGTTTTATTTATTCAAATTCACATAAAATGGGGCATAAAATCCCTTTAAACTTTCCAGCTACGGTAACGAAATCAAGCGTGTGACGTGAACGGAACCGACTCGGGGCCGTGTCACTGTCAGTGAATCCACGTGAAATATCCATGGCAGACGTCACGTGTGCAGATAAAACTTGAAACGAGGCCAACACCCGTCTGCTTTAAGTTCAACAGTTCATTCACACAGGCCATCTCCTTCTGCTGAACTCGGTTGAACGAGTTGACACGAAACTCGACTCAACCAACTACATATATGTAGGAGTCGAAAATTTTCAAGAGACAAAATCGTGACTCAGACAAAAAAATCATTATGTAATTTGTAATTTTCTTATTGGGGTTGAAATTTGAGGTCCGCTCTGTATATGTTTTTTTCTTCTGAATTCAACTAAGGCCCGGGGAGACGAATAATCTCGGGCTGTTAGGATACCCTGGGTATATGCGTTTCCAGTATCATAAATGACTCTTCCATTGCCAATGAGCTCCAGAGACTTCTACAATGGTTCGCCGCAGTTTATTATTTTGGGAAACCTGTCTAATAAACTTTGTCCACTTCAAGGATGTGCCTGGCAAATGGCGTGTACACGAGGCGCCACTTATATATCGAAGCTAATGTCCGATTTTGCTCCAGTCTACTAATATGACTGAGTCGTCTTTCGATGAAATTCTTGAGACATACAAGCGGCGAGTATATTCCCTGATGCTGTTCTTCCCTTTGCTGAGCTTAGAGTGGTGCATAGATTTCGAATTCTTTGCGTTGGCCGGGTGAGTCCTTCTACAGTAACAATCTTTAGAATCATTGATCTTCTGTCTGATCCCCTCTCCGTATGCAGTCGGGCGTTGGGAAGTCTTCCCTGATCAACGAAATATTTGGAATCTCAGAAGCAGTAAGCAATCGATTTGTGAAAATTTACCTTTCTCATCGAGAGTTGTGGCTTAGAACGTGGAGGCTAATAAACCTGGAGAGGCCGATATTGAGACTGAATTCTCTTCCCCTGAGAATACGTTCTTCGTCTTGCACGATTCGATAGGGTTTGAGCCAGGGGCTAATGATACTTTCACTACTGTGAAGAGATTTATTTTGCAAAGATCGCAGGAGCACTTGGAGACAAAAGATCGCCTTCATGCAATCTGGTCAGTAACCTTCCCAATAAGAAATGTATTTTTCTTCAAGTTCACTGGATATTAGGCTTTGTACGCAGACGCCAACGGCTGGTGGTAGAATTTTTGAACAAGGAGACGAGAAGCTACTCCAGCTGGCGTATGAACAGCAAAGTAAGAACCCTCTATAGTAAGGCTCATGCACACGTCATATTGATTTGAGAGCATAGTTCCTATCGTCATTGTTTTTACGCAATACGACAAGTTGGTGAGGACCAAGATAATGCAATTGCGGAAAAAAGGGATCACAAAAGAAGGTGCTCAAGAACAGGGTAGAAGAGAGGCAGACGAAGCTTTCAAAAAAAGTGTAGAGTCCCTCAAGATGATCATAATGCAACTCAAACTCCCTCCGACACAGCATGCCAAGGTTTCAGGTGCGTATTCTTCTCTATCACATGTGGTTACACCGTTGAAATTCTTTTTAGTTCGTCCTGGGTACAGAGGGGATGTAGCAGCTTTATCTGAAACTACCTGCAATCTTCTTCGACACGTTGAACACCAGCTCAAAGGTGAGGCATGGATGATGTGGGCAGTCGCTCAACGAGCGAGCTTGCCACTGAAGATTGAAGCATGTGTTAAGTAGGCGTCACAATTCTCCAGTCATTTCATGAACTCAACCGTTTACACTAATGCAGCAAAGGGATAGGCTGTATGGGTTGTCATGACTTATTGCCTCTCAGCCCTGCTAATCCATTCCCCAGATTATTATCAGGCCTTGTCAGGGGCTGCACCTGGAGTCGGGGGAGTGCTTTTGCGTGATTGTTTGGCCCGCGTACACCAGGACATTGTTACCTGTTGGAACTTTAAATATGGGGATAAGGTAATATGATTCGGTTTCTCACATTGTTGAATTGCCCTGAGACGTATCACCTCTCAGATTCTGAACAGCAACGAGTTCAAGCAACTCATGCTATATATCGTCCAGGACGCACACCCTTACAAGGAACCCAGATCGACACCGTGCGTTCTTTCTTAGTAAAGCCGAACAGTTTCAAATTTTTTTCTCTAGTCCTGAACTCGACAGGATTAATCAGTTCGTCTGCTTGGTCAGTGCTGCATTTGCTCCGATTGCGCCTGCAGCCGCAATCCTTGGCTTGTCGTACATATTCGTAAATTGGGTTTCAAATGCTGTTTTGGACAGAGTGTAAGTTCACATTCCATCCGTTTCATAAACCTAAAAGTGAAAATCTCTCGAAGCCCATTGGTTGAAAACGTAATGATGGCGTACACTATCGACTTGATTTGGGTATTGAAGTCACTTTTCGACTTTACTTTGTCACCTCAATGGGCTGGAACTGTTAAGTGGGATGTGTTGAAAGACGCATTCGAGAATTACGAGCGCGACAGCGACGTAAGACGGATCCACGATTCCTGTCGCCACGCTTCTCGGGGAAGTCTAGGTCGGGAGGAATTCCGTATGAAAATAGAAGAGCTGTTGCCTAAGATATGATAGTAGATATGTGGTGTTTCACCTTGTGCCGAGGATCGATAAACAAACCTTCATCCCAAAGTCCTTCAACAATATTATAGCAGTCAGTCTTAATGTTACCCTTGTATTATCACCTATTATCAATACTTTTAATGGTTGTTTGTATCTACTTTTACACGGAATTACGGCGTATCTCAACACCAGCGAAAGGGTAGTTTTACCTCCGGCCCGACGGCTTCATGAATTTCCGGAGTGCACAATACCGGCATCTGTTGGCCCGGAAGCAGTTGCATCAGCACACATTCGAAGCTTTTGTTTGCCCCCCTACAACCCCCATGAGCCCCGTGTGTAATCGTTGGGCCCACTGGATTTACGATGGACATCATATCGCCAAAGTGGACAAATGAGAAGTTGAGAAATGGAGTTGTGTGGAGACAACTGCGATGCATCATACCTTAGCTGTGTTCGCTTGTTCGCCCGGTATTATCTCTAAGCGACTCGGATAGTATCATCTCCACCAATAAAACTGGGTCCGTATTTCTGCAGTTCGTTCCATCATCCTACTTCTTCTCTCTCCTGTATCAGTCATGGCCTCGCGGGGATCATCTCATCACCTTCAGAACATTCGAGTGCTCATTATCGGGAGAGCAAATGCAGGGAAGACAACTATTTTACAACGAGTATGCGACACTACAGAAAGCCCAAAGGTTTATAGAATTGGACGAAATTCTCGCAAACAAGTGTGTAGTCACTGGCATAATCGCTCGCTTTCATTTATCTCAGAACTCCACTAGGTCCAACTCGATCCCTCTCAACAGGTTCGCCTGGGTCTATCTAATTTCTAGTCGTGATGTCATTTTCATCCTTACAGCGTGGCCAACATAATATCAATGACGAACTGATCTTCGAGAACAACGACCGCTTTATTTTCCATGACTCCCGTGGATTCGAGTCTGGCAGTGAAAAGGAGCTGAAGACTATTCAAGATTTTGTACGCAAGAAGGCAGGGGAGAAGCGACTGAGAGACAGGTTACATGCAATATGGTTTGTGGTCACGACTAGCATATGGGTGATACTTATAGCAGTGCAGGTATTGCATTCCCATGGATAATCAACGTCCGTCCCTGGACACGAAATATTTCAATGAAGTCTGCCCGGATAAAAATGGTTTGTGGTTATCTTTCTCTGTCATTTGCTTGCAGTTATCTCTGTTATTTTTCAGTCCCAGTCATTGCAGTATTTACGAAATATGACCAATTCAGATTTGACGTTGAGATGAGGCTGGAGGATGAAGGCCATCAAGATCCGACACAGCACCTCATTGATACCATAGTGCAGGAGCGGTTTGAAAAAGAGTATATTGGTGCGATACGAGGCCGACCGAGGCATGTGTTATTGGAGGGTAAGACTGACAGCCGAATTAGTGATGTTTTTCTAACATCACCCAGGAATGCACGAACCTGGTAAAAGTTGTCAACTGCTCCTCAGTGAGACGGCAGATGCTTTGAATGAGGAGTCAACTACAGTCATGCTCCTTGCTGCGCAGAAAGGACACTCGATAGCAGCATGAAGGTTGTACCAGCATTTCTCCGGACACGCAGAACTACAGTTGTTATTGGTACATTTATACATCATTATTTATAGACCTTAAAATTCAATTGACCTTTGACCTTACTTTCTGTGAGACTGTGTCTTCACTCGACTCCAATTTTTTTGTCCAACTATCTAAACGTGTCATATATTTATAGGAAGGTTTCTGCTTGGCACTTGCCCTCTCCCACCAAATACCAAAGGACAGCAATAGGGTTAATGAACTGATTCTTCCACAGATGAGGCGATCTTGTAACCATCATGTGTATGCTCCACATTGAAATTCTCTTTTCCATCCATGGTACAGAGTTGCATAGAGCAACCCAGGTGAATGACTCAAGGTCATGATGATAGCACCAAGAGACCCCCATGTAGGGCCTTCTTCATCAGCAAATCCGGCACCTAACAATGTCATGCCTGTACAGTGATATCCTATCATAGGTGGGTTTGTTGTGTTAGGTTATCAATGCCAAGTCAAAAATCATTCAGAACGCCAGTCTGAGTGGCTTGCTTGTACATCAGGTTGTGAAAGCTGATGACACGCCAACAACCCAAAGAAGCCGATGGGCCAACAACAATACTGAGGCAAAGTCAGAGACGAACATTAAACTCTTCAACACGAGGAACGACATTCGGCAAACTATCCAGTCTTTCAAAGGTATTGCAGCTTAGGCCCATCCGTGGGAGATTGAGTAGAACGGCAGTACAGGTATGGTTGGCAGGCGATCTATGCGATACTTTAGAAATTAGTAGGTGTTCATTTACCCGTTGTACAACACTTTGCGCTCCTTCCTGCGGCGTCTTCGGGCCACGACGACTTGGAGAAACGCTTGGCCGGGGGGGTCCAATGCTTTAGGTGGACCTGCGGCGTTATCCTTCACCTCGGCTTCGGGGACAATGGGTCCCGTGGTGGTCGCAGACGTCGACCCGGCATATATATTTGGACTTCTGCTGCACATTACCAGGATCACCAGGAGTGGCATTTAATGCATGATGTTGATCGAGGAGGATCTGATACATCCTTGGGTCGTACCAAGGCATTTTAAAGAGGCGTGTATCAGAAGAAACATGAGTAGTGCCCTTTTCCCCAGAAGTGCCCTATTTAAGATAGATACCAGAAACGTGAGTCCTCCATGACGCTCGAACCCGTTCAACTGCGCAATGGGCACACTGCACGTCGTCGATTTCTAGAATGTCGGGATAAGGAAGGCATTTTGTGGCCACCAGTGGGCTTCTTGGAATTGGAATTCTCCAGGTTCTTCCCCTTTATCTCTGAGGGACTTCCTTGCACCTTTGGGGGAACCTCCGGTGTCCTGCGCTACTTCCCGGCAAAGAACTTTGTTTTTCTGTCAACGGGCGGTCCATGAAAATTATGTACTTGGGGAATTCGAGCTGGCGGAGGGCCAACTTCCGTCCGGTAAAGCTTTCCAATCTGCTTAACTTTCGCCTCCTTGATTATGTTTCGGCACTTTTCGAAATCATATGGTCGAGCTGCTGCCTGAACGAAACCCAAGATGATGTCCGGCGTCCCCTTTTCTTATTTGGAAGAGACCAGACTCAACGACCATCGGGTCGTTGACAATATCACTGCATTGCTTGTAATAAGAAGACTAAAAAAAACTTACAAGGTATATCCTTTTTAATAAAGCGGCGTGCAATGGTTCTGAAAACTGCAGAAAATTATCGGGTCCTCAAGGATCTCGTTGTACTGGTTATCAACTTTCTGCTTCTGGGTCAACACGTCGTTCTTGAGTGTGTGCAAGCTTTCACAACAAATTAACGCCTTCATCAACTTCGTCGACTCTTCCAGTCCTTAGAGTCGCGTTTAATGTTACTTTTCGTCCTACAGGGATATGTTGAATATATTTAGGTGAAAATAAACACCTGGAATCACAATGATGTTCAGAATCAGATTTCGCTGTCGCGGATGTTCCAAATCAAGTTGATCAGGGTGCAAGTCACGCACACTTCGATAACTGTCTCTTTCTGTCAAGTCGCCGGCTCACAAGTTTCAGTGACCCACGCTGCTACGATTTTGGTCAGCGCAGGACGCGACTGGAAAGCGCGTATTGTCTTTCGTTGTTTGCTGTCATCACCTTTGAACGTCGATTATAATACATTGGTCAGAACTTTAGGTCATGTCCACTCCTCGACCGTCTTCGGCGTCAGGGCCAAAGCCTGGTAACTCAAAATCTCTCAATGATTATGTTCGTTTCCTTCTGTTGTGACCTTCTTATTACTTTCTGAGCGATTGTTTTTGATGGTACAGCAATTAGGAGATTTACTTGGGAAAGGGGCATTTGGTCAGGTCTATCGTACGTCTTCCTAGCGTGATCACACTGAAGATTAGACCTTACAGTCAAATAGGAGCATTGAATTGGGCAACTGGAGAAACAGTAGCGGTGAAGGAGATTCAATTGAGTAATATTCCGAAGGGCGAGCTTGGAGAGATCATGGTGCGTGTCTGGAATTATATATCTCATGCAAGGGATGCTGATTTAAGTTACGTATTTAATCTGTAGTCAGAAATTGATCTTCTGAAGAACTTGAACGTGCGCTTCATGATGTCGTCCCATGATTGGAACTGATGCAGGTTTTATTTCAGCATCCCAATATTGTCAAGTATAAGGGTTTTGTTAAGACACGAGAATTTCTGTACATCATACTCGAGTATGCGTCGTAATCACCGTGTCAGTCGTGAGTCTTACTATGTTTCCACAGATTCTGTGAGAATGGTTCATTACACAACATCTCCAAGCGCTTTGGCAAGTTTCCGGAGAATCTGGTCGCGGTTTATATCTCTCAGGTGCTTGAAGGCCTTGTCTATCTGCATGATCAGGGTGTCATCCACCGCGACATAAAGGGTGCAAATATCCTTACGAATAAGGATGGCACTGTTAAATTGGCAGACTTTGGTGTGGCTGCAAGGACAGGAGGCGTGACTGACAGTGCAGTTGTCGGCAGTCCCTATTGGAGTAAGTGGCGAAAGGTTACTGGATGGAACGTATTCTTAATTGCTTCTATAGTGGCCCCAGAGGTCATCGAACAATCCGGAGCGACGACTGCTTCTGACATATGGTATTACCTGATTTTCCTCTTGCAACATTTTATTAACGACATAGTTATATAGGAGTGTTGGTTGTGTTGTGATCGAGCTTCTAGAAGGGCATCCACCTTACCATACTCTCGACCCAATGCCTGCCCTATTTCGCATCGTCCAAGATGATTGCCCTCCCATACCTGAGGGCGCCTCGCCCGTCGTCAAAGATTTCCTTTACCATTGTTTTCAAAAAGATCCCAACCTCAGAATATCTGGAAAGAAGCTACTTAGACACCCTTGGATGGTATCTGCCAGGAGACAGATGGCCGACGGTAACGATGGTGCAAGAAACAGATCAGGATCGACAGCTGGCGGTCATGCAGATGGAGCTGCAGAGAGAGGGCCAGAAGGAGTGAATACAGTCGGAGAGGGGCAGAAGCGACATTCAAACTATAATTTTGATGAAGCATTACTGAAAGTGCAAGAATGGAATGAGGCTTTGAGGTGTCAGTATTCGAAAAATATAACCTCTTTCAAAGGTATCTGATGCCTTAATGAATAGCACCTTCAAAGCCGTTTAAACACCCAGGACGGAATCCACGCCCGAGTTCGCCAACACGTCAGACGCAACCGGGAGAGGTTCTCCAGACGAGCCCATCTGTTTTGTCTGCTGCTGGGGGTTCTCCGCACCCTTCATCTGCGGTTTCTGCCTGGAAGACAGGTCACGCAGGTATCCTTCCTGGGATCATGCGTGGAGGTGTGGTCTTGCCCGAAAAACGTTCTGGAATCAATCTGGCGGAGAAGATCCAACCGCTTTCGTACGTTACGCTGCAACAACCGGAAGAGCAGACTGATAATTGGGATGATGACTTTGAGGATGGCATTTCTTTTACAAAGCTGCAAGGTATGTCCAGCCAAGTACTGCCAGGGTTTGATTTATTTGTGTTTATAGCTCTAGAAAAGACGACTTCAGATGAGGACAAGCATGAAATTGAAGACAACGCGCAGACGATTCGACCGACGCGTAGTCCAGGACAGAGGAACATCCCACTTGCGCAACCGCCCTCCTCGGATATACAACCAATTGTAGAAGATTATTCGGACTTGGCATCAGAGGAGGACGAATTGCATCTAGAAGAGAAAGTCGCCGATTTCAAGGTATGGCATCTTTTTGTTCTCGAAATGCAACGCGTTTGATTTTCATTTGTTAAACAAGTTGAAAAATTCTTTGAGACGCGGTCTATTCCATCCCGACGACATCAAGACGATTGGACTTGCGCCCGTAAGATCGGGTCCTATGTCTGCTCCTCTGCCAGGTCTCTCTAGGAAATCCTCCAGGCCGTCCATATCCCCTCGTGGGACTTTGGGTTCGTCCTCTGGTTCGGGTGTAGTAACGCCGGTGTCAGGTCATCACAGGTCAAATTCGTTTGCAAATGGGTCACTTGGAAAAACAGATTTTCAAAAACAACAAGCCGAGTTTGGAAAGTACGCGGAGGATGACGAAGAGGATTATGAGGACGTGTTCGGAAAACCGAACGCTAGTTGTGAGTACGCAAATTTATTTGACATCTCGTTTGGTTTGTCTTGGTGTTGCCCCATCTGGCTTTGCTGTTTCGTTGCTCTCATCACTTGTGGCCTTTATCGCAAAACACCCAGCTAACCATATGTATTTGTCAGCTTCCGGTCAGCCAATGCAGACGTTACAATTAAATACACGATTGTCCAATAAATCCTGGGTAGAGTGGTTCTTCAATAATTTGCCATGGTATCTGATGGTACTCGGTTTCACTGCAGCTCGGTGACGACTCTGATGAGGAGGATCCTTTTGCGGAAGTATGCATTTTTCAATTCGTTGCCCCTATCCATACCTAATATTACTCTGGAACTGTAGATCGACGAAGGTTTCTTGGAAGATGACCTAGAGGCTAACCTACAACGCGATAAATATGCCCGGCTTTGTAATACGGTCAATCAACTCATCGACGAACTAACGCCTGTAGCTCCAGATTTTCAATTGAGAGATGCCTGTGATCAACTAGTGGGTTATTTCGTTACTTCCTTGTGCGTTTTCTGTTATCTTTCAATTAGCTTAATATTATGACCGAATCACCTGAAATGCAAACGCAGCTTGTGTCGTCACATGGAATGTTAGCCATCTTGGAGGTCCTTGAAGGAAGGTGTTCCCGCGATGTGATCATGAAGTTATTGCAGATTATTAATTTGGTACGTTCATTGACGCTGAATTTGCTCTCACATGTGATGAATGATGGGTGTAGTTGGTGACAGAAGATGTTGGGTTTTTGGAGAGCTTCTGCTTAATCGGGTATGACGATTCTGCTTGGAATAACATCTACAGCTGACTTTTGGGTCCGAAGTGGGATTCCTGTGATGATGGGTTTGTCCTAGTGATTTTATATTGTACCACCCTTTGGCCGATATTTCTTTCCAGAGTTTACTTCAAAAAAGTACCCGTCGGAATGTAGACTGGAAGCATCAAATTTTATTCGACTGTTATGCCACACTTCGGTGTTAACCCTTCAGATGTTTATTTCGTAAGTGACTGTCTAATGGTGTTTGACTCCTGTAATAACCTCTATGGTTAGATGTCGCGGGCTCAAAGTCCTTGTCGACCTTCTTGACGAAGACTACAGCGAGCAAACAGAGCTTGTCGAAGGTGCACTTAATGGCATCGGCACTGTCTTCGAACTCCAGAGCCCGACAACTAAAAATGATTTTTGTCGAATGTTCATTCGCGAAGGACTGTTAGACCCGCTGTCTTCAGCGTTGCTGAATGTCATGGCGATCCGGGATGCACCAACTCAAGGAACGAAGATGAAGGTAATACATATTTTATTGGTGTTCTCTCAGGTATCGCAGTCGGACATCCACGTCAGGAACGCGTTAGGTACGAGGAAGGTGGTGAGACGTAGGTTTTGGTATTCTCTAGCTCCATGATGTTCGTCATCGATCTCTTCTAGGTCTTCTTCGCGCCTGTGAGCTTCTTGAGCCAGAATGCCTCGTCCACATGCTCAAGGCTGTTAAGCACCTGTCGATGAACGCCACGTTGCATGAAGTACTGCAAAATGCCAACGCAATGGAAATTCTCATTCGAATTCTGGAGGAACAATCCTCTGGGCCGCATAGTACTGTTGGTCTTTGCTTTATATCTATCTGTACATTTCCGTCCATTTGACCACCAAACATAGGAAATATCCAACCACATCTTCCAAACGTGCTACAACCTCTGCAGGCTGAATAAATCTCGTCAAGAAGAGGCTGCACAGGCCGGAATTATTCCTTGCCTAAAACGTGTCATTGACTCGTCCTCTCCACTCCGTCAATTCGCCTTGCCAATTCTTTGTGACTTGTCTTCGGCAGGCAAATCGTGTCGCACGCTTCTCTGGCAACACAATGGCTTGCATATGTACCTGCAGCTGCTGGGTGATCCTTATTTCCAAGTGAGCGCGCTCGAGTCGATCCTTTCTTGGTTGCAAGACGATACGGCACGTGTGGAAGATGAGCTGCTGCTCCGACAGACCGATGCGATCGACAAGCTGACGCGGTGTTTCGTGCACAGCAAAGCCAACTCGTTTGAGAATTTGCTTGATCCATTCTTGAAAATGATTCGTCTCTCAACTTCAATCACGCTCGCTATATCCAAGTCTCCTGCGTTTTTTAGGCGAATTGTCGATCGACTTCAAGTCGGGCAGGGACAGCAGGGAGGGAAAACAAAGGCAGTGGTGAGGTTGAACCTGCTGAGGATCTTGCGGGGTGTGTGTGATGTACATCCCAACAAGGCGATGTTGGTTGAGCGTTATGGGTTGTTGGGGGTGGTAGAACAGCTGAGCAGAGATGGAGGAGAAGGTGGGGCGGTGTTAGTGAGGGAGTTGGCGAGGGAGATTGTTCCGGCGCTCAAGCCTGCTTTGAGACCTTCAAGTTCAAGCACCAGTACGGGAAATGGTACTGGTAGCTCGAATGGGGCTGGAAGTGGGTGTGTTGTGAGCCCTCGAACGAGAGGTACAGGCCATGGCTTGATGGACTTCGGATCGCTTCTCAATCAGTCAGAGTCCAACTCAGGGACACCTCCGACGTCAAACCCACTCTCACCCACCTCGTCCCAGTCGGGCGAAAAAGAACGCCACCTCCGCCATCATCATCACCCTCAGCACCAACGAGAAAGGAAAGCGCTAGCTCCTAAGCGGCTTAGGAGAGCTGCATCTGAAGCGAGTGGTACACCTGTTGCTTTGCTGAGTCAGAATGGAGACCTCGTTGGACGGTCGAGGGTGAATGCGAATGCGAATGTCATGAACATTAGGTCTGATCGAGAGCGAGAGCGTGGACACGCACACGCACTGAGCGGGGGTAAAACGAGACCGGTTCTTTCTGCACGGCCTAGCTCTGCAAGCTCGAGTTCGGGCCAGAGGCAGAGGTTGGGGGATATTCCATGGCAGAATGTGAATGCGAATACGATGGCGAATGAGAGTGATGAGAGGGGGAATGGTGGTTAGTTGAAGATATGAAGATGATGAACTGACACTTGAGAATCTGTGTCATGCACTTTCCTTTTTTTGTAAAGTTAAATTCGAACGTTTCCTCCTGCTCTTTAACTTATGTCTAGCTCTGGAAAGCCTGATATTTTTGTTCTACTAGATAAACGTGCATTCCTATTGCTTTCGATAATTCGTTGTGTCGTGCTTTTTCATATCACTCTAGCTTCTCACTCCATTATATTATTATAAACTCATGGACACATCCTCGGTTGGACTGTAGAGATAAACATGAAGCCGAACATGAAGCCATAATGAACGCGCCTCCTCTGCAAATATGGGTGAACTAACAGTAATGAAAGTTAAAAATTTTAATACACACGCTGTTGGCTCTATCTCCTAATGAAAGGAACTTGAAATCCGGACACTAGTGCTCTGGCCTTGTCCTGAGCGCCAACACCCCTAGCATTTGTGATGAAATGAATATGCATCCCAAACAGTTTAGGATAGGCATCCACATTGACCTCAATCTGAGGGAAAAACACCATCGCACTCGCAGGAAGGCCAAAAGACGCGACACCTGACACGCCCGCAGGCGTATTGACCGACGCAGAGGAAGGGGGTAGCTGCACTCCGTTGAAGTCTCTCAATCTCGGCAGCACAAACTCGACCAACGTGCCCAAAAAATCATACATGCCCTGCCCCTTCAAATCGACTTTAACACCGCACGGAACGCCAGGTCTCAACCAACCCCCCACGCTTTTCTTCCCTCTCACTATTTGTACGCCCTGCATACCATGCCGCCCGCCTCCTTCGAGCGTCTCCCCCGTGAGAGCCCGCATTTGCATCAAAGCACCAAGCAACTGAGATTTATTCGCCATCGCCTCTTTCACGAACGTGTGTAACTGTATACGTTCGAGCCGCACCACATCTCCAGGCGTGCACACTGGGGCGGGCTTCTTCCCCACCTGGGAGCCCCCAACGGGGGGGTTATGCCTCAGTTTAGCGTACGGGTCAGAAGGGTCAAAGGTGAGCCTTATCTGGCGCGGGGCTTTCCGCTCAGACGGCGGCTCGTGCTTGTAGGTCAGGTACATGAGGTCGTCGGCAAGGGAAGTGTGGTAGTGGTCTTGCAGACGACATGGAGCGATTTCGCGGACGACGAGGGAGGGTATGTGGGGTTGAGGAAGACCAGTTTCTGGATGCCGGCGGAGGTGGCGAACGATGCGCGGGGCGGCTTGGAAGCGCGTTACAGAATGTCGAAGGGCGACTGGCATTTTTATTTTTAATTGGTATAAGAGCAAGTGAAAGCGGAAACATCCGGACCGGCCCGAGTCCCAAGTCGGGCCGCTACTTGGCATGTCAAGTGACCCGTCAATACTTGCCGCCGACGGGCGGGCCGACTTGACAGTTGAATATATTCAAGTTTACGGAACCCTGCCAGACTTTTACATCTTAGCCGAAGTCCGGATTCGATTTCTGAGGCCTGAAAAATGTTATAATGACCATTTTTATGTATATATACTTTGGTCTGCTTAAATTTTAAAAGTTGCAACTTCCTCCCTGAGCATATTAGCCTGACAACAAGCCTTGACCCGAATGATTCCGCAGTATGGCTGTTCTCCTCGAATCCCTTCGCGCAAGGCGCAAATTATTTATTTTCATTGGCGTCGCTTTCTCTGTTCTCTTCTTATCGCGACACTACTTGGTGTCCTCATTTGAACTTTTACCGAAAATTCCAAAACTATCAGTTGAAGTGTGTGACCACGACCCACCTGCCAATTGGGACAAGCTGTATATGTGGGAGGACAACCTTCCACAACACAATGTCGATTTACCGTTTCCCGAAGGAAAGGAAGGAAGATATGTCTTGTTTTCCAATCAGATACATATGTTGGGCTGGAATAACATACTCAATGAGATGTGCGCCTTTCTTTTCTATTCTAAAAAGAAAATCAACCTAACTGTGTGTAATTTAGCTTAATGAACACTTATCTCGCCTACAAATCCAACCGTTCTTACGCTTTTCATGATTATATCTGGAATTCCGACTTTTATCACTGGCGGAACCATCCCAATCGACCGTACATGCCTTCAACGCCGGCTAATGCACTCCTTTCCGGTCCCACCGTAGGCGGTCCATGGGACCCCTCTGATCCTGCCCCTCGCTCAATCTCAAAACGCTTCATAGACACCGTCTGCCCTCCTTCTGAACGCCACATTATCAACACACGAGACGTCAAACCTACCATCCCCAACCCCTCCTCCGGCCGCTCTATCTTCAACACGTGGCAAAAGCTCCTATTAGAATCTGAGGAGCGGTGTATAGAGATCCAGCCTGCGACATTAAAAGAAGACGTGTTCTCACAGACGTTCGATCTTTGGTTTTGGGGCTCTGGAAAGGCCAATGAGTTCTGGGAGGAGTATAGAGATTCTCCCGTCAGTCGCCTGTTTGGCACGTCACCTATCGTCAGTTCGGCAGTAGAGAGGAACCGTTATCTCCTCACCCCACGCGCGCCAAATGGAGTCAAAAGCATGGCACACACCGTCGGCGCATCAAACGACCCATTCCAGCGCATGCTCGCCGTCCACATCCGCAGAGGAGACTACAAAGAAGCATGTCTCCATTTCGCAAAGTACAACTCGACCTTCTACAGTTGGAACTTGCTTCCTTTCTTGCCAGACCAGTTTGAACAACCCGCTGGGTGGAACGTAGATAAGGCGGAGACGCTGAGGTCGTACATTGAGCATTGTTTCCCTGAGATGGACGATATCAAGCACAAGATACGTGCTGCAAAGGAGGAGTATGTGCTTGCTGCGGACAAGGGCAAAAGGGAGGTGCGGTATCTTGATACGCTTTATATCCTGACGAATGCGAAAGAAGACTGGCTTAACAAGCTCAAAGAGGTGATGTTCGAGGATGGATGGAATCATATCGTGACGACCAAAGATCTGGTACTTGACCAACACCAGAAAGATGTCGGGATGGCAGTTGACATGGAGTTGGCAAGGAAGGCGGCAGTGTTTATCGGTAATGGGGTATGTGTTCTTCCACCTTTTCATAAATTTCCTGACTGATGGTGTAAAGTGGTCGTCGTTTACAAGTAATATTGTCCACCGGCGGCTCGTTGACAAAAGGGATCCTATCAGTATACGATTTTTCTAATGCACAAGTTGGTGAGGGAGAGAATGAACGAACGAACATATCTCATTCTTTTTTGGAAAAGAACTTTTCATATGTTCAACATGTCATAAGCCTCCATGCCACCTTTATTTTTATTCGATTAATGTACTTTTTTCGATGTTAAATTCAGTATTGTTGACAGACTTCCAAACCAGCGACCGACTAACCTGAAACACCTTGCAAGTTGGGCGTAATTCTGCCCCAGACCACAATTTCACATCCCAACTTTTGTGCTGTTTATTCATTTCCACATAAAATCTCTCGTGAACTTTGGGATCAAAATTGAACCAAAGTTGGGCTACTTGTGCAACCCTACTTCCTTGGTGAAGAGACAACATTAAAAAAAATTTCGACATCACACCATCCATGCTTTTCTCAAAATTTTGCTATTGACAAGGAAATATAACAAAAATCAGGTCGCAACTGCTGGGTGTCCACTTTCTGAGGTTCGAAAAAGCTTGTCGGATTTTCTGGTAACTTGGGATAGCCGAATTTGGGAATAGTTACTTTTTATATGCAACTTCGGTTGGTAACCGTCATTACATGATGAACGAGATGTATGTGCTGATGACACAAATTGTGATACCTTGGTCCATTGGACGTATGTACATTGTACAACTTTACAAAATGGAGACCAAAAACTCATTTTGCTGAGATGTTGATAATTGATGCAAATTTGATGCACCCTGAAACTCGGAAACCAACTTGAAATTTTTCAGTGGGGAATTCGCTTATGCTTCACAGTGCTTTCTACTCCAGATATCTTGATGTCCCACCAGACTTGCATAAAATCCCTGTGCTACAGAATTTTCACAGCTTAAACTTGGCTTGAACAAGGTTACCCAAGGGGCTAATCGAGGATCGAGCCGAAGCCTAAAAATCCAGGCTCCAATTTTTAAGCGGACCATTCTTAAAACTTTCTTACTTTCACGATGGCGGTTCTCCACCCACGAATGCTTCCGCCATAGAAGCAAAGTTCTTACCTGACTTCGACACCACCCAACTGGGACTAAGGTTCAATGGGAAGACAACCGATTTGCCCTTTTCCGAAAGGAAGATATGCATGTATTACGAAGCGTGCGTTTTTTAACTTTTTTATATCTATGCATGAGCTTTGTAATGATAAGTGTTACGGAATTTGGGTAGCCACGTCACAACAACAACAACTTGCTGAAGACTTGCTTGCAAAGTTGCATAGCTTGACCATTAGAGGTGAGTCCTGAAAAAATATGTTTAAATGTGATGATGACTGACCACTGGTCGAAACAAGTTCCTTTTCCAGCAGTATGGCTGCTTTCTTCGAATCCCTTCGTGCAAGGCGCAAAATATTTATTGTCATCGTTGTCGCCTTTCTTGTTATCTTTTTATTGCGGCACTTCTTGGTTTCATCATTCGTACTTCTACCAGAAACTTCGCTATCGACTCCTGAACTTACCGAGCCTGCACCCGAGCTTGCACCTCCAAAGCTATCGGTTTCAGTTTGCGATCACGACCCACCTCCCAATTGGGACAAGCTGTATAAGTGGGAAGACGACCTTCCACAGCACAATGTCGATTTACCGTTTCCAGAAGGGAAGGAAGGAAGATATGTCTATTTTGCCAATCAAATACAGGGGTTAGGCTGGAATAACCTACTGAATGAGATGTGCGCCTTTTTACTCACTTTTTACTTTCGAATTTCAACCTAACTGTGTGTAGCTTAATGAACACTTATCTTGCCTACAAATCCAACCGAACCTACGTTTTCCATGATTATATCTGGTATTCCAACTTTTATCACTGGCGGAACCATCCCAATCGACCGGGCATACCTTCAACGCCGGCCAACGCACTCCTTTCCGGTCCCTCCGTAGGCGGTCCATGGGACCCCTCTGATCCTGCCCCTCGCTCAATCTCAAAACGCTTCCTAGACACCGTCTGCCCTCCTTCTGAACGCCACATTATCAACACACGCGACGTCAAACCTACCATCCCCAACAGCTCCTCCGGCCGCTCTATCTTCAACACGTGGCAAAAGCTCCTATTAGAATCTGAGGAGCGGTGCATAGAAATCCAGCCTGCGACAGTAGAAGAAGACGTGTTCTCACAGACGTTCGATCTTTGGTTTTGGGGCTATGGGAGAGCCAATGAGTTCTGGGAGGAGTATAGAGATTCTCCTGTCAGTCGCCTGTTTGGCACGTCACCCATCGTCAGTTCGGCAGTGGAGAGGAACCGTTATCTCATCACCCCACGCGCGCCAAATGGAGTCAAAAGCATGGCACACACCGTCGGGGCATCAAACGACCCATTCGAGCGCATGCTCGCCGTCCACATCCGCAGAGGAGACTACAAAGAAGCATGTCTCCATTTCGCAAAGCACAACTCGACCTTCTACAGTTGGAACTTGCTTCCTTTCTTGCCAGACCAGTTTAGGCACCCCGCTGGGTGGAACGTAAATGAGGGGGAGACGCTGAAGTCGTACACGACGCATTGTTTCCCTGAGATGGATGAAATCAGGCGCAAGATACGTGCAGCAAAGGAGGAGTATGTGCTTGCTGCCGACAAGGGGAAAGGGGAGGTGCGGTATCTTGATACACTTTATATCCTGACGAATGCGAAAGAAGACTGGCTTAACAAACTCAAAGAGGTAGTGTATGAGGACGGGTGGAATCATATCGTGACGACCAAAGACCTGGAACTTGACCAACACCAGAAGGATGTCGGGATGGCAGTTGACATGGAGTTGGCAAGGAAGGCGGCAGTGTTTATTGGTAATGGGGTATGTGCTTTTCCACCTTTTATGGAAAAACCAATGTCTTGACTGCTGGTGTAAAGTGGTCGTCTTTTACGAGTAACATTGTCCACCGGCGGCTCGTTGACAAAAAGGATCCTATCAGTATACGATTTTTCTGATTTACGAACTGGGGGACGAATATAGAAGGTCTTGAACAATGGCTTTTTCTATCTAGAGACAGTTTTTAGTTAGATAAATTCGACATTGCAACGTCTAAAAAGGCAGTTTGAGTCCGTCTCCCGGATTATTGTGTTTTCCATGTCTTTCTCAAAGTTTTGCTCTTGACTTCGGAAATCTTGTTGCAACTGTTGGGTGAAATTAACCCATCAAAAGTAAATATTCCTAAATTCGGCTGACCTCTGTCATGGCTATTTTTAGTAACACCCGCGCTGCGTGATGGGCCCTTATAACTCGTGCTGCAATCAGAAATTCATGGGATGTAGGTGGACAGCTTTGTACATACATTGACAAATTTTCCACTAAACGCTGTACAGTGTTACAAAATGGAGTAATGGGAATCAATTGATATTTGATGCAAATTTGATGCACTTTCTGAAACTCGGAGACCAGACTTCAGTGGCAAAACCAAGCGTAAGCCTTACAGTACTTTATAGTCCAGACACCTTGAATGAAGGTTTCGCCGGATGAAATCTTTAAAACTAGTTTTGTCGGTGATTCAGCACTCAAATATAAAACTTACATATGTATACCACAACTTGACCAAGGATACGATCGAATAGCCGAGAGGGGGCTAAACGAACAGCCGAAGCCTAAAAATCCAAGTTTTAAGCGAAAAGCATTCTTGAAAATTCTCTTTCACAATGGCAGTTCTCCACGAATGCTTCCGCCATAGACGCAAATTTTTTACCCTCCTCGCTGGTGCTGTTGTTGTCATCTTCTGGTTGAGATTTGCCTCAATTGCAGTACAAGTAATGACGTGTGACTCTGACCCACCACCCGACTGGAACTGGTTGTACGAATGGGAAGACAACCTTCCACAACATAATTTAGATTTACCATTTCCAGAAGGGAAGGAAGGAAGATATGTACATTTTGCGAACCAGGTACAGCAGTATGGGTGGAATAATCAATTAAACGAAATGTACGCTTTGTGTATGTCTATGCAAGGGCGAAAAACTCAACTCTTATAATAGCCTAATGAATACCTATCTCGCCTATAAGTCTAATCGTAGTTATGTTTTTCAGGATTATATCTGGAATCGACAATTTTTCCCCTGGAGGAAGCACCCATACCGGCCGACAATACCTCATACGCCAGCCAACGCGCTTCTCTCTGGTCCCTCCGTAGGCGGGGCATGGGACCCCTCTGACCCTGCTCCCCGCTCTGTCTCACTGCGCTTTTTTGAGAAAGTCTGCCCCACGCACGAACGCCGTATCATCAATACGCGCGACGTCAAACCCACGATTCCTAATTTTGAGTCTGGCAAATCCACCTTCGATACATGGCAGAAGGTTCTGGCTGAGGCCCCAGAGCGATGCATAGAGATCCAGCCGGCGAGCAAGCGAGAAGACTCAGTTCCACAGACATTTGATCTCTGGTTTTGGGGGTCAGGTAAAGCAATTGAATTCTGGGAGGAATTTCGAGATTCGGCAGTCAGTAGGCTGTTTAGTACCTCGCCCATCGTCAGCGCAGCAGTGGAGAGGAACCTTTATGTTCTTAGCCCGCGAGCGCCGAAAGGGGACAGAACGAGGTCGAATGATCCGTTTGACCAGATGCTTGCGATCCATATTCGGAGAGGAGACTTCAAGGGAGCATGCAGGGATCGTGCAAAGTACAACTCGACTTTTTATAGCTGGAACTTGCTTCCTTTCCTGCCAGACAAGTTTCCGCATCCACCTGGATGGGATGTGGATAGGGAGGAAACAATTAGGACGTATACTGAGCATTGTTTCCCTACGAAGGAATTTCTCGTGCACAAGATACGTACGGCAAGAGACGATTGGATCCGTTCTGCGAACGTGGAGAAAAGAGAGCAGCGGTATCTCAATACCCTGTTTATTTTGACGAATGCTGAGACGAGGTGGCTTGACGATCTAAAGAGGATGTTACGTGAGGACGGATGGCATCACATCGTCACAACGAAAGACCTAGAACTTGACCAGCAACAGAAGGATGTTGGGATGGCAGTTGACATGGAGTTGGCAAGGTTGGCAGGTGTTTTTATTGGGAACGGAGTATGTATCTTTCCTGCTTTCAGAAAATAAAACAACTTATTGACTGGTATAAAGTGGTCGTCTTTTACGAGTAACATTGTCCACCGGCGGCTCGTTGACAGAAAGGATCCTATCAGTATACGATTTCTCTGATTCACGAGTTGGGAGACGTGCGACCAAATATAATTTTCTTTAACAGGGACACTTTCTGAGTGAAATATGTCTGGCATACAAGTTTGGGAAGCTTAAGCAAGAGAACTTTTCAGTTACCAGGAATTACACAGCGGAGTACGCCACTTACATGCCCTCAAAGTTTAAAACCCTAGGCGGTGTGATTTACCAATGAACTACTAATAGGATTAATAATTCTGGAACGTGGATGAACAATAAAAGTTCTCTTCCGTTTAAGCGTTCAAAAGTACAGTAAGGCACAAATACTGGGAGACGAAGAGAAAGTGTCATCAGACCTTGAATGTCGACTTATGTAATACTTACCTCAAAAAGCGAAGAAACCACAGCTGTCGAAGGAGCAAAGACAGAAACAACGGAGGGTGATTAGAAGGGGGAGAGTGACATCCATAAGTTATAGATAAAAGGTGGAGAAGTCAAAGCTAAGAACAAAAGAATCGTGGTCAAAGCAAGAGGTGTTAGAAGGAGTGGTGAGCGAAGATGGAACGCGCCCTGAGACAAAGAAAGTCGAGGGATCTGCTTAATAGTATAATAATCAAGATCACTCTTTGGGACAGGTACAAATTTTGGATACAGTTTATCAGCTCACAATTTTGGCTTTGGACGCATCAGGTGCATCTTGAAGACCAGTTTTCCCAGTCGACTTCTCAAATTCCTTTCCAATCTGCGTGAGTTTGTTCGTCGTCCACTTAACTCCGTGTTTATGCACCTCAGTCGCAAACTCCCAGCCGGCATCCTTAAATCCGACCTCGTAGAACTTGGTGTCAAATTTATCTTTCGATAGTGTCTTCCAGCCGCAATCAGTGACGAACGCCTTCTCGTAGGCCCTTTCACAATGACTATTCCACAGCTTTCCAGCCGCAATTAACCCAGACACAGTCGTTCCTGTATCTTCACTTCCGTGGACCGCAATAACGACCTCCTTCCTCGGCTCAAAGGGCACAGTATAGCTATCTGCAGAATTCAAACGGTTGCCCCGACCGACGAGAATCCCATTAACATAGAGCGTGTATCTGTTGTTGCCTGCAATGGTGATAGTGAGACGATCAATAGGTTCGTCAGTCTCAACGACCTTGCGGAAGGGGCGCGAGTATGCTTTGCTAGGACGGTTCTTAGTCCTTTCATTCGTCCAGATCCAATTCGCCTTTGTGATGTCGATAATGGGAGGGATCTTTTGTGCAGGATTGACTGGTGATACCACCGGAGTCTCTTTTGCTTTCGAGTTTGGTTTATGCGTGGTCTTTTCACTTGGATTGTAGACGGGTTTGTTGTGGACATCAGGTTGATGGCATGGTGCGCAGTCAGGCTTCTTAATCGTCGGGGGCATACAGTTCGTACCACCGAAGCAAATCTTGTCTGCAACCTCGCAAAGCGATTCGCATCCAGTCGCCGTATCCTTTAACGCAAAGATTTCCTCAATGTGCTCGAAAACCACCTTTTGCACAACAGAGATCCGAGTTGTCATCGTGGTCAATATCGACGTCACGAGCTTGCTGATCATTTCAGTCACTTCTTCGCGAATC
>QDKV01005227.1_pt1 | contig 36665 bp, 42 predicted proteins | sample 1861101 | NCBI WGS metagenome assembly QDKV01 (sample SAMN04275158, study PRJNA302643) | Fungus metagenome, whole genome shotgun sequencing project. | isolation source: fruitbody | host: Mallocybe terrigena | place: Sweden | collected 2013 | reverse complement strand
TAGTGTCGTTTTAAAGCCCGGTGGTTGGGATATCCCTAGATATGAAATACATCAGCGCGTTTTTGCAACTGTTAGTAGAAACGTACTGATGATTTTCGCAACTTGTCAATCAGAGCTGTGGTTGTACGACTGTAGTCACTGGCAGATGTATATAGTGACAAGGTGTGCACTGCCACTAATGAGTCACGTCATGACTCATAGTGGTCGGGTAGCCATATCCATGTAATCGAGGACCTCATCCCCCTGCCAGTGCTATGATCAAAATTGTACGGTCTTTGTTGCATAGATGCCGACGTTGTTGTGTTCAGACCTCACGATGACAACCCAGAATGGTGTCGAGCAGTGCCAGACTGCCAGTGATGACGTGAGATGTGCTGCAATAAGTAGAAGTGGGAAAAATTCTGATCCATACAATATGTATGCGGCAATTATGAACGCGTCCACAAGGGATTATTGAAACTGGTAAGGCAGATGATGTTCATGAAACCAATTGTAATGCTAGAACGGGAGGTAGCCTTCAAGAAGTTGTTGGTAAAAACCATCAGATACATTCCAAGGATCATGGCTCTTCGAATGACAAGGAAACCAAAAAAATCTCGAGTACATCAAAGGAATCAATAACCATGAATCTTGTGTTCACAAAGCGCAATCGAAACACTCAACACTGCAGGCGCCAACAACGAAAGTATAATAATGAGCATCGGCCCTCACCCCCATCGCATAAGCTCGGGAAAGTTGAAGAAAGCACTAAAAAAATGCCATGACAAATGTTCAGAAAGCGGGATAAGGAAACGGTTGTCAATGACAAGTTAATTTGATTTGGTACTTACACATTTGAAGTCTACGACCATTCTGAAGAATGCTCGAAAAATTTCAAAAATTGTTGATGCCGTGACGAAATCAAGGGCGAAAACATGCAAGATACGGAACAAAAACATGTTATGAAAACTGTTGTCCGGACAAAACTTTGGGAGGCCACCAAGATCAAGATTGTACTCGTGGACTTTTGATTCGACATGTCTGTTTCTGGTCCATCGACAAAGAATTCGAGTGGAGGCTGGGGGGAGGATAGCATGCAGCGTAAATAGGTTTTTGTCAATACCAAATGTGACTATTCAAAAGGAACTGGAACGCAAATGGACGACACATTGAAGCAGCAGCCAATATCGTTGTGGTTACGCCCCCGAGTCCAGCCACAACACCAAAGGGACTATTCGGCCTCGACGAGTTAAGCCCATGAGCTGTGAATGCTGATCGCCTCTGTGATTCTGACCGTAGGTGCGTGCTACTACTGCCTGTATGGGAAGAAAAGACCGGTTTCGGTGTTGAAAAGTATGGAGAAAGAAGTGAGACTCGGAGATGAGTCGACTGGAACAATCTGATGAACTTGAGACTGCAACAAACCTTTTTGAAAAAAAGAAAAGCTTGCACAAGGTGCTTGGGGACGTAAAAACTGTAGTCCGACTTTGTATCTCCCACCGCTTTGGCGGGACCAGTAGAAAAAATCAGCTATACCAAAATCTTTGGGACCGGAGCAACTTGAAGAACTCGACACTGCCACTACTACTACCATTTTTAGTAATAGCAGTTCTCACCGCTCAAGCTCTTCCCGCAGATGCTTCCACATGAGAATCACTACTGACAACAGAATATTCTCACATGTCCAACTCGTTCGGCTGGTATATAAGTGAGCCATTAAACCGTTCGTTCATCTAGACAACTGCTCAATTGTTGAAAACAACAGTCCACATGTTCAGGAAATGGATCGTTCTACTGTGCGGGCTTGCGCTGGCCATTCAGGGAATTCCAACTTCACGTATGGCAAAATTATGGGGGTCTACAATGCTTAAATGATACCTTTTATATATATATATATATAGAGAATTCTTGGCGAGGAGAGCCGGACCCCTACGTGGATAAACCTCGAGTGACGTTCAAGAGAGATGGCACATTCAAGTTGACGGTTTTCTCGGACCTACACTATGGTGAGAATCCATGGGAGGACTGGGGACCAGAACACGATCGCGACAGCTCCGCGTTGCTCACCAAGGTATTGGCAGACGAGATGCCTGACTTTGCGTAAGCACCCCCAAATTCAGTTTTTCTATGTGTTATTAACCCTCAATCCATTTCCTCATGTAAATCGCCTCCCCCAGTGTCATTAACGGAGATCTCGTTACCGGAGAAAGTGCCTTACCTTTCTTTTCTTTTTCTTCATGACTTGGTTGTTCTCAAGGCTGCCATGTTCCAGATACATTTCGGGAAAACGTCACTCGACTGATTGACCAGATCGTGGACCCCTTCAACAAGGCCAAAATCCCTTTCGCGGTCACACATGGGGTTGGGTCCCTTTCTCATGTTCTATGTATCCTCTTCATCATAACCTGATCAGTGACGTGTCCAGAACCACGACAATCAAGCCAATATCACTCACGCAGAAGAAATCAGCTACATGCAGAAAGTTTCCCCCTTGACCTATACCCGCGCTGCTCCTGACGGAGTTGGTGGATTCGGGGGCGAAGGGAACTATTGGGTTCCTGTGAGTGATTCCCCAACAACAACAAAAAATCCATACCTCGCTCATTGTTTTTATTTTATTTTTTAATCTTTAGATATACAAGAAGAAAAGGGATCGTGCTCCTGTTCTGATTCTGTGGTTCTTTGACTCTCGGGGTAAGTCCCTTCAATCATCATCTCGATCTTCTGACAATTGTGGGGGGTCGGTATATAACCGCAGGTGGACGGTATCCTAATCCAGATTCAAACGTTCCCGTTCCGGACTGGGTGGACGCGACGGTGGCTGACTGGATCAAATCCGAGACAGAAAATATGGAAGCGGCTTGGGGTCCTTCTGACAGTCGTGGCGCGGTAGCCTTTGTTCATATACCGCCGTACGTTACTATACCATGGACCGTTTCGAGTGGCCCTCTGACAGGTACAACTACAGGCATGCGATACAAGCCGTTCAGCCGACTATAAATCCCACCAAAAACCCCGGCCAAAATGGTAATGCAAAATTAACCTACTATACCAATTTAATTTAACTCAACCAAAAAAAACATCACCCCCAACAGCCGACACGTTAGGTGCCGGCTCCGTTCAAGACTCTGCCACAGGCGACCACGACAAGCCGTTCTGGGACTCTGCAACTGCGAACATCAAAAACCTTCACGCCATTATTTCAGGACATGGTAAATATATAGGATCTGTTGAAAAAAATCTATCATTAACTGACAGTCCTTTCATCCCTTCAAGACCACGGAAACGAATGGTGCGCTCGCGAACCGACCAAGAAAGTCATCTTCTGTTTCAACAAACACTCGGGGTATGGAGGGTACGATCGACCTGGCTGGGGCCAAGGAGTTCGGAACCTCTTCTTCAAAACGACCGATCCAAAAGCTGCCGTCGAAAGTTGGATTCGTTTTGAGAATGGAGAGACTAGAGCTAGAGTCGTCCTCGATGAGAATTATGATAGACAAAATTAATACATTTGCCACACACCGCCCTTCCTTACTTTATGTTGTTCGTTTTTTGTAATTGCTTTCTTTCCTCACATGCTTTTTCTAATTAGCCCTTTCAGTGCAACAAACTATATGGCGAGATGGCCGAGCGGTCTAAGGCGCCAGATTAAGGACCAGGGAGTACTTGACTCCCAACATAGGAGATATCCTTCTGGTCTCACTGAGGCGTGGGTTCGAATCCCACTCTCGTCACAACTTTTTCTCTTGATGAAAATTTTTTTTTTGGTAAAAAATAACATGACTAATGAAATGATATATCTATCTATACATTTGAAGCATCTACAAGATGTGGGAAAAAATACTCAGGAGTTGAACAGTATTATCTAGAGGTCAAGAAAATTAGGGAGGTTTGCTTGGAACAAATGCCCACGAAAATGTAATAAGGAATCTGAGACCAACCCCAACACCTAAAGTACCTGCAGTTCCCAATTGATAAAGAATAGCTCGGGCAACGAATGCTCCGAGGAAGAGCGATATGGCTGCGATCACCCTATGGTCGCGACTCACGACACGCTGCCCAAAGAAGAGACGAGGATCACATGTGAGTTCAACCCAGACGGTCGTCAGTACGACTGGATAAAAGGAAGAGGTGAGAAAATAGGGAGAGAGAGAGAAAGATCACGAAACTTGTCGTCCCGAACTGGGTGTTCAGCCTTTTGCTGAGGATACCCTGAACACCTAGGCTTGCACTCATGAATGCGATGCCTACAAACGTCAATGCGTTCGTCCAGGCAGGCTCTGCCCTCTCCGTCGCTAGACTTGGTTGTCCGGACTTCCAGAAAGCGATTGCGGCGGCCATGGTGAACAGAGTGGCGATGAAGGAGCCGATGATGAGCCATATCCGTCGTTGTGCTCCGATTCTGTCGCCTATTCGACCAAGAAAAGATCCTGCGTTGAATGAGAGGAGAGAGCAGAGAGCTTGTTGATCGGCTTTGTGGAATGTCGAGTCGCGATGATTTGGGGGACCTTCGAAGAGGCGGGCGAGGGCGAGTGCCAGCTGATGATCAAGAATTTTTTTTATATAAAAAAAGTTCCTTTCACGAATGATAACAAGAACCCACCTGGGCAAAATTTCCGGTTTGAAACCCACACCATACGAAAATAGCAGAGAAAGAGATTGCATCACTGAAAAAGAATGAGTTGAGGGGCAAGTTTTTTCTTTGTTCGGATTATAAATAACACACGGACATGAAGCCTGTCATGAAACAAAACGCAGCCAAGGGTGCCGTCGCCTGTGAAGGGTCTACTTCGGTCATCAAGTGCGTCCACAACGATCCGGCATGATTCAGTGCTGAACGCTCGACATCCTCCTTTGATCGCTCATTGGTGGTGGAATATGTCTCCGGAGCTCTGGCTGATTTTTCGTCTACCATCATGACCCGACCGAACGAGTGGCAATGAAGTTGGAGTGTAAGACGATCCAAGGTAAGTATCAACTTGATAAAGGTGACGCAATTCGACAGTGGAAGCAACTCATCACGGGAATAGCTTGGCGGGGAATTCACGCGGGAAATGATAAAATAAAACCCTTGGTGATGCGCGGAATTAGTTATCCATCGCACCATTGGATTCTTGTGAGTTGATGACTCCTCTTTTATACAAACTTTGACCAGATACATGTTCCCCCTTTTTCGGTTGCTCAAACAATTCCTATTTATGTAACAGATTGTCAAGAAATTCACGAGAAACCACGCCATGCAAGATAACTCGTCTTCCTGGCGGGGGATCGATCATCGATCATTGCTCCCAGCTTCGACTGCACGGACGTAGCTCTCCAAGTCCGTCTTCTTCGTGCTCTAAGCCCATCCTCAGACAATGCACTAGGACAGCTGTACATCCTTATGTGACGCTTGGAGCAGCCGGTTCCCTGTCGATCCCCGAGACGACGAAGCTGAGCAAGAGCCTTTGTGTCAACCCGCATCGCTGAGCTTCTAGCGTACGCCCAGCAGCAGGACCCACCAGATACATTCCGCCTCAAACTACCAGTTTCAAGCGCTATCGATGGTCGAATACCAAATTTTTCACAACTTAATTTCTGACAGTTATTACAATCACTATTTCTCCCTCGGACTGGACATCAATGAAAACCCATACCACCTCCATGTCCTCCAACTTAGTCGGGCTCTGCCAAAATCGGGAGATCCATGACGAGGCTGTTCATGCCTTTTGGTCAATATATTCCTTACTCACAGATGGTAAAATTGCACAAGTAAAAACGGGTTTTGCGGCACATCCACAGCACGAGCTCACAAAAGGGGTATGTTGATTTATGTAAATAAGGAGCAGCTAATCATATGCAATATCAAAAGCTAGTGATAAGTGGGGTCGATGGCCACATCTTTGGGGATGCCTAGTAGCACCTAAAAGTTGGACTAAAAGTATTGTAAAATGTTTGAAAGAAGACAACACACATAGTAGAAAAGTACTACTCACGATCAGAATGCGTAAAAAATGACCATACTTATCATGCGGAGTGAATTGAACTTCGTCATTATCTTTAACCACCTGTTTATAAGATCCCTTTACTTCCCAAATTTTATCAGTCTCATCGAAGATATAGATTCTGAACGCTACAAAATAAACCAATAAGTATAGGGGTTTGAATTATAGGATGGCAACATACAAGATGATTGGATGACCGAAAAATAATGTGCTACAGCCTCGACTACTGGTCCCAAAGTACTGGTAACTGTGACTTGAGTTTTCGCTGTGGGGACTCCGAGTCGCGTTTCTAAAGGACTTTTAACAGGATAATCCAACTCCTTGTAAAGTAGTACAGTTCCTTTGGTCCTAAAATAAAATGTAAGTGGAAAGGATAAAAAAACAACATTCGTGTGGGTGTCACAAAACCAACAGCGAATGGTAGTAAAACAGAAGTATGTATACCCCCTAAGTTATAATAATAATAAAAAGTCGGATTTATAAGACCCACCCAATGTGCGGTGCTACAACATGCCCACAATGTTTGCACGTCCCCCCGCCATAGGATCCCTGGTCATGTTCAGAAGCAGAACTGCCGTCTTCCATTCGGTTGTTTTGAATGGGTTCTTCAACGATAACTACTGGGCGATCCATAAGGGTAAAAGTGGTTGTTGGGGTCGGGAAGAGAAGTCCACGACACGATGACAGGTCTAGGCTGTCCATTCAACCCCGATTTGACTTTCTGAGAGCGGCTCAAGCCAGCGAGAAGTAAGAGATGGGGTGGTGACAATGAATGGGTGATTTCATTTGCTGGAGTAATCCTTGCTATAGTATATAGAGATGAAGAATAGCTGGAGATTTGGTGGAAGCGGCAGAAATCGCGACGTAAAATCCATTTCTTAATGCCCAGCGGCTCGTCGGATGATACCGAGCACCAAAGCTTACAGTCGTTTGCATAAGTAACCGATTTCGAAAAAACTGCGACATCGACTGGAACGAGTGCGAAGCTGCGCCTCTCGAGATCGCCAGTGTTTGACCGGGCTGGCTTTGGGCGTCTGATCAAGAAGGCGAGGCTGATTTCGAGGAGGAGAACGAGTGGGATCCTGTACCGGATGACAAGAGCGAGCGCATCAAGAAATCGTTCGTGGATGGAACCCGGGTTCTTGGAGATGGTGAGGCGGACGATGATCTTGGAAGATGCCTGACTGGGTTCATGATGTTTTCCGCTGGTCACCATGGTGAGGCGCTCAGATTGTCTCACAGAATGACCGACACCTATTCTTCATACCGTTATCTTGTTCTCGACCAGTTCAACTATCTGACTCCTTAATTGCCCATCAATGTACAACCACCCTCTGTTATTTTATGTGTAAGCAGTCGATGAATACAGAGTTATTTGGCTTATCCGCGCCCCCTTTACTGGAGCAAACCAAACATGTCACGTGCTGTTTCCACGACGCGTCCTGCACTAATTAGTACGCGCTGCCAGAGCTCTACACACATCTACAGCACGACACAAGTATATCTCATGTGCCCTAAGCATTATAGTAAAGTGATTATAGCCAAAAATTGTGTCTTGAATCGAAAAATTACCTACAAAACATGTATTTCTCCTGCCACATCCTGAGCTTCACAATTGCTTCACAACATGCATTTAGATGGCAGAATGCTTGTATAAGTCACCTAAGATAACTCTAGCTACATAATCAACACTTATTTAACTCACAATGCTCGAAATTTCTCCAGAATTTTGGTCTCTATTGGACTTGTAAGCCAAAGGGCTGGCCACTGCCAGATACTATGACTATTGGAAGCCAAACTGTATTGGAAACAGATAGTTTGTTCTAATATAAAAATTTACTAATAAATGCATGCAAAAATCATCTTATAGTTGATAGATTGGAGAAGGCAGAGCATGAGCAGAGCAGAAACTGAAGGAAGACTTAATTTGAGTCACAGTGAGTTAATAACAATCTTTTATGACCAGCATATATATTAATATTTTTTAGAGTAGATATGAGGCATAATTGAGCTGCTGTGGCAGGTTAAACGCGTCTAACAGAGATCGACGCGTTGGATATATTACACCACATGACTCAATCGTGGGAATTTTGTTGCACAAAAAGTTTGCTCCAGTATGAGGTGATCGATTTGTCATCAACTCTGCATGTCCTCCGGGCTCTGCCCAAAATCGGGGATCCATGACGAGGTTGTTCATGCCTTTTGGTTAATATATTCCTTACTCACAGATGGTAAAATTGCACAAGTGAAAATGGGTTTTGCGGCACATCCACAGCATAAGCTCACAAAAGGGGTATGTTGATTTATGTAAACAAGGATTGATGGCCACATCTTTGGGGAAGCCTAGTAGCACCTAATAGACGGTCTAAAAGTATTGTAAAATGTTTGAAAGAAGATAACACACATAGCAGAAAAACGGTATTACTCACGACCAGAATGCGTAAAAAATGACCATACTTATCATGCGGAGTAAATTGAACTTCGTCATTATCTTTAACCACCTGTACATAAGATCCCTTTACTTCCCAAATTTTATCAGTCTCATCGAAGATATAGATTTTGAACACTACAAAATAAACCAATAAGTATAGGGGTTTGAATTGTAGGATGGCAACATACCAGATGATCGAATGATCGGAAAATAATGTGCTACAGCCTCGACTACTGGGCCCAAAGTACTGGTAACTGTGACTTGAGTTTTCGTTGTGGGGACTCCGACTTGCGTTTCTGAAGGACTTATAGAATAACTGGTCTGCTTGTAAAGTAGTACAGTCCCTTTGGTCCTAAAATAAAATGTAAGTGGAAAGGATAAAAAAACAATATTCGTGTGGGTGTCACAAAACCAACAGCGAATGGTAGTAAAACAGCAAGTATGTATACCCCCTAAGTTATAATAATAATAAAAAGTCGGATTTATAAGACCCACCCAATGTGTGGTGCAACATCTGGTATCTCTACAACATGCCCACAATGTTTGCATGTCCCCCCGCGGTCATGTTCAGAAGCAGAACTGCCGTCTTCTATTCGCTTGTTTTGAATGGGTTCTTCAACTTTGATTGAGGGGGAGCCTTGCCGTTTGGGCTTGATGTCAACAGAGTCAACGATAACTGCTGGGCGATCCATAATAGTAAAAGTGGTTGTTGGGGTTCGGAAAGAGAAGTCCACGACACAATGACAGGTCTAGGCTGTCCATACAACTCCGATTTGACTTTCTGAGAGCGGCTCAAGCCAGCGAGAAGTAAGAGATGGGGTGGTGACAATCGAACGGGTGATTTTATTTGCTGGAGTAATCCTTGATAGAGATGAAGAATGGCTGGAGATTTGGTGGAAGCGGCAGAAATCGCGACGTAAAATCCAGCGGCTCGTCGGATGATACCGAGCACCAAAGCTTACAGTCGTTTGCATAACCGATACTCAAAAACTGTTTGTCTTAAATTCTTCTTCAAAATGAGTAATTTGATACTCTAAATCCAATTCTTATCCTTTATGGCAAGACGACTAGAATATAAAGTTGCCCCTCAGGTAGTCATACATCGAATGAATGGGTTGAAACTATATTTCGAAGGATTCAGATGGAGAGTCGAGGCAAAAACCAACTTCGAAGCGTATGCCGCTTATTCCGCCGCCGCCACCCGTTATCGTATTGATTCGTTGGAAGTCTGAAGAGAAGGAGAGGGCGGGAAGTTCATCGGATCCTCTTATCAACCCGAGCTGGATAAGAGGTCTGAGAGAAGCTCATATGATCATCGGTGCAACCGAAAGTAGAACCTATATGTTGAACTGGAACACTGATGGCTCCCTCAGATGCAGTATTGAGACAGTCGAGCCGATGTAAGAATCACCACGAAAAGGTCTCGATTGGCTGGGCCGCCGAAGTCTGTATTTTTGACGCAGATAGAACCCTTTGTTTGAATTTCCGACTGGGGATACTGACCCTGATGATCATAGAGGCGTAAGTAGACGATCATCCTGCGAACATCCGCAGTCCATGACTACCAATGCCGCGCTGCCAAGTCGATGATTTGAATTTCGTTAATAAAGCCAAGCAAGGGTGTTGTCTTTGTTATTTATTGAATTTATTCGGTAGAAATCCGGGAATGGAAGATTGGCACCAATTCATGGTACACGGACTTAATTTGCCCACGATAGTGCTTTCTTGGCGGAAAACCCAAGAATTGTGTCGTGATGCCTTGCAGCATCCACCACGGCCAATGTTGCGACTAGGCACCACCTCCTGATAATCTATCCCATCGCTCCCTCAAAGGTCCAATTGAAGACGTGGTCGATCACCCCTTATTTCGACAATGGTTAATGCTGAAACTATTTTCTCCGCTATTAGCAATGTCTCTTTTGCAATCAGCAACCTCAACGCTTTCCCTTTCACTCCAGGTTTCGATGTCATAACTGTGCTTCAAACAACACACAGACTTCCTGCTAATTCATGGGAATTTGGTACATTTACCGAAACTCTCCTCGAACTTCACAATCCCGAAGTATCCGTCTTCGGAAGCAATCCATTTCCAGTTCCAACACTCGATCCGTCAAAGGTGCCGGCTCTTACTTACCTCGCACCAAAGGTTCGCTTCGGGACAGGGTATTCAGCTTTGGATAATGGGAACGAACAGGCCGGTGATCCAGCGAGTATGGGTGTTGGCGCCGTGCTGCTTGGGAAAACAAACGCGGCGTTCGCAAGAGCTGCAAACCAGACCGTTGATGGACTTCTGCACGATGCTCCTCGCTTCTGGAATGGCGCTATCTCTCATCGTGGGACTATAGCTGAGCTATGGTACGACTTTGTGTCCTAAAGACGTTTTGAATTGATGTGACGAATTCGTAACAGGGCTGATTTCATGTACATGGTTCCACCTTTCCTTGCCTACTATGCCGCCGACACCCGTAATGAGAGTTTGCTGAAGGAGTCTGTCAGACAATGCAGTCTTTATCGCCAGATACTCCAACCCACTATCAATGACCCTTGGAAGGGTGTCTGGCAACATATCGTTGGTCCGCAAAACCAAGACTTGGGGTATTGGTCTACTGGAAATGCCTGGGCGGCCGCAGGGATGTCACGGGTGCTTGCCACGGTGGCAAAATCGACGTGGCTCCAAGATCTTCAGTGGAGGCAATCGGCGATCGATTCGCTAACGCAATATATCAAAGAGATTGTTGATGGATCTATGCAGTCTCCAAAGGATCGCGGATTGCTTCGCAACTATCTCAACGATAGAAACTCGCAAGGACACGGATTTGGGGAGATCTCGGGCAGTTCTCTCCTAGCTGCTACCGTTTATCGAATGGCCGTCCTTCAACCTTCCATCTTCCAAGGCGCGTACATAAGCTGGGCAGATGATCTCCGGAAGGTGATCAGCGGAAGGGACTCTAGGAATAACCCGCACGTAACCTCATGGGGAGGCGTCGTCCCCGCAGTGAACCCTTACGCTTGGCAGGACACGCAACCTTACCTGTCAGGTAGCCCAGAGGGCAACAGCTTCACTGTGTTGATGTACACTGCGTGGAGGGACTGCGTCAAAGCGAGCAAATGCGACTTCCCACGAGCTTCATCACAATCTCGAGTCAAGGTCGATGCTAAACTCATTCCACGTTGCTATCTGCGTAGCCGGCGTCGTAGATCCCACTGATGCCGATTTCTGTCTACAATCATGGGTGTTGAAGAACCTTGCTTTGGAGATGTCACAGTATTTCCCTCCAGATTCCCTGGCCACGAATTGAACTTATGACATTTTAGATCCTAATCAATCCAACTGGAAGTCTGATGATCTGGAAAATACTTTCAATTTGGGGCCGTAAGCACGTCTATTTTTACCGCAGCGTTATCATAGAACAATTTGTATTAAAGTTCCCAGCATGTCGACACGGACATTTTCTTGCACATGGAGATCTTGTACTCGCATTTACATTTATTCCTTGCTCATGGACGTCTTTTAGTTGTTGTGAATCTATTTCCAACTCGTTTGAAGTCTTCATTTTTTTTTTGTAGGAACGTGCTTTAAATTTTATATCGTTGGCCATGACGAATAAATTCTATAGGTGGTCATTTGCTCATTCGGCGTCACCGTTTCAGTTTCTCCACAATCGCAAAGTAACATCTCAGATTTTCATCGCTATATAAATGTTATCAGATTTGTCAGTGTCTTCTAGGTCATTGCCATAACTTTGAGCATCATGTCTCTATCACGTCACAGTGAGTATTAAACTGCATCTTCAGATAACTAACAATTTTTCAATATCTATGTTGAACAGTCGATCCTGAGCAAATTATCGATCAATGCAGAGATCATGGCCACAAAAAGCATGCTAGCGTCAGACAACGCCAGCATTTGCATAGCTCTTGGATGCGCGATGAAGAGGCTGCAAATGCACCCAAGTACAAGTTGCCCAAGGTAGGCATCAACTCCAAAGCTGCCTATCAGCTATTGCACGACGAGACTGCACTCGATGGAAATCCACTGTTGAACCTTGCTTCGTGAGTGTTATCGTGATAAGAGGGCGATATGTGTGTGTGTGTAAAAAAAAATTCCTTAGATTTGTTCATACCTGGATGCCCGAGGAGGCCAACAAGCTTATCATGGAGAATATCAACAAAAATATCGTTGATCTGGATGAATACCCTGCTGCTGGGATTATCCATAATCGTTGCATCTCGATGAGTGAGTATCCTATCCCTTTCTCTCAAATAACGAATATATTAACGACTGTTTTAGTTGCGGATCTCTGGAAGGCACCAAAGGATGGAAAGGTTATTGGGACGGCTACGGCTGGTTCTTCCGAAGCCATCATGCTCGGAGGATTGGCCATGAAAAAGCGTTGGCAGGAAGCTCGAAAGGCGGCTGGGAAAGACTATTTCCACCCTAACATTGTTTTTGGGTCTAATGCCCAAGTCGCATTAGAAAAGTTTGCCAGGTAAGGGCTTAAGCGCTCTTGTGCTCGTTTAAGCACCAAAGTTGCTTCCCAATCGACTTTAATTGGCAGAAAGCGCTGACGATTGTTGTCTGAAAGGTACTTTGATGTTGAGAACCGACTCGTGCCCGTCAAGGCCGAGAACAATTTTGTCATGGACCCACAAGATGCTATCAAATACATAGATGAGAACACAATCGGTGTCATCGTCATCCTGGGCAGCACATACACAGGACACTTTGAAAATGTTGCGCTCATGAGCGAGCTCCGTATGTTATCTTTTTGTTCTATAATTTGCGATTATAACTCTGATGGGGTTGGATAGTCGACAATCTTCAGGAGCGTACCGGATTGGATATTCCTATTCATGTCGATGGTGCCTCTGGTGCTTTCGTGGCTCCGTTTGTGTACCCAAGCCTCAAATGGAGCTTCGATGTTCCTCGTGTTGTCTCCATTAATACTTCTGGCCACAAGTTTGGCCTCGTCTATGCAGGTTTGGGTTGGATCTTGTGGCGTGACGAGAAATATCTTCACAAGGACCTGATCTTTGAACTTCGTGAGGAGCTATTCATCTAGTTGGTGAATGCATCACTAATAACAGAGGGATTTATAGATTACCTTGGCAGCACAGAATATACCTTCACTCTGTAAGCTATCCCGCCGGTCTGCTACACTGTGTATCGTGATGATCATAATTCGTTCGTCTTCACAGAAACTTCTCAAAACCTGCAGCACCCATTATAGCGCAAATGTACAATTTCCTCAACCTCGGCTTTGAGGGCTACAAACGTATAACTGCAAAAGATCTGCGTAATGCGCGCTTATTGTCCCGTGCTCTTGAGAGCACTTATTTCACGGTCCTGAGCAACATCCACGTCCCAGTCAAAAAGAACCCATTGGCGGCGCTGGGGAGCAATAACGACCATCCCGAGTTCTATGAAGCTGGGTTGCCTGTGGTTGCCTTCAGGTACGACACTTGACTTTTGTGTTTATATCGTGTGACTTGCAAGGTCTCCTCTAATTTTGGATTTGCAGGCTTTCGGATAAGTTCAAGAAAGAAAACCCTAAAGTCAAGCAATTGTGGGTTTCTACCTTGCTCAGAACTAAAGGCTGGATTGTGCCCAATTACAATGTAAGGCTCTTATGACATTACTACCAAAGACCAATTATTGAAGTGATTTTGTTTCTGTAGGCTCCTCAAGGCGCTGAGGACGTTGAAATCCTTCGTGTAGTCGGTCTGTGCACTTTCACCCTCAATTAGTAAAAGGGTTGATTTCCTATATTTTTTCATAGTGCGCGAAACTCTGAGCGAGGACTTGGTGGAACGACTCATTATAGACATTCTCGAGATTGCGGAATCTCTCACCAGTATGCAAATGATCCTTGCTTATTTCTCCTCTAATCAATCTTTGTAGAGGACACAGGTGACCTTATGGCCGCTGTTATTGTAGCAAAGAGTGTACACCAGCCAGATCAAGGACACGGACGCCCACAGAAGAACAACTTTGGAAATGGTGACGGGGAAGGTAAGGAACAGGTTGGGTTCTCCAGTCAATGCTGAGCACTGGAAAATGAATGGGAAAATGAAAGTAAAATGTAATTTGTTCCACGCTCGAACCACAAAATGAGGAGATTCAGATGCATTAAACTCAAAAATTGTCTGGGACATGAACACCTCTTTTAAAACTATCAAGCGTGGCTGTAAGGAGATGTGTGTGTTGTTCATGATAAGAACGAGATAACGATGTTCTGGGTCTAAGGATGCACCAGCCATTGCATTAGAACCCGGGACTAACGGAATCTTAGGATAGAAAAAATTGGGCAAATGCCAGCATATCACATTCATCACATTCCGGGAAACAAAATATATTTTTGGTTAGACCCCGCGCCGAGCTTGGCTACTTGGCTTTACTCTGGTGTTGCACTTGCCCACAGTGACCGTCACCAGCTGTCCTCGTTGGTGTCGCGTACGGCGGCGACAAGTTCTTTCAATGTCTTCCACCACCGATAATTCTGCAATCAGCGCCGGCAATGACGTTGGAGCACCAGTACCTCAGTTGATTCAGACTCAGACGACTCTAGAGGCTCCCGCTCCGCACTCTGTTGAACCTCATCCCATTCCGGATGTCATATCGCCTTCAACACGCACATCTATGACTCGAGTTGACCATGATGAGGATAGCGGACCACGGCAGTCATTATCACACGAGCCAGCTACAATCCCCACGGCACCTACGCCTGCACAGCAGGCTGCTGTGAATATTTCGAGTCCATCGCTACCTTCCACTTCTGTGGTTCAGGAGCAACCACCGCACCTTTTTTCAACACAACTTTCCATGTCTAATTCGCCCCTAGCAGAGATATCTACCTCTGAGCAAGATGTTGGTGCAGTGGAGTCGGTTCCCCAGACACCGCAGACCTACGTCACTTTCCTACACATCTCAGGCAGACGGCGAACGATGGCCTTTGACCCTGAGACGACGATTGGAAGGTTGAAAGAACTGGTTTGGAACTCGTGGCCTGGAGGTACTGTGGCCTTTTTTTTGGGATTCATCTGGGCAGGCTGACTAGTTTTGCGTTCAATTTAGATTGGCAAGACGACCGTCCTCCTGCTCCATCCTATCTTCGTGTCCTTTATCTTGGAAAGATGCTGCAAGACGATGAAATCCTATCATGTCCGTAACTTCTTTTCTTATCATTTTGTAGGGTAATGTGTTCCCATGTCTTCATTCACACAAAGGACTTCAGGCTGTCTACGGCCCTTTCTATTTTCTTCTACTCCTTTTTGAACACAACCATTTGCTAAATCTCTAATCCATCTTTCTATATTCTGATTGTTGACCCCCTGATAGGTTTTAAACTCCCATTATCTTCGTCCGCCGACCCGGTACCAACCATCATGCACATATCTATTCGACCTTACGCGCCTCCGACTGATGACGATGCCGTGAAGAAGAAAAGGAAGAAACGTGGACAAGCGAGTAAGAAGTTTTTGCGACAAGGAACCTTCTGTACAATTATTAACGGTTTTTATAAGGTGTCTCGGAAAATAACGAGACAGATGACCAAATTGACAGCTCTGGGTGTTGCAGATGTATAATCTGTTGAGAGAATGTTCCGATTGCCTTTTCCCTTATATTTACTGCCCTGTAAATCCACTCTCCTCATAAACTGGACTCAACCTCTCCGAAATCATCACCTCACTCGCGTTCACTATTGTCATGCCACTCCCGCCATTTTTTCGGTTTTTCCCTTGCTTTCTTTATTCTTAACTACTCTCATTCTTCTCCATGCTGTAATTCTATTCCAGACATCACTCCCCGCGGACGGTACAATTGAGTTGTGACGCAAGACATGAATCATAACTTTACAAGTAATATACATATGATTCAACGGCTTATGATATAACTTTGAAGTATGGATGTGCGGCCGCAGTCCTATAAGTTTGGGTCTTGTAGTATGCTTTCATAAAGCACGAACTTCTGTGTGGGATTACAGTGACCGACATACCCGTCAATTCCCGTCTGCAATGATTTGAACGCTTTGACTTCCAAGTTCCCACAAAATGCTTCCGCACTCATTGATTCGCGACCCTCACCTGGCAACGAATATCAATGCCTACGTTGACAACACATTACTGAATTTCTTTATGGTTTCTCCTGACGGTCCCAGTAATTCTTTGGGATGTGTCTTATTGTTTCATGAGGTGGGTAGTTTGTATAGCCTGAAAAAGGACTGAATGATGACTTTTAATATAGGCCACGCTCGTTCTTGGTATGTAATAGTTTCGAGGTGATTGAGTATCTGTTACTGAATCGTGAACTTCATGTTAATAGGGAGGCGACCTTCATTGGATTTGGAAACCCTACGAGATTTACGAAAAGGTGACGTCTACTTACACTTTCGCTCGAGCTTCCATTTATTCAACGCGTCTTTTAAGGTTGACCTTGTAAGTGTCCTATCTTTAAAAAGAGATTATGTTTCAATCATTCAACGCAATACAAAAAAGCTCTATGGCCCACCAGCGTATGATGCTGGAAATGGCTTCACCAGTGCACAATGTTCGTCTGACCACCTCTATTTTATGGATTTCTTTTATGTATTTCTCATTTCGACAGCTCTCATGAACCTCATCGAAACAGCACTTAACATCTCATACCTCTATCTTGCGCATATCTCGCATTGGCCTGCTGCGTCTCTCATCGGTTTTGCGTCTGCAATAATGACGCTCTCCAAGACTATTCTTTACTGGGTACAGGAATACTACTGCAATTACTGTGCCGTTGGGCACAACAAACTCCAGGACCTCCTTGTCTTCTGGGTTTTTCCTAATGGGTATGCCTATGTTATCTGTGGGTTATCATCGGACTTACTCTGACCTAGGCTCTGGATCGTTTTCCCCTCCTTGATCGTCTACCAACTGGGCAAGGACCTCATCGGGTCCCTTGAGCACGTTGCGGTGAAAGAAGCTGTTCATACCTCACTTGAACCTGGAAAAAAAGAAATGTGATAAGGAATCGCAGGCGTCAATTTAGATTATCTATTCATGATTATATATGTAGCGGGATGTCTCCGGTATCTTGGCTTTCACCACGAAAGTTGTAAGGCGCAATGTCGACTGATGACCTTCATCACCACGCTGTACTTTATAATTTGCCCTCTGTCCAAGGAGCTGTTGTCTCTATCCAAGACCTAAAAGTTCAAGGGATCAGCTACATTCGTATTCTATGGGTTGACCCGATCAACCATGTTAAATGTCGTATCGTCCCTCTGCCTTACTTCGAAAAACTCCTCAAAACATCGCGCCCTGGAACGCCTGTGCCAAAAGTAGCTCTGGGGATTGTGTTTCTCACTGTAGCTGAGGGATTCAGGTAAGTGCCGGCGATAGATCGGAAGAAGGTCAATGTATCTCAATGGGCGGGCAGTCCCACAGGCGAATATCTCTATGCTGTTGATCTGTCCTCGCTCAGAATAAGTCCATATGCACCGGGTCACGCGAGTGTTCTGGGCTGGTTCGAGGAGAAGCGTCCTCATCCAAGTTTGACTCGGAAAGGACGCCTTGCGTTGGAGGTCGATCTTTGCCCTCGTACGATTTTGCGACGCATTGTAGAGTGAGTGAATCCTTCTCTACATCCATTTCATCCCCTAATTGACTATTTGTATTCTCCCGGATGGACATAGGAAAGCAAAACAGTCAGGAGTCGAGTTTCTTGTAGGCTTTGAAACGGAGTTCGTTCTCCTCAAAAAGACACTCCCCATTGAAGCTGTCAACTCGCACGGATGGTGTAGCGCGTCTGCATTGTATTCTGATTCTCTCGGCAACATATTGGAAGAGATCGTGAAATCACTTCTGCAATCCGGCATCGAGGTGCAAATGTATCATTCCGAAGCCGCTCCCGGACAATATGAGGTCGTCACAGGCCCTTTACCTCCCCTGCAGGCGGTTGACGCGTTGGTTCATACCCGAGAGACAATTTTCAATATAGCGAGCAAGCACGGGCTACGGGCAACGCTAGCCCCGAGAGTGTTTTCTGATAGCTGTACGTTCTTGCTTATTTGAAAAATCCGTTATAATAGGCTTACGAAAACGGTGGATTTAAGGCGGAAATGCGGCCCACACACATGTTTCAGTTCACGGACACAATAAGGACGTGCGCTCGTCCATACAGCCAGATCTCTCCTTGGTCGAGTCCACCTTTCTTGCAGGACTCTTGCGAAACCTTCCCGCCATAACCTTGCTTGCTCTTCCCACCACTGCGTCCTTCGACCGGATGGTGGACGGTGTCTGGTCAGGAGGGACCTACGTCTGTTGGGGTACTGACAACCGCGAGGCGCCCATTAGGCTATGCAACGCATTTTCACCCTCTTCCCGTAATTTCGAGGTGAAATGCCATGACGGCACCGCGAATCCCTACCTCGCTGTTGCAGGGTTCCTTTCTGCAGGCTTTGAGGGTATTGTGAAAGGCAAGGAATGTGAAATTAAGGATTGTGGGTTAGAGATTGAACTTAGTGCGGCACTTTTGGGCGACAGGGGTAGACAGGCTCTTGGAATTAAAGACAGAATGCCGTTAACTTGGGAAGAGGCGAGGTCGAAGTTTGAAGCTAGCGACCTCATAGATAAAGAGTTTGGGAAGGTGTTCAAGGCGAAGTATCTCAGTGTTAACAAGGTAATCAATTCCTCCCGCTTTTTATGTCGGGACATCTCAAAAGTGTTACATGGCAGGTATTGAAAGAACAGATGACACATGGCCTTCTAAAAGACGCGGAATTGAAGAAATGGGTTGAGAATTACTAATTTTGTTTTCCAAAATGTCTGTGTACAAGGTCAACTCATAATAATATCCAGACTGTGTATTCGACCCTACTTTGCCATAAGTATTTACGTAGGAATTTTAGTATAAAAATTCCTTTCGGTTGATAATCAGCACATTAATCTGCCGTGACCGGTTCGAGCTGTATGACCGTCGGATATTTATAGGTTTCATCCACTAGGTTCTTTGTCGGGCCATACCAACGGACTGGATAACAAGAATCTAGTATCAACAAAGATGCAATTTTTATATGAATTTCACTCACTGTTAAAATTGAATCGTGTGCCTCCATCTCCCACTGAAGGTGTTGGTATCCAGCTGAAGTACGTCAGAAACTTGCATACACAAAGAGAAATGGACATGCTTACTTTGATTGATATTTTGTAGGCGGAGCTATGTCCCGAGTCTGTAAAAGTATAGTGAAATCCTTATCGTCATCCGACGACACATTCTTGGGATACACAAGAGTACCATCCCGATATTCGATGGCACTTCGGTCACCAAGGGAATAAATGTTCCAACTATTTTCGACAAGGTACGCCGTTTCGGTATATACCGTAAGGCTCCAGAACCCATCCACTGGAGGCTTCCCGCTGAATGTGACAGTGTAGGATTTATCGGAGGTGAATTCGATCGGACCTTTGTATACAGGGTATATGGCCTGATCAGCTTTAAGCTGTAGATAGCCTTGTGCTGCAACGAACGCCCGGACAACGTAATGTTCCTTGAAATCACCCGAATAGATGTCGCGCAACATGTACCAATTCTTGTCAAGGTGGCGGAAATATCTGTCAAACTGATTACCGAAAACGGATGCAATGGTAGCGGCGGCATTCTTCATAGCGCTGGGTAGATCGACTCCCGATGGTGTTGTATAGGATCCCCGGGACAAGCCTGCGAGTTGGAGTATGACAGTCACTCTGGCAATCTCGGACCCTACTTCAGGAAGATTGAACAACGAAAGGCGTGCCGTCAGCTGAAGAAGCCCTTCGGTGCGTTCGATTGAGAGGCCGTCAAACAGAAGAGATTTTGTAAGCCTGGGAGCAAGTTGGACGGGGATTGGCACAGGCGCCAAGGTAAAATTGACTTGAAGAGCGTTAACTACTTGTACATCGTGAGGGCCTTTGACTTCAATGCGGAGATCAATTGCGCCATAGGGGGTCGGCATGTAGATATAGCCAGCATAGGTGTCATCACCAGAACTGTAGCCAGGGTCCGCAGGGCGGTAACTGAGTAGATAACGACCTGGAGTGCTGCTGACTCCCGCCGTACCAAGATTGACGAAATTGTTTCCGTATCTGAGAAATGTGGTCTTAACAATGGGAGCCGCAGCTAGGGCACAGTAGTTGACTCACATATCATATATTGGGAAGACATAAAAACGATTCTCTGGAACTTCGGGTATGGTCACAATTAGGTTAGACGCAGAGAGATCCACCAGGGCTTCGGAGTAGAGACTGATGGTACGGTTAGAATCAATACCGACAAGATATGATTCAAGGATGCTACGTACGTGTCCACGTTGGGCCGGTTGATGTCGGTGAAGCCAGCGCTAGCCAGCTTCTCCTGGTGATAGAAGGCATTCGTCGTAAACTCACCCAAATTGTTCTCAATTTTGGAGGCCAGATGGGAATAAGAGAGAAGCGGGATGCCGTACTTTGTTGCCTGCTTTCAGCGTCACATCGACATAGTAATGTCTGGTGACTTACGATTATGGCGAACGTCGTTGCCTCTTGCGGCGGGGTGCCACTAGACTTATCCGCGGACGGTAATGCCGTAGCGATGGTTTCAGCGATCCACTGCATGATGTCTTTGTAGAAGGGACTTGTGTGTGTGCAACTTGAGTGTATGGGTTGACTGGCTGACTAGTGTAAAGTCCCCTTATATGTGGAAAGGCAGGAGAGGTTGACAACCCTGAGAGATGAGGGAGCGAGATTCGTGGACTTCAGGTTGGGTCAAAGGATCAAGATCCTCCACTCGGTAACCACCATTCATCGTTCATTTCTGTCAACTAGCCTCTTCAGAATTAATCTAAGAAGAATCCGCAGGAGGGACAAACCTAAGCGGCCCCAAACGAACATCGAAGTTGATGAAGTCTTGGAGGTGGCTTTGCTCCAATATCTTGAGGCGTCAGTTCGCGGTCGGCCTTCGACATTCCAACAAAGAAACAAAGCATCGGTCAGCTGTGCGGCACACCAAACTTCAAGTTAATGCTGACAGCGTGATATCAACAAAACATACTGACCCATCTGTCACTGCGACCACCTTCTTACTACGAGCGAACGACGATCCATTTATCCATACATCCTGTCTTTGAGAGACTCAGAGGCTTTGGCCATTGGATAAACAATTCAGAAACATCAGGCGCTCTATATTCTTCATTCAAGCTTTCAGACGGCTTCAATTGCCTCTTTATTTGGCATGAGTAATAACTACGGCTTGTTTCCTAGGATGCCCGGGAGAATCAACCCGAGTCCACCTCACTTTGAACAAGATGGTTTACTTTCCAATTCTAGATTGCTACATCTTGGAACCTCACAACCCCTCCGCGGTCTCAATGTAAACATCTTCGAAATGATCAGTCAACCCTTCAAGAAAGACAGACAAGACCATCTTAGTACCTTTGCTTAGGATTCAAAGTTCCCTTTTCGAAAGGAACACAAAATCTATAGGAAAACAAGCAAAATCAAAGTTCTATATCACAAATTCCTTCCGTTTCCTCGTTCCCTCCCAATGTTTCTCTGTCAACTCCATCTCCAATGCGAAGAACACTGTCCTTGCGTCAGGCACGCCCACGTTGATTCCTCCCTCGCCTTCGTTAACCTCCAAGTGTCAAATTCATTGCTTGTGACAATGCCTCCGTCCACAGATCAAACGAAAAAAGCGCGTCTTCGTCCATTCCGAGCTAAGCGTCCGCCAGGAAAGGCGTGATTACTCTCGCAATCATGGTCGCGAATGAAGGATAGGGACCCGAACTACAGGAAATTGTTACGACGACTCTCGTGTTCGACCGTCCCCGAAGGAGCTTATTGAAGTACTTGGAAGTTCATTTCTTGTGTGCCCAAGTGACCAGCTAAACCCATTGACATGGAACCCTCTTGCTGCTTATTATTTAATACTTTTACTTTTTCTACGCTTCGCTTAAGTAGTTTATATGATCTTCATATCGCTGTTAATTTCTATACTCCTTTAATGGGCTCGACATTTTAGTAATTCTCAACTGCATGGTATCAAGCCTAAGCACCTGGAAACAGCACTGTATCGTCGTCAAAATCGAAGTGCTACATCATATGTAGTCTCGAATGGTTTCCCCCTTGTACTCACCCATCTTGAACAATTCCAACAAGAGTCGTGTAGACACTACAATTGTCGAAAAATGCAAAGACTATATAATGTTGTTATAGTCACTGTGCGTAAAACAAGAATAGATACAGATAATGATTGTTGTGTATTAGCAATGCCGAGAGAATTACTGCAAAGTCAGATCAAAAGTAGGTGCAAGCAAGTAAGGAAAATGTCCAACACCGTGAGGTTCTAAGTTGGTACTTTTTGTTTCTTTGCGTTCCTCTCTTCATCCACAGGCAAACTACCCTGTCTTCCACCCATCCTGTTGCAAATCCTGAAAGCGTCTTTATGAAATTGGTTCGGAACTCCACCATTCACAAGTAAGAGAGGGAGTACTCGCGTGTGGAAGATCCTATGAGCTACGACACCACCCTGGAGGTATTATGAGTATTAGAGGCAATGGAGGAAGGAAGGATATACATGTTGATGATTTATTGCACCCATGATTGCCTGCACTGTCTCTCCTTGGACCTTATACAGCCCGGGTAGATGCCCCTCCGCTTTTAGACCTTCAGAAATTGAAGGTGCCCAGACAAGCTCTCGTCCTACACCCCACTCGCTGCCAACGTATTCACCGAGAAGGTGCGTATTTAAACTTCTTGCGGCAATGTCTTCAACGTCGTCTGCCGGTCTGAGTTGGCGACTGGAATGAAGGAACATTATGAAATAAGCTGCTATCACTCGACGGCCTGAACGATGTTTTTAACTTGACGCAAGGGCAAATTACAGAGAACACGCACCAATAAAAGCCAACGCGGCGTTGTGGCCCTGTCTTGCCATACTATGACTATTATGTGTCAACGTCCTTTGTGCCAACTCTGGAGGAAATTTAAGGGGGCTAAACAATCGTGAAAAGAATTCTTCACGCCGTCTGTCTGTTGGTCTTCGTCGTGTGGGATCTGGTGACCAGCCAGTTTCGTCCACCCATGTGTTCGGGTCTGAAAATGTCTCATCACTCGTCTGCGATTGTGGACCTGAAGGTGTCTGTTCCCATTCCACATTCGCTTCGACAGATGAATTTTCGGCTGCAGAATGACTAAAGTTCTCCGGCGAAGAACTTGACGTTCGTGGGGGGTATTGACGTTCTTGTTTTAATGCTACCTGAACATAACTACGAAATCCTGCAATAGCCCGGTGCCGTGCTACAATGTGATGAATCAAAAACTGCCAATCCAATAGAGCTAGCATGTTCATTCAACTTACCGTGAACCGCTGCCCGTGCTGAGTGAGAACTAGAAACATTCTGAGTAATAAAAGGCCGCAGTAAGCTTCCCAGACACTGAGGAGCGCGTGGCATCTAGTGGGGAGAGGAAATATTGTAGAACGTATTTTCTTTCGTATTCAGGCGCCGAACTCAAAGAAAAATCCAGCGTCACGTGCACGTAAATTGCTGTGTTGTTTTCCCATACTAGCATGATTATAGAGTGGTTTTTTGTGATATTTCACCAAATTTAAGCTCCAACAAGTGTGCTAAGGCTGAGCCAGTTGGTGGTGAAAAACTAGGTACTTTTTGACATGGGTTTGTTGTTGCTTCACCTTCACCTTTCATTTAGATAATTAGATTTTCATGAAGCCTATTTTTTGAAACGTGTATGTCATCGGTATATTTTTTGTAGTTGATGTGGTGTAATTTAGTGATTAGTAAATTGTCGTAAAACACTTCGTAACTTGTAAGTGACAGTACTGGGAAGGAATGTTCTACTTATATCGTAAGGTGTCCGGTCTTAGAAATGAAGAGCGACAGTGTCCAAATGAAAACAAAAATGTAAAGAGTAACTGGCGATAATGATAGATTTTAAGGAGTTGGAAATATCAATAATATGATTTATAAGGTGTCCAACATTTGGAAATTCAATAGAATAGGAACAATAGTAAGAGAAAGAAAGCGGATGAAAACACTTACACAGAAGGTAAGCCGACATTCCAAAGATGTAGTTGACCCACTTCAAGTAAACTTCCTATAATTTGGTATCTTCACGAATTCGTGACCAGAAAGCCCGTTGAAAGTATGAACACCTGGAAGGCTTTCAACAAGACAACGCCGACCTTCTGCCCACAAGTGAGCACAATCATACAATGGAAGCACAGAAAAGTGACGGAGTGCCCAATCTCTATATCGACGGCTGATCATATTCACGACGAACTCGGCTGCTTCAGGCTAGGTGACGTTTGTGTCAGTATAACCACTCAAAGAAGGGGGAAACAATTAAATAAAAAACGCACATAATAGACTCTCACACAAACTCGAGAATCCCAACTACCGTTATCCTTGCAGCTAAGCGAGTCGAAGTTCAACTCGAGTTCATATAGCTTGGGAAGGCCGTAGGCGAGAAGGTCAAGAAGATCACAGCTGAGGCAACGTACGCGCATCTTCAGCCGATGGAGAACCATGTCGTCTCCACCAAGAGCTAAAACGAGGCTTTGAACCACTGGTAAGGAAAGATCGTAGTCTGTGATGACCAGTTCCGTTAATGTACTACGGAACTTGCTGAGATATTGGGTTAAATTCATTGCAAGTGAGGCTTGAGATCCTTCATCCCAGTAAGCAAGACCCAAATGAAGGCAACGCAAGCGAACAAAATTAAGTTGGAAGATAGGACTGGAAAAGAAGGTCTCTGGGGTCGGCCACTCGAACGTGTATGTGGGACCGTAAAAGTGAACTCTAAATTCACAAAGAAATGCTGCATGTTTTCCCAAAAAGATGTCAATTGTACCTCCGTGCCTGGGCTGGAGTCGCTCTACTGGTCGACCAATGGAAACCATGGTAAGTTTCTGGAGTTTATTTAATCCCCAAAATAAAGGGGAGGGATCTATTTCGGTAGTGCATATATCGATAGAGAGCCGGATCAAAGTCGAAGATTGGCGATTGATAAAGGCCGCAATTTCTGACATGGTGTCCATATGTACTGACTGCTTTGGCGATTCAATACGGATGGAGATCCTGAGATCCTCGAGAACTGGAAAGCAAGGTATAGTGAAGGACACCCTCTTCATGCTTTCAAGTGGAATATCGAGCGTCAGTATTTGCAGATGAGAAGAATGGGTGAACGCTGCGTCAAGGAAGGTTATGGCCCTATTGAAAGAACGCCAGTCGTCGGAAGGATAACACCCTACAACAAGAGACGTTAGGTTAGTCATTTGGGTGACTTTACGAAGGAGGAGATGGGTGTCGAGTGGTCCAGGTGGCCCGTTAAAGTTGTGCCTACTGCCAGTGAAATGGGAGGGTGTTATTCGCAAGTTATACAATCGGGCGAAATAGGACATTGCTTTCGAATGTACAACCCCTCCAAAAAGATGCGGGCGCAGAATCAACTTGCGAACATAGGATGCAGCAGACGGGCTACATCGGGTGCTGGCGTCAGTTTATTCCTTTGAACCAAACGAGACAACTAACCCCATAGCCACGAGACAACGGCGTGTGCTCTCGTCTCCTTTGTGATACATCCTGACTTCGCGGTACATTTCGTTCATAAAACGGTCGTAAAAAGCCCGATGGACGATACATAGTTCCTGGAGCCTGTCCTTCGGAACGAGGCTTGCGATCAGTGCCCATAATTCGTAAGGAAGGTCGAGGGTCGTTTGCGGATCAGATTCCGACCTCCCTTCCATCCTTAGGGAGGTTGACAAGAAGAAAACAGCAGAGGCCTGCACTCTTTATAGGGTCAAATAAGTTGTTTGCGGACTCAGTAAGAAAGTAATACGTGTCACCCGAGGAAATGCTGAGTCAAAAAGAGGAACACATAAAACAATTTTTGAGGATCTATGAGACTTAAGACCAAAGCATTCCTTATTTATTGCATGGAAAGCTTGTCATTCAGCCACTGCCCCATCGAAGTCTGACTTCGAATTACCATATATCTGGAGAGAGGGTTCATAGTTCCAAACTTACAACGCCAAGATGGCAGATAGAATGCACGAGTCCACGAAAACTGGGTGTCACGGCAAAGCCTCGTGAACAGAATCGATTCCTTCAACTGCTTGGAAGAGCGACCTTGCTACGAGAAACGATGGACAAGTCTTCCCATGTCACGCCGGAGTGACTACTGCGGTTGCCAGATGCACAGAAAATTTGAACAGGCAATCGCGAATGTATCGAGCCCTTCCCCATAACGATGTGTCATATGGTCCAGCCAAGTAAATCCATAGACGTTGGGCTGCGGAGTACCGTAGTAGGTCCCTCGCGGCCACTGAAATTTTGGAGCGGATCACCACTCATCCGAAACGCATTTATCTAGCCCAGTTCGAGCAGCAATAACTCTTCGTATGTTATTGTTGATGAAATATATAGCAATGTTTACATTTATGTGGCATTCCCTAAAATAGGTATGTAACCCTATACCCATATTTGAATGAAAGTGCGGTCTCGTCGGACTAAGTTGCGATTTTATGCTATTTGGTAGATATCTTGTAGATACAAGTATATATTTAGGTACTCACTCGTTTCTGCAACGTAGTCGTGATACGATGATTGAATTTCAGCTATTATTAGGATGTAAATTATACCAGATCAAAACCAGTGACTGGGACTCCGTATCGTTTAAGTCAAAGATTTCATATACATTGCTAACAAGTACAAGATTCTAATGCTACATCCACAACAGTGTTAATGTTGGATGTTTCCGTTCTCGATGTAATAAATATGAATCGAGAGATCTACTCAGTTGTACTATAATTGGGTATAATCTGGCACCTGAATGAAGTCTTTCGCAGGAAGCCCGTTGAAAGTACGAGCACCTGGAAGGCTAGTAACCAAAAGCGATCGGCATTCCTCCCACTTATTATAACAGTCGTATAACGGGTGCACTGTAAGGTGACGGAGCGCCCAGTCCTTGTATGAACACTTTGTCATATTCCTGACAAAGTCGGCTGCGTCCTAAGATCACACCGCCACATCAGCAATTGCGAATGGAGAAATTATAGGGAAACCCACGTTGTATGACCTTAGGTGATGAATGATATGCTGGTCCCCCTCGTTCTTGTATCTAAGAGAATTGAAGTCCAAATCGAGCTCAGAAAGGTGCGGAAGTTGAAGAGCAAGAAGATCAAGGAGATCGCAGGAAAGGTATTGAACGTGCATCTTCAGAGATTGGAGAATCATATCTTTGCCACCAAGGGTCGAAACGAGGTCCTGAACTACGGGAAGGCAAAGGATATAGTCGGAAATGATCAGAGTTGTTAGTGTACAGCAGAATTTGTTCAGGTACTGTGCCAAGTTCCGTGCCAGCGACATTTGAGATTCGTGATCCCAGTAAGAAAGTCCGAGGTCAAGGAGACGTAGCGAAGGAAAATCGTGTCGAAAAATGGAGCTGGAGAAGAAAGTATTTGGGGAAGGTCGTTCGTGGATGTCGGTGGGCCCATGGAAGTAGAACTTGAGTTCTCGTATAGAAAGTGCATGTTGGACGAGGAAACTATCCAACGCTCCTTCGGGCTGAGGTTGGAGTCGCTCTATCGGTTGTCCAACAGACACACCAATGAGCTTAGGCAGATGACTTAAACCATAGAAGAGAAGGGCCTGATCGACCTTGAGGGTGGATATGTCGATAGCCAGTCGAACTAGCGTCGAGGATTGCTGGTTGATGAAGGCAGAAATTTTGGATATAGTATTATTGTGTATGAAGCTTGTTGTCTCAATACGGATCGAGATACTGAGATCCTCGAGAACAGGGAAGTGTGGTATTGTTAAAAGTATCCGTTCCATATTTTCGAGAGGGACATCGAACTTTAGGTTCCGAAGTTGCGAGGCATGAATCCAAGCCATGTCCAAAAAAGCCACTGATTTATTGAACGATCGCCAATCATCACAAGGATAGCATCCCACAATGAGAGACCACAAATTCGTCATCTGGGTGATGCCACGAAGAAGACGTTCAGTTGATCTGAGTGATTCATTTGAAATTTTCCTTGTTCCCATTGAGGCGATCTTTGATAAAAGGGATAAGGGTTTGGAATTACGAAAGGAATTGGCATGATTCGCCTCCCCAAAAATATGTGGGCGAAGCGTTAACGTGCGTATATAGCTTGCAGCGCATGGACTAATTGTGTGCGAAAAGTTTAGCTCACCTGCGGCTTTATTTTGGGAAGACACTTACCCCATAGCCTGCAGACAGCGATGCGTGCTCTCGTCTCCTGTATGGTAAATCCTAATTTCGCGATAGATAGTTTTCATGGCCAGGTCAAAAAATGCCTGATGGACGCTGTATAGTCTCATGAGTTTATCTTTCGGTACGAAGCTTGCAATGTATGCCCATATTTCATAAGGAAGGTGGGTCGTTCGAGCGCATAGCTTCGCAGTCTTTCTGAATTTCATCGAAGTGTGGAATTGTTGAAAGCAGGAAGAAATTCTTGAAAAGAAGAATAAGTAAAAGTAATATATGGCAGGGCTGTGAAAGATCGTTCATGAGGCTAATTTGTCCCCAAGGATTTACATGTACTATGGGCTGTCCTGTGCTGTTCGACAGCACCGCATTCAGTAACACGGTGAAAAGGGTCCAGGTACTGCATCATGAAGAGTCGAGATGTGTGTGAGGATCACTTGAGGCTGTCCATCAAACAGATCACTGTCAAGAACTTCCAGAAATGGCACGTGATCCGGTCAATTCACAAAAAGTTTAATGGCACTCGAAAACAAACAGATATAAAAAATCTGGCCTCGCCAAGTTGTAGAGGAGTACTTTCTCTACAACTTGGCGCGGCCAGATTTTTTATTTTTGTGTTGTGGCGAGTGCCATTAGCCGTACAAATAATAATTCGGGTCACATGACATGTCTGGATCGTGCATGAACCTTATTCAAATTCACAAGCTCGTAAATCGAATGTGTCAAATTGGACAAACACCGGCATTTGGAGGCAGAAATATTTGATTATGAAGGGTTACTAGTTACATTATATATGACATACATGATAAACCAACTTAGGTTGTTCGTAGTTTTATGTAAGATCTAGAACGCCTAGATTGACGGCATTTGGATTATCCTTCCTTTTCCTGCTAGCTGCAGGTGCTGGAGCCACTGCTGTGCTAGAAGGTGCTGGAACCTGAGCAGAGCGACGGGCATCATTCGTTACAGAGCTTCCTGCAGTCGCGTTCGGACCAGGGGCTATGTTGACAGCTGCTTTTGCACCGAATGGCATTGTCCCATTGATTGCGGCCACCACGTCCGCGTACCTACCACCCATTATTCTCTCGATCACATCATCGGTCCCGATGGACGCCAAGAACGATTTCGCTGCATTCTGCCTGGGTCCCCACGTTGACGCTTCTACCACCTCAGGGCGCTTTGTCACCTGTAGTCCATGTGGGCTACCGTACTTAATCGTCTCGTAAGTGCAGAGGTCGCGTGCTGTGGCGATCTGCCTTTCTAGATGAGTGCGACGGACTTGAACTAGCCGGAACGTCTCGGTCTCTGCGGTAGGGTTGAGTATGAATTTGTCAAGCTGCTGGCATTCCGCACAACCACAACCGATCTTCCGGAGGCGAGGTTTGGACAGTTGGGATTTTTTGCCGAGAACATCGCGAAGGTGGGTACCGATGAGTATTTGGAAGAGGTCGAGGAAGGGCGCTGAGCAGATGTCCCGATTTTTTGACTGTAACAGATTACGTAGAGGGGGGACGAGGGGCTCATAGATTTGTATGAATTTCTCTGCTGAGGTTCCCTTACTCTTAAGTATGTCGACAAAAAGTGTTCGACAGACTTCCATGTTGTCACAGATAATTGCTTGGTCGATAATCTCTACGATACGTTCGACCTTCGCCGTTTGTAGGATGGTCATGCTCTGGCCATAGCCATAGATATTGGAGGCCGGAAGTACTTTAGACCACTGTTTCGCTACCGCCTCGAGAATCTTGTTAATTAACACGTCCACAACGTTTTTATCTTCTGGTGAGACCAGGCCCGACAACGTACCTCCCGCTTCGGAAACAACACCTTCGGCGTGTGTCTGAGCATCGGAATTTGTAATAGATTCAGCAGACGACTTCGCCGCAGTGTTGGCACCAAGCAGTGATTGTCGATTTTCGCGCAAGGCCTTGAGGAACGCGATCCAGAAAATATAACTTGCACCTTTCGAGAGACATGGCAACATGCTGTTCAATTAAGTCAGTTGCTACTGCCCAACTTGACATTAAACTTACACCTTAGTGAACGCGGACCAACCTGCTAGACGAATGACGGACATGATAGTCGGTATATCTTGCACTTCCGGTCGTACATAAGAAGATAGAACTTTGTCTGATTCTTTCTTGCACCAAGCGTGGACAATTACTCTTTCTTCGGGTGCGGCCTTAGACTTGATGCTATAGATGGTATTTATCTTGGCGGAGAATTGCATCGATCGGGCCAATAGCTCTTCAAAACTACATTGCGGATGTCAAAAAAGTCGAAAAAATCAGAGAGAACATTCACCTCAATTTAACAGTTTCGAAGGAGAAAGCCTTCCATGCTGTCGACAACAAATCCATATTTAAAACACCCAGGACACAAGAAGGGTTCTTCATGATTGTCTCAAACATCTTTGCATCTTTCCAGTTAATGGCGAGGTTGATCATCTTGATTGCCTGGTCTTTGTTCAGCTGGTAGCTTTTCTCAACGACACGGTCAACCCGGGGCCGCAAATCAGCAGTAGGCACAGTGGATTTTTCTGCGTCCATAGCGGCCAGTTTGTTAAATGCATAAGAGACGCCTCCAACGGAGAAGCAGACGGAATCAACGTTGCGCTCGTGCATGATGACAAGGACGGTTCGGCGGTACCCTAAGAGAATCATGAATAAAAATAAAAATAAATAAATTTTGAATGAAAAAATCTTACAGTGCTGCACGTCACCGCCATACTAGGGATGGAAATTAACATCATAGACAAAAGCGAAGGTTGAAACCTACATTGCCCATGTAGCCTTCGTATTCACTGTCATCTGGCACTTCGTCTTCAAACGGATCCTTCTGGACTATATTGTCATCCCCTATATCTATCTCCGTAAACGGAAGGATGGAAACTCCATTCAGATCAACAAGACCCGAAATGCTGGTTGTTGTATCGGAGACTTCCTCCATCTCGGGAACATCATAATGATGACGACGACGGTCATAGCACCCCCCTCCGTAGTCATTCCCCGGACCAGAGGCACAATGTTTTAGACTCGCAAGGCCAACCATATATCCAAGATCTTCGGCGACTTGACTAAGGAATGTTACCCTATGGGCGTCCACGCCTTTGAGCGCCTTGACACCCTCCTTCAGGTTGTTGTTGCTGTACTTATGGTCCAAGATATATGCGAGCAATGGTGGCTCGGGACATTCTTCGTATCTGTCCTCCAACCATTTCCTCAAAACGTTTCTGAGCCTTGTGACAGAGTCCTCCACCTGTGGTACCAAGGGCTTTGGAACGCCCGGTGGTGCAGTATGAATCAAATTATACGAAAGCGCAAGCCTGTAGCCAGCTGTTATTGGCTTGACTTCGTGCTTGACATCAGTGTACCATGCGAGAACTGCAGTAGACAGGAGCGAGTTCGGGGCGAAGTCTATGGTTTTAGTTGTCAAGGCGTGTGATACAACAACCTGACCACCAGTATACGCTGAGGGAAGAATCATTACAACGGTTGCGAACATGCCATTAGCTTTTTGCGTGCTGAAAGTAGGAAGTCAGAAGAAGAAAGGAAATCGATGCGGATGGACCTACTCTTGGTGAGGCAAAAAGCTGCATCGGTGACGAATTCACATATTAGCGACCATGGATCAAAACGAGATAAGCGTGTCTTACTGAGATCCTGTTTCGTATAACAGCAACTTATATAGCTCAATCCTTGGTGGAGAGATGCCAACGGACACGCCCAAAGCCTTACACACGTCATTGCACACCGCGCCATTTATGAAGTTTACCCATTCAGAATTTCCGAATGCAATTCTCTCAGGTTCGATTTCCCAGGTGTCGCGGACCTCCTTGTCCACGACGGTGCGTTCGCCATTCCCAAAAGGGGCAAGTGTGGCGCACGAAATTAGCGCCTTCGCGTCGCGTTCGCTCAAGGGCATTCCGACCAATCCAAGGCCGGAAATGTGGAGACAAGGATTGGGTGCGGTAGTGAGGATACCAGCGTGATAGAAACTCCCACTTAAAGCAAAATTGGCATCACTTAGGGCATCATGGAGGTCGTCCTTTTTTAGTAAATAAAATAAAAACAAAATAAGGCGATTAGAGGGTGATAATGTTGTTGTTTTCAAAAACCAGCTTACTCGAATATCTTCCCCGTCCGAAAGCTCCGACCCTTCCTCCCTCTCCTCCTCTGGAATACCATCGCTCTCAGAGTGAGATTTTTCATCAATCATCGGCATCTCCCCGGAGAGTGCACAAGCTGTATCAACTCTCATGCCTGAATGTGTCATGGTGGTAATAGTGTCGTTAGATGCGGCATTCAGATTTCCACCACCACTGTCAATTGACACCGGTCCTATTATTGCTTCAGACTCTGTCATATCGGAGTCGTTGTCCATAAGCAGGCAGAAAACCGCCGCCTCATCTCCTTCAGCGTGAATGGAACCTGGAAAAGCCATCTCTTCGTCCCTGTCTTCAACAAATTGACAAGCAACTATGACCAGGCTAACTCTGACGTTAAAAGAGAAAGAATGGAGAACGTCACGCAAAGCCAAATGCCTGGAAGTAAAACGCGCAGTGTCACAACACGTGATTGTATCAACCTAGTCTTCCGACAATCCGTCAAAGAGGAAATTTCCCTCTTGTTCAACAGACCGTATCCACTCACCAGTGTTCCACCTTCAATATCCCAGTTCCACGTCCATTTGCGTATACTGATGTGATCGTATACCATTTCGCCAGGTCTATGTACCAAACTTGATTTACTTTGATCCTTTAAAGCACCCTCAGGCTCGATCGCCCCTGTCACCCCTGGAGTCCTACTCACCCTGACAACGAGCAAATTGAAGCTGAAGACAATGACGTTGAAGAGGAGAGCAGTGATATCGATGATCCGGATCCAATATTGGACCACGTTCTATAATTATTTATGGTGCTCCTAATAATATGTTATCTTGACAACTCCAATGACGTCCTTCAGCCTGAGAGTGCAATGAAAGGTATAAAAACTACTGTGGTTGCCATTAATATTTCTCTTGTCTTTTAATCTTTCGCTGAAATGACGTCAGTCGTCTCCTCTACTGGGGATGTGTTTCTCTATTTCCTCGCTATGTGAGTTTTCATTGAAGCCATTTTTCAAAAAGCCTATTGAGACTTGCAATATACTAGTTTCTTGCCACCACTGGCTGTTTTCTTCAAGAGAGGAATCCTTTGTGGTCAATAAATTATCGATGCTTTGCCCAGGACTGTGACTGATTTCATCCTACCTAACAGATTTCTGGATAAATATCTTGCTTTCGATCCTTGGATGGGTACCAGGGGTTATTCACGCATGGTGCGCCTTTATGAATTCGGTACTTTTTTCTCCATAGTGCTAACTATTTCGTAGGTATATTATTTCCAGGAGTGAAGGTGCCATGGGGAGTAGGAGAAATGTGGCCTACCCAACAGAACCACCTCCAGTTGCTGCCAACCCAGTCGTTACTACCGTATAATTTCGCCCTTAACTCGATCACGCAATTGTATTTGTGAATTTAAGTATTTTTCGATGAAAGACTTTGCATGAAATCACCTTTTTGACTGCAAAATTTTCACCCAAATATACTGATGCGGCCCCACCTATTATCAATATTTCTTTTTCGTTTCTATCGCTGAAATGACGTCAGTCGTCTCCTCTACTTGGGATGTGCGTCTCTGTTTCCTCGCAATGTGAGTTTTCATTGAAGCAACTAAAAAGAAAAATCTATTGAGACTTGCAATATACTAGTTTCTTGCCACCACTGGCTGTTTTCTTCAAGAGAGGAATCCTTGCCGGTTAATAAATTATCGATGCTTTGCCCAGGATACCTAACAGATTTCTGGATAAATATTTTGCTTTCGATCCTTGGATGGATACCAGAGGTTATTCACGCATGGTGCGCCTTTATGAATTCGGTACTATTTTTCTCCATATTTCGTAGGTATATTATTTCCAGGAGTGAAGGTGCCATGGGGAGCAGGAGAAATAAAGATATATTTCGATGAAAGACTTTTGCTTGTCCATATATGAATCACCCTTTTGATGACATGCATATGTAAATACCAATGTTGGTGATTCAAGATTGAGTAGACAATGCCGACGCCTTCCATGTGTGGCAGTCCGAAATAGACATAAACGCGGTTCTCTTTCATAAATCATCATGGATCGTTCTCTCGCAATTCGTGTTGCTACCTACAACATCCGCTACGACCGTATACCAGACTCAATTACAGTGCAACAATCACTTGCCAACCTTTCAGATCCTCTTCTACCTCCGCTTCGAGGGTGAACAACCGTGGAGCAAGCGCCGTATACCAGTTGCAGAGCAGATCTTATCCAAGGTCATGGGTATGTGTTTGTCTAATCAATCTTTGCGTGATACTTCTATAACATGCTACTTAGATCGGGGTCGGACGTGAGGATGGACATGCTGCCGGCGAATTCAGCCCTATATTCTTCAAAAGGTGCGCGCTTATGGTGTCGAATTTTTCATTACACAAACCTCTATTTCTGCAGGGATTTGTTGAAATTGATTACGAGCGATACTTTCTGGTTATCGTAAGTTTCCAATAGCCCCATTACTCTATCTTCACTACCGTTTCGTGATACTTAACATGTTTCGTATTCCTCAGATATCACCCTTTCGAGCCATCGAAGTACCCGGATACATACCTCTGTCGTGTTTGCACCGTCGGACGTTTCGCCTTCACCTCCCAACCGGATCTGACCTTCACTCTTCTGAACACCCACATGGACCACGCCTCCGACCCTGCCCGTCGTCTAGGGGCGTCACTGTTACTTTGGCGAGCACGATACGAAGCGGTGCAGACAAAATCGCCTGTTTTCGTCACAGGGGACCTGAACAGGTGACTCAGTCCTTCGTATTCTCTGTTCGAGTTCAATCTGAAAACGAAACGAAATTAAAAACTAGCTCGTCAAACGGCGAAGACTCTGGCGCATAACAAGATACTTACTGGAACCGCATCCCCCGAGGCCATCCCCTTGAGTTTTAAATTAAAATACCCAATCCAGCCACAGGAACTTCCCGACTTCAAACTCGTAGACATGCGCGGTCAGACTCCCAGACGCAACGTATCGGGGAATTTCGCGACATACACTGGATTCAACTCACCCGCCGACACGAGTGAGTGGTCGAGAATTGATTTCATCTTTGGAGGGAGCAACGGTGGATGGTTTAACACTCCTCTCTTTGTTCTTGTACAACTTCTGCTGACTTGATTCCTTGGAAGGACGGGAGAACGATACTCAGTTGTCTCTGGACTTTCTGACGATGGGCTTCTTGCGAGCGACCACAGACCAGTTTTTGCTGAAATTTTGGCTTCGTCACAGTGAATACGTTGCTTGGTCATTTCCGGTTCGAATCTATAGCAGCCATACAAATACTTAGTATAGTAGGAGTCATCAGGAAAATACAAGTTTTACTTAGTGACACTTAGACCTGCTTATTACGGCTTAGCAACAACAACAACAACAACAACAACAACAACAACAACAACCAACCCCCAAAGAAAGAGAAAAAAACCTGTTTTTGATGGGAAACAGACCTCACCACAACTCCCAAAACTCCCAAAACTTGCTCAGTGAACCTTATAAGATATCCTTTAAATTTTGAACTCCATTATCAATTGACTCGCTTAAATTTTGAATCTTGAACGTGTTATCACCATTGAAAATTTTGAGTCTGACCTTAATTCTATTTTACATTTAAGCGTTCCTTTATTATATACGTGCCTTGTCTTGTGTTTGATTGATTTCTTTCCTTTTCTATTCTCCGAATTCCGTTTTTGGTTTTGTCTCCATTCAGTGTCCTTTTAAATTTTTTTGATATATTCCCACAACTTCTCCTCCCACTACCCCTCAGCGCATTCGCAACCCACCCTCCATCACCGTCTTCTTGCCATGCACGCCTATTCAAAATCTGGATTCTCCATGCATCAGGAAAAGAGGATTTCACTTAAACCCCCTTAATTGACTCTGAATGTACTTGAATTTACTTAGATTTACTTAAAA
>QDKV01005228.1_pt1 | contig 36769 bp, 45 predicted proteins | sample 1861101 | NCBI WGS metagenome assembly QDKV01 (sample SAMN04275158, study PRJNA302643) | Fungus metagenome, whole genome shotgun sequencing project. | isolation source: fruitbody | host: Mallocybe terrigena | place: Sweden | collected 2013 | reverse complement strand
GTCGCGCTGATCTACGCAATTGCTGCAGTTTTCTGGAGTGCTGTTGGAGAACACGTCAAAGGTACCAACGAACGATTTGTCGTAGTACCACTGATCGGAATCGGCGGGTACATCGCCAAAGAAGAGATAGACGGAGAAGGACCCGCCAACTTCGTACTTTTTGACTGAAACACGCGCTCTCCAGTCTGCAAGGCCACGTTCGACGGATACAGCCAAGATATCCTTCCTCGCTTCTGCGTCTTCAGAAATTTTGCTTACTGGAAGACTTACTCCCAACTGTTGGGAAATTTCACCGAGGGTCGCAGCTGCTTCGGCGTCTGGATTATCAACGAACGCGGAGATGGACTCAGAAGCCTGAAGGAAGCGCTGAGGGAAAGGGAGTCGAATAGGAGGGAGTTTGGAAGGAATTGTCGGAAGAGGAGAGGTGTATTGGTAGTTTAAGTTGTTGACTTCCTTGACTCCAGGAGACTGCCAATAAGCGGCTTGGGTCTGCCAGAACGGATTTAGATTGGCTAGAGAAATGGTCAGAAAAGCGATGAAAATTAACTGGGGATCGTACTTTTTTCAGTGGTGAAAATTTTACGAATATTGTACCATTTATAGAGTACTCGGTCGACTTGGGTGTGATGCAGCCAAAAGATGGGGTCGAAAGCTGATCGGGATTTTTCAGAATAAGGTCGTGACGATACAAGAGACGCTTACAAGACCAGAAGGTAGCCATGGTCCCTCCAATTCGGTTATGTATAGTGTTATGAGGATTGACCTCCAAACGAGTGCTGAAATCGTTCCAAGTTGTAGCCAAATAGACGTTCTGAACCTTATCCAAGAAGTCACTGCCACGAGTTGCTTCGAGTATGCTGCGAATCAAAATCATTTTAGAGAAAAAATATCAACGACGTTTAGGCTAAACTCACGTTTTCAGATTAGGATTCCTGGTAGTTTTCACACCGAACTCTCTCTGCTTGTTTGCCGGAAAAGTAAAAGCTAACCAGGGGTTGGGTACGTTTTTCTTCGTGCCATCTGCGACGGTTATTTGAACTTGGGCGTCCGAGAGGACCTGCGTCGGAGGGATAAACGTAGCATATTGGTCCCAACCCCAGTATGGCTGACGAAGACTTTTAGCGGCATTCTGCCACCCAATTGGATCAGTTTTGTAAGTCTTCGCAACATCTAGCGCCACTTTCTGGATTTCTTGCTATAGAGAAGATTTATCGTATTAGTAGATATTCGTAAACAAAAAACTTGGATACTCACTTCGATAAGTACAACATAATTTCTGTGCCACGTGGAGAACCTTGGCAATCCGTGAACGCAGTAACCATCCGTTTGAGCTGGAGAACCATTCCAGACGGAGTTCACTCCGTGGATCGCCCCAATTTGGAACCACGACGCGACGGCCGTGGATGGCTTGGTGTAAATGATTTCTAGAGATGGTAGAGTATATCATAAGCTAATGTCGAGCAAGAACAACCAGGATATTTACGCAATGCTTGAATGTAAAGGGAGAAGTACTTCTCGTTTTTCACAAAATCATGAACCTCAAGACGTACGGGAGGAACCACACCTTGAGCTTTTGGTGGTTGAGGGGATCCGTCAATGAGAAGTTTCGACATGGCGACTCGATGTTGAGGGAAAGAACGTAGGTTGGCTCTTTTATAGAGGAGCAGAATTTAGTTGTATCGATTGGTGCATTAATTTCGAACGCAGAATGCATCACATGCCCTCGCATCCTGTATTGCAATAAACTGTCTTTGACGTTCTGTTGGAATGAATGGTATAGAAAACTGCACACAGTGAGAAGCGGTGTACATGTGATGAGGCAAATTGGGGTCTAGAAACTCAGGTGTTCCCGAGTTCGCTTGGAGAATCTCCATTCAGCACCCAAAAACGAAATCGGGAGAGTGGAACTTCGATTTAATGAATGGAAGAGGTCCCAAAGTTCGACAGCAGAATCATGTGTGGCAATACCATCTCTAATCGAGGGACCGAAGGTTGGCCGAAAACTTGGTATCATTTGACAGTAGGTGGCGCCAGCTGATAAAAATCAAGTTACAGTTATCGAACAAAGTATCGGAAACAGGTTATACCCTGTAGACAGAATTGGTCCTATTGGCAGAGGCACATGAACTCTGGACTGCTTAAACTTCTCTTGGTATATTGTTCTTGGATGACGATGAGTTATTATCTGCCAATCGTAATAAGGCCGCGTTATCATCGTGTTTCATTAACGGCAATCGATTAAATGCCACTGTGAGAGATGCTGTGGTCTTGGAAGACGGCGCAAATTCATACTACGCAATATCCCGCATTTTCATGCTTGAGCCCACGGCGCACCCTGGTAGGTCCTGAAAAGAATCCCAAATGTGGAAGGCTAGCGTCATGAATGTAGCCTCAATTGCATCAAGCCGGTTACTTGAATCATTCTGCACATGCACACTTTGAGATGTTGCTTCTAAGGAACCCTCTGGCCCATTCTTTACATATCGGTAGAAGAAGGTTGGTTTATACAATAGAGTCTCCATGACACGTCTTGTTTCATTACGAGCTAGAATGTAATCTACTAGTAGAGTTGTCCCATGGCCTAGACTTTCGCGCAGGTCTTTCATCAAGCCGTATAAGGATTCAGAGGCACCTGCTGATTCCACCTCGGGGAACAACAAGCTCATCACAAGTCTTAGATTCACGAGCATCTAATCCTTTCTGATAGTCTATCAGTTATCGATTTCTGTTTGTAACACAGACAGGTCGTCAATCCTGGCAGGTCTGTTCGAATTAACAAGCCTGATTAGCAATTCACAATCAAGGTATTCCATTGACTCGCTTATTCCTGTAGCTCAGCTTTAATTACCCTTCATTAGAAATGTCGCCACCACCATTCACCGTGTCAGCTTACGCAGACGGCGCTAGGCAGCTGTTCGCCCTCAATACACAGGAACAACAGCAACAACTGCGAGATTTCGCTGAGACACTTGGAGGACACTTGGATGGAAATTGGTATGTTATGGCCAATTGGCAGGGAGGTAATCTCCCACAAGTCAATTAGTATTTCCAAAGTCGATATGTGAAATGTAAAGATCGTATTTTGAATCCAGCTCTGTATTGGAGTCTACATATTTGTTCCTCGGAACTAAAACAATGAAAACCAGCTTGGTGACGCAAGTTTTGATTGCGCCATATCAATTGGTGTGACGAGGTCATTGCCACAGCCACAAGGATGACGACCATTTGTTTGCAGCTGTTTTCTCTGTGGGTCGATGCCATATCTTGTTTCCAACTACGACATACCCAAAGATGAGTCAAGACCGAGTTGTGCAAGACTGGAGAGCAGAAATATCTTGCAGAATAGATGAAGTTGGCGGTTCCTTCTCTGTCTTCGTCTTTCTTGGCAACGTACCATCGGACCCTACTGTGTGGCTGATCGATCCAGGGTTCATCGGCACCTTTGATATATTCGCCCCAAATTCTTCTCCTTATGACCCCGCGAGGGATTCTCTTGTCAATGGCTTTGTCCATCTCAATCGTGGGATCTTGCGGTTATCAAGACAACAATCCCTTGAAGACAATGCCGTTCTCCCATTTCTGAGACAAATGATAAATTGGGGTGTCCAGAAGGTGAGAAACTGGTCTAATTAACCTAATGCTTGAATTAACCACCTTTTTTTGGCCTCAGGTTGGCGGCGAGATAGTTCGTTTTGATAGAATACCTTCACTGCAAGTGACACTCCAACGCACACCCATCATATCACCCATTGGTGGGTATCCTTTCGAAGGCGAGCCAGTGTATTTCCACGATATTACTCGCGGTCGGCCTGGTGGGTATCATGGAAGGTAGTATTAATTGAGCAGAGGTTTAGCAATGTAATTGTACGAATGTAAAATGTATTACATAAGATTATCGGGGACTGTCGACTCTCAATACCGCCTCCAATTTTAGCGTCGAAGCCGTGGAGCATAGCGAGCAGTGGACGGAATCAAGCTTCAAGAAGATTTGAGGGATAATTTCTTTTGCACGTAAACAAGACTGTACGTCACATGATGATGTTCTCTCTTGCAGTCAGACTCAAATGTCGCGACTCTCTCTTTCACAAAGGAGTCAACTTATTGTTACTGCCATTGGTGCTTCGCTTCTAACAGCGTCCTTATTAAATCTGTATAATGCCCACACTCGCCGCGTCAGGCGGAAGCAACTAGACCAGGATGTTCTTAGTTCACTATCAGCACATGATTCGCTTCAAATTCTTCAACGCAAGAAAACCGTTGAACGTCCAGAGTCTCCCCCACAAAACAACAGTAATTCCCACTCTTCACAGACCGGACAGAGCCTGGGATATGATGAAAACCTGGTTCGGGAACAGCTAGCGCGAAATTACACGTTCTTTGGGGAAGAAGGGATGCAGAGCATCAGACGGGGGAATGTTGTTGTCGTCGGCTGTGGTGGAGTAGGTAGTTGGGCGGCCGTTATGTTGGTTCGATCGTGAGTATGTTTCCAACTTGTCAGAGCATTCATGATTGACATTACATTGGAACGCTTTTCTAAGAGGTGTATCCAAAATTCGACTTGTTGATTTTGACTACGTCTCGTTGTCTTCTCTTAACCGACATGCAACCGCAACTCTTGCTGATGTTGGAACTCCAAAGGTAAAATGCATAGAAAAGACGTTGAGGCAGATCGCAAAATGGGTAGAAGTAGATTCTCGTATAGACATCTGGCGGAAAGATGGAGGAGGGCACCTATTGGAAGGAGCAGACTGGGTTGTTGGTTAGTCGTCACATCTTGTTTTTATAACTCTACACATATTAAGCTCTCCTCTTACAGACGCAATAGACAATATTCAAACGAAGGTGGACCTCCTCAAATACTGCCACGAAAATAATATCAAAGTCTGTCCCAAAATGTTTTTACCCTCTTCTCCATTGAACTTTTTGCAAGGTATTCTCCTCCATGGGGGCTGGAGCAAAATCTGACCCAACCCGAATCCAGATTGCCGACATCTCTGACACCGTATACGACCCTCTTGCGCGGTGTGTAAGACGAGGACTTCGCCTTCTCGGTGTCAACTCGGGTATCCCCGTCGTCTACTCCACCGAAGTACCAGGAGATGTTAAATTACTACCACTCCCAGAAGAAGAGTTCCAGAAAGGTTCTGTAAATGAGTTGGGAGTCTTCGACGACTTCCGAGTCAGAATTTTGCCTGTCCTGGGTCCTCTTCCAGCGATATTTGGGTTGAACATCGCGACATATGTGATCTGTGACCTCGCTCGAAAGCCAATCGTGAACCCCCTTCCAATTAAAAATCGAAAGAAATTATACGAAAAGTTATACAGGGCTTTGTTAGATTGCGAGAGCAAAATCGCTGGACACCAAATCAAGTGAGGGATTTTTATATCAACTTTTCCTTTCATATTTTTATTTTATTTTCCTCCAGTCGTCTTCCCATAGACGAAGATGATATTCCTTTCATCTTCGAGGATCTCCATCGTGGTCGTTCCATCGTTCCGCCACATGATGTTAATCGGCCGACGCTCGTTCGCTGGGACCCCAGGCTGCCTTTAAGTCTCGAAAATTGTGTCGTTTTTGGGTCAAAGGAAGCGGAAAAGCATGTTCGCGAGTGTTGGGATGTAGCAGGATTGCCGAAGCAAAATGTGACTCCTGAGAAAGTATGGGGTGAAGAGGTTGTGATCGTCGTCGAAAGAAGGAAGCAGGAAGCTGTGCGGTTGAAGAATTGGATTTTGTAATGTTGAGAGCCGTTCTTATCTTTACCATGATGGTACGTGACGCTGGACACATTTTGCGTACGTCTTGCAATTATTTTCACCTTTCAATCAACTCATTTACATAAGTAAAGCCCAATCAAATTCAGCTCTCAGGAAGGGATTGTTTTGTCCCCTTTCAAATCCCATCTAGAATTCAGATGCAGAATCAGCATCAGCTGCCGAGGGTCCCTTAATACACAATAGCTTCACGTCTGTCGAAGCTTGACTGGCTAGTCTCACTACTTCACTTAGATTGATTACAAGCTCTACTCTTCTTTCCCGTTTCGATTCGGGAACATACTCGCAATCCCAGCACAAATCTGTGCCTTCAATCTGACAACTGGAGATCGGGTGTGATTAGTTTGGATAGCTACAAAAGAGAGATTCTATTCGATTTCGAACAAGGTTTGACCTACATCCTATATGAGCAACGTCAGTCTTTCCCTCCGATGTCATCTAGTCCAACCTCAACCTCAACCTTTACGAATTTAAAGTCAAAATGTCTTCCTCGTTATCGGCCATCTCCAAATATAAGCTTAAGGTTTGTCCAATGGCTGCTAGGCTCTTGCAAATCATCATCTTGCCTTTGGTCTTACTTCAAGCTTTTCACACTTAGGTCGACCGTCTGGCAAATTAGGCTGTTTTCATTATTACAGTGAGTTTACTCTTGTCTTTGGGTGTGTTGCTCATGTAGGGTTAGTTCCCATGCGATCATCAACAACTCGTACAGCCTGCTACTGACAGCTCTCCCATGAGCTTGCAAAATACGACGCACACACAATCTCCGCAGCCGACGCATCAAGATGACTCCGATAAGGTTGATGAGAAGGACGTTGTGGCGGAACTTGACTCCGGTTCTTGTTCCTGTTCCGGTTCAGTCCTCAGAAGAAGACGAAGCATTCTATGGATTTCCCCGCGTCGCGTCTGGCTAACAGGTATCACAACCTTGGCTTCAGTATATATCATAATATCATATGTATAACCCAAAGAAAAATTGACGAATCGTGAGAGAAGGTTCTGAGTGTTTGTCGTACTCTTTGTGATTTCGGGATATCTGACTAAAAGCTCGATTTAGCCTTGCAATCGTTAAGGAAGAAGGGACGCAAAGTGGGTTGCATGTCTTATGGTTACACACCAACCGCATACTTGCTCAAATTTAACCGACAGACTCCTCACCACAATTTTCCTTCCAGCATTATGATGTCATAGTACGTATCGGACATATCCAGAAATGGTCCAAATAAAATTGTAAAATTGTTTGAAAACAAGGTGCTGCCAACTCTCGTATATATTTTATCAAAATTTTGCTCAGCAGGGTGTTGTCGATCGACGGAGTTTTCAGTCGCCACCTACAGTGGTCTGCACATCCGTTCCAGGGCCAAGGTCGCCACAATGAAGCATCTCACAGCTATTTGAAAATGTTTTGTTGGTTTCCACATTGCGAAAGATCCAGTTTTGGCACAGTGCATGCGCTCGTAGCCTTGCGGGCATGTGTCACCACACTCGCGTGTGTGTACGCCGCAAGAAAGCTTGGTATCTACACCATTCGGGTCACCTGTCTTCCAGCAAGCTGCACACTTGCTGTCACACTGCAACCCGGCCACTGTCTGGATGAAGCAAGCTGCGAGAAGCAAGCTAAGGCGACAGAGAGTACTTTCATTGTGGTGCTATAAATCTTAATATCAACGTCCTGAAACCAAGGGCTTTCGCGGTACTCGCGCGAGTTCGTCTGGCTTTGGTGAATGGATTGTCTACGCTCACGACTTCACCTTTTTATGGCTGACCTGATCCGCCAGAGGGGTGCCAGTGGCAGCGCCAGCATGAACAGGATAGATCGGAGCGATAGGAGGCCGAAGTATTGGTATATGGAGGAGGAGGGTGATAACGTGCAATATGGATCTAAGGGAAGCTTCTCTCCAAACGCAAAACCTTGTTGCCATTCTCGACGACTGTTAATTATTATGCCAAACCCCATGGACCTCACAAATGATGCAGGAGGCTCGCAAGCTCGCCCTGCCAAAAAGTACCATGTCAAATTCCCCAAGCAGAATTGCATGGAACTCATTGTCTACAATCGCCGTATTGGTTCGCATTTGCGACTCTGTAAGACACGGCAACTTACTTTGCATTCTAGGTAGAAATCTCGATTCTATTCCCAACCGTTTCAGAATTCTGAATGCACTTGAGAATCGGGTCTGCCAGGAACGGGGTCACCATAGTTTTGCGCACTGCGCAGTGCAATTCTGGCACATTTCACTTTCGTCGCGATGTAGTTGGTATCTCGTCCTCGAACGGACTGGACCGTCGCGACCAAGCACGCCTTAAACTCATATTGTGCGTTATCACTTCCCGGGACCTTCAGGATCGGTGTTTTTGGGGCCTCCAGGCCCCAGGGCTTGGTGATCTGGATAAGGCCAATGAAGGTGCTTGTAGCAAAAAACCACATTTTTTGAGGCGGACTTTGGCATACCATGATTTACCTCTAGGGTACTACATGGCGTAGAGCCCATGCTCTCGTATGCGCCTACTCAGATTTCGAAGCGAGCCTTCCCCCGCTTGCAAGCGGATACTTTATATAACACAGACAAAATATCTGCAAAATATACTCAACTTTATTTATGCCCAAGATCCCGAAGTGTATATACAATAATACATGTACAATGCAGGTCAACCATCTAACCACCAGACGATGAGCCACAAACAAATCATCCAAGACTGGAAAGTTGAGATTTCGTGCAGTCAGCGCGAAGTCGGTGGATCCTTCTCTGTCTTCATCTTTCTCGGCGACTTACCAGCTGATCCTACACAGTGGTTGTTCGATCCAGCATTTGTGGGCACTTTTGATATATACACCTACACCAGCAGCACCCCACATGAGTCTCATAGTTACGACGAGGAAGGTGGTAATTCGATTGTAAATGGCTCTGTCCATCTCAATCGTGCGATTTTGCGGTTATCGAGACAACAATCTCTCGAAGAAGACGCAGTATTGTCATTCCTCAGACGGAAACTCAACTGGGGTGTGCAGAAGGTGGGAAATGAGTCTTCCATAGATTGTTGTTAATCCTCAAATCACTATTTTTGCACCTCAGGTGGACGGAGAGACAGTTGGATTTGACAGATTACCCTCACTTCAGATGACTGTCCAACGCACACCTCTTATCAATGGGTATCCCATCGAAGGCAAGCCAGTATACTATCACGACATTACCCGTGGCAGACCTGGTGGTTATTACGGAAGGCAGTATTAATTTATCTACGCTGCGCTCTTGTTGTATGATTCATATGAGTGTAAGATGAGTAATAAGTAATGGCATTGGCAAAAGTATGAAGTTGTGACGCCTTGTGACGACGCGCGTTTATGTAAGCCACTTTGTCCTCTCACTTCACTTTCAAACCTTAGCAATAAACCTCAGCAATATGTCAGATGGAGAAGACCACCGCATGCAAGGGGATGATGGGGTGGATTTCATCGGTCAAACGGTAGACGAAGATGTAGAGATGGAGAGGGGTCTTGTCGAACGGTCGAAGAAGGTCGGGTCTGACGATAGAGGAAAGGATACCGAAGCAGGCAATGAGGAGGATGACGATGATGACGAGGAGGGTGAGGAAGAAGGTCCTAATGAGCGAAAAAGAAAGCGTGCAAAAGTAGGTGTAAATTTTCACCTTTCGAATGTAATGGCGAATGCTGTTATTCTGTAGCACCGTCACAAGCGTCCTGTAAACAAATTCCTCGACATTGAGGCCGAGGTTAGTGACGAAGACGAAGAAGAGGATGAGGATGAAGAGTATGGCGCGGGTGCGTTCTCATTATACGTCGATATAACGAAGAACCACTGAGTTTGCCATGTTTGTCAATTTTCTCTACAGACAACTTCATTATCAATGCCGACGAGCCAGAAGAAGAAGCTACGAGACGAAACCACGCGCTTTTAAACAGGAACTTTGCTGCGGATGACAAGAGCCCTGAGGAAATTGCCAATGCTATCGTTGGTCGACATCGCGACAGACCAGCTCCTTACACAGGCGACATGAGCGAGATTCCCCAACGGTTGTTGATGCCCTCAGTTCATGATGCGAGTTTATGGCAAGTTCGTGTTAAGGTGTGTCTATGTGACTTATTACGCGTCGACTTTTACTTTTGATACCACTGCGCATCTTAGGCTGGTCGTGAACGAGACATTGTATTCAGTCTCATGCGAAAAGCTATTGATGTTGAATATACTGCCCGGCCGCTTAGCATCCTTTCCGCTTTCCAACGTGACTCCCTACAAGGAATGATTTATGTCGAAGCGCGCAGCGCTAAACAAGTGCAGCAAGCCTGCCTTGGTCTTGTCGGCGTCTACCTCTCCCGTGGGATCTCGCTCGTACCCATCGAGGAGATGGCCAGTTTACTCTTGATAAAAAAGCAGGATATGACTCTGACGCCTGGCACGTGGGTTAGAATAAGAAGGGGTAAATACGCCAGTGATTTGGCTCAGGTGATGGATCTTACTGAGAATGGGGAGGATGTTGGTGTCCGACTTGTTCCCCGCATTGATATGAACCCTCGTGACGATGCCCAGCTTGATTCATCCGGCAAAAAGAGAAAGAAAGGCACAGCTTCGACTTCGACGGGTACAACGAGGCCTCCGCAGCGGTTGTTCAATCTCGAAGAAATTTCAAAAGTGTACGGGAAGGCCATTACAAGAAAGAATGATGCCTATGTCTTCCAGTCAGAGACATATCGAAATGGTTTTTTGGAGAAAGACTTCAGGTTCAGTGCGTTGATCCTCGAGGACGTCAACCCCACCCTAGACGAGATAACCCAATTTACTCGTCATGACAATGACATTGGCGGCGAAGACACTAGCACAGTCAACCTGTCTGCGATCGCGGAATCGTCACGTAAGGCTGCGATTGCCGTCCTGCAACCTGGCGATCACATCGAGGTGTTTGAAGGTGAGCAGGCTGGTGTGCAGGGTGTGGTGGACGAAATCTCGGGCGAAGTGGTGACGATGACGATGAGCGCGCAGGGTCTCGATATAGAGGGGCAGAAAGTGGAAGTGCCTGCGAGGAGTGTAAGGAAGAAGTTCAAGCCCGGAGACCACGTTAAGGTTATGGCAGGCCAGCATGCAGATGAGACAGGTCTAGTGGTCTCAATTACGGAGAATGTCGTTACGTTTGTTTCGGATATGACAATGCAGGAGGTGAATTGTTATTCTTTGGTTGTAATTCATATTTACGTTTCACTGCGCAGATCTCCGTCTTTGCAAAAGATTTGCGTACAGCTGCCGAAGTTGGGACTGGTTCCAACATCGTTGGGAATTACGAACTACATGATTTAGTTCAACTTGAGTATGTATATCCCTTATTTGGGCTACTTCAGTTTTAAGCTCTTATCTGAAATTTAGCGCACAAACTGTTGGTGTGATTTTCAAGACCGAACGTGACTCTTTCCGTGTTCTCGATCAAAATGGCCAAGTTCGTCTTGTCCAACCACACCAAATTTCTATGCGTCGCGATTCGTCTAGAGCCATTGCCACTGACTCGGAAGGTCATGAGTTACGAATCAATGACAATGTCAAAGAAGTCGACGGAGAGGTGAGTTATTCTTTCATTGTTATCATGCCTGATCCAAGTCTTTTGAACAGGGTCGGAAAGGAAGAGTGTTACATACTCATCAATCCTTCTACGCATTTTTGTTTAACCGGGAGATTGCAGAAAACGGCGGAGTGTTCGTCACGCGTACGCGGTCGCTTGCTTCTTTAGCCCCGAAGAGCAACGCCCTTAAAGCAGTGAATACTGATCTGTCCAAGATGAACCCCACAATGATGGCTCCTACGGGCGGTATGGTTGGTTCGGGTGCGATGACACGGGGACCAAAAGATCGGCACATCGGAATGACGGTGACAGTTGTGAAAGGGCCGCATAAGGGCTATGTCGGGACAATTAAGGATACGAATGGGCACATTGCGCGTGTCGAGCTCAGGACGGGAAACAAGGTCATTATGATTGAGAAGGAGAAGCTTTATGAGCGGCTGTATGTCCCTTACTTATGTATCCTATTTATGGCTGAGTTTTTCCGTTTCACACAGCCAAGATGGGACATTAAGACCCTTAGACAGACCACCCCAACGGTATGGGAGCAATGCGCCGCCAGGACAACGCGCAAGGACGGGCAATCCCTATTTTCACTCGGATGCCGGATCTGCACAAGCCAGTGGAGGTCAGACGCCGTTTGGTAGCATTGGGCGTACCCCCAATCCATATGCTGAGGGAGGAAAGACCCCAGCATGGAACGCCTCTTCGCGGACGCCGAATCCCTATGTTGATGGTGGAAAGACACCCGCCTGGAATGCATCTTCGAGGACCCCTAATCCTTATGCTGAGGGCGGCAGGACGCCAGCCTGGAATGTTTCAAGGACACCCAACCCATACGGGAACGCAGGGGGGGGTGGTAATACGACTGGAATGTCAAGCTGGGGGGGTGCCACTCCTGGGAGGAATGCAGCATGGGGTAACGCCACGCCTGCGAGACCTTCAGGTGGTGCTGGATACAGTGGCGGTGCTGCGGAGGAATGGGGTGCGAGTGCTACAGGTTGGGTCAGTCGAACAATTTTTATCGTTATCAGTGTAATGAGTGACCATTGCATTGGTTTCATTTTCTTCTCTTTTACAGAATGCTCCGACGCCATCTGCCGCAGCTACGCCAGGGATCCATCTTGGTCAGACTCCCGCATATTCGGTGCCGACACCTGCTGCAAATAATCAGACACCTGCATATGTCTGGGGTGCGCCAACAAACCCAGATACCCCAGGAGGTGCTATGGTTCCTTCGTACAACCGGCCGAAGGACGACGAAGATGGTAAATAGTCTTTTTCCTAATCTTAGCGCTGAGTGCCGTACTTATTGATCCCACTTCTTAGTTCTTGATGAGAACTGGGTAATCAACAACGTCCTTTCCAACTACATAAACCGCGTCAAAGTTGTCATCACGGGAACAAAAGCTAGTCAATATCTCAATGGCGACTACGAAGGAAAGGTGGGCCGACTCGTCGCATTACAAGAGAATCCGGGGTTTGAACAGACTGCGCGTATTCGGCTTGATGGCAATGGTGAAGAGAGGAGTGTTGTGACTAAATTCATTTCACCTCACCCACCGACGCATATTGGGGAGGATGTCTTGGTGCTGGGTGGGAAGCACAAGGGAAGGGCATTGGTGGTGAGGGAAACACCAGATAATGACATGATCGCGGTCTCGAGTAGGCAGAGCCCAGCGGATATTGTAACTGTACGGCAGAGTGAGGTGGTTGCGTTGTCGGGGGAATCATAGTGCACGGAGCCACTTTGTTCATTTTGTAAAAATATAATTTTGGATATTCGTGACAAGCGTAACGGAGGACTCGTGAAACTTGCAACTTGAACTTGTACTACGACATTGTGTTTAAAATGGCAAAAAAACCTGGTTTACCACTTGAAGCACGGCGAATACGCATGGTTATTGTTAGCGCGCCGATTATGGTGGCATCTTGTTGTCAGTTACTCGTTTCTTCCCTTCATTCTTTTTTTTAACCAACGGGTGAATCCAGACGTCCTGTATAAACGTCTTGTTTTAGGAGAAGAACAACGCAAATTGCCTCACGATCCGGACAAGCCAACAATTAATATTCGTGTCATAGAATCCGACAGAAGAGACAAATTATAGGCTCGTTCCTGCGAATGTTTGTGTTGAAGGGAAATAAGATTATGGTTCCTATGATGTCTACAGACTTGTTTCTATTAAACCGAAGTCTGTTGCACGCTAACACACGAGATATCCGGTCTCTACGCAATCCATCATCCATGTAAAAATCTACTTGCTAGGTTGCTGTTCAAGTCGGGAGATAATTCTGGTGCCCGGGATCCTAGCGGGATTGAAGGAACGGTCGCAGTCGGCGTACGCTGCTCCAGCGCCAAAGCCAGTGGATAATGCAATAGGCCATGTACGCCCTATATTAGAAGAATATCAGATATATGTATTACGAATAGGTGTTTGTTACGAACTCCGGAAAAGAATGACGGATGCGATGATGCCCGCGCCAAAACCAATTCCTCTTAACAGAAAATAAGTCCGATGTTCCTCCCATCAATATATCGAGGAAACGTACGACTTTACCAGAAGGTCGGCCACTACTCAGAAAGCATGTAAACGGCAGGCGCGTTAACAAGTGGAACAAAGACTTACAACACCGGTCATACTAAAAGGGTAGTCAGGAAAGCACAGTAAAACGAAAATAAAGACACAATAATGATGTACCTTTTGTCCTATAACGTCCTCACTTGAAACTGGTTTTTGAGGTGTAGACATGTTGTTGAGGTTGTGCTCGCCGACTCGGAGGTCACCGTTAAAGTCATTAATTGGCAAGGTCCCGCAATCCAAACAGATAAGAAAGTCTAGTATTACAAGTGAACCGCAGCATGGCACACCAACTCCCCATGATATCGATACCCAAGAAGTCAACGGATGAGGTAGATTGGACGACACCTATTCGCAATTTAATTTCTCAGTCGTATGGCGAAAACCCTGATAATTACGCGACCGAATGTGCATCGCTTCAGAGATGTCGTCAGGATGCAGTCCGTGGTGCAGGAAGTGATATAACAGGTGCACTGTAGAAGATTATCGCATGCCTCAGAGTGCTAACCCAGGTGTTGTAGCTCGAGATCTACTCTATAAGTATTTTGGCCAACTGGAACTGCTCGAACTGCGTTTCTCCGAAATCAGGCTTAACTTTCCTTGGCGAGATGCGTTCACGAATAAGCTCATTGTCCAGACTTCTATCGCATACGAAAAGGCTTCTATCCTGTTTCAGATTGCCGCAACACACTCTGCTATCGCTGTGTCGCAGAGTCGGTCAGATCCAGAAGGCATTAAGCGCGCATTCTATTACTTCAAATCATCCGCCGGGATGTTGACATACATCAATGAGAATTTTCTTCATGCCCCATCGACAGATCTTAGCCGTGACGTCCTCAAGTTCCTGATTAATATTGTACTCGCCCAGGCTACAGAAGTCTTTTTCGAGAAGACCAGCGACGAGAAAAGGCCCAATGCATTGGTGTCCAAAATCGCTTCTCAAACAGCTTCAATGTATACAACGCTGACCGAAGACGCGAAGGAATTTATGGGTAAGGGTATCTTTGATCGCAATTGGGTTACACTTCTCCAGGTAAAATTGCTTCGTCATAAAGAAAATGATACCTCTAACTTATATCAAAGATCAAAGCAAAGTATTTCTCTTCTCTCACCCAACATTATCGGGGTCTTGCGGACAATGCAGCAAGCAAACATGGAGATGCACTCGCGCGCTTCATTCAAGCCGAAACTCTCGCTAAGGAAGCTCACCGATCCGCGCAAGCATTTTCGGCCTCATTCGTCAACAACATGTCTCCCAACCTCCCTGTTGATGCCGGTTCTTCAATTCAAGAAAAGACCAAAGTTCACCTTGTTATCTGTACCGACAAGAAAAACGAAGCACAGCGAGACAATGATTTGATTTACAGTGCTATCTGCCCCCCTTTCGAGAGCTTGCCTGTGGTCGAGAAGACGGCGGTGGCGAGCACAATTCCCATCCAGGAAGTTTACGGATCTCCTGACGTGCAGAAAACTATTGGGCAGGACATCTTTATCAGGCTTGTCCCCCTCAGCGTGCATGAGAGTGCGAGTGTGTATTCAGAGGAAAAGGCGAAACTGGTACGAGCTGAGGTGGAAAAGGCAGAACAATCTGACGGAGAAGCCAGGAGTGCTATTGACGGTCTTGGTGTGAAAGAGGGTCTCACTCGGTACAAGGCGATGGCGGAAGGAGAGGTGGCTGGAGGCGAAGAAGTTCCATTAGAGGTTCGGCGTTGGAAAGAAGACATAACGGTCACGGAAGAACGTGAGAGTGTGGCCACCCTCGTCCAGGAGCTGAAGCGGCTTAAGACGGACGTCAACAGGGATCTGGATACTATCTCGCGCGATTTGGAGATCGAATCTAAGGACTGCGAAATGACGCGTGTCAAATACGAGCATTTATGGCCACAAGCTCCGTCTGCCATCCTCACGAAGTCACAGAGAAAAGATCTCAAATCTCATATAAGCGCCTTGGAGGCCGCTGCTCTCTCCGATCAGCAAGTGACTGCGTTATGGGACTCTGTAAGATCAGATATATCACTCTTGTTGAGTCCACAGGTCGAGCAGTTGTTCTTAGAGAGGGGAGGATTGAAGCCGGAGAACTTGTTGGATCTGGACGTAGGCAGTGAAGCGGACGATACAGCGGAAAGGGCGAAGATCAAGGGATACGTGGATGAGATCGAGGAGCGGTTGAATAGGTTGAGCATGATATCGAAGGAAAGGAGTGAGGTGTTGAAGGATCTGAAGGACAAAGTATGTCAATCCGTTCCCCAGTGATGTGATGTCCATGGTATTGATTTTAAATTAGATTCAAGCAGATGACGTTTCCCATCTCCTTCTGCTTAATCGTCGGAACACGAGTGTTGAACCCGCCCTGTTCGCCGCTGAGCTAGAGAAGTTTCGACCCTACCAGCAACGTCTAGCGTCGACTGTGCATCACCAAGAACTTGCTTTCCAAGAACTGACAACACTGTGGAAAGGTCTGAAAGATCTTGCTGGACGTGGGCCAGGCGCTCGGAAGTGGGAAGAACGCGAAAAAAGAAAGAAAGACACGGTCAAGAGGTTTTCCAGGGCGAGAGATGGATATATGGAAGTAAGAGATGGTTTGGCGTATGTCATCTTTTCGTTTATCCATGTCATCGCCTCTCATTTCCACGACTTTAACAGAAAGGGCCTTCAGTTCTATGCGGAATTAACCGAGCTCACCTCAAAGCTTTCTGCAAGCGTCCGATCATATGTTGCAGAGCGAACGGCCGAGAGGGTGGCACTTATTGCGAAGCTAGAGGCGGAAAAACGTCTGTCGGTTGTTGCCCCTCCCCCTCCACTTGCATCCAGACCACATGTTCTACCATCTCCACCTCTGCCGAGCGCATCTATTGAGTCACATTTCTCATCCTTGGGTTTTAGAGAGCAACCAAGACATCACCCTTCTGTGTCATCTCAGCAGACGTCGTCGTGGTCGCAAGCCAATTCGCCTCCACCCTCGTCTAGTCAAGACCATGGCAGTCGATTTCCATTTCGAGCCAATGAATCGCAGAACAATTCCCCTTACGCCAGTCTTCCAGCACTACCACAACAACAACAACAACAATATGCGTATAGAACATCTTCATACACCCCTTCGGCTGTTTCTTCTCTTCCCCCACACCCACAGAAGCAGCACTCACAGGTACCTGCATTCCTGCCGCCGCCGCCGCCGCCACCGCCATCACAGCTCCCCACCCAGTCTTCTTATCTCGTACCCTCTACGCCCCAATCTGATCCATATGCAAACCTTGCAATGTTCAATCCCCCCACGACATCGCCATCAACACAGCAAGGGGAATATAACCCATATTATAATCAGCAGCAGCAGCAATACGCACAGGCACACGGTGGCCCGCCTCCTCAACACTCACAATACCATTCCTATCAACTCGGGCAGCAGCAAGTAGCATTCCCCTCATCACCACCACCGCCTCCTGCAAATATGTATGGATATTCACAGGAATACGGAAGACATCCGAAATAAAAGAGTTGTTTTAGTTGTAATTTTCTGACTTTATTTCTGTATTGAATTATCAAAGGTCACCTTCAGTGTATAAAGTTTAAGAGTTGATTCTATATTCGCTGAAGATATCTAACTCAAAGCAGACGATCAAGTTTTCTCTTTTGATGATTTTGGTGACCCGTACAGCAGACTCCTGCCCCAATCCACCACACTCCTGTCGAGATTTTGAAACCCTCGGAAGAGAGTCTCGACCTCTCGGTTCCAATTTTCTTTGACTTGGGATGAAATAAGATTGGGTTTGATCCTTGTCGCTGCTGGTGGTGGAGCTTGGACGGTCACAGGAGTTTCGACGAGGCGGACGCTCAGTGCATGTAGGCTGCGAAGATGAGATCCCACGTAAGTTAGAGAGGAGTTAGTATGGCTTGAGAAGCTACATACTCCCTTCTATGTTGTTCAGTCCTTAAGCGACCATCACCCCGTAAGCTAGATGTTCTGTACCAGGACGCAATTTCCGCTCACCGTCTTTGGATGAGACTCGAAAATCCATAGTAGAACTAAAGATCAATAAAAAAAGTGGCCCATTGGAATGGATCTAAAAATCTTACACTTCCAGCAACCAGCGCACCAGCTATTGGACCCGTCAAGAAAGACATGGATTTGAAAGTCGTTCGCCAACTTCAAGTTCAATTGAATCAAAGTACAGAACTCCGTTATCACGTGACTATCACACATCGTTCTGTAACGAATATCTTTGGTGTTTTCTGCGATGACTAAGTTGGTAGAACGAACGAAAACTAAAACATGCAAACGAATAAGGGTAATGAGAAACCATCATGCAAGCTTTGCAGCAATCATCATATAACTGAAGTCGTCAAAGTTCATGGATTTGTCTGGTGAAGAAGAAAACATTTCCAGCATTTCCAGCATCTAAGTATGTCAGTTGCTCGTAATGTGAAATCCAAGGAATAGCCCCTACATCGTCCGCCTTCAACTTTTCGTTTAGCAATTTCGCAACTCTCTGGAGATCCTTTATCATAATATTTCGTTTCGCCACTTCGGAAACAGGAACATCGGGGAAGAAGAGACAGAATGTGTCGAGGCAAGTTTGTCTCTGACGTTTCGTCAAGGTATTGGACCGGGTTTTGAGTTCATCCAGAGAGAGAGGTCTTCTCGTTTGACTTTTTCCTCCTCTCATTCGACGCGATGAAGATGTGAAGCGGTGATCCATATATTCGTCGTCTGAAGCTATACTTGGAGGTTCTTGATCAGAATCGTACTCCTCATATTCTTCAATGTACTCGTCGCCAGCATCAGAGTCCCCTTCAGCTGGATCATCTTCCGTAGAACGATTTTCGAGAAGAACAGCGCAAACGGCGCGCCAGTCGTCGCGATTTACATACTTTCCGTGTGAGTCCGTAGTAAGCAATGGTTCAAGGGATGATGAAGTCCATCCCGAGGCAGCATTTCTGAGTATGGATAGAATTTCGTCGTCGTCAGGAGGTAGGTCGAGATGTTGAAGAGCGGAAGGGATAAAATCCAACGGAAGATGAGTTGGTTCTGCTTCTGATTTACACCTTTGGATATCTGAGCTCTCTTGATTAGAAGTAGTAGAGGTGTCCTCGGCGAGAAATCCACCACCGCCAGAGATCGGTTCAACGCTGACTTTCCTTCTCTTCGATCGGCGGGATCCAGAGACATGGCTGGGGTTTATGGAAAGATCAAAGGCATCATCTATTGCACGCCGAGTTCGCTTGGGTAACGTGAAAAAAAGGGAATCAGAAGAGGCCATGTTGTGGTTAGTTACAAACTTTGGTCGCTCTGCGGCTGACAATTTATACATTGGAGCATTACACTATGAGATATCCATTTCATCCCCACCAATGTGCGTCACCTGCTCGTCGATCACGAACTTCCTGACATCCTCCTTCTTCCAAGCTGTTGTTCCCCTCCTGAACTTATAATCCCTTTCCTTCTGTACACGCTGATTGGGCATCACTACATTCCTGAGCATCTCGGTATGGGTGGAAGTAATGATACACGCGTCAACATTAGAACCTGAACCAAGGTCGTTGAAAATACCAGCCGCAATGGCTGCTTTGACCAAATCCAGCGCCTCTGTTCTCTTAAGGACGATGAGTAACTCGATATTACACTTGGTTGAGTTTGCGAAGTTCAATTACCTCCATGTTTGGTTTCCAGCCACTCTCGAAAACGGCCATGGCGGCTAGACTGCCTGAGCCCATCGTGACATAGGGAAGTTTGTCTGTAGAACCGTGGGGGTGGATGGTGAATAAATGTGGACCAGTTGAATCCACTCCACCCAAGACCAAGGCAGCACCAATGTGTCCATTATACCTTCGCTTCTCCATGAGTAACACATAAAATTAATATTACCTGAGACGTACCGGAAGAGCATTTGCTTAAGCATCGTCATGGCGGTGACGACGCGGGGTTTCCGTCCTGTCTGCAAGGCATGCAGTTCCATATTGGATGAAATTAGGTTTGTAGTGAATTCTGTATCTGCAGCCGTCCCTGCACCACAGCAGCGGATCGACTCTGTGATGTAGTGGATCTAATGCAGATGGTCAAATCATATAACAATCTCATTGCGTAGAAAAAAGATGCCTTTTCACAGTTCTTGTCTGCGACAATAGGGCCAGCAGTAGCCCTGGTATCTGCACCAAGAACAATTCCATCCTTAAAGAGACATCCCACAATCGTCGTTCCTGTACTGGTAGCCTTTGGCTGAGGTAGCCCCTTTTCCGCTAGGAAGTTGTTTCTAAACGATATGTAAAAATGGAAACTCTAGTAAAAAAGGGTAAAGTTGCCTTATTTCATTCGTAAAATCAAAACCAGGCGTTCTGTATACGGACATCGTATAAATTGGAGTTGAAGATGGAATTTCAATCGGATTTAGACGCGTGTCGCTTGCGTCATCACGTGACTTATTCGAAAATAATATTGGATTCAAGTCGAAATTCAACCCGCAGAAAGAAATAATCGATATTTTACAACACGAGTAGTCCACACGTCATGAGAAGCTTCTAGGGACAGGATTTGTCCCAGTACCGGCGTCCCCTCCAGGAAGTGGTATATCTGCACCAATTTTCTCGACAACGTAGTAACTGAAGAAGAGGACTTTGAACGTGATGGCTATTCCGAGGTGGATGGCCGCGAGGAGGAGGATAATAAGCCGGGTAGCTTTCGCCTCAGCCTGATTATACAATGAAATGGGTGAGTATGTGTCTTGGGATGAGGAAGAAAAGAATGAGGCATACCGTAGCCAGAATGGGGTATATGTTTGCTCCCAAAAACCAGCCCGAGAGACCAAATGCAATCGCGACAAGGCTCCAACGCACAATTGGCACAGGAATAACACAAAGAACCTATGTTGACATTGAATCATAGAAATGATGCAGTGAGAAGGAAAAAAAAGTCATACTGCTACTGGGATCCAGACGAATTGGCCATAACCCCATACCGCAACGGCTTCGACTACACTCCATTCTCCTACACCGAGATATCTGAGGGCTAACCAGAGCATTACTGGAAGCGCCAGTCCGTATGCATATACGAGCGAGACTGCAATGCTAAGCAGCTGGAAATCATAGTCATACGGTTTGTCGTGCGTTGAAAGGTACTTGGCAATGGAAGCACCAAGTGACGAAGAAAGAAATAGAGCAAAGATGAGGGTTGATAGGGTCCAGAATGGACCGTAAAGATCTGCTGGATTAAGGTGTACAGATAGGTAAGACGAAGCCGCTATTGGATTCAAGGTGGTGTAGCATCGTTTCAAAACCTGAGTAGAAGGTTCAATTAAAGAAACAAGAAACAAGAAACGTGTGTACGCACCGTTTGCGTGTCGACGTCAAAGTACGGTTGGTAATATTCAATAGTCCAAAATCCACCGCCTCCTTTCTGGCGATTTTCCTCTGCGATATATCCTTACACAACGAGCTATCAACGTGCAGCGTCTATGGTCAAGTATCAATACGCACTGCGGTCGGCATTGCCTACTCCTGCACTTCTCGGAGGGTTCAGCGGTCGTGAGGCTGCAGCATCAGCGGCCAGAAATGCTGTCAAAGTTATTAGTTCTCGGAGATGCAGAAATGATTGTCAAGACCCATACATTTGAACTGAAGGCCATCTGGACCTTCTTCAAGTCGTTGCTACGCTGTATAAAGAACGACAATAACACAATATATGGTTCATATACTCACCTCGTCCGGTTCGACCTGTACATACGCCATATTGCGGTTTTGTAAAAGATGATGAGCTGGAAATATGCTCGTTTACGTTATAGACCCCGGGCCGCCGGAGACCCCAATATACCAGCGCTTGTGTATTTATGTCAGGTATTCTTCTCACAAACTCAGCTCAGACATTCCGTCAATTGACAACATATTTTCATGTTGGGTACAACTTTGCAGTCTTCACGCGAAAATTCATGCCCTGAGTCTACAAACTCGCAGGATTATGACCTTGAAATACACTCAGGGGGTGCTTGGATTGCGATTGAATCCTCACTATGTGCCACCACTGGTGAGTTGTTTCTTTATTATCATGAAATGTCGCTCTGATTGTACAGTCTAGACCAGGTCAATTTAACACCAGATGAACCCCCCTCTTTTAGAGACTCGCAATTCGCTACGATTTTGCGCCGACAACGTCTGAGACCCGCCGACAACTCTGGACTCAAGGACTACCCCACTTTTCCTTCACGGTTTATCCACCTCACCAACTCCTTTGAATTTGCTGGATGGGGTTCCGTCATACGGGTGCAACTTACGGATGAATCTCTCAAAGTAGGGGAAGCCCGTGTTAACGCGTTTAAAGAAAATCAAATACTTGGCCAATTTACCGCAAGCGCTTTGGCTGGAAACGCGATACTGGGCGGCGTGTTTTATACTTTGCCCGCTGTGGTCGCTGCTGCCGGAATATAGTAACTTCAATTACCTTTTTTTTTGACTTTTCATGACGTAACCACATGCCCTTAGTTCTCCCATCTCCCTCTTTATTGCGACCCTTACCCTCTTCTTATGGCGTCCCATAATGGAAGAACTGGCATCCGCTTTGCCAATTAGCGGTGCACCCTATATATACCTGTGCGTAACTCTTGAATTAGGGCATAACCAGTCAAATAATGAGTTTGCTTAGACTTAATGTGTCTACAAAAGCGTTTGCCCTCATTGGAGCAGCCCTTCTCCTTCTCGATTTTGCGGCTACAGCCATCGTCTCAGCAGCTGCATCGGCGATGTATCTTTCGGGCGAAATTCCATCGCTCCCTTTTCCGACATGGGTAGGGGCAATCATCATCCTGGTTCTCTTCACTATCGTCAGCCTAATCGGTGTCCATGAGAGCTCCCGCATTGCTCTCGCTGTCCTTTTCCTCCATGTACGTACATTTCCTTTCGTTATCGTCTATTTAATTCTTCATCTTCAATTCAAGCTCATGAGCATGATGACGCTCGTTGTTGCTTCATGCATTCACTGGGGCCAGACTGGCGTCGGGCAACTGAAAACAAATTGGGAAAATGGGAAGTCTCAGAGTTTGACAGCAGGTAGTGTCGCAAAGCAATTATTTCATGGGATCTGTCTTGGGATGCTAGGCCTTACAGGGTTTGAATGTAATATATATGACTTCTTAACATATCCTCTAGGCTGAGTACCTTTTTCCAGGCTCCCCGTCATACGTTTCCCTCATCAAACCGGGGAGATTCCCTTTGGTTTTACGAAACTTACACATTCCGGCAATTATATTGAATACGGTGCTTATGTTACTAGTTTTGGCTGTTCTACCCATGGATGTGATTTTGGGAGGTGCCAATGTCCTCAGTGTCCTTGCTGATGTCGTAAGTTTTTTTCACTACTTTCAAATAACTATTCACTCCATGCAGAGTGGGGGTAGATGGCTACGCATCTGGATCGTCGTGGATGCTATTGTTGTGCTTTGTGGAGGTGTCCTCACAGGCATCCTCTCCGCTTGTGAACTTCTCGGCCAACTCGCTCTGCATCGCGTCATCCCTTCCGCGTTTCTGTCTCTGGTCCCACGTACGGGTTCCCCCTACGTTTCCATCTTTTCATTCGTCACTTTCGGCGGGTTGCTCTACGCTACTGCATCATCGAGTCTGATGATTATTTCTGCAATGTTCAGCCTCGTATGGTTGCTCGTTATGGGTTTGTTTCCGGTGTCTTTGTTACTTCTGAGGTTCAACCGAGGACGGTTGAAAAGGGAAGGGAGGAGATCGAACCTTGTGGTCATTCTGGCCGCAATTTTACTGGTGCCTTTAGTATTCGTGGGTACCGTCGTGTATCAACCACGGACAGCCGTGTAAGTTATTAATTTTTTATATAAGATCGGATGTTATCTAAGTACTCATTTTGTCAAGATATTTTTCTGCGTACTTCATCGGCATCCTTGCCTTCTTTTCTGCAACCCAGAACAAGATTCATCTCCTCCGCTGGGTTTATTGGACATATGATCAATACCCCATTCTACACCAATGGAAGGCGAGCAGAAAATGGGGCAAGAAGCTAATCAACTTCATGACAAACCTCAAGAGACAACCCGTGTGCATTCTTGTCAAAACTGATGAAGTTGGTTGCACTACTTTTTGATTTCTAACGACGGTGCATTTATTTTCCTTTTCCTGAAGATCAACAGGCTCTTTCATATGATTTCATACGTTAAGAAGAACGAAGAGACATCTTGTCTCAAGATCGTCCATTTTTATGAAGAAGAAAAGGGTATCCCAACTGAACTGGAGGCGAATGCAAAGAGTGAGTTTTGTATTAGTCTGGTAGATTTGTATTAACCTTGATTTAACCTTCAGTTCTTGACGAAGCATTTCCAGAGATAACAGTCGACCTCGTATGACTCTGCTTTTTTTCTTCTTCTTTCCAGTTATCTCAAACTTTCTTCTAGATTCTTGTGAATGGGGCTTTCGAACCAGCTAATCTCGCTGCACTGTCCCATCACATAGCCATTCCTCAGTCTTTAATGTTCATGAGTTGTCCAGGGGAACGCTTTAGATACTCGGTAGCTTTGTTTGGAACTAGGATAATCTCACTCTGATTTATTCATATATTATTTACACATATCCAGCTTTCAAGTTCCACAGATTTCATCATTAAAAGTACATCCCAATCCATCAATTCTGACACTGTGTGTGCACCCTTGTGCGATGTCTGTCCAAACGAACGAGATGACAAATTCGCTCAACAGGTTGTTTAGTTTCTATGAGTTAAACCTTTGATAATGCGGGATCATCTTCGGGAGTTGTTGACTGCCGTGCTGCTAACTTTGCTCTGTACTTCTTCTCGTCAATGCCGAACTCCACCTTTAAAACGGTCCTATTGAAGGTGGCCTGTGTGAGTCCAAAGGGTCTCCGCACTTGGGACTCCCATCCGTCCGGAATACGCTCCTCGATCAAAATAGACTCCAAATCTTTGACGCGACCCCCAAAAATAGTAATAAGGGTAGAGGCACTAAGATATTCAATAGTCGTCTTAAGAGATCGCAAAAGGAAAAAAAAGGAAAAATAGACATACTTGGAGCTTCCGAAAATTTTATGGAAAAAGCCAAGTGAAAAATCGGGATTTGAAGCACGGGCATCAACACGCCGTTTCGATGAATATCCCGATATATCTTTCGCGGTAAGAAGTGGGTTTCCGTCCTTGTCTTTACCAGAAGCCGAAGCAAGCAGCTCCTGGATGAAAGGAATGTGAGGTGGCCCCTGATTTGGTACAAGAGCACTGTCTTCGCCTGCAGCTTTCTTTAAGAAAACGGGTAAAATCAAACGATCATATTCCTTAACGTACGAATCAAAGATGCATCATGTTCGATACCGTTATGGAGGTCGAGATCAGCGAGATCGAAAGTGTCCTTGCGATAACTTTTCTTCAACATTCTCGCGGCGAAGTTTGGTACGAAAAAGCAAAAGGTCGGGGAAAAATTGTATGTCGTCCTGATCAAGGAACTCATTTCATTGAACTTGATATTTTTACCATCGTGAGGAAGGATACCTGGAGAAAGGGTATACGCTCATGCTCTAAATAAGACACCACGAAACTCACCATGATTTGCCATGGCGTTCAGTGCCGGGCAAGAGCACCTGCTATCACCCTCCTTGGGGGTAATATACTCAGGCCATTTCCCACCCGCACCTGGATATCCCTCTGGGGTGACATGTCCTATCTTACGTTGGGGAGACACCAGATTAATCAGGGTTAATGAGAGGTCCCATGTGAAGACGAAGAGATCCTGAAAAATTCTGGCGAGTGGGGTCAAAAGAAACATAGTGTTGTGTGGGTCAAGAACACGAACTGAAGCCCGTCAATTTATGCCTCTGGCGTTTGTCCATGGACCCTTTCAAATCGAATAAGGTAATAATCATGGACGCAGCCTTCTAGTATATATTACGTGCACTTTAAGGCCGCCCAACAGCCCACCAATTCGAACTCTTGATTATGTCAAACCTTGAATTTTATAATTATAAGTCATTTTAATAACAAATTAACAGGTCCAGAGTATTCAGTATGTTCGCGTTGCAGACCTTTGTTGAGGTTGCCAACTTATGTACACAAGCGTGCCTCACAGGATTTTTGCCAGTGATGATATTGGTTCCGTCAGGACTCTATCCAGAGATTTCTTTCGTGGAATTTCGGCGGATCAAGGTTCAACGTTCAGGTTTAAATTTACGTCGAACTGAGAAGGCATAAATAAAGCGGGTGAACATGGGATTTCTTATAACTTTAAGCATTGCAAGATGTACTACACCAATCATCATAGCTGAAATTACCATGGATCCGTGTGATTATCTTCAAGAAATTGGGTTCATTATCTGGTGTGACATAACCGAGTCGGATTAATAAATCAATGATCACTGCAGAGTAAGGTTAACACTTTCAAAAATGCAAATTTGATAGAAGAACCCAGTGAACAATTAGGCTTGAATAGACCCAAACGAAGTTGTTGGAGAAGTTTGTCGTGCGTTACGAGCTTGAAGAAAAGATTAAGCAGGGAGATTGGGCTCCGAAATTCTGTTTACCTCGAATGACTCGACTTCGCCATCCATAGGGCGCGGAGTGAATAGAGATGAATCTGAACCGGAAGGGATGCAGATATCATACGTATATCTTTCGCTCAATGTTCAGTAGCAACTCCAAGAAAATCTCGTGCACTGACTCAACTTCTGGCTGCAACCAGCCTTTTGGCGTCCTTCAAATCCTTCTCAGTGGGACAGAAAAAAATGTGACAGAACACACCTGATAAAATAGCTGATTGAACCAACAGCCCTTGTATACTTGCGAACGACATCGGGTTCAAGACTAGCCTCTTCCATGCACTCTTTGACTAGAGAGTCGAATATGGACATTCCGCTTGGGATTCCACCCGCAACAGTATTATCCAAATATCCTGGCCAACTAAATCGAACTTGACAATATTCGTGTGAACACACGGCGGCATACTCACGTCGGCTTTGTGAAGGCGCGCCTTGGAACCCAGACACGGACAGCTTTACCACCCTCTTCGTCGAATATCTCATCGTAGATACTCATATGCACACCATATGTCACAATTCCAAAAAGTGCGCAGGCAGATCGTTCCAATTCGAATGAATAATTGAGACCAAGTTCTGTCCCACATTGAAGGGGATGGTCGCGAATTCCAAAGGGGTCGGCGTAGACAGGATACATTTCTCCCCTCCACTTAGTGGGGCCACAGATGTCGGAAAAAATAACGATATCTCTCCAGCGTTCGCATAGCTCTTTCATAGCTGCAGTCCGCTTAGACGGAGTATCAAGCCAGTCACAGAGACTGACCCTTGGGAAAGCATGACCATTTCGCGATTTGAGGTATTCTGAGGCATCCAATTTTAGAATCCACATTTCGGGGGTTCCATGCCTCCTGCTCCTTTCGTTCTCCAGCTTTAGGTGCTCAATAATGACAGGGCGAAGTAATCCAATGGGAGGACTGTCAGGAGATTCGGTTAGATGGAGAGGTACCAGAATTTCATCATGATAGGCGGTATCGTAGAGACAACCCTCTTTTCGTCGCAGGTGTACGTTGTCGCAAATACTGACAAGATCAAGGTAAGTCAAGTCTACCGTCATCGTTATCGTCAAAAATTTGGCGAATTTTAAGATCATCTACTTCACGCTGACTAAGCACGTGCTGGACTGTAATCGCGAACCCCGACGATCATCTCAGCGGACAGCGGCAAGTAATGCAACTCACCACAGCAGAGAATGAACAGTACGAGGCGTCTCAGGAGGAACTCCTGGCACAGATTGGAAATGTTGATAGGCAGACAGCTAGGAGAATCTTGCGGAAACATAAAGGGGACATGGAAAAGGCCGCAGATGCGCTCTTAGCGGGAGACAGAGGTGAAACGAGTGTTTGGGAGTCCCAGCACAGGACGACACCAGAGCCCCGTTACGCAGATGGCAAAACAACTGCGATCGCTCCTCACCCTTCGTCGTCGGTCATAGATCTTACAGGTGACACCGAAGAAGAGCTCTCTCGTGCCATACAACTCTCCATGCAGGACGATACGTCAGGCCCGCACTTCAGACCCACGGATAGGGCTCCGCATCCAGATTGGCAGATGGTACGCTCGAATGTAATGTGCCGACCTTTGTATAGGATGCTCTCAGTCTTCATGCTTTTAGATGTCAGGTCCCTGCACCGGGCGCTTCATCATCTACGCACGACAGGGTCTTGGATGATGCTATACAAGCCAGCCTTCAGGATTTTAACAAGGAGGATAACGAAGCGGTTTCTTTGCCAACCTCAGTGAGGGAAGGCGGACGGTGCGTGCGTGATCTAAACATCGTGAATCAGCCTCATAATCTGGTGAAGTCCCATCGCTGTAAGGCATAGTGCATCAATCTACGTATATGCGGCATTGGTAGTTCTCCTTTTATGCCGCTCCCTGAATTACATAACATGTATAGGATAGGTTCTCCAGGCATTGTTCCATATTCCTCAAATTCGTTCAACGTTGTCGATAATTCGCCCACCTCAATCGAAAGAGAATAAGTCAATGGGTAGTGGTAAGTGTGATATGTACCAAAATTGTTGTTTCCTAATAAACCTCAGATCGTGCCATGTCAAGCTTGATTGAGTTATTCACCAACATGGACCTCGCACAACTATCGTTCATAGTCGATACCGAGGTTGTACACTCGTTAGGCGTATCTCCCCTTGACTCACCAAAATCTCTGTCAGCTGCTTCTGCCGGTGCGGGACACATCGCTTTGTTTAAATATTGTACTTATTGATATTTCTAGACGTCGTCAGAACTGTGAATAACCTTCTCGAACGACACATGATGGCAGAAGCTACCGGGGGAGAGGAACCAGAGTCCGTTTTTTATGTCTGATTTTATTGTTTTATTCATCGTTCTATAGACGCCTTTTTTCCTTCACGCACGGTCGTGTCTCTCTTGGCCCATCTGGCACACATGTTCGTGTTGATCCAAATCCAGAATCTGCATCAGTGGTCACCGTTGGTTTTGGAGGCGAAAATCCATACAATGACCTTGTTTCGTGCATGGAATTCGTTCTGACAAAGACCACGAACAGTCACATTAGTTATGATGTTATCTTGACGCCCTCGGATGTTATTGGCTTCCAACTAACACGTTTACCTAACATATCATCGTCAAAGTCATCGCCAGACCCTTTCGTTTATCCCAAGACGTTATTCCTCGATCGCTTTTTGTTCAACAATTTTGCATTGACGAACGAAAAAAGGGGAATCGAAAACAAGATGCGTCATGAGATACAGGAGTTGACACATCAACGAGCAGCCCTGACGCAGTCCAATGTATGTTCACTCAATTCTTTTAATATCCCGTCTTATAATTATTAGGGCCGTGACACTTTGAAAGATTTGCGTTCTACTATCCATTATTATGAGCACGTGGCAGAAAATGGAGATGACTCTCGCCAGCATACTCTGGAAGGGACGACCAGTCAACTTAAAGATATCCTGACGGTGATTTCTTCCAAGATTGAACGTCAGTTGAGCCATATGATGTCTGCATCCCTGTGTGACTAACTTTAATGTACCAGACATCGACCATCACCTTGAGAGGCTCCAAGCAGAAGTCACAGCTGTCTTTGACTGCCCAGAGCTCCAGCAATGCAGATACGACCTTCGGGCTGTGCTTATGCACACTGGTCTTCCAGGAAGAAAACAAATTTATTCGTACGTTCAAGATATTGAAGGTGTTTGGTGGAAGACTGTAGACCACGAGGTTGTTGAGGTGCCAGAGGAAACTGTTCTTGCGGATCCAACTGGCCTCCATCTCGGAGCAGGACCCTATCTACTGTTTTATAGCCGACACCTTACGGATGAACAACTGCGTGAGCCACTCATTTGGCCAACTTTATTCTCGGTAAATTTCCTTCGTCAGTTTTATTCGCATTTGGACGCATTACTGAGCTGACTCTAGGAAGCGGTCGAAGAAAACAACAAAAAGTTTTTAGCCGCGATGCATCCAGAGTTGGGCATATTCCAAAACTCCTCTGCCGATGGAGTTCCTTCTGGTGAAATGTCAACTCTGAGCTTGCCGCAAAGTACTCCTGTAGCTGAGAGAGAGTCTTCTTGGTCTATGAGTGTAGATTAGGTTAGAATTGTATTTGAAGTCACGTGAACAATCTCGCCGTCACCTCAGATTGCGGTTGTGTTCTTAGGAAGGTAACTGTTATTCCCCTGCAAGGACGTTGAACATGGTTTCGGCGGATAACCTGAATCACGACGTGCTTGAGCAGATTTTGGGCTTCTTGTCTGACAATGAACTGCCATGTGCAGCTCTGGTGAGCAAGTCCTTCTTGGCAGCAGCTATTCCGAGGATGTACAAGACTATATCATACCGTTTGAGACATTCCAAGGGATATAATACAGTAAGTCTTTATTTTACTCTTTCCTTTTGACTTGATAGATTTTTGAGAAGGGAGAAACCATGTCTCCTTTCGCTGCCGTCTTAGCGCACCCTCACCTCGCTGTTCATATTAGGCATGTAGGTATGTCCAAGTTTTTAGCGAAATATTTTCGACAGGTATTGATCACGGTCCTCCTAGATATCCGTGTCGTTCCTCACATCAAAGGACATATAAACCCGGCGTTCATGAAAGAATGTCGCGAAGCACTGAAACTATGCAAAAACCTGATGACTGTCGCATGCACTGTACCTAATGTATTGGCTGTGTTGCTTCCTTCCCTTCAAGAGAAGCCACGGTTAAAGGATATCCGCGTACATGCTAACCTCACGACATTGCAAGCACAGCTATTGGCGAAGATCAAGAATCTGACGAGTATTAGCATCGAGTTTGCATCATGGACTGTAGTTCATTGTCTTCCTTCGTGGATGGAATCGCTTTCGAACACGCTGAATACCTTGGTACTTTATGTGCGCAGTCTTGATTCCGACTTGCATATTCTTTCTTCTACGCAAGCTTCAGATGATTAGCGATCTCCACGAAGAAGCTTTTGGGCATTCCCTCAAGTACCTGCCAAATTTGCATTCTCTACACGTTGTCGGATGTTCAAAAGTGGACCATATTGTCGTCTTTCGGCACGTGTCAAAGACTCCCCTGCTGGAAAATCTCTCGATGACAACACTGGTAGATTACGAACCTCGTTGTTCACCTTTTTTTGGCTAATGCATTGTAATGCAGGAGAGCGCGCGTGTACATATACAGCCACCGTCACTTCGGCACTTAAAACATCTTGCGCTTGATGCTCAGTACACTATGCAACCATCGCCAACTACTTCTGTTCTTCAGTCGATCCTGGTTCAGCTAAAACACTCCATGCCTTCTTTGTTATCTTTCGCAATTAAGCTGCCAGACAGGAAGTGCATGGTTGGTAACCAATTCATTACCGAGCTTATTAAAAGTCATGCTTTCACCCTGCGACATCTGTCGTTTTATGACTGCGGTGTCAGTCCAGAATCTATTGAAGAAATTTGCAAGTCTTGCATTCATCTTGAGCGATTGGAAGTGGCGATTCCAATGAAAGACATAGTAGGCTCTCTGGCATTTTGTACAAACTCACTCTGACACACGTCAGATACCTTTTACACGAAAGCTCTCGTTATCTAATACGCTTCATACACTTGTGGATGTGGACAATCATATTGAGCATGGAGTTCGACCAGCGCTAACTCGTGAAGACGCGAGGCATATGATGTCGCTAAGTAACGGCTTGCGAAAGATAGTCACTACACACAGAATCTGGACGGCAAGTCAATCACTCCTAGATGTGATATTTCACGATTTATTTTGATTCAGGGTCTATTGAAAACGCACGGAGGCATCAGACTTTCGTTAAAGGAACGTCATGCGCAGTCTTCCACTAGTTTATGGTTCATGTCAAAGGACTGATCAGAACCTACAACTTCATGTACGGGTAGTATGCATGGTAGAAACCCTTCTTGCTAGCAAACAGCCAAATGACTCGCATAAGTGAAATGTAAAATTTTGCTTGCGATTTCAGGTCTAACACTTTGGACACGTCAAAATCTCATTCGCATTCGTGTTGCGCCGTCGCGGATCTGCTTATATTCAACCTGACGACTTGTCACCACTCGAGTATGCTTCGGAAATTATTAAATACCTTAGAACTATTCATTCAAATTGATTAGCATGTAGAACATCTCATTCGTGTAATAGTAAAAGTGTGATTTTTTAAGAATTCGTACATTGTGGCCTGCATTGCTGGTGATTCTGCTAGTTCTGAGCTCGGAAGACAACTTTGTATCAACGTCAATCGTTTGCCTTACGTCTGTGGCCGTGGGGTAGTAACTCGTTCAAGGTTATTGACTTCCTCCTTCGCCTCTTTTTCTGGCACCCCAATCTTCAACAACATTTGAAGAAGAGATGGATTGGCCACTAGGGATTCCCAACCAAAGTTCCCCGCAAAAATGTTGTAGACTTCCACAAGGAACCTTGTCAACCACTTCGTCGTATTCTTCGCTTTCCATGGTTCCTCTCGCGTTGCCTCGAAGATGACGTCTGACAATTTCTTCTTCGATCCATCGTATTTCTCTTGATAGACATAACCACCTAACCTTTCGTTATATCCCCCCTTCGTCGAAGTGATACAGGCGTGATATTTAGTCTGTATTCCCCGAGCCTCGAATGACGACTTGTTTTGGGACCACCAACCTTCGGTGTTTGGTAGTAGTTCTTCTAAAGCCGTAATGACAAGGGCGGTAGGAACCTGTCCCTCGCAGACAGCGTGGTGGAAGAGCTTGTAGTGATTGACCTTGTGAGATATAATCCTGTTGCGATAAACGTATACGAGCAAGCTGACACCACCTTCGACTTTGGATATTAGCTGATAAAGATCCCTCATCGCCTTTTTCGCTGAATCAGAATCCTTCATATCGTTGAGCCCTACTGTGTCGTGAATTACGTAGTGACGATATCTGATGTCAATATTGTAGCTCCTAGTTTGTTCGGTGGCACGTATAACGGAAGAGGCAGTATCTTCGACAATCGTTGGCCCTTCTAAGAGCATTTCAACGACAGAGGTCTTTCCAGCACCTGTTTCTCCAAAAACAATGACATTATGGAAATAATGCCTTCCAGGTGTGTTCAGCAAATGATATAAGAAAGACCAAACGAAGTAAAACGAACCCTTACTTCTGGATGTAATCTGCAACTTCTTTGTACTTTGTGTTCGCGGATTCTTCCGAAAACAACCCGTCTTCCATGAGAGTCTTCTTGAGTGCGTCGCGGCATTCTTTAAGTTTCCAGCCAGCTTCTTTCTCCAAGAGGTTCCAAGACTTCATTGCGGTCTGCTCGAACCGATCCATAGGAAGTATCACCTTGGGTGATAAGTTAAGAGATTTCGTTATGTCCCGTCGTAGCGTAGCCATGTCCGTGCCTCGTAGAATGAGGACTTGCTTAAATCGATACCCGTCTCTCTCATACTGAACCTCGTCTCGCTTGAAGTTGGATGGGAGGGCGGGATCGGTTCTAATAAGGATGATTGGAGCATCTGCATCGCAGACATACTCGTTAAAAAGTTCGTAATTCTTCTTCGAGGGTTTGTCAGAAACAGCGTAGATCAGCAAGTTTATTCCCCCAGCCAAAACACTGGCAAAGCGATGCAGGTTGCTCAATGCTAAAGCCGGAACGATCTTGGTAGGGTTCGACTCTGGTAGACCAATGGTCTCGTAAAATATATAGCGATGGTTAGAGCCTGAGGAGGTAACAAGATGCTTCCTAGTATTGAAGACGGTTTTGTCACGATCGGTGCTGGTGACAGAAGCAGGAGGATCGGTGTCAGTATCGGTAGCAGGGGAATCGGTGCCTATGACGGGAGCAGGGGAACCGGCGATGGAATCTACGACCAGCTTGCTGACAACCGCTGCGCACTGCGGGTCGCCAAAGACTATAACGTTACGGTAAAGAGTGGTTTCCTGAGGCTGGTAGATTGTTAGCGTAATTGTTGTCAAAGTAAAACGATGGACTCACGCCCCGAGTGCCAAATATTCGGAACATGGCCATATACGATCTTGGCTTGAACAACGCCTTGAAGGAGTATTTATGCCAGAAAGTACGTCCCAAATTCTCGGAATCGCGTTTCCTGCTCTACGTACATCCACCTGAGATACCTGATTAGTTCTGATTAAAGCCAAGAGTGATAGCTGAGAAACGCAATCCAAAAGTGGTTTTGCAACTCACAAAAACGGCAAGCCTCGAGGATTGAGCACTCTGATTATCGGATTGCCTGTCATGCAGTGTAGAATATCGATGATACATGACAGCTAAATTCAGAACGATAGCTCGGTTCCCGCTGTTACCTACCAAACCGAGTAAGTCGCTGTAAGCCGCTAATTATGAGGAGCCTGACCCTGCTTGGCATTTGGCACCGAGCTACTCTAACGTTTTGAATTTAGCTGGAATGGAAATCTTCCCTGCGTGCGGGTGCGACATGCAGTGTGATCCATCAAACCAAAGCTGTTCTGGAGCGGGAACCGAGCTGCTCTATTTGAATTTAGCTGGAGTGGAAATCTTGCCTGCAGGCTGCCGCAATGGAGAATCTCAATTATAATACCTGCGTGCGGTGTGAAGTCGTGTCTCTGCACCGATCATTCGTATCGGATGGGCGGACCGCCTGGCTGATCTTATCGTGCCCGAAGTATCGACATATGAGTTTCATCTCCTCTCCTTTACTTTCATCGCACATTATGCCGCTAGATTATACTAACATCTTGGATCTATTAGGAAAAGCCAAGCGACAACCAGAACAACCAGAGTATCACAAAGATGTTGGTTCACGAAATAAACTTTCATTCGTTGACATGGTGCTTAGCTTCAAATCTTGGTTGCTAGATTTTGGTCGAACCTTTTCGGCATATTCACTCTGAAGCTGGAAAGGGAATTCGCGACCGGTTGATGGCAGCGTTCAACTATTGGCTCGACGTACCGGAGGGTCGGCTTCGAGAGATTGCCAAAGCCGTAGCTATGCTTCATACCGCCAGTTTGATGTAATTCTCTTCCACCTCCATTTAATTATCTTTCATGGGCAACTCTTAGGGTAGATGATATTGAAGATGGTTCTTTACTACGAAGAGGAGTGCCAGGTCCGTTACCTTTCCATCTTGCTTCTCTCCAAATAATCAACCGTTTTCTCTTACGTAGCGGCTCACACAATATATGGCATTCCCCACACCATCAATGCTGCTAATTACATGTACTTCCTGGCCTCAAGAAAGTTGTTCTCTCTTCAGACTTCTTCCGGCCAAAGTCGTACTGAGGAAGGTCTGAAGTAACGTTTATTTAATCTATTTCAACTACTCACGGACAGATCGAAATCCAGATAACAAACCTGGGGTCTCTGAAGCAATGGATTCTGTGGTAGACATAGTGACTAGTACGTCTGTTACTCTAACGTAACTTTTGCTAATCCTCCTTTATCTTAGCTGAGATCCTTTCACTTCACCGAGGACAAGGACTTGAAATGTTCTGGAGGGACAATCTAAAATGTCCTTCAGAGGAAGAATACATTTTCATGGTCGTTAAAAGTCGGTATATTATTTTCTTTTGGTACGTATTGGGCTAATTTAGAGGAATATAGAGACTGGTGGTCTCCTTCGCATTGCAATAAGGGTCATGGAGTTGTTTGGACAACCCGAGCTCGATCAGCCTGGGTACGGTGATTTAATCTGGAGTGTATCTTCGGTACTAACCTGCTTTCTGTTGCGTCTGTTGGTGCTTTTGTTGGGCCTAGCAAGTTCATACCTTTGATCAATATTTTTGCCATTTATTACCAGATTCGAGACGATTATATGAATTTACAAAGCCAAGAGGTAAATCTCTTTCTACTATTGGCTTCTCTTCTCCTCGACCTTAATTATGCATTCAAGTACGAGTCGAAGAAAGGTTTCGCCGATGATCTGACTGAGGGGAAATTCTCTTTTCCCATTATTCACGCGATTCAGTCAGATACAGACAATGGGTTGCTACTGAGTGAGTTCGAATCTTGGTTTTGCTAATTTACTGATATGATTATGGCTAGATATATTGAGGATGCGACCAAATGATCCGGCACGGAAAATACTGGCAATCTCGTATCTCAGCCAAAAAGGTTCCTTTGCTTATACTTTCAAAGTCCTGCAAGATCTCGAGAATTCTGCAATGAACGAAATACAGCGACTCGGCGGGAACCCCAAGCTAGAAGACTTCATGAAACTCATTCGTTGTCCAAATTTACATTCTTCCTTGGTGAATGGTATTTAATGAACCTCCACCGTCATTCTGCACAACTCTATACATATTACATTTTCTTTAGACAAATGTACACCACATTAAATCGCATGTTACTCGCGCAAGTACACATTGTCAAGCATTAGATATCAGTATAACTCCCGAGTCTGAGCTATTGTTGGCATCGAAAATAGTATCTAAAAGTAAGTAATGAGCAAACGACGGTCCACACTCAGCACGTTAATTCCCCGAATCAAGAGTGTGAGATCTTGACCACCCAGCGGTCGCCGGTTTTTTGTGTTGCAGTTTTTGCATGAGATTGCGTAAGACAGGTCACGTCGACCGAGGCGATCACATGATTCGGAAGTACTTATAGCTTCAAGTTTGCTGTTCGATAGACCGGTGACCGGTCCGCAAAGAAGAAACGTGACGTTAAAACGGGTTTCTGTCGTATACAGACCGGTACAGCTGAGTTTAAATTAGTATACCGCGCATTTTCCACGCCACATGAGAGAATTCTGGCCAGCCCTAAATAAAATGAACTCACGTGCCCTTGCAAAATGACCGCGTCGCGTCGCATAGTTATTGGCCCTATTTGACTCGCGAGTCGCGTCGTCTTGACAGGTTTCTATGGACTCGAAACTGGTTTCTAGGCTCA